>Ga0208823_1003728_pt1 | contig 10689 bp, 8 predicted proteins | sample AD_UKC075_MetaG_FD_184440 | JGI IMG/M metagenome (GOLD analysis project Ga0208823, IMG submission 184440) | Active sludge microbial communities of municipal wastewater-treating anaerobic digesters from USA - AD_UKC075_MetaG (SPAdes) (version 2) | ecosystem: Engineered > Bioreactor > Anaerobic >... | reverse complement strand
TAATCCTTCCAGTACTTTTATCTGGTCAGAAAAAAATTGGGGTGTAACTTCCACTTGAATCTCAATTTGATCTAAAAAGTTTTCTCGGGTAAGGACAATTTGGTAATAGGGCTCCACTCCGTCAAAGCTTAAAACGATACTCTCAATCTGAGAAGGATAAACATTTACTCCTCTAATGATGAGCATATCATCGGTGCGAGAGAAAACTCTTTTCATTCTTACCAGTGTTCTTCCACAAGAACAAGGCTCGTAGTTGAGAGAAGAGATATCTCCAGTGCGATAGCGGACTATGGGGGTTCCTTCCTTGGTAAGGGTAGTAAATACCAGCTCTCCTTCTTCCCCGGGGGGAAGAACTCTTCCCGTTTGGGGGTCGATTATCTCGGGAAGAAAGTGGTCTTCAGAGATATGTAATCCTTCTCTTTCTTCGCATTCAAAGGCCACTCCCGGTCCGATAACTTCGCTCAGTCCATAAATATCAAAAGCCCGGATAGGCAATTTTTTTTCTATGTCTTCTCGCATCTCTTCTGACCAGGGCTCGGCTCCAAATACCCCGATGCGCAGGCTGCTTTCTTTCCAGTTAATATTGTTTTCTCTGGCTACTTCAGCCAAATAAAGGGCATAAGAGGGAGTGCAAGCCAGCACGGTTATTTTCAGGTCTTTCATAATCTGGATCTGGCGAAGAGTGTTACCGGCAGAAGCAGGAACTACAGTAGCACCCAATTTTTCCGCTCCGTAGTGAATCCCTAACCCTCCAGTAAAAAGACCATACCCGAAAGAGACCTGGATGATATCTTCCTCATCTACTCCATAACTGGAAAGTGCTCGGGCAGCAAGCTCCGCCCAGGATTCTATATCTTTTTTAGTGTACCCTACTACTGTTGCTGTTCCTGTGGTGCCTGAGGAAGAATGAACCCGCACTACATTGCGCAAGGGCTCAGCTATAGCTCCGAAAGGGTAAGCTTGACGAAGGTCCTCTTTGGTAGTGAAAGGTAGATGGGAAAGGCAAGATAAAGACTTAATATCGTAAGGATTAATTTTTCTTTCCTCCAGTTTTTTACGGTAATAGGGCAGATTGTGATAAGCGCGGATAAGTATTTTTTTAAGTCTGCTAAGCTGAATTTTTTCCAGCTCCTCCCGGGGAAGGAGCTCGTAGTATTCATCCCAGAATGGCGTTGTTCTCACCTCTTTTTAGTTTATATTTTACCACTTTATTGGTGTTTAAGTACAACCTTACAAAAAACAGTTACGATGGCGACTATTTCTGGGTAGCTTTTTTTTGCTGCGAAAATTTTAATTTGAACATTGAGCTCCTTTTTGCTTTGTGTTAGAATAAATCTAAATCAATCAAATTTGTGCAGAATAATTTTCGAATAATGGGGACAAATGGATAAGAGTGAGCGCTTAACTAAAATTTTGGAAATCTTGAGAACCGAAGGTAATGCCTCTACTAAATATTTAGCTAATGTTCTGCAAACCTCAGAAGCTACTGTAAGAAGAGATTTGGCAGAGCTTTCCTCAGAAGATAACCTTCCTATAGAGAGGGTCCACGGAGGGGTTATCTACTCCTTGGAAAAAGCAGGGTCGGAACCCATGTTTGATTTAAAACTTTCTCAGCGAGTGGAAGAGAAGAGGAAGATGGCTAAGTCAGCAGCCAGTTTAGTAGAAGACAGAGATACAGTAATTCTGGATTCGGGTAGCACCTGTTTTTATTTAGCTAAAGAATTAGTCAGAAGAAAGGGTTTAAAAGTTGTTACCGTAGATATAAAAATAGCAGGAGAATTAGCTAAATACCCTAACATACAAACTATTATTATAGGAGGAGAAATAAGACCGGGCTATTTTAGTGTGGGAGGAGAAATGGGAGCGAGATACCTTAGTGAAATTAAATCTGAAAAAGGATTTATAGCTACTGATGGATGGGACTTGAGTGGCACTTATAATTCTTCTACATTTGAGGTTGGGGTAAAAAAGATGATTATCAAAAATTCAATCAAGACTTTTCTTGTAGCTGACCATACTAAATATGACCGGGTGGCATTTGTTAAAGTAGCTGACTTAGAGCAATTTGAAGGCATTATAGTTGATAGCCCTTTGCCGGAGGAAATCTTGAATGAGCTTTCAAGAAGAAATGTAAAGGTATTTTGGACTTGAAAAGATCTTTTAACACTAGAATTATAAACCATCGTAAGAATTAAATTCATGTTAAGAAAGGAAGGTGGTAAAGCACAAGATGTGTTTTTCAACGGATTTTAAATTCTTTGGTGGTGCTATTCACGGTTAAGAGCAGGTTGTGATGGTATTCGGTTTGTTAGTTTATAAATCAAACGGTAAGGGAGGATTGAACAATGGCTAAAAGGCTGTTATCTTTGTTGGTTGTTATTACTCTTCTGGGAGGCTTTGTATTGTTTGGAGGAGGTCTTCAGGCAGAAGCCGAGGAGCTAGTTTTTGCCACGGTAGTCAAATCAGTAGCTTTTAACTGGTTCATTAGAATGGAAGAAGGAGTTCTTCAATTTGGAAAAGACTATGGAGTGAAAGCTTTCATGGAAGGGCCTTCAGTAGCGGATTCTGCTCAACAAGTTGCCATAATTGAAGATCTTATTGCTCAAGGAGTAGATGCTATTATTAATGTGCCTTATGGAGTTGAAGAACATGAACCAGTGCAGAAAAAAGCTATGGATGAGGGAATCATAGTTGTAACTCATGAAGCTTCTTTTGTTAAAAATGCCCACTATGACCTCGAAGCTTTTGACAACAAAGCTTATGGTGAAGAAATGATGAAAGAGTTAGCTACTCGTATGGGTGAGAAGGGTAAATATGTTCAGTTTGTGGGCTCTCTCACCAATGCTTCCCACAATGAGTGGCAAGACGCTGCCCTTGCTTACCAGCGTGAACACTATCCAGAAATGGAATTTATTGGGAAATATGAAAGCAAAGAAGATCAAGAGATAGTTTATAACACGGTTAAAGATCTGTTAAAGACCCATCCGGACCTTAAAGGTGTAATGGGTTCAGCTGCTCTCGATGTAGTTGGTGCTGGGCGTGTTTTTGAAGAATTGGGCATATCTGAAGAAACAGTAGTTGTAGGTACTAGCATACCTTCCTACGCAGGCGAGCTTCTTAAAACCGGGGCAGTGGATTTGGCTATGACCTGGGATCCTGCTACTGCTGGTTATGCTGCCAATGTGGTAGCTTATAAAATTATCCAGGGTGAAGAGATAACCGAAGGGATGGATCTCGGAGTTCCCGGGTATGAGTCAATCAAGATAATAGAAAATGAGAGTGGAGTGCCGGTAATTTACGGAGCAGGTTGGGCTAAAATCGATGCCAGCAATATGGATCAGTATCCTTTCTAGGTTGAAAATGCGAAGGGGTAGAGGCGGGGTTAAAGCCCCGCCTCTTTAAATTTATTAGGAATGTGAGAGAGCAAAAATGAACGAAGAGCTGCTTCGAGTGGAGCATATTAGTAAGTATTTCGCTGGAGTTAGAGCGTTGGATGACGTGAGTTTTAATATAAACCGGGGAGAAGTTCGGGGCTTGGTGGGAGAAAATGGTTCGGGAAAATCCACCATGATTAAAATCATTGCCGGAGTTTACGAACCAGATAAGGGTGATATTTACATCAACGGAAATCACTATAAACGGTTGACGCCCATCATCTCTATCCGGGAAGGGATTCAAGTTATTTACCAAGATTTTTCTCTCTTTCCCAACCTCACGGTGGCAGAGAATATTGGAATAAATCGGGTGATATCTAAAGGTGGAAGAGTAGTAAATTGGAAAGAGGTATATGAATCTGCTAAAGAAGGTCTCTCTCGGGTAGGTGCCGATATTCCCCTGGATGCTATAACTGGTGAACTCCCTACCGCCGATAGACAGATTATTGCCATTGCTCGAGCCCTTTTGGAGGACGCCCGGCTTATTATTATGGACGAGCCCACCACCGCCCTCACTCAGCTCGAAATTCAACATCTTTTTAAAACTATCAATGACCTTAAAAAGCGAGGTATTTCCATTTTATTTGTCAGCCACAAATTAAATGAGGTGAAAGAGATATCGGATAGCATCCTTATTTTCCGGGATGGTAAAAAAGTGCTAGATCAAGAAGCTGAAGAGCTCGATATAAAAACTATGGAATACTATATGACTGGTCGACAAATTGACACGAGCTCAATTGCCTATAGCGAACCGGAAGAGGCTCCTCCTTTGCTAAAAGTGGAAAATCTGACTCTTCGTCCTTGTTTTTCTAATGTGTCGTTCGAGCTAAAATCCAGGGAAGTATTAGGCATTACTGGTTTGCTGGGTTCGGGCCGAACAGAGCTTGCTCTTTCTCTTTTTGGTGAACTACCAGCTGAATCGGGTGAAATCTGGCTGGAAGGTAAAAAAGTTTTCATAAAGAGAGTTCAAGATGCAATGGAACAGGAAATCGGATATGTTCCAGAAGACCGGATCAAAGAAGGGCTTTTCCTTGAGCAATCTATCTCTAATAATCTTGTAGTTACAATTATTGATTGGTTGGCTAGCAAAATGGGGATTATCCGTAACCAGACTAAGCTTAAAACAGCAGAGGAATGGGTTAGTAAGTTGGAAATCAAAACTCCTTCAGTAGAAAATCCGGCTAACAGCCTCTCGGGAGGCAATCAGCAGCGAGTGGTTTTAGCTAAATGGCTTGCTGGTAACCCTAAAATTCTTATTTTAAATGGACCAACGGTGGGAGTGGATGTAGGTTCTAAGGCTGCCATTCATGAGTTAATTCGCAACTTGGCAAAGCAGGGGATGGGAATTATATTGATTTCTGATGATATTCCCGAGCTGATGCAGACCTGTAATCGGATATTGTTGATGAGAGATGGAAGAATTGTGAAGGAGTTTCGACGAGAAGAAACTAACGAGGAGGAACTCCACAGGCATCTAGTGGCAGCTAAAAATTGATTTGGTTTTGTAAACTAGTGGAAACCGAGGGAGATAAAACAGGAAGGTTCTACGAAAAATGAAAAAATTACTAAATTCACACGAATTTGTGGTTTTTCTAATTTTGATGATTATTTCAATAGTTATCGGTTTCAGAAATCCTCTATTTTTTTCAGCTTCTACCCTTTTTGATATTGTTCGCGGTTCAATTGTTTATTGTATTATGGGTCTGGGAGTACTGATGGTCCTTATTTCTGGAAATGTTGATATTTCTTTTGTAGCTATAGCGGCTATGACTTCTTATTCTACTCATATGTTACTTCTTGGGCTCGGCTATAGCGGTGGTATCGGGCTTTACTTGGTTGTCAGCATAGTTTTTGGACTATTGGCTGGTTTGCTTATGGCTTTTATTGTCAATCAATTTGACCTTCCTATTTTTTATGTATCATTGGGCTATCAAACTTTGTGGTATGGGTTTAATCTCTTTTTCATTGGTCGTGCCATGAACTTCAATTTACCAGAGGGTTTGGTAGGTTATTATTCCCGTTTTCTGATAAAGGTTAAAGATCCGGTAGCGGGAGAAACCGGCCTTCATGTATCGGTGGTCTATCTGCTTATAATCGCGATTTTTGTGTGGTGGTTGTTAAAATATACCACTTTTGGTCGGGGGTTGTACGCTATGGGAGGCAACCGGGAAGTGGCAATCAGAGCTGGTTTCAATGTTAAACGCATAACTTATCTCATGTTAGCTCTGAGTGGTGCTTTAGCTGCAGTTGCGGGAGTTATTCAAGGTGCTTACAGTCGTTCTTTCAATCCAGTTTTGTTTATGGGTCAAGACTTGGATGTTATAGCAGCAGTAGTGATAGGGGGAGCAGCTATCACCGGAGGACGAGGGTCAGTCGTTGGAACTATCCTTGGAGTGTTATTAATTCAGGTACTTAACCGGGGTCTCATCTTCCTAGGGGTTTCGGCCGAATGGCAGAAAATGGTGGTTGGTTTGGTGTTAATTATCTTTATTTCGATACCAGCGATTGCGGAACAGCGACAAGGGCGACTTAAGTATTTTCCAATGGGGAAAGAAAAATGAAGGTGGACTAGAATATGGCTGAACAAAAAAGAGGTAAATTTCCAGGAGGGTTTAGGTTTAATATTGAAGACAGGGTTTTGCTGTTATCAGTAGTCTTAATAATTCTGGTTATTTTTTTTGGTGCGATAGAGGACCGTTTCCTTACTGGTAGTAGCATAAGGTCAATGGCTTTCCAGTGCCCAGAGATTGGACTTATGGGCCTGGGCATGGCCATTGCTATGATGATTGATGGGATAAATCTTTCTATTAACGATACTGCTAATTTATCTGCATTGATAGCCGGACTATCTATAGTAAAATTGGCTCCCTTTTTTGCAGGTCATGAGTTTCTCTCTATAGTAGTAGTCTTTTTGGTGGCAATAGCTACGGGAGCTGCCTGTGGAGCTCTGAATGGCTTATTAGCAGGATACATAGGCGCTCCGCCGATTTTGGCTACTCTGGCTACTTTAACTTTGTACCGTGGGATTTCGGTGGTAATAACTGGAGGCAAGACCCTCACCGGTTTCCCCAAGGAGTTATCAATTATCGGTCATCAGGTAGTTATGGGGATTCCCATTCCTTTTGTTATTTTCCTTATAGTGGGTATTTTAATGTATTTTGTTCTCGAATATACCACTTTTGGGTTTAAGGTTCGAATGTCAGGTACCAATCCCACTGCGGCCAAATTTTCGGGAATTGATAATAGATCTATCGCCATGAAAGTTTATATTTTAAGCGGCATTCTTGGGGCCATAGCGGGCATCATCGTGATGAGTCGGACTAACTCAGTGGCTTATGAATATGGTACTAGGACGTATATTTTGTTAACCCTGCTTATTTCAGTTTTGGGAGGTACTTCTCCTGGTTTTGGTAATGTGGTTGGAGTTATTTTGGCTACTTTCATTTTACAGGTATTGTCTACCGGGTTTCATATGTTGCTCCTGGGTGTGCGAGGTAGTTCCTTTTTCAAAGATTTTTCCTGGGGTGTTCTTTTTATCGCTATTCTCATAATTGACCATTTTATGCGTCGCGAAAAAAGTATATAGTTATAAAGGAGAATACTATGGATAAGCGCTGGAAAGAGTTGGGAAGTTTATTAGTTAATTATTCTACCGAGGTTAAGCCAGGGGAACGGGTAATGATTGCCATGACGGAAATAGAAACCTATCCTCTGGTGCGGGCAATTTATGAGGCATGTATTAAAGCGGGGGCTCATCCTCAAGTGCAGTTTCTCTCTGAAGAACTAAATCGATCATTATTAAAATATGGAAACGAAGTACAAGTTGAGTGGATACCAGAGATTGAAGCCTACGGTATGGAATGGGCTGATGTGTATCTGGGACTGCGAGGCGCCCATAACCTGGGCGTTTTCTGGGATATCCCTTCAAACAGACTTTCTAAGTTCAGGAACACTATGGGTAAAATATCCACTATGCGCTGGGAAAAAACCCGCTGGTGTTTGCTGCGAGTGCCTAATGCTTCTTTGGCTCAAGAAGCAGGAATGGATGAAGAGACCATCACGGATATGTTTTTTAACGCCTGTTTTCTGGATTGGTCAAATTTGAGCCGGGAATGGGAAAGATGGGCTCATATCCTTAACCAGGGTAAGCGGGTGCGAGTAATAGGGAAGAATACCGATTTGAGTTTTTCTGTGGAAGGGCGGAAGTGGCAGGTTGCTGATGGGAAAATAAATATGCCCGATGGTGAAATCACTACGTCTCCAGTAGAAAATACAGTTGAAGGCGAGATATACTTTGAGTTCCCAGGTGTGTTGGGAGGGCGTTTAGTGCACGATATCTATTTACGGTGGGAAAAAGGGGAATTAGTAAAAGCTACCTCGTCTACCAATCAAGATTTTCTCCAGGCAGTAATTCATACTGACCCGGGAGCTAGCCGAATTGGGGAGTTTGCTTTTGGTACTAATCCAGAAATAAAATACTTTTGTAAAGATATACTATTAGACGAAAAAATTGGTGGCACTATTCACATTGCTTTGGGTCGGGCTTATCCTGACACCGGAGGAACTAATAAATCGGCTATTCATTGGGACATTGTGAAAGATATGAGAGAAAAGGGTGAAGTATATTTAGATGGAAGATTAATCTTCCAAAAAGGAAAAATGTTAATTTGAGGAGAATCTTTTTATGGCCGAAGGGTATTTGTTAGGAGTTGATATTGGTACGTATTCTTCCAAGGGAGTACTGGTTAGAGAGAATGGTGAAATAATTGCTCAACATATTGTTCCTCACGAGATGGATATGCCCAAACCTGGTCACTTCGAGCACGATGCTGATAAAGTTTGGTGGCATGATTTTCAGGAGATTGTGAAAGGCCTCCTGGAAAAATCAGAGATTAACTCCTCTCAAGTTTTGGGGATAGGGATAAGCGCTATTGGTTCTTGTGTTCTTCCGGTAGATGCAAATGGTCAGCCACTACGTCCAGCAATTCTCTATGGCATCGATACTCGGGCAACTCGTGAAATCGAGTATTTAGAAGCAATTTTGGGTAAGGAGGAAATTTTTGAGAAGAGTGGAATGTATTTGAGCTCTCAGGCTTCTGGTCCTAAGATTTTGTGGATAAAAAACAACGAGCCAGAGGTTTTCCGAAAAGCCAGATGGTTTCTTACCAGTCAGGCATATCTCGTATACAAGCTCACCGGGAAAGCAACTATTGATGCCTATACCGCTAGTGGTTATACTCCCCTATTTGACATACACAACTTATGCTGGCGAGAAGAACTTGCTTCCTACATTACTCCAGTGGATCGCTTACCCCAAATTTATTGGAGCTGTGAGATAGCTGGTTATGTTACCGATAAAGCGGCGGTAGAAACTGGCCTAGCTTCTGGTACTCCAGTTATAGTTGGTACTACCGATGCTGCAGCTGAGGCAGTTAGTGCCGGTATGAGGGAATTTAATGACATGATGCTCATGTTTGGTAGCAGTATATTTTTTATCGTTAAAACTACTGAACTAATCAAAACTCGTCATTTTTGGAGTGCACCTTTTTTGGAAAAAGATACCTACGCTTTCTTAGGTGGGATGTCCACAGCAGGGAGCTTAACTAAGTGGTTTCGCGATCAATTTGCTCATCAGGAAGTAGAAGAAGAAATTTCTACGGGGAGGAGTGTCTATCAATTATTGGCTGACCTGGCATCTCAATCTCCACCTGGAGCTAAGGGACTTATTCTTCTACCCTATTTTGAAGGAGAACGTACTCCCTTAAATGATCCTCGGGCTAAGGGATTGCTCTTTGGCTTGAGCTTACGACACACTCGAGGGGATGTGTATCGGTCCTTATTAGAGGGGGTAGGTTTTGGTGTTCGCCACAATCTTGAGGTTATGGAAGAGGAAGGAGTGAAACCTGAACGTATCTTGGCTACTGGCGGGGGGACCAAAAATAGTCTGTGGATGCAAATCGTCTCGGACATAGTTAAAGCTAAACTGCTAATTCCCCAACAGCAAATCGGTGCAAGTTTTGGAGATGCTTTTATGGCTGGAGTAGGCATAGGCTTGTTTAAAGATCTTACCGAAATTAATCGGTGGGTAAAAATAGAAAAAACGATTAAGCCAGATCTGGAAACTCACGAGAAGTACGCTTTAAATTACCGGCTTTTTCGCTCACTTTATGAAGCGAATAGCCCTTTTATGCACGAACTATCTGATTATTTAGTGGATCAAGATATTATCTAAATTAAATACCGAGGAGGAAAGCGAAATGACTGAAAAAAACTGGGTAGAAGAAGTATTCAACTGTCGGAAACCAATTATAGCTATGTGCCACTTTAGTCCCTTGCCTGGTGATCCTGCTTTTGATAAAGAGGGAGGGATGGAGAAGGTAATAGAGTGGGCGAGGAAGGACTTGCTAGCTCTTCAGGGTGGTGGAGTAGACGCGGTAATGTTTTCTAATGAGTTTAGCATACCTTATATGACCCAGGTAGATACAGTTACGGTAGCAGCTATGGCCCGAGTGATAGGAGAATTGATTCCTGATATAAAAATCCCCTTTGGAGTAAACGTACTTTGGGACCCTATTGCTACCCTTGATTTAGCTGCAGCTACTGGAGCTAAATTTGTACGAGAAATTTTTACCGGAGTATATGCCAGTGATTTTGGTTTGTGGAATACTAACTGTGGAGCGACGGTGCGTCACCAGTATGCCATAGGAGCAGAGAAGATTAAACTGTTGTTCAACATTGTACCTGAGGCAGCTAAATACTTAGCCGATCGGGATATAGTGGATATTGCCAAATCTACCGTGTTTAATACTCGTCCTGATGCTTTATGTGTATCGGGTTTGACTGCTGGGATAGAAACTGATGTACAGATTTTGAGGAGGGTAAAGGAAGCCGTTCCTGATACAGTAGTTTTTGCTAATACCGGGGTAAGACTGGAGAACGTGGAAGAGCAACTTAAATTCGCTGATGGAGCAATAGTAGGTACTACCTTCAAACGTGATGGTCGATTTGAAAATCACGTGGATGAAGAGCGAGTAAGAGTTTTTATGGATAAAGTGAAAGCAATTAGATAAAACTCTGAATATTTACTGGAAATAAACTGACAGGAGGTTTCGGTTTGTGTCTTCTGATATCCTGGAAACTATGATTATAGCGTCGTTAGCTGGAGGCAGCATATTAAAAAAGTACTTTGAGGAGGAGAACTTCTCTGTTTCCCAGAAGTCTGTTTCCTATGACTTAGTAACTTCTGCTGACAGAG
>Ga0208823_1003719_pt1 | contig 10706 bp, 4 predicted proteins | sample AD_UKC075_MetaG_FD_184440 | JGI IMG/M metagenome (GOLD analysis project Ga0208823, IMG submission 184440) | Active sludge microbial communities of municipal wastewater-treating anaerobic digesters from USA - AD_UKC075_MetaG (SPAdes) (version 2) | ecosystem: Engineered > Bioreactor > Anaerobic >... | reverse complement strand
GCGCTCGCGACGTCCCCGTCTGGGCCCTGGACGACACCCTGCGTTACGTGCGCCGGCCGATGACGCACGTCTTCCCGACGGGGGTGCGGCCGGTCTTCCGGCTCACCTTGGAGTCGGGCAAGGAGATCCGCGCCACCGCCAACCACCCCTTCCTCACGTATGCCGGGTGGTCACCTCTGGGTGAGCTGCGCACCGGCACGCGGGTGGCGGTTCCTCGGCACGTGCCGGCCCCGGCGTTCTTCGAGCCTTGGGAGGACCCGCGGGTCATCCTGCTGGCGCAGGTGCTGGGCGACCCGGCATACACGGTCGACCGCAAGCGCGCGAACGTCATCGGTGACTGGCTCGACAGCCTCGGGGTGCTGTCGGCGAAGCCGCACAAGCGTCGGCTGCCCAAGGCGCTGTTCCACGTGAGCAAGCCGCAGATCGCGCTGTTCATCTCGCACCTGTGGTCGCTGTCGGGGTCGGCGAGCGTCGCCAAGTCCGGCGACCGCGGCCGGATCCGGATGGAGTCGCCGTCGCGGCGGCTCGTCGAGGACGTGTCGCGGCTGCTGCTGCGCTTCGGCATCTCCACGCGCCTGACCGAGACCGAGCCGACGGGTGGGGCGCGGGCGGCATACCGGCTGGAGGTGTCCGGCGAGGACTCGCAGCGGCGCTTCCTGCAGGAGATCGGGCTGCACGGGGAGTCGCGCAAGGCGGCCAAGCGGCTGCTGGAGATCGTCCGCGCCGTCGAGGAGGCGGGCGCGGGGACCGCTGCCGTGCCGCCGCGGGTCGTCGAGGCGATGCGCCGGGTGATGAGCGTGTCCGCCGCGCCGCGGCCGGTTCAGGGGATGGGCGTGGCTGGGGCTGGTGCTGCTGGGTCGCACGCCGGTGCCGCGAGTGACCGGCGGGCGGCGGGGGAGCCGTTGCGCGAGGTTGCCGCGGTCCTCGATTCGGCCGACATGGACCTGTATGCCGTCAACGACGTCCTCTGGGACCCGGTCGTCTCGATCGAGGCCGACGGGGTCGAGGAGGTCTTCGACGCGACGGTGCTGGGCGGGCACAACTTCGTGGCCAACGGGATCGCGGTTCACAACTCGATCGAGCAGGACGCCGACATGGTCATCCTGTTGCACCGAGAAGAGGCCTACGAGAAGGAAACTCAGCGGGCGGGCGAGGCCGACTTGATCGTGGCCAAGCACCGTAACGGCCCCACCGACACGATCGTGGTCGCCTTCCAGGGTCACTACAGCCGCTTCACCAACATGGCCCAACAGTTCTGAGGTATGCCGCGGTGCAGCGCCGATCCAAGACTCCCAGCCCGTCCGGGTTGGGTTCAGGAAAGGGTCGGGACGGACGCTGTCGAGATGCACTGAATCTTGTAAGAACGTGCGCTGATTCTAAGAATTAGCCGATGTTATGCATCCCGGGCGTGTCGCACTGTCGTGTTATGTGTTGCGGCCCCCGCCCACGCTCGTCAGGTGCGCTCGACCGTGGCTACTTGAACTTCTTCACGCGTTCGAACCAAGCCTTGGCAATGTCCAGTTCCTCCGACAGTTCGTCGAAGCTCGGTGGGACGTAGTTCAAGGCGGTGGACTTGTCGTGACGGGTGGCCCACCTTGACACCCGCTTGTAGGCCTCTTGGAACACCTTGTCGTCGTCCTCGTTGAACTTGACGAGCACCTTGAGCATTGTCGGGCGGACCTCTTCGGTGCCTCTGTCGAACAGTTGTCCCGCGATCTCCTGGCTGACGATGCGTTCCCAGGTCTCGGACAACCTTCCTGACCAGGAACCTATCGCTTGCTCGCGGGTGTCGTCGTCCCATCCTGTCGACTCACGCCGCATTCGAGCCAGATCCTCGCGTAGTGAGTGAAGCCGCGACCCCGCGTCCTTGGCCTTCCATGGGTGGTCGTCGTGGCAGTAGCCCGGAGCGCTGTCCAGGCCTCGACGCTCAACGGAGCGCGCTGTGTACTCGACCCCCTCCTCGCCAGCTGCGCGTCGGAGATCCCCCGCGAACACGGCGTCGTGGGTGAACACGATGACTTGCCGGCTCTTCGCAAACTCGATCAGGCGTCGGGCCACTCGCTCCCGACGTAAGTGGTCGAGACTGGTTACTGGGTCATCGAGGACCAAAGATGACATTGAGGCGTCGAGATGAGCCTCCACGAAGTAGCCGGCTAGCCCAAGTGCCGTTTGTTCGCCCTCGGATAGAACCCGCGGAAGGTCGGCCTCGAGGTGCGCACCCACGAACTCGGGTTTGTGCAATACGGATCCGTGCCGCACACCTTGTCCTCGGAGGGTCACCGAATCGACCTGCAAGTCCTGAGACTCCCGTGAGAATCGGTCTTGGACGACCACGGTGACGTGCTTGGCAGTTAGGTCACCAAGGGTGCGGGAGATGCCCCGTGTGTCCGTGTCCCGGCGAGCCTCCCGCAGCGCCGCCTCCTGCCGAAGCCGATCTCGCTCACCCATGATCAGCCGTTTGGCCCTGGCCAACGCGACCGCGGCGGCCATCTCGCGCTGGACCCTTTCCAACTCGTGAACTGTCTGGTTGAACGTGTCGGTATCTATCAGTGTGGCGTCGGCCGCATATTGGGCTGACCTAGCTCGCAGGCTCTGCTCAAGCTCATCGCTTGGCTCATCAGTCAGGGCGTCGCGCCCCGCTTCCAGACCATCTCGGCGCTCCTCCCAGACTCGGTATTGCGCGGCAGCGGCCGCTGCCAAGGGTTCGTCGAGATCCCGCAGCGTTAAGGCCAGCGAGTCGCCGTCACGGGCAGCGGCGAGCCACTCGGATAACTCTGTGTCGAGCCGTTCCTCAAGTTCGCGAGCGGCGCTCTCGCTCGTGTCCGTCATCAGGCGCTGAAATCGGTTGAGTCGATCGCGGGCTGCTGAGTCGAGATGCTGCTGACACAGCGGACAGGCAGCTCCCTCATCAGTGTTGGGAAACTCATGCTCGGGATAAACCTCGGTGTCGGAGTAGCGTTCCGCAGCTAGCCAGAGGGTGCGCCAAAGAGCTGAACCGACCCCGTCCAATGGATCTGCGATGGTCCGCTCAGCCGCCATAGTGCGGGCAACTTGACGAGCCTCGGCTGCCTCCGACTGCAGAGTGCGCAGTTGACGCTCCGCGGCCCCGTCGAGGCTCGTTCGGGCTTCGGCCAGAAGTCGCGCCGACCGCAGGTATGAGCGTCCCAGGTCCTCGATGCGCTTCCGCTCTGCCGTGGGGTCGGTCGCCCGCAGTCGAGCCTCTTCGGACCGGGCCCTCGCAATCTCAGCCTCGGCGTCCCCGGAGACTGTACAAGCGCTGGCAATCTCGTCGTCAGTCGTTCCAGCGTTGAGGCTGCTTAGAAACTGGGCTGCGGGTGTTGCCGCATCAGGTTCAGGCAGAGCGACGCGGGCCCGTGACAGGTCCGCGAGGCGTGAGTCAATAGCTGCCCGAAGCCTGTCGCATACACGAATGAGGCCATCAAAGAGGGTCAGCGCGGAAGGACGGTAGGAGGCTTCTCCCTCCTTGCTGACGTACAAGTCGCCACAGCGTTCGTCGTAGAAGGTGATCTGTTGTAGAGAAGGAGGTGCCTCATCTCCGAGTTGCACCGTCCTGACCGTGTCTCCGTCGACGAACGATAGAGCCGCAGTCACAGAGCCACCGGTGGACCTGAAGATGTCAGGCAGCACCTCCGCCGCGTCTCTGGTCCTTACGAGGCTCTTCACCAGACGCGCGTATCCGGACTTCCCACTGCCGTTGTTGCCATAGATGACAGTCACACCGCTGGGCGCGAACGTGAGCCTCTGTCCGGCCACCAGCCGGTTTACGTTACCCACCCCGTGGATTGAGACGAGCGAGACCGCCGCGGCGGCCTTTTCCAGGGGCTGTTGGATGCCCGCGAGCCACCCATCCGGTGGGTCGGCTGGTGGTTGCGACAACATTGAGTCCACGAGGGCTTCGTAGTCGAAGGCGGCATCGTTGCCGGTCGACGCCAGGGTCACCAAAGCTTGTTGTTGCCACCAGGGCCTCGTCGCCGCCCACGAGATGATGTCGGAATACACCGTCATGTGTTGGGCCTCGCCTTCATCCAATTGATTCTTGGCGGAACTCGTCGTAGGTGCCGGCGAGGTACCTGACGAGGGAGACCTGGAAGTCGGGGTTGGAGAAGAACAGGTCGAACAGCACGCCGTTCTTGTCGTGGCGATCGATGAGCAGGTCCTTAACCTTCTGCTCGAGGACCATCTCGAACTGGCTGCGGTCGTTGTTGAGGGCGACCTCGCGCATTTCGTCGTCTTCCTTGACCACAACCCACTGCTGGTCCACCCAGACCTTGTCGGCCTCGCCGAGGTCGGCTCCGTACTTGTCGTTCATCGCCGAGATCAGTGCGGACAGCTTGTCGAGCACCGGCTCGACCGTCGCACCCTTGCCCTCACCCGGGAGTGCCACGCCGGGCTCGTCCGAGCCGGCGAGCTCGATCGCCACTTCCGAGGTCACTGCGATCCGCAGGTGGGTCAGTTGCACCGACTTGGAGATCTGCGGCATCGGGCTGTTCTCCCCCGGAGGCAACTCCAACAGCAGAAGGCGCCCGTAGAGGAACAGCCGCTCCCAGTCAGTGTCAGCCCACGCCATCACCTGAGCGACGAACGCGTACGCCCGGCAGAAGTGCTCCAGCATCCGCCGGAACTCGTCGGCCTTCTCCTCCTCCAACGCGGCAAACCGCCCAACAGCAGGCTCGAGATTGCCGTAGAGCACCGACTGCTGCGCTGGGTCCTCCGACAGCAGCGCCGCGACGGCCGCGTCCATCTCGGGCATGGACAGCACTCCGGCCGCCATGAGGTCGTGCTCCATCGTGGCAAGCACGTTGGGCTCGGTCGGGGTCGAGAACGACTCCTCATAGAACGGCTCGAACGAGGCCTTGATTTCCTCGGCCGTGTTGGCGAAGTCCAGGACGAACGTGTCCTCCTTGCCCGGGTGGGTGCGGTTGAGCCGCGACAGGGTCTGTACGGCCGCGACGCCGGAGAGCTTCTTGTCGACATACATGGTGTGCAGCAGCGGCTCGTCGAACCCGGTCTGGTACTTCTCGGCCACCACGAGCACCTGGTACTCCGGCCCGTGGAACTTCCTGGGCAGCTGCCCTTCGGAGAACCCGTTGATGCTCGCCTCTGTCACCGCCGGAGCCTCGGGCACATCAGGGTCGGTAAGCGGACCCGAGAACGCCACCAAGGTCCGCAACGGCCGCTCCCCCTGGTCGTAGCCCTTCTTCGCGATGTACGCCTCCAGCGCCGCCTGCGTCCGCACCGCATGCAGCCGCGACCGGGTCACGACCATCGCCTTGGCCTGCCCGTCGATCTTGCCCGCGGTCTTCTGCCGGAAGTGCTCGATGATCACCTCCGCCTTCGCATCCAGCGCATACGGGTGCAGCGACGCGAACCGGGCCAGGGCGGCGCGACCCTTGCTCGTCTCTATCTCCGGGTCATTGCGCGGGTGGGCGTTGGCGAGCTTGTAGTACACGCCATACGTCGTGTAGTTCGCCAGCACGTCGAGGATGAAGCCCTCGGCGATCGCCTGCCGCATCGAGTACGTGTGGAAAGGCCGCTTGTGCCCGTCCGCGCCGACCTGCCCGAACGTGTCGAGCGTCTTCGGCTTCGGCGTCGCCGTGAACGCGAAAAACGACAGGTTCTTCTGCTTGCCCCGGTGCCGCGCGCTGTCCAACAGCGCCTCGTCCGACGCCTCGACCGCCTCTTCGTATGCCGTCCGCTCGGCTTCTTCGGCCGCCTCCAGTGCCGCCTCGCCCCCCGACCCGAGGACCTTCTTCAACTTGGCCACCGAATCGCCGCTGGACGAGGAGTGGGCCTCGTCCACGATGACCGCGAACCTCCGTCCGACAACACTCTTGGTCTCACCCTCCGCCGCGGCCTCCTTCGCGGCTAGTTCGGCGACGACGGGGAACTTCTGCAGGGTCGTGATGATGACCCGGGCTGCGTGCCCTTCCAGGGCTCCTTTGAGCTGGGCCGAGTTCTCATCGATCCGCACGATCGTCCCCGGCGTGTGCTCGAGCCCGGCCACGGTGTCCTGCAACTGCCGGTCGAGGACCTTGCGGTCGGTGATGACGACGACCTTGTCGAAGATCGGCGCATCATCCGGTCCGTGCAGCCGCGACAGCGCGTGTGCCGTCCACGCGATCGTGTTCGACTTCCCCGATCCCGCCGAGTGCTGCACCAACCGATCCACGCCCGCGCCATCCCGGTAGGTCGCGTCGAGGATGGAGCGGACAGCGTGCCACTGGTGAAACCGCGGGAAGAGCACCCGGTCACCCTCGACATGGATGAAGGACCCGAGCAGGTCCAGCCACGCATCGCGCTGCCACACCTGCTCCCACAGATACGCCGTCTGGTAGCCGCCGCCCTTGGTTGGCGGGTTCCCGACTGTCCCGGTGTTGCCAGCCCCGCCGCTGCCCTGGTCGAACGGCAGGAACACCGTGGCCTCACGGGCCAGCCGGGTCGTCATCGCCACCCGATGCGGGTCCACGGCGAAGTGCACCAACGTCCGCGCCCGGAAGATCAAGTCACTGGGGTTCCGGTCAGTCCGGTACTGCGCCATCGCGTGCTCGACGTTCTGATGCGTCAGCGGGTTCTTCAGCTCGGCGGTGGCCACCGGGATCCCGTTGACCACCAGCGTCATGTCGAGCGAGTCGGCAGGGTTGGATTCCGAGTGGTGCAGCTGACGAACCACGCCGAGCCGGTTCGCCTCATAACGTTGCGTCTGCTCCGCGTTCAGGCCGCTGGCTGGCTTGAAGTAGCACAGCCGCACACTCACGCCCGAGTCCTTCACCGGCGACCGCAGCACACTGATCGTCCCGCGATGGTCGAGCGCGGCGACGACGACCCTGAGGAACTTCTCCCGCGCCGTCGACTCACCACCGTGACGCGTCACGAGCTGCTGCCAAGCCTTCGGCTGGGAGGCCTGGACGAACGCGATCACCTCGTTGCCGAAGACCCCCATCTTTCGGTCGTAGGACGCGGGGTCGAGCTGGTGCCAGCCGTCACGGAGCAGGTGCGCCTCGATGTTCGCCTCGAACGCCGACTCCTTCGTGATGCTCATCCCTGCCTCATCCCGGTATCCCGCTGCGCGCCGTCGTTACGTCGAGTTCACCCGTCACCGCAGCCGTGATCAGAGAGCGCTTGTAGGCATTCATGAGTTCGGACGCATCGGTTAGCCGTCTAGCGCCGGACTCGTGGGCATCGCGCATGCTGCTTGCCTCGTCAACAATTTTCACTTGCACGGACAGGGGCGCGCGGGGCACAGGAAGCGTCAAGATGTCTTCGCCGCGGGCCTTGGCGGGGCCGCTACCTTGCCTAACCCGCGCTCCGAGCTCGGAACGGCCACGCCCGCTAATGATGCTGAGGGTGGTGAACTCTGAGTTGATCGCGAGTCCTCTCAATCGGTAGGTGAGGTCTGACAGATACAGCCGCCGGCCATGAAGATCGACAACCGTGGCTGCGTCGCCCACTAGTTCCGCCGAACCGCTGCCTCTCACCACCAAGACATCGCCCGCCTGCACTCGGAAGCGTTCATCGACCAGGTGCGCCTGCGCGACCTTCGCCCTCCACGGTAGGAAGCGTCCACCCTGGATTGCGCTGGTCTTCAAGACGCCATACTCATCATGGTCAGGTTCGCGGTCCTCTGCCACCGGCGAGGATCCTTGCTCGATCCCAGCGCAGAATCGGCGCAATGGCGCAAGGCCGTAGTGGTTCGCCGCGCGGTCCATGAGTGCGCTGCTGGCCCCAAAGAAGAGCAACTGGGCTAGGGCCGCCTGACTTCTGCGGGCCGCAACTATCTGGTCTATGCGGGAGACTCGGTCGTCCAGGAAGTCCGCGATCCGCCGCTGTTCAGCTACTTCAGGCCATGGGACCGCCACGTTGCGGAGGTCCGCCCACAGGACATCGAATTGCGAGGGCGGCATCCACTTACTGACGCGAGTCAACTCAGCCAAGTACGGCGCGCTATGGAGCACATAGTCGAGATAGCGGGCGTCTCCTTTGCCCTGGGGGCGAGCCACGATGTATGCAGGGCTGACGATTCCCCGATGCCGACTCGCGCCGAAGCCACCCTGCCAGGTACGCAGTCGGTTGAAGACCAAGTCGCCCGGCTTGACCAGCTGATACTTCTCCAGGTCGCTACCGAGTGAGTTGTGGTTGTCGGGACGCTCGGCACGCGGAACAACCCCTGCGTCGAGGAAGACCGAGAGTGCGGGCTCGGTCGCGTGACCCACGTCTTGGATGCGTGTCATCACGGCTCCCAACCGGGCAGTCGGCAGTCCGTGGGATAGCGAGTCGGTAACCGTCATAGCGCGAGGCCGCCCATCCATGTCTGGATCTGCGCCTCAAGGTCCCTGATCTCCTGGGCGATCTCTTCGACCGGCCGCGGCGGTGCGTAGACGTAGAACTGCCGGGTGAAGGGGATCTCGAAGCCGACTTTCGTCTTGGTGTGGTCGATCCAGGCGTCCGGCACGTAGGGCCGGATCTCGGCCTCCAGGTGCGCCTCTGCTGTCTCCACCAGCGCCTGCTCCCGAGCCGCATCATCGAGCGACAGCCACCCGGCCGGCAGCGGCACGTTCTCCTGGTCGCGCAGGTCGGGGTCTGGCTCGACCTTGCCGCCGCGGCCCGTGATGATCGGCGCTTCCGGGTCGACGACGGCGCACGCCTTGGCGAAGGTCTTCTTCTGCCCGGCGGTCAACTCTGTCACCTCGGCCAGCAGGGCCTTCTCGGTCTCGAACCGCTGACCGGCGAGGCCGGCGTACACGGCATACGGCCCCTCGGCGACGGCCTCGGGCGTGACCTCCCACCGCCGGCGCATCGGACGTTCGACGGTGACGCGTTGGAAGCCGAAGGTCTCGTTGGTCAGCACCTTGACGCGGGCGTCGTCCGCGAACTCGTCCCGTGCGCCGCCATAGAGCTGCGCGATCTCGTCGATCGCCTCAAGCGTGAGCTCTTTGCGCTTGTCGCCCAACGACTTTCGCATCTTGGTGCCGAGCTCGCGGGCGTCGATGAGCTTGACGGTGCCGTGATCCTCGTCGGCCTTGTTGTTGGTGAGGATCCACACGTAGGTCGAGATGCCGGTGTTGTAGAACATCTGATCCGGCAGGGCGACGATGCCCTCGAGCCAGTCGTTCTCAAGAATCCAACGGCGGATCTCCGACTCCCCGGAGCCGGCCTGCCCGGAGAACAGTGGCGACCCTGACAGGACGATGCCGACGCGCGAGCCGGCCGGCTTCATGTGCGAGAGCATGTGCTGCAGAAAGAGGAACGAGCCGTCCGAGACCCGGGGCAGCCCGGCGCCAAAGCGGCCATGGAAGCCGAGCTTCTCGTGCTCGGCCCTGATCGGCGCGGCATACGCCTTCCAGTCCACGCCGTAGGGCGGGTTGGCAAGGATGTAGTCGAACTTCTCGGTCGGGAAGGCGTCGGCGGTGAGGCTGTTGCCGTTGCGCATCCGCTCAGGTGCAGTGTCCTGCATCATCAGGTCGGACTGGGCGATCGCCCACGTCTCGTCGTTGAGCTCCTGGCCGTAGACGTTGACGATCGCGGCCAGGTTGAGGTCCTTGATGTGGTGCAACGCGGTCATAAGCATGCCGCCCGTGCCCGCCGCTGGGTCGTAGACAGTTCGCACCGGCTTGGGATTCTCGGTCAGCTCTCGGGCGACCTCGCCGGATATGAGCAGGTTCACCATGAGGCTGATCACCTCACGCGGTGTGTAGTGCTCACCGGCAGTCTCGTTGCTCATCTCGGAGAACTTCCGCAGTAGCTCCTCGAAGATGTACCCCATCGCCTCGTTGCTCACCACGGACGGGCGTAGGTCCAGGTCGGCGAAGTCCGCGACGACGGCATACAGGATGCCGGCCCGGTCCATCCGCTCGATCTTGGGATCGAAGTCGTAGGCCTCCACGACGGCAGACGCCTCGGGCGAGAGCTTGCGGATGTACTCGCGCAGGTTGTCAGAGAGGGTCTTGTCGTCGCTCAGCAGCGTCGCGAACGTCAGCGGCGACGTGTTGTAGAAGCGGTGCCCGGCCTTCTTCTTCAACAGGGCCGCCTGGCCCTCCCCGATCGTGGACATCCCCTTGGCCGTGTCCAGGACCGCCTGCTTCGTCGGCGCGAGGACAGCATCCATACGCCGCAGCACGAGCAGCGGCAGCATGACCGAGCCGTACTCGTGCTGCTTGAAGGTCCCGCGCAGTTTGTCAGCGACCTTCCAGACGAAAGCGACCTTGTCCTGGAAGCCAACCGGAGTCATCTGCGTTCCTTTACAGGCTTTCGATTCGAGGCGAGCTCGGCCGAGTCGAAGAGGTAGCGCTGCATGGCCCATCTGCGCTTCGCAAGCTCGGTCTCGACTCGACGGCGATCGCGATATGTGCCACCAGGGACGGCCAGCGCTTCATCCAGGGCCTTGATGTCCTCAGTCAGCTGTGCTCGTTCGTACTCGTACTGCTCCCTGCAGGCGCTTGAGCAGAAGTAGCTGGGGCGGCCTCGGGCCGGCCACGCGCACACTCCCGACCGGGTCGAGTTCTCGAGTGCGCCGGAGTCCCGGCCTGGGCAGGTCGGGTTGAGGCAGGGCCATGCGTCAGTTGCCGCTGTCGCGGTGGGAAGTCGTTCAGCCGCGGTGGGCACGCTTCGCTCACCGGGCGGCATCGCGCGGTGGATCCTGGCCACAGGGAAGATCCCAGGGTTCTCATCGGGGCGGCTGGTCAGACCGC
>Ga0208823_1003716_pt1 | contig 10716 bp, 11 predicted proteins | sample AD_UKC075_MetaG_FD_184440 | JGI IMG/M metagenome (GOLD analysis project Ga0208823, IMG submission 184440) | Active sludge microbial communities of municipal wastewater-treating anaerobic digesters from USA - AD_UKC075_MetaG (SPAdes) (version 2) | ecosystem: Engineered > Bioreactor > Anaerobic >... | reverse complement strand
TGGAAAAACTTTTGTTACACAGCAAATCATTACAATTCCCGCTGGTGCAGCAGATATTATGTATTATTTTCCCTATAAATTTAATCCTACAGATGGTGTAATGTTTGATATATGGATATATTGTACACGTACTGCTACACAAAGCTATGAGATATTTTATGGAAATGATTCTGAAGAACGTTTTTGGTTTTCTAAAACATTTGCGGGTGAAACATATCCTTATAAATTTACAGATTATATTAATTGTAATATCTTAAATAGATTTAGTGGTCAAGTACAAGTAATTGGTCTAAATCGTAGGGAAGAATTTCGTCGAACTTTATTAACACCTGGACCATATTATTTAAAACTAAAAATTCATCAAGCTCCATATGACCCTTCTTTTACCATTAATTTGTCAACACGATTATATTACTATTAATAAACAAAATAAAAAGCCTCCCCTAAGGGAGGCTTCTTCTTTCTTAAGCAGCATTAGTCAAACTTAGATATTAGTGCTCTCTTTTCCACCAGCTCACGATACTTAGGATTCTGTAGCTTCTTAGTGTCCGTTAGTGCCTCAAACATTTCATGAGGAGAGCTAAAGGGTACTATATCTTCCCTGGTATTAGCACTACCGTCAATGTATCCTCCTGAAACTTGTTGAGTATTAGCAAGATACTGAGCTTTCAATCCTAATAAAGCCCATTTCATGACCTTAGGGTCTCCAGAAAGCATAAGTGCATTAAACTCCTCCCTTTCTTCCTTAGACAGCGTTTTGTTTGCCCACTCAGCCATAGAAGTAAATGCCCCTTTACCACCAACTGTATCATAAAGCTTGTCTAAGATTGCATCAGCTTCTGAGCGCAACCCTTTTATAGCTAATTGTAACTCTGTCTTTGTAAAGCCTTTGTCCATAAATGGTTTTAGGTCATCATCACTAAGGTTATCTTTGTAAATTAGTGACTGCAATTCTGGTAATATGTCATCTATAGCCACCTTAGACTTTTCCTTCTCTTCCTTTGGTGCTTCTTCAGTGGATAGCAAAGGTTTTACTGGAGCTTCTTTAGTTTCTTCTTCCTTAACTATTGCTTCCTTTGGTTGTTCTTCCTTAACTTCTGCTGCCTTTTCTTCTTTAGCTTCCTGTGCTTCCACTAGTTCCTTACCTTCTTCCAACCCAATCTTTCTTTCCTCCATACTACACACCTCCACCTATAATATTTTGTGCTGCTTGCATTTGCAGCATTTGTTGTTGCTCTGCCATTAATTCTTCCTGAGTCTTAATTAAACCCTGAGCATTTAGACTTAGACTGCTAACAATCTGAGTAAGATATTCATACCAGTTTATATATTGCAGTGCTGGTTGAATGTTCCCTACAGCGCTAAGAAATGTTAATAGCTTGTTTAATTCAGTTGTCCTAGCCAGTGCTTCAAATCCACTGGTAAGAACAAGTTTTACATCTTCATCAGGAGGCTGAGGGAGAGTTTTTTGTATCTTTTCTCTAATAAGCTGTAATAATGGCTTTTGTAATTCTTCAGCCAATAGAGTGTAGACACCTCCCAACAACGCCTCTAACTCTTCAGTAAGCCTTCTAATCTCTTCAGCGGTAACCCTTTCAGCGCTACGTGGATTGAACACTAGGAACATTTGGTTAATACGATTTTCTAGTTGCATTATCTGCTCCTGCGCTGTCTTTAAGTCTGCATAAGAACTAACGCCCATGGTGCCAACATCATCCTTGTTACCAATGATGATGTCACCGTTCTTAGCATTCTTTATCAAATTTATATTAGTCTCAGCGCTAGGACGCACAAGAAATATAGTCTTAGCAGCAGCTAGCGCTGAGTTAGTGACCGCCTTAGAAAGGCTCTCAAGGTTTAACAGGTCTCCTAGTACCTGTTCAACCAGTCCATGTCCATATTCGTTGTTAGTCCAACGCAACACAAGGATAGGTAATAGCTTTACCCACTTCCTTGTGTTAGGGACCTCTAGCTCTCCTATTTCTTGCCACATCTCCCACTTACCATCTGTGAGCTTAGCAGCGGTAAAAATGTCATACATATCGCTGCTTAAGCCTGAAGCTGCACTTTGTATATCAGCTGCTGAAGCTATGTTCTGTTGAGCTATAAAGTCTCTGAGGGCTTTAGGGAGCGTGTCTTTATCTACAGTTTCCCTAAGGATAACTTCAGTAAGGTTCATAGCTTTATCACGGACTACCACATAGTCTCGCAAATTATACAACTTTAGCTTGTCATCTTTAAACCACAGAGCCACGTTTCCTGTGATAATAAGATGTTTCAACGCTTCTGATAACGTATATCTTACTGATAGCTGGTTCAGTTCTTGCATAGTCATCTTCTCTAACAGTGTTAGATAGTCCTCAGCAGAGTTTACAACATCTCTAGGCAGTGAAGCCCTTAAAGCTTCATCCAGCTTATATGTGAAAAATCCCCCAGTGGTAGGAAGCAATGCTAACAATAGTTTTGATGATAAATTGTTTACTCCTCGTGCTCCAACTGATTGCCACGATTGGTACAAAGGCTGATTATCATTATTATTTGGTGGAAAAATATATTGGAGTGTTAATGCTGAACAAGTTTCAGCAATGTTCATTAAACTTTGCTTACGCATTGCCAACTTCTGAAACTTACTTTTCAAAGAAGTTTCCTTCAACTCTTCCATTCTTATCCTCCTCCTTTAGATTATATAATTCCAAGCAAGCGTCAATAAGTTCACGCTTGCCCGCATACATCCATATAGTTCTATCATTATCCGCAATATTTGGACATTTAGGTGGATATAGCTTGTCTAAATATTTCACTAGGTCTTCTGCAGACAATGGGATTCCTATTCTATCTTCCATATATTTTAGTCACCTCCTTTAATTATAATCTTAATGCTATACCCTCTCATTGCCCCTAGAATCCATTTTGTTATAGCAACCAAGGTAATCTGTCATACGACAACACCCAAAGGCTCCTAGGGGCTCCTACGCTTAGGTAACTTTTGTAATCCTAATAAATACTACAAAACATTTGTTTCACAATCTCCTCCAGCAGAACAGGCAAATGCTGCTGAAGTGTTGCTATGACTTTCTAAGACTGAGCTATCAATAAGAAACTCTGCTTTCTTTTTGGAAGCTTTCCGAAGTTTCTTTACCATAGAATCATAGGTTTCTTTGTCTATTACTTCATAAGGTGCTTGCGGGAAGGAGTTATTATCTGGTAGGAACGTTATTCCAACAATTTTGTCCAAATATTGCTTTAGCCAATCTTCCACTATTTCCCACTCTATATCATCCTTAACCGTGATAGTAGTGGACGGATTATGGTCTGCCCATACCCATTCCATCATTAAATAATACTCAATTTGTTCTACTACGTCTCTATCCCTATGGTTAGGATATTCAAGAGGAAATTCCACAACTAAGGTTTCATTGTTATACACATCTTGAAACAATTCAAACCCAAAGCTTTTTAGATAGTCCACCAGTGGGTCATTTTTGTTAATTCGTAACCTTCTAATTACATAACGCCCAAAACTGTTATGTAATCCAGGCGTGGTGCCCAGAATTTGACTGGCTGTGCCACTAGGCTTAACAGTTGTAATGGCTTTTATTTCAGGAAGTCCATATATTTCTGCTACTTGTTTAGCATATTCACGAACTTCTCTACGCAAATCTGTTAGTATTCTTTCGGTATTGAAAGAGTGTTCACTAAGTATTGGATGATTTCTTAAGCCTGTTAAAGATACTCCCAACAAGGGTTCAGTTTCAGCGTTTTGTTTCCATCGTGGGTCTAATACTGCTGTATAATCTGTATTTAATGACTGTAATATTCCAAGTAGTGTAGCCATCTTTGCTTTTACAATAAGCGTTTCTTTTGTGTCATCAGGTTCTACATGGACTTCAGTTAAGTTACAGAATTGAAATGGTCGCAAGATTATTTCGCCACACGGATTAGTTCCTAAAAATTGTTCATCGTATAAATCCCTTCTAAGTTTAACCCATTGCTTATCTTTAGCATATTTTCGATTAAAAATTCCAGGCTCACCGATGTTATTTGCTTTCCAATGGTGTACTAGGTCTTTTACATTAACCTCAATAGTATTATCTATTGCAATTGAGACATTTGAATATGCCAACCACGGCTCAGTTTCCCAAAAGCCATCATATTTAAGGTTAAAAGCGTCCTCATAATCAGCTAAAGCTATACAAGCACTCCTGCGGACGCCTCCTGATATGACTGTATTTGCTACAAGATTAGCTAGCGTAAATATTTCTTTTGGTGTCCATTGCTTTCCAGGCTTAGTGGTAAATAACTCTATTGTCTTGTCAAAAAGAAAGCGTAAAGGCTCAGGTCCACTGGCTGTACCTCCAAATGTTTTTAGAGGAGCTCCAGCTGGTCTAATCAAACTATAATCAAATTTAGGTATCATTCCACCTTGAAGATTGTAGAGCAAAGATAAAAATGCGTCACGCCAACCTTCTTTAGAGTCCCCAACAACAATGGTAATATTGCCTTCTCTAAACTTTGTAGGTCTAGGAGGAAGTTTTATGCTAGCCTTTTCAACACTATAGCCTACACCTACTCCTAGCATTAGTAAAATAAACATATCAGCAAAAGCTTCCCATGAATCAAAAATTAGATAACTACAATTGTAGATAGCTTCTGGATAGTATGGAAGCGCCCTGCCTGCTGAAGCTAACCCACGCATTGAGCCTAAAATATCTTTGCTTTTAAACAATGCTATAGCTGTAACATAATCTTTTGCAACTTCAGGTTTAACAAACTGCCAAAAGTGTTCTTCATATCGTTTAACAGCTTCTTCCCACGTTTCCCCAAAGGACTTTGCATAAGTTCTTTTAAATACCAAATCACTGTAAAAGCTTGCAATATCCATGTTTTCATCCTCCTTATTTAGTTTATTCCTGTGCTACCAAACCCATTAGTTCCTCTTAGCGTAACCCTTTTAGATTGTCCCTGATATAAGCTAATATCTTCAGAAGGTACAGAATGTATTAATGCTTGAGCTATTCTATCACCTCTTGCAATTAATTGGGGATATTTTGTTGCATTGAATAAAACAACCTTCCATTCACCAGTATAATCAGGGTCTATAACTCCTGTTAAAACTATTAAGCCTTTAGAATTCAATCCCGAACGCCCCACTATAGTAGCATATATTGATGACAACGAGACATCCCATGATACACCAGTAGGTACAACGCGTATTTCCCCAGGTTCTAAAACAAAATTTTCAGCACTCCTAAGGTCAATACCTACATCACCTGGATTAAATAAGGGTTGTAAATCTTCATCACTGTAATAAATAAATATCATACTTGTTCTACCTCCTTTTCTTTTGGTGGTGTCCAAAGTTTTACACTTTTGGTCTTACAGTCATAGTGGTCCTTATCAAGAATAAAAGCCAGCCTTGCTGTCATTAAAGCGTCATCATAGGTAAGACCGTGACTCAGATAAGTTTCAACAACAGTTTTCCAATAGTGTTCAGGCTCTACTTCATCCAATAGTTTCCTAGCTTTTACCTTTCCTATTCCAGGGACTCCATAATAACCATCACCTGGGTCCCCTTGTAACACCTGTTGATAAAAGAAACGTGTAGCTTCTTCAGGAGTAATAGTAAACAATGTATCCTTACGCCAGTTATAGTGTGTAGAGGATATTTGTTGCATATCTTTGTCTGTAGAAGCTATTATATACTCTTTATCTCTTTTGGAAACCAATATACCTATCACATCATCAGCCTCCAAATTATCTATATACAAACAAGGATATTCAGCTTCCACATATGCTCTAAGCTCTGCAAGCAACTCTGGCTTTTCTTTATCAGCACGGTTGAGTTTATAAGTGGAACTTAACTGCTTGCGAAAGTTATTAAACCCGCTGAGGCATACTAAATATTCTCTTGCTTCAGTACGCTGAACCAAATCGCGTATAAAGTCATCAATGCGTTCTTGAGCAATTATAATATCATCAACAATTAGTTTATCAAACATCTTTTGCTGAGACTTGAAAGCTACTTGGAATAAAACAATGTCCCCATCTATTAGTAAAACCTTCATGCTCTCACTCCTTTCTAATGGGTTTCAGCCCAATTCATACCTATTTTAGCCTCACCATCTAACGGACATCTAAAGTTATAAAATCTTCCTGCAGCTTTGACAGCTTTTTTCCCTTCTTCAGCAATAATATTGGCAAGTTCTTTCTTAGCTTCTATCTGCCATTCGTCATGAATATTGGCTACAAACTCATAATCTTGCCCTGGAATAAGTCCTTTAGACTGCAATGAGTTGTCTAAGATTACCAGCGCTCTTTTCATAACAATGGCACCCGCACTCTGTAATAGTAGGTTAAGTGCTTTATAAGAGTCTCTAACAAACAATGGGACTCCATCTAGACTCTTAATAAAGCTTCCTTTGGCTTTATTTTGGACATCCTCTATCAGTGCTGGTAAACCTTGAATGTTATTTAAAAATTTTTGCTTCAACTTTGCTCCTTTAGACTCTGGTATTTCTGCTATCTGAGCTAGCAAAGATGTACCAGCGCCATAAAGAAACGCATAAATAAAACGTTTTGCTTGCGCGCGGGTTTTCAAACCTGCCGCTTGCTGGTTATAAGTGTGTATATCTCCCTGCAGAATTTGGTGAGCATACACACCATTGTCATAGCGTGCTAAATAATGAGCTAAACAACGCAGTTCTAACCCGCTAGCATCTATCCCAACCAAGCAACGGTTGTCATTGGGAGCAATGAATAGCTTTCGAAACTCTGAATCTGTAGGCATTTGGGCAACGTTGGGAGATGAATGTGTCATGCGTCTAGATACAGCGCCTAGAGTGTTAACGGTACCATGGACCCTACCATCTGCTTTGATGTGTTTCAGCACTCCCTGATTGCCCTCCGCAAGCAATCCTGCTAACTTTTGAAGGTTTAAATAACGACTAAGTAGTTTTGCTTCAGGATAATCAAGGGAATTCAATACCTCGTCATCAATGATAGGGTTGCCTAATTCTGTAAATTTCTGAGGTGTCCAACTATATTTCTCTTGCAACTTGAGGGCTATATGCTTTCTTGACCCTGGATTAAACTTAACTTTAACTATCTTAGGGTCACCAGCATTAATTCCCTTCGCTTTATTAGCTTTCTTATACACTCCAGCCTGCTCCTCCCAAGGTGGAAAGGCTTTTTGGAGCTCTTTTTCTATATCAGCCATTTCTTTGTAATAGCTTCCCAAAAGTCCCTTAGCTGCTTCAATATCCAAAGCAAAGCCATAAGCTATTTGTCGTTGTATAATCTTTGCTACTTCTGTTTCCATCAGGAAAGGCTCCCAAACATTTTGGATGAGTGGGTATAGAAAGTCAAACAAGACTTTTGTAACCCTCACATCCTGTCGTGCGTAGTTTAAAAACTCTTCTTGATTTTCAGATGTCATAACCCAATCCGTGCGCTGCTCTCCCCATGTATCCTTTAGCTCTCCTAAACGCAATCCCCATGCTTCTAAGCTATGAGAGCCCCTAAGTCTAGGAGGCAGCTTTAGTTTCCATTGAGGATAGAAACGTTCCTCAAGGTTATACAAGTCTCCAAATAATAACCTTGACATGATTAATGTATCCCAAACTTGTACATCTTCTCTAGGCTTGAATTGATATAACTTTGCTAGTACTGGAAGGTCAAAGTTGACTACATTGTGCCCAATAAGTATATCATAACTGTTCAACTTGTTCAAGCCTTCTAAAGGGTTTAAGAACGTCATTATCTGTTCAGATTGCATATCAAACACAGTAATTATGTATACTACAGCAGGGTCTAATGAGTCTGTTTCTATATCAAATATAGCCATTGATTGCTTAGACATACTGTTTCACCTCCTTTACTATGCATGATATACTTCAGTTTCATAAAGCTTTCCTGAAATATACTCTAGCGTTCCCATCAATCCTGTATTCTCACCAAATAATCGATTCTTCAGAGCGTACACTTCAGTACGCCTTCTGTCTTCAGGCTGCTTAGCAACAATGTTTCGCTGAAGACTGATAACATTGTCACTAAGCTGTCCAATGGACCCCGACCCTCTGAAGTCTTTTATAGAAATTTTACCACCCTCTTCAGGGGCTTTACCCCGATAAGCACTATTGTTCGAGACATGGCTTATCATGATTACTCCAATATTAGTATTCTCTATAAGACTTCTAAGGCGGGTAAGGAATACGTCGATAGCCTTTCTTTCATCCTGAATTTCTAGTCCGCTGATAAGGATAGTTAAATGGTCTAAGAATAGAAAGTCTATCCCTTCCGCCTTTGCTAGATATTCTATCTTCTGCAACATATTAAGAGGGTCAATAGAGCCAAAATGGTCGTAGAACAATAAGCGCTCTTTAAATTTTCCTATGCTTGCTTTCATGGACTCAGGTGGTATTAGCTCTCTATTTAAGTATAAATCACCAAGAGCAACATTATTGTCCATAGCAACAAAGCCTAACAAGGTTTTGGTAACAGTTTCTTCAAGGGCTATATATGCTATCTTAACACTGGGATTAAGCATTAGAAGGTCATAAGCAAGCTGTCTCATATAGGTGCTCTTGCCTACTCCTGTACCAGCACCTATCATAGTCAACTCATGCTTTCGAAGACCCATATAAAAGTTATTGAAGTGATTGAAACCTACCTTGAAGTTTTCATTCTCTGGAGTCTTCATAACCTTCTCTAGGTCCATTTCTTCAACACTGATTAGGTGGTCTGGGCGATATAGCCTAGCTTGCTTTATATAATTTAAGACAGCATTAGCACCCGAAGCAAGAAACACTTCATTAGCGTCCTTATACGGTGCAGAGTCTATAATATATGCCTTTCCTGGTGGAAGCTGCATTACCAGTTTTTCCACCGCCTGCTGCCCAGCTTTGTCGGCATCAAACCAAAGGTATATCAATTCAAACTGTCTTATGAAGTCATAGTTATCAAGAACAGCTTTGGTAGCATTAGCAGCACCATTAGGCACGCTAACTACCAAAAACTGCTTTAACTTTAACTGAGCAACTGTAAGACAGTCTATTTCTCCTTCAGTGATAATGAGATATGGCTGCTTCTGATACAAATGCTGCCCAAACAGCTCTACATGGGCAGTGCCACCTCCAAGCCAAAAGAACTGCTTATCGGGAGTTCGGATGTGTTGCTTACGTTTGCTGCCATAACGGTAATTTGCTACATGCACAATTTGACCGTTATAGCGACCTATGCCATAATCGTAAAAACGGCACACCTCCTCTGATAAGCCACGTTCAGGAATTTCAGCGTAACCATAGGAAATAATATCCTTTACTACTTCATCAGCTTCCACGCTTTGTTCGCCTCCTTTTGCTGGAACATAGGTGTTGCAAGAAAAACAATAGAAGCCATCGGAATAAAGGGCTCCAGCATCACTGGAGCCGCAGTATTGACAGGGAATATGAGCTTTAATAAGAATTGTATTTTCTTCTCTAGTTATCATCTTCTGTAGTGACTTCATCATCATTACCAAACGGTGTTTTTACTACTTCTTCAATAATATCTAAAATTCCATCTACAAAGTATTCTTCTTTCTCTGGGTCAATTTCAAGTGCTTCAATTGCTGATTCTATCCAGAATTTGTTTATAAACGCTAAGTAGGTCAACAACTCCGCATATGTGTGTTCATGCGTAAATTCAGCTTCCATAGCCATGTTTTCTAGGTCAATATGAATCACAATGTATTCCTCACCCAATTTTATCTTTTCATTCTCTTCCATAGGTATTACCCCCTTATATATATTTTTATTTTTCCCAATGCTATGCCCTCTCATTGCCCCTAGAATCTATTTTACTCTGCCTACTAAGGTAATCTATCAGGACGACCTAAGCAAACGGTCCTAGGGGCTCTTACGACGGGGTAGCTTCTGAAACACACTATCTTTCTATAAAGTGTTCCAAAAGTTCACGTCGTGTCATGCTACGCGGAAATTCTCTTTCTGGTTCTTCCAACCACTCCTGAGGAACAGTCTTGAATGCATACTTAAACCCATTTTTCTTGCACCAGTCGCTATATCGTGTGTTAGAGTTCTTATTTATTTTGTTGTCGGTTGAAAAAATGATACGAAGGTCTAAATCAGGATATAGCAACTTTACATTCTTAAGTTTTGTTCTATCTTCTGGCAAAAACCAGCCTTTCACCTCCAATGCAATGCCATTAGGTAATACAAAATCTGGTGTATATGATGTAAACTTTACATAGTTGAATTTGCGGGGCTCATAAAAAGCTTTTACTCCTCTTTCTTTCAAATCTGCCTCAACCTTCTTTTCGAAAGTTGAGCGTCTATAGCGTGGCTTTGAGCCCCAATACTGATATTTTTTCTTCTCAGACATCCCCACTAAAATCCCCCCTCTTCTGGAAGCTTCTCAAAAGTAACGAAGTATTCCATGTTCTCCATCAAAGTTTTTGCTAAAATAAAACCAATAATTAATATAACAACGCCTAAAACAGTCATAAATTTGCCTCCTTTTTTAATAATTTTAATCTATGATTATTTTAATTCTGGTATGTTTTTCAACAAATATTCATAAACCTGCCACTGCGCCAAACTTGGCGTACTCGTCATTGGATAAATACTCTTCCAGTCTGCATTCTTAATCAATTGAATAATTTTGCTTTTTAATTGATTATTATGTATTACAATACAAAATTCCTTTGCGTATTGGTTGTCA
>Ga0208823_1003715_pt1 | contig 10717 bp, 11 predicted proteins | sample AD_UKC075_MetaG_FD_184440 | JGI IMG/M metagenome (GOLD analysis project Ga0208823, IMG submission 184440) | Active sludge microbial communities of municipal wastewater-treating anaerobic digesters from USA - AD_UKC075_MetaG (SPAdes) (version 2) | ecosystem: Engineered > Bioreactor > Anaerobic >... | reverse complement strand
CGCACCTGGGTGCATGCCTCGCGGGCATGGTGAGCGGGCATTGTTTTTGCTCCTGAAACACGTCAATCCGTTCGACATGTTTCCCAGGAGTTCCCATGCAAAAACGCGCCTTCCTCCATACCCTGGTCCAGGCCAGCATCGCCCTGGCCGCTGGTGGTGCATTCGGCACCGCCATGGCGCAGACCACCCCCATCAAGTTCCAGCTCGACTGGCGTTTTGAAGGCCCGGCGGCCCTGTTCCTGCAGCCCGCGGCCAAGGGCTACTTCAAGGATGCCAAGCTCGACGTGACCATCGACGCCGGCAACGGCTCGGGCGGCACCGTCACCCGCGTGGCCTCGGGCGCCTACGACCTGGGTTTTGCCGACCTGGCCGCGCTGATGGAATTCCACGCCAACAACCCCGACGCGCCCAACAAGCCGGTGGCCATCATGATGGTCTACAACAACACGCCGGCCTCGGTGATGGCACTCAAGAAATCGGGCATCAAGACCCCCGCCGACCTGAACGGCAAGAAGCTGGGCGCGCCGGTGTTCGACGCCGGTCGCCGCGCCTTCCCGATCTTCGCCAAGGCCAACAACGTTTCTGGCGTCCAATGGACGGCCATGGACCCCCCGCTGCGCGAAACCATGCTGATGCGCGGTGACATCGACGCCATCACCGGCTTCACCTTCACCTCGCTGCTGAACCTGGAAGCCCGTGGTGCCAAGGCCGCCGACGTGGTGGTGCTGCCCTACCCTGACTATGGCGTAAAGCTCTACGGCAACGTGGTGATCGCCTCGCCCAAGATCCTGAAAGAGAACCCGGCAGCCGTGAAGGCCTTCCTGTCAGCCTTCACCAAGGGGGTGAAGGATGTGCTGGCCAACCCGGCGGCGGCCATCGACTCGGTCAAGGCCCGCGACGGCATCATCAACACCGAGCTGGAAACCCGCCGCCTGAAGATGGCCATCGACACCGTCATCAACAGCCCCGACGCCCGTGCCGAGGGCTTCGGCAAGGTCAACGACGGCCGCCTGTCGCTGATGGCCTCGCAGGTGTCCGACGCCTTCGCCACCAAGACCCGGGTGGACGCGGCCAAGGTGTGGGACGGCAGCTTCCTGCCCCCGGCAGCCGAGCTGAACATCCTGCCCAAGAAGTAAGCGAGGTTCCAGGCGGCCATCCGGCCACCCGCCGGATTGCTACATTTTCAATAGCTGCATGCGACCGAAACATGGCCGCATGCAGCCTGTTCCATTCAAAAGATGTCCACCTCCAACGCTGACAACTACTTCGTCGACTTCCGCGACGTCTGGCTGGCCTACAACGACGAGCTGCTGGCCCAGAACCACTTCGCGGTGGAGGGCATCAACCTGCAGGTGAAGAAGGGCGAGTTCATCGCCATCGTCGGGCCGTCGGGCTGCGGCAAATCCACCTTCATGAAGCTGACCACCGGGCTGAAGATGCCGTCGATGGGCAAGATCCTGATCGACGGCCAGCCGGTCACCGGCCCGCTGAAAATCTCGGGCATGGCCTTCCAGGCACCGTCGCTGCTGCCCTGGCGCACCACGGTGGACAACGTGCTGCTGCCACTCGAGATCGTCGAGCCCTACCGCTCCACCTTCAAGCAGAAACACAAGGAATACGAAGAGCGCGCCCGCAAGCTGCTGCAGAAGGTGGGCCTGGGCGGCTACGAGGACAAATTTCCCTGGCAGCTCTCGGGTGGCATGCAGCAGCGCGCCAGCATCTGCCGCGCCCTGATCCACGAGCCCAAGATGCTGTTGCTGGACGAGCCCTTCGGCGCGCTCGACGCGTTCACGCGCGAGGAGCTGTGGTGCATCCTGCGCGACCTGTGGACCGAGCAGCAGTTCAACGTGATCCTGGTCACCCACGACCTGCGCGAGTCGGTCTTCCTCGCCGACACGGTGTACGTGATGAGCAAGTCGCCCGGCCGCTTCGTGGTACGCCGCGAGATCGACCTGCCGCGCCCGCGCGAGCTGGAGCTGACCTACACCAAGGAATTCACCGACCTGGTGCTGGAACTGCGCAGCCACATCGGCGCCATCCGCAGCACGACCAGTGCCGCCACCGCCATCCCCCAGTGAGGCCTACATGAACAGCAAGAACCGCAAACTGGTCGAGACCTGGGCACCCTGGGTGCTGCTCTTCGCCATCATCCTGCTCTGGCAGATCATCTGCAGTGCCTTCGAGGTGTCGGAATTCATCTTCCCCAGCCCCTGGCGCATCTGGACCCAGTTCGTCGAGTACCACACCATCATCGCGGGTCATGCCTGGCGCACCTTCTGGGTCACCATGGTGGGCTTCGGCATCGCCATCGTGGTGGGGGTGCTGCTGGGCTTCGTGATCGGCTCGTCCCGGCTGGCCTATGCAGCCGTCTACCCGCTGATGACCGCCTTCAATGCCTTGCCGAAGGCGGCCTTCGTGCCCATCCTGGTGGTGTGGTTCGGCATCGGCATCGGGCCAGCCATCCTCACCGCCTTCCTCATCAGCTTCTTCCCCATCATGGTGAACATCGCCACGGGCCTGGCCACGCTGGAGCCCGAGCTGGAAGACGTGCTGCGGGTGCTGGGCGCCAAGCGCTGGGATGTGCTGATGAAGGTAGGCCTGCCGCGCTCGATGCCCTATTTCTACGGCTCGCTCAAGGTCGCTATAACCCTTGCCTTCGTCGGCACCACCGTGTCGGAAATGACGGCCGCCAACGAAGGCATTGGCTACCTGCTCATCAGCGCAGGCTCGGCCATGCAGATGGGCCTGGCCTTCGCCGGCCTGGTGGTGGTGGGCGCCATGGCGATGATCATGTACGAACTGTTCAGCTTCATCGAGAAGCGCACCACCCGCTGGGCACACAGAGGATCACAAGGCGAATGACGCCGACCCAGATCCACCAAGCCCTGCGCCGCGCCGACGCAGTAGCCCGCCGCGCCATGGCCATGGGCCGCCATCCCTTCGGTGCCCTGCTGCTGGCGCCCGACGGCGACACCGTGCTGGCCGAGCAGGGCAACATCGACACGGTGAACCATGCCGAGTCCACCCTCGCCCGCACGGCGGCCGCCAACTACCCCGGCGCCTATCTGGCGCAGTGCACGCTGGTGACCACCTTCGAGCCCTGCGCCATGTGCGCTGGCACCATCTACTGGGCTGGCATAGGCCATGTGCTGTACGGCGCCGAAGAAACCGCCCTGCTGGCCCTGACCGGCGACCACCCCGAGAACCCCACGCTGAGCCTGCCCTGCCGCGAGGTATTCACACGCGGCCAGCGGTCCGTCCAGGTCACCGGGCCGGTGCCGGATATGGCGCAAGAGATGGTGGCCACGCACCGCGGCTTCTGGGACATGCGGGAACGCTGATGCCCGCCTCGGGATACCGCACTGTTTGCGTGCGATACCAGCCAGCCCTTAGCATCCCTGCCGTGATGCCCTCTGCCTATCCTCTATTCCCTGCGCGCCTGCGCCTGGCCGTTGCACCCCTGCTGCAGCCGGAGACCCCGGTCCGCAGCTGACCAGGCGCCAGCCTGCGCGTGACAGGCTGGCGCTGCCGGATGGCCATGGCAAACCCCTGCCGGCCCACCCACCCCCGTCAACGCACTTTCGCCCTGTGCCCCTCATCGCCTGCCACTGGCCGGTGGTGCCCTTGCGTCTGCACAACCGACGCAGCCCCGCAGCGCCCATGCGCTGCCCAGCCGTTCTGCCATGTGTGCCACTACCTTGCCATTTCCCGCCACCACACCCTGGTGCCTGCCTCGTCTGCCGCGCTGGCTGGGTCGTCCGCAGGAGTTGCGGATCGACGTCCCATCCCCTTCCGCGACACCACAACCGGATGAACTGGAATCTTTGTACAGCCGCCTGCACCGCCGGCGCGGTGCGCTCTTTGGCGCCTCCGTGGTCGAGCTCCCCCTGCCCGGCCTGCGGGTGTACTGCCGCGAAGCCGATGGTGAGCTCTATCTTTATGTGGAGGACGTGCAGGCCCGCTGCCTGGCCGGCTACACGGTGTTCAATCGGCTGGTTGAGGTCAACCGCCGCGCCGACGCTTTGGTTCGCGCACCCCACTCCAAATACGCCGAGCCCTACCAGCGGCGCGGCATCGCCACGGCGCTGTACCGCTGGGCGCTCGGTCGCAGCCTGTGCCTGCTCAGCGGCGCCCGCCAGTCACCCGCCGCGCATGCGCTGTGGCACAAGCTGGCACGGAACCACCGCCTCTGCCACGTCGCGGTACACCACAAGACCCTGTACCACCTCGGGCCCGAGGTCAGCCCGGACGTGCTGGATGACCTGCACACCCGCATGCTGCTGCTGGGCAAGGGCTGGGACCTGGAGCGCTTCACCAGCGCTACGCAGATGCGAGGCTATGGGCTTACATCACCCGAGCCGGGTTGAACCGGACCAGGACGTTGTGCAGATTCCACGGTGCTGCCCAGGTCTTTTTGCGACCGCAGGACAAGGGGTGGATGCCAGCACCACCGAAGACCACGGTACAGCTCACCCAGGTGCCCGCGAAGGCAGGCCTCTGCGTGCAGTGGTCAAATGCGTGCACTCGTCCTTTCATACGCCTTGAAGTTCGCCGCAACCCGCTGCTTGAGGTAGTCACCCGCGGTGATCGGCGGGTACTTGCCCGAAGCCGAGGCGATGACCGCGTCGCGGTTGGCCTGGGCAAAGAAGGCGATGCTGTAGCGCGGCCCCATGTACTCGCCGGGCAGCGGGTTCTTGACCCGGTGGAAGTTGCTGGGCAGCTGGTCGTCGCTCCAGCGCATCAGCATGTCGCCGATATTGCAGGTGATCACGTCGCCATCGGGTGGCACGGGCGTCCACTCCTGGGCCTCCATGTCCTTGCCCGGACACACTTCCAGACCACCCTGCCCCTGGCGCTGGTAAAGCAGGGTGAGGCAGTCGAAATCGGTATGCGCCCCGGCGCGCCACAGGTCGAGCTTGTCCTGCGCCTCAGGCGGGATGGCGTAGTAGTGCAGCAGGCGCAGCGTGCTCTGGTAGCTGGGCTGCTGCGGGTTGTGCGCGCGGGTGAAGAAGTCCTTGTCAAAACCCAGCTTGAGCGCAAAACACGAGAGCACCCGCATGGCCACCGCCCAGCTCTGCTGCTCGAAAGAGAGCATTGCGTCATGGAAACCCGCCAACTCGTCCTCGGAAGGCCACAGCCCGTCCATGTGCGGCCGGGTGATCTGCAAGCTTTCCTTCTGGTCGGGCGTGCCGGTGGACGGCCGCACCTGCGCACGGCTCTCCCAGCCAGCGTTCAGCGCCTTCTGCAGCGGGTAGCGCGACTTGACGGACTCGGGCAGGGCAAAGAAACGCTCGGCCTGGTGAAATGCACCACGCACCTGGTCCAGTGCGATGCCGTGGTTCACCAACTGGAAGAAACCCACTTCGACCGAGGCGTCCCAGAGCTGGTCGGCGATCTCAGCGTGGCGGGCGTCGAAATCGTTAAGGTCGATGCGCCGCACCTCGCGTGTGGTGTTGGTCGTACCCATCGCGCCCATGCGCGATTCCTTTTGCAGCTCGGACAGGGCAGAGCCGGTGGAGGCCGTAGGAGAGGTCATGGAAGTCATGTGGTTGGTTCCTGAAGGTTTGCACATTCAAGAGCAATTTCCGCACGGACATGCCGCTGAACGCTTCTACTCTTGCCTCGATTGAAGCAGATTCCAGGCCAGGCTGCCTGCCGCAGATTGGTGCATGCAGCGTGGCACAGATCATGCTGAAACCGGTCCAGAGAGTAGAAGCGTTCAGCGGCTGTGCCGCCCGGAAATTGCTCTTGGAGCCGCTCCTGCCACTCCCATGGCGAGCGGCTTCAGGGACCGGTGCGCTCAGGTGCGCCGGGTCGTTGAAACCTTGTGCGCACCGCGCACCGAAAGCCTGCCTCAATGCAACGTCGCTCCCTCCTGCGCGCCACCGGCGCCGCCACCCTGCTCGCCGCCACCCCTTTCATCCGGGCCCAGGGCGCACTGCAGAAATTCAAGTTCAACCTCGGCTGGAAGGTCGAAGCCTCGGGCGCGGGCTTCCTGCTCGCGCTGCAGCGCGGCTACTACAAGGACCTGGGGCTGGACGTGCAGATCGACACCGGCAACGGATCGGCCTCCGCCATCAGCCTGGTGGGCGGCGGCGCCTACGACAGCGCGTCGGCCGACCTGTCCAGCATGATCGAGTTCAACCTGGCCAACCCGCAGGCCGCGCTCAAGGCCGTGGCCATCCAGTACGACCTGAACCCCAACTCCGTCATCGTGCGCAAGGACGGCCCCATCAAGAAGCCCGGCGACCTGGCCGGCAAGACCATCCTGGGCCAGCCCTTCAACGCCTCGCGCAAACTCTTCCCCGTGTTCGCCAAGGCGCAGGGCTTCGACCCCTCGGGCGTGAAATGGGAAAACGTGGCCCCGGACATCGGCGACACCCGCTTCGTCAAGGGCGACTTCGATGCCGCCGCCTACTTCTTCTTCACCGGCTTGCTCAACCTGAAGGCGCGCGGCATGGGGCCGGAGCAACTCAGCGTGTTCCGCTTCTCCGACTACGGCATGAAGTCCTACGGCAACGGCCTGGTGTCCAACCCCAAGAGCATGCAGGACAGCCCCGACGCCATGAAGGCCTTCGTCAAGGCCAGCACCCACGGCTGGCTCGAATGCATCGCCGACCCCAAGGCCGGAGCGGCCGCCGTCAAGGCCCGCGAGCCCCTGGCCAACGAAGCCCTGGAGCTGGAGCGCCTGCAGCTCATCGTGGACGGCACCATGAAGACCCCCGACACCAAGGCCAACGGCTGGGGCGCCGCCACACCGGCCCGCCTGCAGGCCACCATCGACGAGACCGTGGCCGCCTTCGGCCTCAAGAGCACCCTGCCCCTGGCCGACTTCTGGACCGACAAGTTTCTGCCCAGCGCGGCCGACCGCAAGCTGCGGGGTTGAGATGGCGATCCCCGTCATCGACCTGGCGCAGGCCCTGGCGCCGGGCACCGTACGCAGCACCGAAGTGGCGCAGCAGGTGCGCCAGGCGGCCATGGCCTCGGGCTTTTTCTACATCCGCAACCACGGCGTGCCGGACACCCTGCTGGCGCAGCAGTTCGAGGCCGCCCGCGCGCTGATGGCCCTGCCAGCGGCGCGGCGCGAGGCCCTGTCGATCCGCCATTCGCCGCTGATGCGCGGCTTTGAGGGCCTGGGCGAGCAGACCCTGGACGCCGACGCCGCCCCTGATCTCAAGGAAAGCTTCTACTGCGGCATGGACTGGCCCGCCGACCACCCCTATGTGCTGGCCGGCTACCAGACATACGGCCCGAGCCAGTGGCCCGACGAACTGCCCGGCGTGCGCCCCCAGTGCCAGGCCTACATCGCGGCGATGAACCAGCTCTCCATCCGGCTGATGCAGCTGATGGCTCTTTCGCTGGGCCTGCCCGAAGATTATTTCGACGCCTGCTGCCACGAGCCCATGGTGACGCTGCGCATGATCCGCTACCCCGCGCACCCTGAAGGGGCCGACGAGCGCACCTTTGGCGCCGGCGCCCACACCGACTGGGGCGCCATCACCATCCTGGCGCAGGACAGCCATGGTGGCCTGGAGGTGCAGATGCCCGACGGCGCCTGGGTGCCGGCCACGCCGATGGAAGGCAGCTTCGTGGTGAACCTGGGCGACATGATCCCGCGCTGGACCAATGGCCTCTACCACTCCAACCCGCACCGGGTGCGCAACACCCACTCGGGCGGCCAGCCGCGCTACTCCATCCCCTTCTTCTACGAGCCGGAGTACACCGCCCGCATCGACCCCGTGCCCGGCACCGTGGCGCCCGGAACCAGCCCGCGCTTCACGCCCTGCTCCGCCGGCGAACACCTGCGCGAGATGTACCTCAAGACCTACGCCAGGGCACCGGGCGTGGCGGAGCCGGTGGCATGAAGCTGTGGTTCAACCTGCTGTGCCGCGACATCGAGGCCCAGCTGCGCTTCTACCAGGCGCTGCTGGGCCTGCCGGAGGCCGAAGCCAGCCGCTCGCCCATCTACCGCGCGCTGGAGACCGCGGACTTCCAGTTCGGCTTCAACGCCCATGACGCCTATGCCCTGCTGAACCTGGCGGACCGCCAGCCACCGGACAATGCAGTGAACCCGGTGGTGGCCTATGCCACGCTGATGCTGGACACGCCCGACGCGCTGAACACGGCCGTGGCGCAGGTACCGGCGCTGGGTGGCCGTGTGCTCAAGGCCCCCTACGCCACCTACTACGGCCAGTGGCAGGCCGTGCTGTGCGACCCGGAAGGCAACGTGTTTCGCCTCAGCACGCTGTCGCTGCCCGACGGCGCCCACCCTCAGAAGTGGTAGTTCGCAAAAACCCCCACCGTGTTCTGAGACCTCTTCTCGGTGATCGGGCTGTCGACTGCGCCACCGCGCAGGTGGGTCAAGGTCACGCGCGCGCCCACACCCCACTGCGGACTGATCTGGTAGTTGGCTCCCAGATTGAAGCGGACCGCGTTGACCCCGGCGCGTGGCGTATAGACCGTCAACCCGGAGCTGCTGCTTTGCGCACCGGTCACACCGAAAAACGTCTGGGTGTACTTTTTGTCAGCCCAGGTGAATCCGGGGCCTGCCGAGATGACCAGCTGGTCCGTGAGCCGGTGCCTGGCTTCCAGGTCCATCGCGATACGCGTACCCTGGCCTTTGCCGCCCACGTCGGTCAGGACCCCCATCCGCGCCGCCAGCCACTGGTAGCTGTAGCTGCCAAAAACAGCCGCTAGCGCGGTTCCGTCGATGTCCCCCATCCCGCGCAAACGCGCCGACTCGGACTCGTCGCGGGGGTTCGAAAGGTGGCCGCCAAGCGCAACACCCAGACTCCACTCAGGGGTCTGCACCAGGTAGGCACCCACGCCGAGAGGCACCCCCGCCCCGGGTATGCCTCCAATGATGTAGCGGCCATAGTTGGCACTGACCATCGGCAGCACGGTCGATTGACTGTCTGCGCTACCGGGGTAGCGCGGCTGGCTGATCACACCCAGCCCCGCCGAGAATCGCCACGCGTCAGGGCCAGCGTCGCCGCCTACCTGCGCCATCGCGCCCGAGCTGGTGAGCAGAGCCATTCCCAGCAGACTTGCCGAGCCGAGGCGGGATGTGGGAGAGAGATGGATTTTCAAGGACAACTCCAGGTTGGGGGATCGAACACAGGACAAGCGGAAAGAAGAAGAACGGCAAAAAATAACCTGCGGATTGTCAGGGCTGCAAGATATCCCCCAACCGGAGGGGACAAAAGAAGTCGCCATGCACGCATGTCACCACGGACTCAAGAGTTTTACACTCGCCCCATGCCCTGGCACGCCCGACTGCAACTCGACTACGACTGCGACACCTCCTCCCCCGCGCCCCGCACCCGGGCCCGCTTTCTGCACGACGGCCCGCTGCGCATCCTGCAAAGCCTCTACCCCGAGGGCGACGGCATCTGCCACAACGTGCTGGTGCACCCGCCCGGCGGGCTGGTGGGAGGTGACACCCTCAGCATCCGGGTGCAGGCCGGTGCCGGTGCCCACGGACTGGTCACCACACCGGGCGCCACCCGCTTCTACCGCTCTGACGGCGAATGGGCGGTGCAGGACACCCAGATCCACCTGGCCGCTAGCGCCCGGCTCGAATGGCTGCCGCTCGAGGCCCTTTGCTACAGCGGCTGCCAGGCCGAAAACCGGCTGCAGGCCAGGCTGGATGCGGGGTCTGAGCTGCTGGGCTGGGACATCACCGCCTTTGGCCTGCCGCACGCACAGCAGCCCTTCGTGAATGGCAAGTTGCGCCAGCACCTCGAGCTGGACGGCGTGTGGCTGGAGCGTGGCACGGTGGACGCCCACGACACCCGCCTGCTCGACAGCCCGCTGGGCCTGGCCGGGCACCGCTGCATGGCGTCGCTGTTTTTTCTGTCGGGCACCCCCATGCCCAAGGCGAAGCGCGAGCAAGCCCTGGAGCTGGCGCGCGCCTGCATCGATGCACACAGCCTGCACAACAGCGCCGGCGCCACCAGCCCCGACGCCCAGGTGGTGGTGGTGCGGGTGCTCGCCCCGGTGGTGGAGCCCGCCATGCAGCTGCTGCGCCAGGTCCGTGGTGCCTGGCGTGAGCACTTCTGGCAACTCGCCCCCACCCTTCCCCGGATATGGAGCATGTGAACCCATGATGCAACGCCGCCGTTTTATGGCCTCTGCCAGCGCCTGCGCAGTGACCACCATCGCCCTGCTGGGCCTGGCACTTTCCCCCGCAGCCCAGGCCGCCGGCATGCGCACGCTGGGCAGCCCCCAGCCCTTCGACTACGCCCAGCTCAAAGGCCGCGCGCGTGCTCTGGCCGCCGCGCCGTGGCAAGCGCCTGCCGCCACACCAGCCGCCCTGGCTGCGCTGAACTACGACCAGTACCAGTCGATCCAGTTCCGGGGCGACCACGCGCTGTGGGCAGACGAGGCGCTGCGCTTCCAGGTCAAGTTTTTCCACCTGGGCATGTTCTTCAAACGGCCGGTGCGCATGTTCGAGGTGCAGGGCGGGCAAGCCCAGAAGATGGCACAGGAATTGGCCTACGACCCGACCATGTTCGACTTCGGCAAGAGTGGCCTGGCCGCCGGCAGCCTGCCGCCCGACCTGGGCTTTGCGGGCTTCCGGCTCAACTACCACACCGCCCCGCGCCACGACATGGTTGCGTTTCTGGGCGCAAGCTACTTCCGCGCCGTGGGTGGCGAGCGGCAGTACGGCCTGTCGGCACGCGGGCTGGCGGTGGACACCGCCCTGCCCCGCCCG
>Ga0208823_1003710_pt1 | contig 10725 bp, 9 predicted proteins | sample AD_UKC075_MetaG_FD_184440 | JGI IMG/M metagenome (GOLD analysis project Ga0208823, IMG submission 184440) | Active sludge microbial communities of municipal wastewater-treating anaerobic digesters from USA - AD_UKC075_MetaG (SPAdes) (version 2) | ecosystem: Engineered > Bioreactor > Anaerobic >... | reverse complement strand
TGTCGGCTGAGAGTTGTCGGGCCTGGAAGCCCCCTGCGTCGATGCCGGCGCTATCCAGCCGTTCACGGGTTCCCTCATCCATCTCCAGGCCCGCACGTGCCTTGGTCCCGGCACTCTCGACGGCGATTCCTGTGGCGGCCAGTTCGTGGCGCAGCCGGCGCTCCAGGTATGGCGAACGACACACGTTCCCGGTGCAGACCACAAGGATGGATCCTGTACTCACCACCTGCGATTCTCCTGTACCGTTGAATGTGCTGTCACTAGCCAGCAGGGAGCAACAGTATCTGGTGATGGCGCCGTTCTTGGTCGTGACCAAGGAATGGCTGCAAGTCCCCGAAGCCGCAACGGTGCGGCCGTATGATCCTGTCTCCCCTGCGCTGCGCAGCCCTCCGAATTGGTGTTCGATGAATGTCCGACGTGTGAATCGTTGCCGACCCCTTAGGGTCGTATACCACCTTGCAGAGCTGAACTCATGACCACCCAATTCAGCTCCAGCGACCCCGAGATCCAAGAGGCTGCAGCGGTGACCGGCACCTTCCCGCTGACCGCTACCGCAGCCGTCTCGGGAGATGCTTGGTACGGCAGCTTCAGGCGCCAGCTCGTTCTCGCGGACACCCTCATCGTCGGTGCCGCCGTTGGAGCATCGGCCGTGCTGACATTCGGCGACTCCCCCGAGTCGCTCGTGTCCGGCACACCTGTCCCCTACCCGCTTGCAATTTTCCTGATCGGCGCGATCTGGCTCCTGTGCCTTTCTGCGAAGGAGTCTCGAGACCGTCACGTCGTTGGCGCGGGCCTGATGGAGTACGAACGCGTGTTCAACGCCAGCCTGTGGGCATTCGGAGCCATTGCCGTGCTCTCATACTTGGGCGGTGCGGACTTGTCACGAATGCTCTTCGTCGCCACGCTGCCGATCGGCGTCACTCTTCTTGCGCTAGGGCGTTGGGTCCTGCGCGCACGACTCAATCGGAGACGTCGCCATGGTGCGGCCATGACCCCCACCCTCATCGTGGGCACTCCTCGGGACGTCGAGCGTCTGCGGCTGGACATGAACCGCCGGCGCGACGCCGGCTACCTCGTCGTGGCTGTGTGCGAATACGACGGAGAGAACCCGGTCCAACCTCACGGCACTCACGGGCTGCCACGTGTGCCAATCACGAAGGTCGGCACATTCGTGCGGTCGTCGGGCATCGGTGCAGTCGCTGTGTGTGGGGCGCTGCCCACACTGGAGCTGCGGGAACTCGCCTGGAGCCTGGAGGACTCGCCGGCGCAGCTGATGTTCACCCCGAGGCTCACGGACGTCGCCGGTCCGCGGATCAAGGTCAGCGACGTACCCGGCCTGGCTCTCGTCCACGTGGACCTTCCCCGGTTCACCGGTTGGCACCATGTGCTCAAGCGGGCGCTCGACCTCGTGCTGTCGGCGGCAGCACTGGTACTCCTAGCCCCCGTCATGGCCGCAGTCGCTGCGGCCATCAAACTCGGTGATGGCGGGACGGTCCTCTTCCGTCAGGAGCGAGTTGGTCTGGGCGGCCGGACTTTTATCCTACACAAGTTCCGCACGATGCGGGTTGACGCTGAGAGCCGCATCGACGAGCTGATCGCACAGGCGGGCGGGAATGCGCTGCTGTTCAAACTCGAGGACGATCCGAGAGTGACCCGGGTGGGTGCCTTCCTTCGTAAATACTCCCTCGATGAACTGCCGCAGTTCTGGACCGTTCTCAACGGTTCTATGAGCATCGTCGGACCTCGGCCTCAAGTGGCGCGCGAAGTGGCGGAGTACACCCCAGCCCTCCACCGGCGACTCCTCGTCAAACCCGGCATCACCGGGCTGTGGCAGGTCAATGGCAGATCGAGCCTGTCGCTTGAGGAAAGCGTCCGCCTCGACCTGCACTACGTGGAGAATTGGTCCCTGACGAGCGATATCGCCATAATCGCCAAGACGGTCAAGGTTGTTCTCCACCCCCAAGGGGCGTACTGATCGTTCCTCGCCATCCTCATGCCGAGGGCCGACCTCGACGTCTACCTCCGGCGCCGACCACGAAGAAGCGTGCCATGACCACCCCGACCGTGTCCCTCGTGACCGTTACCTACAACAATGCCGCCGAACTCGAACACTTCTGGCGGGGCTGGCCCGCGGACGCGTGCCAATGGATCGTCGTCGACAATGCATCCGATGACGGCTCGGCCCAGGTCGCGCAGGAGCTCGGCGCCCACGTGGTGCGCCTCAGTTCCAACGTGGGCTTCTCGGCCGCGAACAACATCGGCGTCACGCACTCGACAGGGAGCGTCCTGGGCTTTGTCAATCCCGACCTCGCGGTGACCCGGGAAGGCCTCAATGCCTTGGCACGTCGAGTCGTCGATACCAGCGCCATCGTGGCCCCCCAACTCGCCAACGTCGACGGCACGCTTCAGGAGAACGGGCGCACAACGCCGTACCCTGGCCGCAAGATAGCTCACATGTTCGCCCCCACGTCGAGCACCAACCGCCGCTACGTCCGCTACGTCGAGCAAGGGCTCACGCAGGTCGTGTGGGTGATGGGCGCAGCTGTATTCATGGCCTCGGAGGTCTTCAGCCGCATCGGTGGCTGGGATGACGGGTACTTCATCTACTACGAGGACTCCGACATCTGCCTGCGCGCACTTCATACCGGTGTCCCCACGTACGTCGACGGCGATGTCCGCTTCGTTCACGGCTGGGCGCGCGAGACGAAGACCGGGCGATCCCTGGCGGTGTGGAAACACGAGTTCCGTTCCGCCGCCCGGTTCTACCGCCGGCACCCTGAGTGCATCGTGCCCTTGGGTCGCAAGGGCACGAACCTGCGCGAGACCGAGGCGAGCGTGCTGCGCTAGATCGGCCAGCCCTCCCGCACCGCACGCTCCCCTACGATCGATAGGCGAACATATGTCCTCCGTCATGGTCCTGCACCAGCACACCAACAACTTCGGTGACGACGTCGCAGGTTCGGCGCTGGTCCTCGGACTTCTTGAACTGCCTCAGGTCGAGCGGGTCGATGTCCACTACATCTGGCACCGGGGCGGAGGTGGCCTCCCCGTGGACGATGAGCGCGTGCGCCACCACAAACTCGACCTGCTCGCTGGGCGGGCCGACGACCGTCCGCTGCTGGCCATCCTTACCGCCCTGAGCGTGCTGTCTCCTCGGCTCCTGCGCGGCGCAATCCGTCAGCTGATCCGGGACGCCCGAACCGCCGATTTGGTGTTCGTGGCGCCGGCTGGCTCCAACATCGGCATCTACAAGGACTGGACGTATCTCCTGTCGCTCGCCGTCCTCGTGCGCGCCGGCATCCGGCCAGTGTTCTGCCAGAACACGATTGCCAAGAGTGGGTCCCGCCCCTTCGACCTTGTCGCTCGCGAGGTGCTCCGCCGATCCACCGTGCACGTGCGAGAAACCCGTTCCTACGACTACGTGCGCTCCTTGGGGGTGTCCTGCGAGCTCGGGGTCGACACAGCACTCATGGCGCACCCTCCGGCCCGCCGCGCGACGTCGCTGCGCCCGCACCTCACGGTGGTGCCGACGCGCCTGGGGACCTGGCACCGAGACCACCGAGACTTTGACGACGACCAGTTCCTCTCCCATGTGCTACCGCAAGGCATCGCATCCTTCGCTCGGGATGCCGGTCTCGACGTTCACGTTCTGGCGCACCTCTACGGCCCCGAACGTGAGGACGATGCCCTCACCCTGGTGCGAGACGGGCTCATCGCCGCGGGGTGCACCGTCGAGATCGTTCAGCCGCGCGACTACGTCGATTACTGGCAGGACCTCGCAGACGCACAGGTGGTGGTGTCGATGAGGTACCACGGGCTGATCCTCAGCGGCGCAGCGCTCACCCCGTGCGTGGCATTGTCGTACGAGAACAAGATGCGTGAAGCTGCGGCGTACCTGGGGGTGAGCGACCTCCTCATCGACGTCGAGGCCGCCCGGCCCGCACAGATCGATGCGCTGCTGCGCGCGGCCACCGCACCGGACAGCCCGGCAGGCACGGCGCTCAGCACGTCGGTGCCGAGACTGCGAGAGGTCGCGCACGGGCCCCTGGCCCACGTCCCGCGCCCGTTGGCCTGAGGCCTGCGTCCCGTCGGGCGGACGTTTCAGTCCTGGTTGCGTGGCCGTGAGGTCTTGGAGAGCGTGGCGCCCACTCCAAGTCCCACGAGTCGGAGGTGACCCACCGTGCCGGCCCGAGCTGCAGCCGCGAGCTCTTTGGCAAGGGCTCGGCTCATTCCCCCCGTGGCGATGGCGCGAATTGCTGGGTCCTCAAGGGCCGAAGGTACTCTTCGTCCGATCTCCTGGGCCAACCGTTGGCGCCACCCCCAGCGTTGCGTTGCCAGCCGGTTGACAGCGGCGGAGGGCCCACCCTCGAGCAAACGCGTCAGGCGAGCGCGCAGGGCCGAACCGCGTTCCTCGCCAATGACATTCCCCCCGTGCTGGACGTAACTCTGGAGCACCTCGTCCACGACGACGAATCCGTTGAGCGCTGACGCAACGACACCGAGCCAGTGGTCGTGGTACGACGATGGTTCAGGGCGGGGAAAGGGGAGGGCCACAGCGAGCACCGCGGGGTCGAGCACAGCGAGGCTGCCGGTCACTTGGTTGTCGAGGATGAGCGTCGCGAGACTGACGTGCTGCCGGTCCGTGCGACCGATGATCTCACCCGCGGCATCCACGATCCGGGCCTGACAGACCGCAAGGGACGCGGACTGGCCGTCCATACACTCCACCAGGGTCCGGAGCTTGGCCGGATCCCACACATCGTCCTGGTCGGCGAGGGCAACCCACGCAACGCCTTGATCCACGCGTTCCAGCAGGCGTTCGAAGTTGCGGTAGAAGCCGACATTGTCGGCGAACGCCTCGACATGAAAGCGCTCATCATCCCCTGTGAGTCGACGAACTGCTGAAAAGGTCTCCTCGTCGAACCCGTCGATTCCGATGACGCAAGTCCAGTTCGTCAGCTCCTGCGCCTGGAGGGACTGCAGTTGACGCTCGAGCAGGGTGAGGTCTGGGCGGTAGACGGCGAGGGCGATCACCCCCGGTCCGGGCACGGGCGAATCAACCGGGGTCGAGGCATGGTCGCTGGTGGGTTCCAAGTGATTCATGACGCTCTTTCCGGCGCTGGGTGGAACGTGGTCGGTGGGGGTGCATAGCGCGCGACAGCCCACAGGACACCGGCTTGCATCGCGATCCGCCCTGCCCAGATCCCTGCGATCGCCACGATCGGTGCGCTGGACGCCGCAAACAGGAGCGCGAGATACGGCACTGCGAGCCCACCTTGCACGACCACCACTAGCCGCTGCCTTCCTTGGGCTTGGATGAGGGCGATCTGGGCCTGCGAGAACCAGTTGACCGCGGTGCCCGCCACGAGGGTCGAGAGGACGGCGCGACCTACCGGCTCCGTGCTGGGGTCAAGCCCCACGGCGGTGAGGGCGGAGAGCGGTACCACGGCTACGGCCGCCAGCCCTGCCACGACGATCGCCAAAGTCCCGAGCGGGAGGACCGTTCCGAACACCCTGGTGACGGCGCGCGGGTTGGTGCGCAACACCTTGACCGTCAGCGGGAAGAACACAGCCAGGGCTGAGCTCGGAATGATGTAGGTGCGCAGCAGGATCTCGGAGCAACTCAGGTAGAAGATCCACAGGTCGCGCTCCCCTGAGCCCGCGACGAAGGCCCGGTCGACGTAGAGCAACAAGGGGCCGATCACGCTGGACAACCCCAGCCAGGTCAGCAGGCCACGAACGTCGCGGACAGGGACGGCGGACGCCAGGTAGGCAGGGCCTTCGACGAGGTGCGTCTCTTGCGGGAGGACGCAGGTCAGCCAGACGAGGGCGGCCACTCGCCACACGTAGATCACCACCACACCGACAACCAAACCGGGGATGCCCCAGGCCAACAGAACCGCCGGCACCAGATAGGTGCTGAGCGCGTTTCCGCTCTTGATCACAGCCAACATCCCAAATCTGTTGGCAGCCTCCAGGGCGCCCATCAGGGGAAACTGTGCACACGCCAGCAGCGGCAGCGGAGCCATCGCCCAGATGACGCCGGGAACGGTGGCGCCAAACCCCCAGGCGTAGGCCACCAGCCCGAACGTGACGGCGCCCGACAGGGCTGATCCGATCATCACGCTGCTCGGCCGCAAGGTGGCCACCGCAGTTCGTGCGGGGGAACCGTTGGCAACCAAAGACGACGAGGCCCGCGTGAGACCAAAGTCGGAGAGGGTGAAGTATCCGATGATCGTCCAGACGAAGAGCAGTGCCACCAGGTCGGCGTCCGCGCCGAGCCGGTTCGCCAGCACGGTGGCCACCACCCCAACCACGGCGGGGAGCAGCCCACCGGCCAGAGACGCGAACAGGGAGCGCGTGACCTGCTTCAGCGCGGTCACGAGAGTCGCGCACCGACAGCTGACCGACGCACCACCATCGCCGGCCTTCGGTCTCGCTTGGGTCGGGCGACGACCATGGCGATGGCCAACTGCAGACTCAGAGCGGAGTAGGCGATCATGTTCTCGAAGAACGAGAAGAAGAGCACCGTGCAGAGCAGTGCGAGACCCACCTCACGAATGTCCGAGCCGTCGAAGCGGTGCATGCAGTAGATCGAAACTGCCAACAGCAGCACCATCACGCTCAATGCCCCGACCAGGCCGGCATACCCGATTGCGGAGCCGAAGGTCGTCGACGCGGTGAGGTCTCGCTGCACGAGGAACGCCTCCTTGTCGAACCTTTGATAGCCCAGCTGCTCGGCGACTCGAACACCCACGACATCTGGCACCAGGGTGTACGTGAGCAGCCCACCGAGGTCGCAGGTACGGCCACATACTGCCCCGTCCGCGTGGGTGACGGCCGACATGAGGTTCGCGACGGGCGAACTGAGGTAGAGGTAGAACCACATGAACGAGGCCGGGATGCCGGTCGCGAGGAACTCGCTGCTCGCCTGCGCGTAGTCCAAGATGGCGTCGTTGGCTGCCGACTGACCGGTGGACTGGCTGATCTGGAAGCCCAGACGCGCGCTGCCGAAGATGCCGAAACCCGCGACAAACGCCATGAGAGCGGCAGCGACGGCGACAAAGCGCCCTACCGTCATTCTCTTGAGGAAGAGCACAATTATGACGCTGGAGAAGATCAGGAACGACGCCGCGCTTCGACTCGCGATGAGCACAAGCCAGAAGAGGATCAGCATGTACTGAAGCAGTGCGGCGCGGCTTCCGGTCTTGATGAAGTCCGCAAAGAGTCGGGTGCCGTAGAAGCCGCTGAAGGCCAGCATGCCGACATGAAGGAAGGGAAGCCCGAACGAGTAAATGTCGTACGGCTGACCCCGCAGGATCATCAGGAGGGGGACTCCACCGTTCGCCGCGAATGCCGCCAAGAAGTACCCGGCGATGACCAGGCTGGGCCCCAGCGTCGTCGGGCGCCCGGGCTCGGCGGAAGTCCCGGACGAGAGCGTCAGGCCGAAGTAGCCGAAGGCCACCACGACAATGGCCAGGAAACTGAGGCCGGCCCAGGTCACCGCGCCGTACAAGTCCGACCACCGCAACTGGAACAACGCGAAGGCGATGACTGGCCAGCTCGCCATGACGAGCAGCGGCCTCACCTGAACGGTTCTCGGTCGCCGCGACCCCTTGCGCTCGCGGATCAGCGTCGACGCCACGCGGTGCTCCGGTTTCGCACGGCCCGAGCCCTTGCCAATGCGCCGCCCGCCGCCAAGAGGGCGAGGCTGCGCAGATGTGCCCGGCTCCATGCCCCGCGAGGTTCTTCGCGGTCGTCTGGGCGGGCCGCCGAGGGCAGCTCACCGTTTCGCGCCGCCGCCGTGGCCTCGAGGTTTCTGTGCCCGTGCGTGCGGTCGGGCTCGAGATAAGCGCCTTCGGCCCATTCGTTCCACGCGTTGATGAAGACCATCGGGTGGTCGTGGCTGGCGGACTTCTCGCTGTCGAGTGCCTCTTTCAGCCAGCGTTGGTAAGCCCGCGGTGAGTGCCCCAGGTAGACAGTCGCCTTGGCGCCGCGACGTGCCGAGTTGTCCCAGCTCGGCATGACGCCCCGATGGCGTACGAACGACGGCCGGGGCCGACTTAGATAGTGCTGCACGACCCGCTCGTAGGACACCAGCCGGCCGCGAAAGGCTGGGTCGAGACCCACGAGAGGCCGACGGACGGCATTGCGCAGCCGGTTGACGCCGACGGGAGGGAACTCAGCAGCGGCATCGAAGCCCAACGCGGTGGGATCGATCTCTGGTGTCGTCTCCGCGGCCACCATGTAGAGCCCGGCGAGGCCTGCAGCCGTGGCCAGATCGCGTACGGTGCTCGAGAATGCCGTCGGGTCAGGGATGAGGTCCGCCCGATGCACAACGAGGACCGGCTTGTCGTCGACCCGCAGGTAGTGCGGCGCACGCAGGTGCGGCAGCAACTCGCCGAAGATCCTTTCGGCGAACCGCTCGGGGTAGGTCTGTGGCATCAGGACGTCCTGGTTGCGACCGTTCCACCTCCGCGTCCAGGGTTCGTTAGCCCACGAGAGGCAGTACGGCAACAAATCGGGGTTGCCGCGCCAGGCGTCAAGGGGTTTCTCGAGCAGCCTGACGCCGTCGAACCAGTAGAAGTACATGCAGAAGGCGTCAATGCCGTACTTGCGCGCCAGCTCAGTCTGGGCCACGTGCACCTCGGGGTCAGTCAGGTCGTACTCGCCGAGGTCAGAGGGGACTCGCGGGTGGTCATGGCCCTCGAACAACGGCCGAGCACGGCGGACGTTGACCCATTCGGTGAATCCCCGGCCCCACCATTCATCATTCTCAGGAATGGGGTGGAACTGGGGCAGGTAGTAGGCCAAGAGCTTCATCTGGGTGGCTCCAATAGTCTCGCGTTGGCGTGGCCCGCTGCTCTTCGCGAAGAGGTCGACGTGCGCAGAAACAGACCCGCCTCGTCGGACACGACTTGAGTGCGCGAAAAGTGGCAACCTTGGCACTGGTGAGGGCGGAGTCTCGCAACATCCTAACGATGCCGGGCGCAGGCGGCGAACCTGAGCGCACGTGATGAAACCACTCATGGCCCTCGGCCACGTGCAAGCTCGTCCCTGACCGACATCCGCTACCACTTGTCTTGACGTCAAGATAACCGGCACCAGCGAGGAGCAACGAGACACCCATGGCAACGATCTTCTACACCCTCACCGACGAGGCCCCGATGCTGGCCACGTACTCGTTCCTGCCGGTGGTGCAGGCCTTCGCCTCGAGCGCAGGGGTCGACGTCGAGACCCGCGACATCTAGCTGGCCGGTCGCATCCTCGCGCTCTTCCCCGAGCACCTGACCGAGGACCAGCGCGTCGGCGACGCGCTGACCGAGCTCGGTGAGCTCGCGACGACCCCCGAGGCCAACATCATCAAGCTGCCGAACATCTCGGCGTCGATGCCCCAGCTCAAAGCCGCCATCGCCGAGCTGCAGTCCCAGGGCTTCGCCCTGCCCGACTACCCGGACGACCCCCGCAGCGAGCAGGAGCGCGACATCCGCGTTCGCTACGACAAGGTCAAGGGCAGTGCCGTCAATCCCGTGCTGCGCGAGGGCAACTCCGACCGGCGGGCGCCCGCCGCGGTGAAGAACTACGCCCGCAGCCACCCCCACTCGATGGGCGCCTGGAGCTCCGACAGCAAGACCAACGTCGCCACCATGGGCGTCGACGACTTCCGCTCCAACGAGCAGTCGTCGTCCTCGCCGGCAACGACCGCCTCACGATCCAGCACGTCGCCACCGACGGCACGACCACCGTGCTCAAGGACGGCCTCGCAGTCCTCGAGGGTGAGGTCGTCGACGCCACCGTCATGCGCGTGGCCGCTCTCGACGCCTTCCTGCGCGAGCAGGTCGCCCGCGCCAAGGCACAGGACGTGCTGTTCTCCGTGCACCTCAAGGCCACGATGATGAAGGTCATCGACCCGATCATCTTCGGCCACGTCGTGCGTGCCTTCCTCCCCGAGGTCTTCGAGCGCTTCGGCGCCGACCTCGACGCGGCGGGCCTGTCCCCCAACAACGGCCTCGGCGGCATCCTCGACGGCCTGGCCGACCTCCCCAACGGCGACGAGATCAGGGCCGCCATCGAGCAGGGCCTGGCCGACGGTCCGCGCCTGGCGATGGTGAACTCCGACAAGGGCATCACCAACCTGCACGTGCCGAGCCATGTCATCGTCGACGCCTCGAGGCCGGCGATGATCCGTACCTCCGGCCACATGTGGGTCCCCGACGGTGCCGAGGCCGACACCCTCGCCGTCATCCCCCGACAGCTCCTACTCCGGCGTCTACCAGACCGTCATCGACGACTGCCGCGTCAACGGCGCCTTCGACCCGACCACGATGGGCTCGGTGCCGAACGTGGGCCTGATGGCCCAGAAGGCCGAGGAGTACGGCCGCCACGACAAGACCTTCGAGATCTCGGGTGCCGGTCGCGTCGAGGTCGTCGACGGCAACGGCACGGTGCTCATGTCGCACGACGTCGCCCCGGGCGACATCTGGCGCGCCTGCCAGACCAAGGACGCCTCGGACGCGCTGGTCTGGGGCTGGGAGTGGGTCTGGGTCTGGGTCGGTCCGGCATCGGAGCCACCGGGTGCCCCCGAGGCGTGCACCGGGACCCACTGGTCGACGAAGCGCGCCAGCAGCGGACCGGACACGATGAGCGTGGGCACGGAGATGACCAGGCCGTAGAGCAGGACCGTGCTGAGGTCGGCCTTGACGATGTCGATCGCGAGGAGTGGCC
>Ga0208823_1003707_pt1 | contig 10732 bp, 8 predicted proteins | sample AD_UKC075_MetaG_FD_184440 | JGI IMG/M metagenome (GOLD analysis project Ga0208823, IMG submission 184440) | Active sludge microbial communities of municipal wastewater-treating anaerobic digesters from USA - AD_UKC075_MetaG (SPAdes) (version 2) | ecosystem: Engineered > Bioreactor > Anaerobic >... | reverse complement strand
TTCCATTTTCAAAAGCCTCCTGCCGGTATGGAGATAACCTCTGACCGTGGACTGGTTCTTTTTCAGGATCTCTGCTATTTCCACAGTGGAATAGCCTTCATAGTAATACAGATACACGGCAGTCTTTATTTTGGAGGGAAGTGCCATTACCTTGTCAAGGCTGCTGTCAATGCTGAAATCCTGGTCAACCGCCGTTTCCTTCGCCTGATCGATGCTTACTGTCTTTGACCACCAGTGTCTGAAGTGATCCTTGCACAAATTTGAGGCGGTTCTTATAAGCCATGCCTTCTCATGCTCCACACTCTCAAAAACCGTCCTGTCCCTCATTAGCCTGATAAAAGTGTTCTGCACCATATCCTCTGTATCGGGTACATTTTTCATAAACATGAAGCAGACACGGTAAACAGTATCCACATGGCGGTTATAGATTTCCAGCAGCTCTTCATTCGTACGCAATAAAGAACTTCGCAATCAACTTCCCTCCCTTCATAAGTAATACGATCGAGTATGCTCAAACGTTTGAAAAATTTTCTCGTGTCCGGAAATGGTTCCAGGTGCCAGCCATCCGTTTTCGTCAGTTGCTGTTACTAATATAAAAACTGGCCAACTGGCCAGTTAAACAAATGTCTGATTTACGTGCCTGGTACCACATGGCACCATGATTATACCTTAAACTGTGAGACGCTGTCAGATAAACTTTCTGAGCTTCGCTTCACGGCATCCATAAGCTCTGATACTCTGGACGCCTTTTCCTTCACATCCAGGGCCTTACGGGAGATGTCCCAGGTCTTTTGGGCCTCGTCGCTGTTTGAGACGGCGACTTCATTTATTGTGCTGACCATATTCTGCATCGAAGCGAGCAATTCCTCCGATGTGGCCGAGAAATCTGTGACAAGGTCATGTATAGCCGCCGAATCCCTGAAATACTGTTCTCCGATCCCGACCATGGCCCTGTAATCATTGATGACCTTTGAGTCGATGAAGTCAAGGGTTTTCTCCGAGCAGGCCACAAGGTTGCCCACTGCGGAGACGATCTCGCTTATGACGTTCTGGATCTTGACGACAGTTTGCCTTGAGCCTTCAGCCAGCTTTCGTATCTCCTCAGCGACGACGCCGAATCCTTTGCCGGCTTCTCCTGCCCTGGCGGCTTCAATGGCGGCGTTCAGAGAAAGAAGGTTGGTCTGCTCAGCTATCTCAAGTATGGTTTCCGCAAGGACTTTGATATTTTCGACTCCCTTTGCCTGTTCCATTGCCTTTCGCATTTCAGCGTCCACTTCACTGCGTATGTCGCGGGACTCGTTCTGGGATATGACCGCATTATCCTTGAGTTCCTGGGCGCGCCTGCTTATCTCACTGACGACTGTCGCACCTTTCTGTGCCTTGTCAGCAATGGATTTCACGGCACTTTCTATTTCAGTTATCGTTGCGTTCATCTCCTCTGTCGCAGCCGCTGTTTCTTCTGTCAGTTCGGTCACTTCATCAGCGTTGGTCGACACTTCACTTATCCTTTCGAGCAATTCCGACAAATTGTCTGATGAGGTAAAGATATTGTCCAATACTTTGCCTGTCCCGGCTACTACATCATTGATCACGTTCCTGACGGACTTGCTCATTACATCGACCGATTTCAGCAATGCCCCTATTTCATCTCTCCTGTTCATATACATGTCAGGAAGATCCCTGGAAAAATCGGCCTTTGCCAGCAAATCAAGGTAATCTGCAGAGATTTTCACCGGCCTCGATATGCGATTGGCGATCCACATGGATACCGCCGCCACCAGGACAGCTACAGCCAGGATCAGCAGGATCGTGATCAGTATTGAATTATTGACATTGCTGTACACTTCATCTGAAGGTGCCGTCACTATTACCTTCCAGCCTGTGCTCGGAACAGTTGCATATGCTCCGACCATTTCCACCTTTTTGCCTTCAGGATCCTCTTCCAGGTAGTTTATATTACCGCTGTCATTGATCAATACCTCTTCATCAAAAGCCTTTATCACACTATAGTCTGTTGCGAACTGCTTATAATTTTTCCCGATCCTTTGCCATTCTCTATGGAATTTGATATTCCCGGTATCCTTCACTTGGTTCCATGTTATTAAAATCAGGATAAGATTCATATAAACTGACAAGCTGCATCAATATGGAATTGACCCAGGAATCGATTATCTCGGCATTTGTGCCTGCAATCTCAATTTCCTGGCTTGTTATATTCTCCGTAACTTCTGAGACAAACTGGTCTAATTGAAACGCCGCAAGCGCAAGAAGGGGAACCAGGGCGACCAATAAAAATATCAGTGTCAGCCTGAATTTCAAAGAATTAATGAACATAGAATCAACACCTTCCCGACACGATTATCTGATGCATAATAAGTTCGCATCAGATGACTATCCCGTTTCCACATCCCGATAATTATCCAGTTTTATGGCAGACCTGTGGTTTCACATTTTGCCAGTTTTCCTGAATCTCATCCATCCCGGGAACAGCTTTATACGGCCTCTTTCACGTACGGCAAGGATCAAACTCTGAAGCAGAATAAAGAAGCACAGCATAAGACCGGTCGTAATGCTTTGATAATATGGTTTTGTCAGCCCCGAAGCGATTACGATATTTGTAATGGTCTTTAAAGAAAGCATGCCAAAAAGCGTACCGATCACATTTCCAACTCCGCCGGTCAATAAGGTCCCGCCTATGATATTGGAGGCTATTGCCTGCATTTCCGCCTGCGCGGCATTGGCAGCATCTCCTGCCCCTGTATGGAGCAGATACACATAACCGCCGATTCCGGACAGCAGACCGGCGAACAGATATGCGAAGAATTTCGTGCGCTTTACATTAATACCGAGAGTTAATGCACTGTGACTGTTCCCGCCTATGGCATAGAGATTGCGTCCGAATCTTGTCCATTTGAGAATTACAGCTACAATTATCACTATTGCTATGGCTGCGATTACCCCGGGTTCTATCTGGGCAGGGATAAAATTACCGCTCTTTCCATAGTAGCCGATACCCGGCAATGTGACCCGGGCATGCTTGAGCTTGAGAAATGCCTCCTGCGATGCTGTGCGGGGAGCTATACTTACTATGGTTATCATACCCCTTGCCAGGAACATGCCTGCCAGGGTGACAATAAATGGCTGTATTTCAAAATAAGCGACCAATATTCCATGAATAAGCCCGAAGGCAAGACCTATACCCAATGCGATAAGCATCGAACCCAATACAGTGCCGCCATGATCCTCAAGATAAACGACACAGACCATAGTTACAAGAGCAGTTATACCTCCGCCGGAGATATCGATACCTCCCGAAATCATAACCATGGTCAGTCCGCATGCTATTATAAGCAGATATGCATTGTTGTTGAAAAGATCAAGAAACTGCTGTGGGTTCAGAAAACCGCCCTGCCAGATGAGCATCGCAATCAGGTACATGCCAAAGAAGGTACAAACCGTTATCGTCATAAGCAGAGTGGTATTGGATAAAGATTCTCTGCGTTTCTTTTCAGTTTTTCCGGTCAACAGTTCCCAAATTTTTTTCATAGCATCCTTTCTCCATTAATCCGTCAGTTTTTGTCCGTTTGATGGCATACAACTTTCTGAACATAAATTGTAAAGTAATCTTAAAGGCCTTAATTCTTTCAGGAAGCCTTTATCGAAATCTTCGTTTCAACCTGCTTCTTAAATAATTTCCTGTATAGTTTGATGAAAAAATCCTTTACAACCGGCGAATTGATCATGACAATAAGTATGATAACAACTGCCTTGTAGGCTTTTACTGCCGCAGACGGGACCTTCATTGCATAAAGTGTGACCGTAAGGGCCTGAATTATATAAGCTCCTATCACTGAGCCAAACAGGCTGAATCTCCCACCGCCCAGAGATGTTCCACCGATAGCGACAGCCAGTATAACGTCCATTTCCGTATCCAGCAGCAGCGTTTCATGGTTGATAAGTCCTATTCTGCACACTGTTATGCATCCTGCCATGGCGACACAAACTCCGGATATAATGAAAGCTGTCAGCTTCATCAGCACTGGATTGATCCCGTTCAGGTGTGCGGTCCTTTCATTTATGCCAACCACCTGTGTATATAATCCGAGATTGGTCAACTTAAGGACAAGTGAAATCAAAACCAGGAATATAACCATTATGATGATCGGAGTCGGTATCGGTATTCCCGGAATAAAACCTCCGATACTTGCAAGAAGCGGGCTTGAAACAGTTGGAGTAGCCCCGCCGTTTATCCAGTAAGCGATGGATCGTCCTGCAGAAAACAATATTAACGTTGCGATCATGGGCTGGATTTTGAATACGGCAACCAAAACTCCATTGAATAAGCTGAAAAGGACAGAAACCAGGCAACTGAATATAAATGCAAGGATAATCACCGGTATCGTGATTTCGTGCGAACGCAGCACGCTGACAAATACGCTGCCTGCTATGGCCGCCAAAGCCGCTACGCTTATATCCTGTCCTTTACAGCATGATGTTATCAGGGTCATGCCTATTGATATAATGGCAATCGCTGATGCGCCGTTGAAGATGCTGATAAGGTTTCCTGAAAGGACACGATGTCCTTGATTATTCGTAGTAATACTTATTGAAAAAAATCCGACATCCCGTATCAGGTTGAAAATAACAAGCAATAAAAGCGACAACAATGGTATAACCAACTGAGACTTCATGAACTTCCTGATGCCATTACCCAATCTGTTCCGCCTCCCCCGCTATCATATGAATGATGTTGTCCTGTGTCATTGCCTCGCCCTTCAGTTCACCAACCATTTTGCGGTCACGCATAACAATGAGTCGGGAACAGGTGCGAAGCATTTCTTCTATTTCTGAAGAAATGAATGTAACGCTGACACCTTCTTCAGCCAGTTTCAGTATCAGCTTTTGTATTTCGACTTTAGTACCTACATCAATACCGCGCGTCGGTTCATCCAGGATAAGGTATTGCGGATTTGTGAGGAGCCAACGGGCAAGAATTGCCTTTTGCTGATTCCCGCCTGATAAGGATTTGATCGGAGTATCCATTGAAGCGGTCTTTATTCCCAGCAATTTTATGTACTTATCAGCAAAGGCTTCTGCCTCTGCTTTTGAAAAAGGCCTGAAAAATCCCTTCATTGACTGCAGGGCAAGTATGATGTTTTCACGCACGGACAAATCCTCGACAATACCGTCGCGCTTTCTGTCTTCCGGCAAATATCCGACACCTTGCATCATGGCATCCTTCGGCTTTCTGATTTTAACTTCTTTCCCGTTTATTTTCACCTTCCCGCCGGTTATTTTATCTGCAGCAAATATGGCACGCACACTCTCACTGCGGCCGGAACCAAGAAGTCCTGTGAACCCGTTTACTTCTCCTTTTGAGATTTTGAAATCAAATGCATTGGGAGAATTGGTGCTGGATAATCCAACAGCTTCGTAAACCGGAGAAGTATCCGCCTTTTCATCCGGCAGCTTCCGCTTCCGGATGGCTGAAATATCATCCAGATCCTTGCCCATCATTTTGGAAATCAGTTCTACGCGAGGCAGATTCTTTACTTCATATTCGCCTACCAGTTCACCATTTCTTAAAACGGTCACTGTATCGCTTATCTCATACATCTGCTCAAGAAAGTGTGTAACGAAAATAATACCGACACCCCGCGATTTGAGATCACGCATCAGGGAAAAAAGCTTTTCAACCTCCTGTTCGTCCAGCGAGGAGGTCGGCTCGTCCAATATAAGGACTTTACAGTCCATATCCACGGCGCGGGCAATGGCAACTATCTGCTGTTCAGCTATGGAACATGTATCAAGCTGCTGAGTGGCTCGCGCAGGAATATTGAATTTCTCAAGTATTTCCGTTGCCCTCTTTTTCATTGTCCGCCAGTTTACCAGACGGTAATTGCCCCGGCCGATAAACATATTCTCTGCAACAGTAAGATTGGGGCAAAGGGTTATCTCCTGGTAAACTGTACTGATACCCAGCGTCTGAGCCTCATGAGGAGATCTTACGTTGATTTCCTTCAAGCCGCCGTTCAGATCTAAAAATATCCGCCCTGAATCCTTCGGGTACACACCCGTCAAAACCTTTATCAACGTTGACTTCCCAGCACCGTTTTCACCCATCAGGGCATGTATTTCGCCTTTTCTGAGCGTAAAGTCCACATTTTGCAGAGCGCGGACACCCGGAAAAGACTTGCTTATGTTTCTCATTGATAAAACGACGTTGTCCTGCATGGCTACCATCCTTAAAAGTCTTTAAAGTTTCTGAAAGCCTTTATAACAGCAATGTAAGTATGCGGAAAAATCCGCATACTTGCATCGCCTGAACCTGATAATTCTGTAATGGACAGATAAACGTCCCTGTTCTTAATCGCCGATACCATACTTGTCTATATCTTCTTCCTTTATGGTGTAGCAGTCGAAATATCTTTCTTCATTGATTACTATTTTTTCTGTCAATTTTTCGCCCTTTTCAAGAGCCTGGATCATTTCATGGATCTTGTCAGCCTGGAATGGGCTGCACTGACCGTCATAGTTCCAGTTGCCTGCCAGCACTTCCCTGAGTGCCCACTTATTGCAGTCAAATCCCATTATGACAACTTCGCCGTCCTTGCCATGGGTAATACCTGCTTCATCCAGTGCTGCAACTGCACCCTTGGCCATACCGTCATTCTCAGCGTAGATAACATTGAATTTTTCGCCTGAATTGATTACAGATTCAACGATCTGTTTAGCTGTTGCCTCGTCCCACGTAGCAGTCTGCTGGACCACACATTTCATTGTGCCTTTTGCAAACTGTTCGTCCAGCGCCTTTGTACGTCCTATCTGAGCATCGCTGCCCATTGCACCCTGAATATGTACAACATTGTATTCAGGAAGCTTCTGGTCCACCAGCCACTGAACTGCCATATTCCCCTCTGCTTCCATGTCGGAAATAACAGCTGCCTCAAACAGGCTCTCGTCAACATTCATCATGCGGTCAAAGAGGAATACTTTAATGCCGGCTTTCTTGGCATTTTCAAGAATATTGGTCCACCCGTCAGTTGCTGCAGCTGAAATAAGGAGATAATCCACACCGTCAGTGATGAACTGCTGGGCTGCATTCAACTGTTCATCATTTTTAAGACTGTAGAATGTCGATACTTTATAACCGTTAGCTTCAGAAAAAACTCTTTCAAAGTCTGCTACGTTTGCAGCACGATATCCGGACTCAGAAGGCGGGTTGTTTACGATACCTACCTTGATGAGACCCCCACCTGCAGAACCCTTTCCGGATCTTTCGCCACAAGCTGCCAGTGACAGTGCCAACACTGCCACCAGGATTAAAGCCAGGATTCTTTTCATTATTCATTCCCCTCTCATTAATATTGGTTTTGTACAAATCGTATGTTTTTTGCCCGAAAAAAACAATATTTCCGTATAAAATGCATAAAATTTTCAACAAACTCATTTGAAAATCTAACACAAAGCGGTTGTTCATTATAATATGTTTATTAAGCACCTTGTAACTTCATCAATTGCCTTGTGATTATCATAAAATTTCCAACATTTTTAATAAAAAATCCAACACCTTTCCCTTGCAAGCACAAAAACACATCTTCACAGGGGTAATATCCAGGGCAATAATTTCACCAGCCAGCGCGGGACATAACAGAAAGGGCCCCGAATAAGAGGCCCCCGATGATTTTTCAGCACCCTGCCTTTTGTCATGCCATCTTTGGTTATGCATCAGTATTTCCTGCTGTCGATCATCTCCTGCGTCGTTGTAAGATAGTCAAACTGGCTTTCTTCCACAACTACCTGCCTTTCTATGGCTTCCCCGCGCTCCAGCCGTTTTATCACATCATCCACATAAGGACCCTGAAGTGGATTGCATTCAATATCCAGCGCGATTTTCCCTTCCAGGCAATACTGCAGTGCCAGCCTGGTCGCATCAAACGATATGACAATGACTCCATCCTCAGGATGGCATCTCAATCCCGCTTCCTCCATCGCGTCAATGGCGCCTAATGCTTCTCCATCATTTTCACAATAGACGACATCGATATCTTTTGTCTTCGCGAGTATCCCGGTCATCACTTCATAAGCCTTTGCCCTGGTGAATTCACCGCATTCCTGTGCGACCAGTTCCCATTCAGGATGCCTCTCAACAGCCTCCTCCAGTGCGCGGGTACGCCCGATCTGTGGTGTGGATCCTATGGTTCCCTGGAGATGGACGATCCTTACAGGCTCATCACCTCTCCCCAGGTTTTCCAGATGCTCCTCAAGCCATCTGACAGCCCTTTTCCCCTCTTCATGGAAATCAGAACCGATATATACCCTGATAAGATTCTTGCTTTCCACTTCCACATCACGGTCGATCATTATCACAGGTATCCCGGCATCCCTGGCTTCCTGCAGAACTGTCTTCCAGCCTGTTTCAACCTTTGGGGAAAACACGATGTAGTCGACATCCTGCTGTATAAAGCTGCGGATCGCACGGATCTGATTCTCCTGCTCCTGGCGTGCATCATCGAATATCAGCACATACCCGTTTTCCTCACTTAATGCTGACTTGATACTTTCCGTATTGGCTACCCGCCATTCAGATTCAGCTCCTACCTGCGAGAATCCGACAACGATCAGCTTATCTTCTTCCGGACCAACCGCAGGCTGTGTCCCTGTTACACATCCGCAAAGCAGAGCTGTCAGGCAAAAAACTGCAACAAGCCTTATTTTTCTCATCATTCACCTCTCCTGATGCTATGGACCTTCGATCCAGCGTAATACGGTCATGTACCGGATTCCTCCGCTGTCTGCTTCGGGATCGTCAGGATGACCCTGGTACCGATATCCGGTGTGCTTTCCAAAGTCAGACCATATCCATTACCAAACAGTATCCTGAGCCTCCTGTGTACAGCCCTGAGCCCGAAACCCTCTATGCTGCTTTCTTCTTCAAGGGATGCCCGAACCTCCTCCAGCCGCTCACGTGTCATACCGGCGCCGTCATCTTCCACCTCCAGTATTATACACTCATCCTGTTCTCTGCCGGTCACGCGGATATATCCTTTGCGGCGCCTGTTTTTGATCCCGTGATAGAGAGCATTTTCTACCAGCGGCTGGAGTGTGAGCTTCGGAAGTGTGAAAAATTTCAGTTGATCAGGGATATCGATTTTATATTCCATCAGATCGCGGTAGCGCATCTTCTGGATCTCAAGATAGCTGCGGATATGCTGCTCCTCTTCTGCAAGTGTGATAACATTTTTGCCCCGGCTCAGTGAAAAGCGGAAGAAGTTGGAAAGATTGCTGACCATGGTGACCGCCTCCGCGATCTCTCCCGACTCGATCAGCCATATGATAGTGTCGAGGGTATTGTAAAGGAAATGCGGGTTGATCTGCGCCTGAAGCAGCGCCAGTTCTGTGCGCCGGCGCTGTTTTTCCTGTTCAGTGGTCTTGTCTATGAGCCGCTTCAGTTGCCCCACCATGGTCTCGATGCCGTCCGTAAGCAGCTGTACCTCTTCCACATCAGCCTGAATAGGCTTGTATACAAGCAGATCACCCTTACCGATCGCTTCAAGCCGCTCACATATCTTGTCTATGGGTTCTATGATCCTTTTGCTGAGCTTTCTCGATTTTCTCAGCAAGAAGCACAGTAATACGATGGATAAAACTACGATCACTGCCATGAGGACGATCATGTTCCGGATCATGGTCGTCTGCAACGCATCCAGGTGCGCAGCCTCGTAATACAGGTAAGTATACATATACTCCTGTATCAGGTCCGTCAGGATATAAATATTGTTTTCCAGCTGCTCCTCGCGCAAATTGTATTCTTCTGTTTCTGCTATCTCATTCATTTTATCCTGCAGATTGTGACACAGGTTGAGCACGCTGTTGATGGCACGAAGGCTTTCTTTCTTTGTCGTGGTCTCTGTCAGCTTTCGTGCGATCATCTCGGCGAACTGGACCTCTCTGACAGGCAGACCCTCCGAATACTGGCTGTCTATGACATAGTAATACATTTTCAGATCCACATCGTCCTTGAAGTTCTGATTGAACTCCGAAGCCATCGTCACATTGTTCAGGATCGCATTATACTGCAGGGCATAAACTATCCCTATGGAAGCTATCACGATGATAACGATCATCAGCGGAGATGAAACAAGAAGTATCATCTTCCATAGCTTGCTCTGCATAGTGATTTTTTCGTTTTTGACTTTCCTCCATGATTTTGCTTTCACTGGCTTTCTCCTCTTCGATATTCACTGGGCGTACAGCCTGCGACCTTCTTGAACACGAAGCTGAAATAATGCGGATCCTTGTACCCGACTGCAAATGCGATCTCACCTGAACGCTTATCCGTATATCGGAGCAGGTACTTCGCTCTTTCGATCCGTTTGCTGGTAAGGTATTCGATAAATGTCATCCCGATTTCCTGACTGAATATTGCCGAAAAATAGTTCGGGCTGATGTTGACCTCCTTTGCCACCCTGTCCAGTGACATGGATTCCTCATGATAATGTCTGTTGATATACTCTATGGCCTGATTCAGCAGATCACGCTGCTGCTTTTTGCTCACATCATCCCGCATTTCAATCACATACTGCAGCACCCGGCGCACGTACTGCCGCGCTTCATCCGGCTCTGATGCGCTGTCACCCGGACGGAGCTCCCGCGACCAGATGCTGTATGAATGGCAGCAGATCGTATCCAGGTATTTCACAGCTGCCAGGTAGATCGTCATTGCAAGGTA
>Ga0208823_1003702_pt1 | contig 10743 bp, 15 predicted proteins | sample AD_UKC075_MetaG_FD_184440 | JGI IMG/M metagenome (GOLD analysis project Ga0208823, IMG submission 184440) | Active sludge microbial communities of municipal wastewater-treating anaerobic digesters from USA - AD_UKC075_MetaG (SPAdes) (version 2) | ecosystem: Engineered > Bioreactor > Anaerobic >... | reverse complement strand
CAGGACCTCCCGTCGGGTGCGAGGTGGGTCAGCGGCAGAGGTGCCGGCCAGGACGTGCCCCATCATCTCCAGGTCCACGTCGTCACCGAAGCCGCGCTCGACCATGAGCTTGAGCTGGTGGACGGCGAGACCGAGACCTCCGCACTCGTCGAATGGCATCGCGCACAGGGACGCACGGTCTCGCTGCGGACCGAGCAGGCGATGGTGGAAGCCGGGGTGTGTGCCGAGGCGCGCTGTCTCATCGGTGACGCGCGGCATATCCCGTATGCCGCCGACCCGGACCTCAAGCGGCTCCGCGCGGAGGCTGTGGACGCACTGCGGGATCTTGACGAGGCGCTGTACGCCAAGGCGATCGACCTGTTCGACGCCGACAACGAGGGGGGCGAGGGCTGATGGCACGCAAGGTGTCCGTCTTCTGGATCTGGATGTTGCGGATCTCGTGCCTCTTCTACCTGCTCTCGTCGATCGCCTTCGCAGTGGAGGGTGACTGGTCGTCCGCGGCCAACCGGGCGTTGATCTCTCTGCTCAGCGGCACGCTGGCGGCGTCCTGGCGGGAGAACCTCCGATGAGCACGGTCCCCGACCTGCTCGCCCTCGCTGAGGGCTGGCTGTACTGCGAACGGGCCGAGAACGTCGAATGTCAGGGCCGGAAGGTTGTCGCTCGGGAGGCGTACTGCGTCCAGCACGGCTCCCTCGGCTGGCCGTGCGAGGAGGCCGTGCGTGTCGCCGCCCTCATCGAGGCGCGAGACCGGGAGATCCGCGCCGACGAGTGCGAGAAGGCAGCCGCGTTGGTGCGCGCCCGAGTCACCGCCGACAACGCCGACATCGGCCCCAACGGGCGCGCCCTGGAACGCCGAGCCATCGCCAAGGCGCTGCGAGAGCGCGCCGCCCAACACCGAGGAGACACCAATGACTGACCTGACCGAGTACGTGGACGCGGCCGCGCGGGCACTGCGCGCCGCCGAACGGCCGAACGGCCCTGGCTTCGACGAGGTCACACCGCTGGAGCAGTACCGATACCGCGAGTACGTCACCCCCCTCGTCGCTGCCGTGGCCCCGCTGATCGAGCGGGACGCACGAGCGGCGGCGCTGGAGGAGGCGGCAGGGCAGTGCGATGTCGACGCTGGCGACTGGTACGGGACTTACGTCTTCGCCGACATCGACGCCGGCGACATGGCGGTCATCCGTGCCGCGATGCAAGGGCGCGGGAAGGACATCGACAACGTGTCCGCCCACATGTTCCGGCGAGCACTCCGAGCCCGCGCGCGCATCCTTCGTGACCGCGCCCAAGCCATCCGGGAGGGCCGATGACCCCCGAACAGCGCGTGGCCGAGGCCACCTCCATCTCTGACCGCTCCCACATGTCTGGCGTCACAGTGGACGACACCGTCGAGTGCGACTCGTGCGGTGAGCAGTTCCCGCATTGGGCCAGATGGCTTGGTCACCGTGAACAGGCCCGCGCCAACGCCGCTCTCGACGCCGTGCGGGACGCCCTCGCCAGCGACGACCCCGCCGTGGTGCGAGCCATGGCCGAACGGGTGGGGCTGCTGACGGAGGAGCGCGCCACCCCCACGACTGTTGACGCTGGCGACGGAGCGGCATGCCTGAGTGAGGCGTGCGTCTGGTGGCCTGAGCCGCACGGGCATGTTCGAGTCGTCCGAACTCGCTGGGTCAGCCCGTGGCTGGAGGTGCCCAATGCCTGACCTGAACCGCTGCCCCATGTGTGGCGCAACCGTCCGCAGCCTGACCCGCGAGCCCGGAGGCCGCTGGTCACTGGGCTGCGGCGACTGGATCACCGATGAGCAAGCCGCGCCGATTCTCGCGGCGAGAGGGGACGACACGTGATTGACGCACTACTCGTACCGGTATTCGCGTGGGGGGCCGTGACGGTCTTCCTCGGACTGCTGCGCATGTCCGTTCTCATCGGATCGCTTGAAGGCCTGAGCGCGAGGTCCAAGCCTGAGTTCATCCGAGAGGCCCGCGAGGCTTGGCGAGCGTTTCGGCGCACCCCGCTGTGGCCCGTAGATGCGTGGCGATGGGCCAGGGAAACGCGCGTCTTGCTTGGCCGAGACGAGTACGGCCGAGAACACCAGACCGAAGGGGACGACACGTGAGCGAGACGACATGCGCCCGAGGGTGCATCGACGCGCGCAGGCACAAGGACTCCTGCGAGTCCGAGCAGTGCCGAGGATGCGCGCCACGACGGGCGAGCCAGGGCATCCTCTGCGAGTCCTGTCACCTGATCCTCGTGGACATCCTGCATAACATCCCCGGTCAGATCGCCCTCCTACGGGCCAGCGTCGAGCCCACCCGGACGCCGACGCCGAGCCCGCAGCCGACGCACGGGAAGACCGGGCCGCGCCTGTCGACGTCGACCCCGCACTACATCGCGGCGGCACGGGCCTCCATGACGTTCGTCGAGTCCGAGGCGATCCGCCTGGCGTGCCTGGACGTGGCGCGGGAGATCGAGGACGCCCTGTCGGCGATCGTTGAGGCGCTGTGCGAGGACTACCAGCAGCAGGGTCCAGCGAGGCTCCAGACGGCTGCCGACCGGGAGGACCCACGGATCAAGCGCTGGCACCCTGTGGCGCCGTCCGGCGAGCCGACTTACCGCTGGGAGCCCGTCGTGACCCGAGGCGCTGGCGCGGACGCGATGGCTGGCCAGTACGTCTGGACCGACCCACCGACCCGCTTCGAGCCCGTGGACTCGTGCCGCTGGTTGCGGGAGCAACTGCCGCGACTGGAGCACCAGCCGGGCATCGGGGATGACCTGGAGCAGCTGTCGGACCTCATGGCGCGGGCGCACTCGCTGGCCCCGTGGCGCGAGCCGAGCCAGCCCATGCACGGCGTGCCCTGCCCCCAGTGTCACCGGATGTCGCTGCACTTCTTCCCCGACAGCGCGATGGCTAAGTGCCAGGCGACAATGTGCGGGAAGGCGTATCCGTGGGCTCGGGCAGCGATCTGGACGCGGGTGCTGGAAGAGGACCGGGCGGCCGGCGAGAAGCCGGGATCGTCGTGGACGAGCGAGAGGGGCGCGTGATGACGCTGACGGAGTTCCTGCTGGCGAGGATTGCTGAGGACGAGGCGATCGCTCGGGCGGCCTCGCCGGGGCCTTGGCATACCGACGCGGAGTCGACTGAGGTGCAGGCCATCGACGACATCGCGGTGGCTGACGGGTTCGCGCTGAGCGGCCCTCAGTTGCGAGCGACCACCGCCCACATCGCCCATTGGGACCCCGCCCGCGTCCTGACCGAGTGCGCGGCCAAGCGGCGACTCCTTGCCCTGCACGGGCCCGTTAGCCGTGACGGTTACGGGCCGAGCGGTAGGTGCGACGACTACCTGGGGGGGCACAACGAGGGTCGTTGCTCAGCGTGCGTGGCATTCCACGCCGATCTTGACTGCGAACAGGCGCCGCTCCCGTGCCCGACCCTGCAGTTGCTGGCCATGCCCTACGCCGACCACCCGGACTATGACCCCTCATGGCAACGCTGACCACGGCCGAGGCGGCCGAGCGCGTCGGCGTCTCGGTCGCCACTGTCGAGTCGTGGGTGAAGCGCAAGCAGCTGACCCCATGCAACCGGCGCGAGGGGCGAGTGATGACGTGGGAGGCGCGCTACCTGGAGTCCGACGTGATCGAGTGCGCATACGCGCGCAAGCCCCAGACGTGGCACGACAGGTTGGATCGACTCGCCCGAGAGGCTGGCATGTTGGCGTGAGGGGACGAGTTGCCCTACCATCGGCGTGGAACCTCTATGCCCTCAGCCCCGCCAAGCGCGGGGCTTCCTGCCGTCAGGGGCTAGAGGCTCGCCTCGTAGATGCCGCCCTTGCGGTCGAAGCCGTAGTCAATCTGGACCGTGAACGGCTGACCGAGGTCGACCCCGAAGGCGACCTTCCACTTGACCTCGCGCCCCGGAAGCACCTTCGCGCTGGGCTCCAGCTCGATACCGTTCGCCGAGTCAAAGATGCGCTTCGCCTCCCTTGAGCCGGTCGTCCCCGTCAGGTACAGCATCCCCGGAGACATCGGCTCAGCCGCTCCGTTCTTGAACGTCACCTCCATGATGACGAACGCCTTGCTGTCCTTGTCCTGGTAGGACACGTCCGTCTTCGGCTTGAACTTCTGCGGAGCGGTCACGGTCACAGCGAGCCCGTCATCCCAGGTGAACGTCGAGCCGAACTGCTTGGTCAGGGTCGACGGGGCGGCGCTCGTCGGGCTGGTGGAAGGGGCCTGCTGCGGCGGGGTCGCAACGGGGATACTGCCGCAAGCGGACAGGGCAGCGACGAGGACTAGAGCGGCAAGTGGCTTCATGCCCGCAAGGATCTCCCATCGTCGCGCCGGATACGCCCGAAGTGGGGTGACATGCGCAACACCACGATCCGCGACCGGCACCGAGCCGCCATCCGCAAGGGCGAGCCCCCCTGCTGGATCTGCGGACAGCCCATCGACTACACGCTCCCACACCTAGACCCGGGCGCGTTCGTCGTGGACCACGTCATCCCGCTCGACAAAGGCGGACCGGACACGCTGGGCAATAAGCGCGCAGCCCACCGAGCCTGCAACCGAGCCAAGAGCAACAAGCCGCACGCCCCCATCCTTCGGCGTTCGGGAAGCCTGAACAGACCCCAGGGGGGAGTCCCCCTGGCTGGCGCCCCGCCGCCATTCCGCGGGCCTGCACGAGGTCCTCCACAGGGACGGCTACGGCTTCGTCGCGGTCTCGGTGCAGGGGGACCCTCCACAGAACCCCGTCCTCCCCGCGGTACAACGCGGTCGGATGGCTTGGGTACTTGGCCAAGGTCGGGTGGTCTTGAGGCTGTTCCGCTGCGTTCATCGCCCCACCTGTGTCTCGAGGTAGTCGATCGCGCGGTCCAGCTCGGAGCGCGCCACACGCAGCCGCTCCAGGACGTCGGCCATCTCGGTGGTCGGGCTGTGCTGGGCCAGCACCCACGCCCCGACACCCTGCTCGGTGCGCAGCAGACCTTCCCGGACGAGGACCTGTTGGGCGTCGCGGACCGTGTTCAGACCTGGGACGTCGAACTCGCGCATGAGCTCGGTGATGCTGGGCAGCTTCGTGCCGACCGGGTACGTGCCGTCAGCGATCCGGGCCCGCAGCGCGTCGGCGATCGCCCCGTACTTGGTGGTGGCCATGAGGTGAGTGTATCATGCCCTTTGCGCCCTCTCAGAGGAGTGATAGGCGACATAATCTATATTATCGGCGTTCAAACCACGGGAGTTGCGTTAAGTGCAGGACCTCCCACCTCCCGACGTTCGGGGCGTTTTCGCAGGTCAGAGGGGCACTTGGCGACTTCGGGGAGGGAATCATGCGGTTTCCGCGCCTTTTGTCTGGAACTCGATGGCGTGCTCCGAGCCCCTGAGTAGCCCACAGCGCACTGCTTTCACTGGGCGGTGAGCCGACCTAGGGCGTGCTCTGCGGCATCCAGCGACCTTTGCCGGCCGCGCCGTGGGTCGAGGAGGAGTTCGTCCAGGGTGAAGTGCTCAAGAATGACGGTCCGAAGCCGTTCAAGACATTCGGCCAAGCGGTTAAGTTCGGCCAGTGCTCTCTTGAGAGACGCAACATCTTGATCTTTGGTTCCCCGAGGTAGGTCCCAATGGTCTTGCATCTGGTGTAACAACCCAATCTTGCCCCCAAGCAGCAGATCGAGCCGAAAGGCCTCCCCTGCGAACAAAAGCGCGAGGTTGCTTTGCTCGTCCCAGACGAGGTCAGCCAAGTCCTTGACTCGTGCGGTTTGGGCCCGGGCGAGGACCTTCAGCACTCCCCGGTCCTCGGCGCGGGTAGCTTCCTCGATGAGGAGAGCGCCCCCTTTCACGACCGCCAGGCCCTGCACGTAGATCCGAAACAGCGCACCGCCTGCCTTCCTACGAAGGGACCGGTGCCTTGCCCCGGAGATCTTTGGGGCGACGGCAACGAGGGCGTCAATCAAGCGCGCCACGATCTCAAGCACAGTGCGTCACCTCCCGAGTTGCTCGGCTCCGAGATCCGGTCACTTCCCTCGACCTGGTCCTTTCCTCGATTGGATGTTTGGGGGAGGTGGGCTATCTGGGCGACATCCTATGGGTGGCTGGCGTGGCGCGGGTGGGAGTGCTCCCCCAGCGCGGAGCCAGACGTGGTTGAGGGGCGTGGTGGGACATCGCCCACACCTTGCGGTGTCCCCACACCGGATGCTCCCGAGCCAACTCGACGACCACCTGCCGGTGCGCATCCCGGGCGGCGGTGGGCCACGGACCCGATCATGCCCTCACAACCGGCCTACCAAGAAGTCTGAAGCGGGACAAGGGCACATTGCAGCGCTCTTCAACCATAAGATGGGGACATGCTGTTCCCACCGTGGCGGTTTTGGACGCCAACGATGAAGCGCGTAGCCTTTGCCCCCGCCCTGTTGCTACTAATCACCACGGGGGTGGTCTTCTTCCTCTCTCGCGATGCCTCCGGTGGCTCGGTCACGCCGACCATCGCCGCTGCGGCGGCAGTCATTGCCGTCACCTCGGTGTCCGTCACCGCACTTACGTCGTACGCAAACTGGGTTCGTGGAAAGAGACAGGCAACTCTCGCTGCGTGGTCCGAATGGGTGGACGCGACACAGGACGACCGGAAGGCGATTAGCCTCGTTATCGGCGTAAACGCCGGACTAACTTATTATCAGGGCAAGGCCATCTGCAACGCGACTCCGTTCATGGCGGGCGAGAAGCAAGTCACAGAGGAGACCTCCAAGGAATTGCGCCGCCAGGTTCGACAAGTTCTCTCTGGCCTTGAACGGCTAGCCGTGGGAGTGGAACAAATGGTGTACGACCGAGACGTTCTTATGGAATTGGGCGGAACTATCGTTGTTACCACCTATGCCCGATTGAAGACTTACATCGTGTACACACAGGAACGACCAGAGGAAGACAAGAGACGCCCCTTCGCCTACCAAGCGCTCGACGCTCTCGTCACCGAGGTGGAGAGCGAGGAGGGCAAGGCGCGGCGTCAGCTCTTCGACGCATCCCGTCTCCGACGCATCAGGCAGACAACCGGAGAGAGGGCATAGACTGAGGCTGTGATGATCGTGACCGAGGTGTTGGACCGCCCACTCCGCGAAGAGGAAGAGGACGAAGAGTAGGGCCCTGCGTGGCAGGAGGCCGCTACCAGCGTCATCCTTTCTGGTGCGCTGAGTTGCAGGGATCCGGTCGGGGCGGTTACGACCCGGTCTCATCGTCGAGCCAGACCCAACGCTCCGGTCTACGCCGAGCGGCTTCTGCGGCGACCGTTGGTGTCGGCGGTTTGGGCCAGTCATGGATCTTCGCCAGCAGTTGCATCTGCCGGTCGCCTAGTTGATGCCTGGCCGCGCGCATGGGTGTTTCGAACACAGCGGCGCACTTGAGGCAGGTCAGCTCTCCATCGCTAAGGGTGATTTGGTGATCGCGATCCAGGGAAGGGATCACGTCCAGCAGGGCAGCCCAGGGGTTCGCCGAGCGGCGCGCTCCGGTGAGGCGCCCCTTTGCGGGCTCATCACAGTTGAGGGTGTAGGTGGCGGGCTAGGGGTCGATGTCTCCCGAAGATGGAAGTTCTCACGCTGCCCATCCGGAAGACCTCCCCCGAGACCGCAACCTCAGCGCTTCGACTACGCCCGTGCCGAGTGGAGGGCACATCAGGGTACGGCCGCAGACGGTGTCCGCCGAGGACCCGGACCAACCGAAGCCCGCGGAAGCAGGGAACGACGGATCGACCTCCGCGCGAGGCGAGACAACCCCCGACCTTAAGATGCCAGCACCCCGACCCCGAGGTCACGGCAACTGCAGCGCTCCCGGACAAGTCGGGGGCCCCCACGCGACGCCCAACCCCGGCCCTGGCGCCAAGGAACCGGGTGCAGGCGGCGCGGCAAGGTCCTTGTCATAGCTCGCCGGTTCGACGCCACAATGGTCCCGTGGCTAACGGTGGTACGACGGGCTCGGACCGGACCTTCGATGTGGTGGCCTCTCTGGTGATCGGCCTGCTCCTAATGGGGTCAGTGGCATCCAATGCTGCGCGCCATCGGCAGGGAGCCTCAGGTCGCGGCCATTAGGGGGGGCTGTCGGCAACGCTCCAAAGTGAGGCCGATCCGACGCTCGAAAACGAGGCCACCGGTTCGTGTTGCTTCGTGTGCCGTGTCTTGGGTCTTGATGCTGGGCAGGGTGTCGATCCCGCGGTTGCGTAGCCGGTAGCTGGCGCCTTTGAGGGTGAGGACGTCGGCGTGGTGAACGATCCGGTCGATCGTGGCAGCGGCGACGGCTTGGTCGCCGAACACGCCACCCCAACCGCTGAAGGGGGGACTGCTGAGTGTGCTCGACGTCAACGTTGGGCCTGAAGGTCTTGGTGAGCCGAGCGTATTCCGTAGCGTCATATGCGGGCGGCCCGTTCGTGGCGATCGTAGCGACATGGTCGTGAAGGTGAGCTGGAGCGAGCCTTTGTCGATGTACATGATTCGGTGGTCCATCCGTTGACCATCGGGTGCTTCCTCGGCGCACCGGGCGAGCCGTCGCGGCAGCAGCCGGCCAAGTTCGGCCCGCTCCCCGACCGGGACGCGGTCGATGTGAGAGGAGCGTGATGCGGTCGGTTTCTTCGCCTGTGAAGTCGGTGTTAGCGATGTCTCCGAGGATCTGCTGGAAGATCGCGTACCCAAAGAGGTCGGGTGACGCGGCCGGATCGTAAGGGAGGACTGGCAGGTTCGTGGGGCTTGCACCCGTCCCCGGGATCCAATCCGGCAATTTCGCCGGTGACGAGCGCGTGTCACGCCGTGTCGGGCCGCTTTGACACCTGCCCCATCGCGCCGCGGGTTTCGTTGCCCCTCCGGGCAGATGTTGTCGGACGTCGAGTGAGCCGTGGTCACGTCGCACCGGCAGACGCCCATAGCTCTGCGGCTCAGGGTGGGGAGTCTTCCGGCGCGGATCAGGTCGTTGAGTCCGGCCATCGTCGTGACGGTCGGGACGGGCACGAGATGGCGTCGGCGGAACGGGCCGATCTCGCCCTCGACGCCGCCCTTCTCGTGGGCGCCTTCCTTGCCTGGGATACAGAAAAACGCATCGAAGCCGTAGTGCGACCGCAGGGCAGTGAACCGGTCGGACTCGTCGCGGTTGCGACCCCGCAGGACCCGGGTCACGGCCGGCTTGAGGTTGTCGTACCGCACCCGCCCAGGCACCCCACCGAAGTGCGCGAACGCCTCCACGTGGCCTTGGAGGAACGCCTCCTGCGCCTGCGTGCCGTACGCGACGTGGAACGCCCTGCCGGAGTGCGACAGTCGCATCACGAACATCCACAGCCGGACCGTGGACCCGGCGATGGTGGTGTCGAACTCGCCGAAGTCGACTTCGGCCTCCGCGCCCCGCGGGTGGGTTTGCGGGACGAACACGTCCTTGTTCACCAACCCGAGCTCGACCCGGCGGCGGCCGACGTACCGCGAGACCGTCACCTCCGCCAGGGACGCGCCGTGCTCGGCGATCAGACGCTGCCACACCCTCCGGGCAGTGTGACGCTGCTTCTTCGCCACGCTCTGATCGGCGATGAGCCAGCTGTCGATGACCTCGACCCACGGGTCGATCGCCGGCCGAGGCCGGTTCGCGTACACCTTCCTCGGCAGCGGGACCGCCGAGACCAGTGCCTGGCGCACCGCCCGCCGATGCACGCCGTGACGTTTCGCGAGCTGCCGCACCGACAAGCTCGGATCGAGCCGGGCATCGCGGCGGATCTCCTCAAAGACTTCCACCCTGGACCGTCGCCTCACTGGAACCTCCACGTCGACAACCGATGACGTGAAGACCCTGACCGGGGGTGGGGCCAACATTCGCGACGACACACCCACCCGCGCACCGAGCCGTCGTGGCCACCAGGGTGGAGCCGATATTCGTGACGATCAGCGGCCTACCTGGGGCCAGAGAAGGTGACCACACCTAATTTGCTGGATCCACAGTGCTCATGGCGCATCCTCACCCGCCGACCCGCCACCGGGTAAGGGGACGGATAAGGGGACAAGGGGCCGGGCGGGCACCACCACCACGCCCGGAACGAGTAAGCCCCCGACCGCGTTTCCGCTGGTCAGGGGCCTGTTCGTCTGTCTCAACACAGAGCGCGCCCGAAGGGATTCGAACCCCTAACCTTCTGATCCGTATGATGATCGGAGTGTCTGGAGCCGACCCGGCACGCCACCAGCCGACACCATCGTTCCGAACAAAGTAGCAGGTCAAAGCGCGTGTATGCCGGGTGTCGCTTCGAGTCGGGCCCCGTCGCCACCAGGCGCCTCCCCGCCGCGCCAGCAGGTTATTGAGCCGTATTTGAGCAGATCGGGGCCAACGGTGGGCGGCGCTCAGGGGCTGGTCGTAGTGGCATGGGCAAATGCCAGGAACCGTTGGATCACCCCACAGGCAGGCGGATCAGGATAACCCCGAGTTCGGCGCCCACGGCCAACTGCCCTGAGTCACCCAGCACAACCGCTGCAACGGGCGAAGCCACGTCCACCAACGGGAGCGGCACGGAGGCTCGTCGCAACTGAGCGTCCCAGACCCGCACCGACCGGTCGTCGCTGCCCGAGGCGATCACGGTCCGTCCCTCGACCTGCCCAACCGCCACCGCGTTCACCCGGCCGGTGTGACCGGTTAACGGGTCCCCGACCGGGCGCCCAGTCCCCGCGTCCCAGACCCGCACCGTCCCGTCGTCACCGCCCGAGACGATCACGGTCCGTCCCTCGACCTGCCCAACCGCCACCGACCTCACCCGGCCAA
>Ga0208823_1003701_pt1 | contig 10743 bp, 10 predicted proteins | sample AD_UKC075_MetaG_FD_184440 | JGI IMG/M metagenome (GOLD analysis project Ga0208823, IMG submission 184440) | Active sludge microbial communities of municipal wastewater-treating anaerobic digesters from USA - AD_UKC075_MetaG (SPAdes) (version 2) | ecosystem: Engineered > Bioreactor > Anaerobic >... | reverse complement strand
AAACAGAAATCAGAAATTATTATTACATAAATTTCCAAGCTCCAATAACCAATGACCAATCAAATTCTAATGTTCAAAATTCTAAACAAAAGTGTACAACACCATTGAACATTAGGATTTAGAGCTTAAAGAACTTCGTTCTTTTCGCCCTTCGCTCGGCTTCGCCGAGCTTGGAAATTGAAAATTGGAATTTATTCACTGTCTTTGCAACGAGCGAAGCGAAGTGTCGAAAAGAAGGCAAACTTCTTTGAGAACACGAGCGCAGCGAAGTAATTTCTCCACTATTGTCATTGCGAGGAACGTTCAAAGAAGATTTTATCTTCTTTTCAACGCTTCGCCCCGTGCGAAATCAAAGATTTCTTACGGGGCTCGCGTGAGCGACGAAGCAATCCCGAGGAACGTTTGTAGACGTGCCACGAGATCGCCACGCCCGCCTGCGGCGGGCTCGCGATGACAGAGGGGGGGGAAATTTGGAATTTGTGATTTGGAATTTGTTCTTAATTCTAAATTATTGTTGCCTTGATACGTCGCACACCAGCGCCCGAACTTTCTTCTTTTTTGATTTTAAATTTACCCAAGACACCGGTTCTTTCAATATGTGGCCCAGCACAAATTTCTTTTGAAAACACTTCATTAGTTTTTGGATTAAAAATCTTATATACACTTACCTTCTCTGGATATTGCTCTCTAAAAAAAGCTAAAGCACCAGAGGATAAAGCATCTTCTAGTTTCATTTCTTCTCTTTCTACTTTCAAATTTTCTTTAATCTTTTGATTTACCAAATTCTCAATCCTTTGAATTTCTTCTTTAGTTAATTTTCTGGGAAAAGAGAAATCAAACCTTAGTCGTTCTTCATTAATATCAGAACCCATTTGTTTAACTTCAGGACCCAATACTTGACGCAAAGCTGATTGCAAAAGATGGGTAGCAGTGTGAAGTTGAACAACTTTCGAATTTTGAGATTTGAATTTTTGATTTTGAATGATTCCATGACCACCGAATTTTTTTTCAGCGCCAAAACGAGATATTTTCTGATGTTCCTTTAAAGATTTTTTAAATCCTAATTTATCAACAATAATTCCTTTTTCTTTTGCCATTTCTTCAGTAAGTTCCAAAGGAAATCCATAACTCTCATACAAATTAAATGCCTCTCTGCCAGAAATAAGGTTTTTTCCTTGCCTTTTTTCCCTTTCAATTAATTTTTCAAATTCTTTTAAACCACGTGACAGTGCCTTTGAAAATTTTTCTTCTTCATTCTGCCACACTGTTAAAATTTTCTCCTCATTGCTTTTTAACTCAGGATAAACAACACTATATTTTGTAATAATTTTTTCTGCTGGGTTTTTATACCACAAATCTTTTAAATTCAAAATTCGAGAATAACGAACTGTTCTTCTAATAAGACGCCTTAATATATATCCTCTATCTACATTGCCTGGAATTATTCCCTCGCTAATTAAAAAACAAGCTCCTCGCAGATGATCAGCAATAATACGACAGGCCTTAGGGTTCAACTTATAAGCGTTGGGAAATAACTTTTCAATTTCTTGAATAACCGGTAAAAGCAAATCAGTTTCATAGGCCGAGGATTTTTTCTCTAATACCGATAATAATCGCTCAAAGCCAATACCAGTATCTACATTTGTCTGAGGAAGTTTTTGATAATCTCCTTTCTCATCTTTCCAATATTCCATAAAAACCAAATTCCACAATTCCACAAAACGCTTGCATCTTTTACAATTCGGCCCACAATCAGGTCTGCCACAGCCAAATTCCTCTCCCCTGTCATAGTGAATCTCAGAGCAAGGCCCACAAGGACCAGTTTCACTCACTGGTCCCCAAAAATTATCCTTGCCAAATTCAAATATCCGTTCTTTTGGAATGCCATTTTTTTGCCAAATTTTTAAAGATTCCTCATCCCTTTTTATATTATTTTCTCCTTTAAAAATAGTAATATAAAATTTATCTTTATCTAAACGAAGCGTGTCCGCAAAAAATTCTAAAGCATAGCCAATAGCTCCTTCTTTAAAATAACCATCTTCATCTTGGCCAATCGACCAATTGCCCAGCATTTCAAAAAATGTATGATGGGTATCATCACCTACTTCCTCAATATCATTTGTTCGAAAACATTTCTGGCAGGAGGTTAAATGGCGGGTACTAAAATCTTGAATCGGATCTTTTTTTCCGCTCAAATATAAAGAAAACTGCTGCATTCCAGCAGTGGTAAAAAGAACTGATTTATCTTCGGGAATAAGTGAACTTGAAGGTACAATTAAATGTCCTCTTTTTTTAAAAAAATTTAAAAATTTTTCCCGCAATTCATTTGATTGCATAAAAGAATACAAAAAATAATTATCATTAGAAATACTGCTACTTTAAAAAGCAGCTTCAAAAATAAGTAAACATTTTTAAATCCCTGTACCAGTACCAGGCCCCATAGGTCCCATTGGTCCGCTTGAACCGTGAGAAGAATCATTGTCATTGCCTCCGCGAGGAGGTATGCCATATCTCCGGATAGACGAACCACCTTGGGAATATTGACTTCGTTGTTTTGCTTTTGCCTCAGTTGATCTTTTTTCCCATAATGAAATCTCCCTTTCTTTTTGACTTAATCTTGACGAAGCATTAATTCTATCACTGCGAAGTTTATCTATCTGACGCTCCAGATCGTCTATTTGACGAGCATAAGCAGCCGCTGATTGAGGTGATCGTTGTTGAGCTATCTGATACTGACGAATCTTTTGCGTTAAAATATCCTCTTGATAATTAATCCTTGAGATGTCCCTTTCAATAGATTGGGATTCTCTTTTTAATCTTTCTATTTGATCTTCGTACATAATTTTTATAAATAAATTAATACGACCTTTCCCAGAATAAAAATTTGATAAATTTCACTGGGTTCTATTAAGATTTTAACAAAAGTTGCTTTATAATTCAAATTATTTTATCATAAAAACATAAAAGCAATTAATATAAAAAATATTAAAAATACTAATCTATGTTTATTCTTTCTATTGATACATCTTGCGATGATACTTGTATAAGCATAATAAAAAGCAAAAATACTAATTTTGAAATTCTTTCTAATGTAGTTTCTTCACAGGTGAAAGTTCATGCAAAGTATGGTGGAATAGTGCCGTATCTTGCAAAAAGAGAACATCAAAAAAACCTGGCAATGGTGTTTAAAAAAACATTGGCAAAATCAAAAATTCAAAATCCAAAGATAATCGATTTTATTGCAGTAACAATTGGCCCAGGCCTTGAACCCTGTCTTTGGCAAGGAATTAATTTTGCCAAAAATTTGGCAAATGACCTTAAAAAACCCATTGTGCCAGTTAATCATTTGGAAGGACACATTCTCGCTAATTTTCTAAAACCAATTAACAAAAGCCTTAAATCCAAAACTCTTAAAATCTTTCCAGCGGTGGGATTGGTGGTTAGTGGTGGACACACTGAACTTTTTTTGATGAAAAATATAGGTAAATATAAACTTTTAGGAGAAACACGCGACGATGCGGCTGGTGAATGTTTGGATAAAATAGCAAGAATTTTAAATCTTGAATATCCAGGAGGACCGGCCATTGCTCAGCTTGCTGATCAATGGAAACTCAAAACTCTAAACCCTAAACCTTCCATTAAGTTGCCCCGGCCGATGATTTATCAAAAAAATTATGATTTTAGTTTTAGTGGATTAAAAACTGCTGTGCTTTATTTAACAAAAAAAATTGGTCCTACAAAATTAAAAGACCCAAAAATAAAAGCCAACATTTGCTTTGAAGTTCAACAAGCAATTATTGATGTTTTAATTTCAAAAACAATAAGAGCAGCAAAAGAATATAAAGTAAAATCAATACTAATTGGAGGGGGTGTTTCGGCAAATAAAGAATTGCGGAAACAATTTAAATTAAAATTAACAATTAATAACTTACAGCTAAACTTTTTGGCTCCGCCCAAAAAGTTCTGTACTGACAATGCAGCAATGATTGGAATAGCAGGATATTTTGGTTTCTTAAGGAATAAGCAAAAACCACCAGAAAAAATAAAAGCAAAAGCAAACTTGATGCTTTAGCATTTATATTTTTCAAGTTTTTAACGCAACAATGCCACGGGATCGCCACCCCTCACCTTCACAAAGGTGAGGGGTCGCGATGGCAATAATAATACGTCTTTGACACGAGCCGCAGCGAAGTGTCGAAAAGAAGGCAAACCCCCTTTCTTTGTCATTGACGCGAGCCCGCTGAAAGCGGGCGAAGCGTTGAAAAGAATACGCAGTATTCTTTGAGACGAGCGAAGCCCGAAGCAATCTCGGGCGAAGCCCGCAACCATACAACGGGATTGCCACGTCCTACTGCGGTAGGACTCGCAATGACAGTGGAGAGGGAATCGCCACGTCGCTCACGCGAGCTCCGTAAGAAATCTTTGATTTCGCACGGGGCGAAGCGTTGAAAAGAAGATAAAATCTTCTTTGATCGCTCTTCGCGATGACACTAATAATATGTTTTGACACGAGCGTAGCGTAAAAATTCCAAGCACCAAATTCCAAATTCCAAATTCCAAATCCCAAACAAATACCAAATACTAAATTCAAAACACTAAACAGAAATCAGTTGTCAGAAATCAGAAAACAGTAGAGAAAACAGTAAACAGAAATTATTATTACATAAATTTCCAAGCTCCAATAACCAATGACCAATCAAATTCTAATGTTCAAAATTCTAAACAAAAGTGTACAACACCATTGAACATTAGGATTTAGAGCTTGATTGGAATTTGGAATTTGGAATTTGGAATTTAATAGTTTACGCGCAACGCCAACGTTTACCGTATCACGTTAAACGGTAGCGCAGCGAAGCGAACGACGAAGCAATCCCATTGTATGTTTGTGGACGTGCAACGGGATCGCCACGTCGTCCACTCACCTTTTACTAAGGTGAGGGACTCCTCGCGATGACAACGAATCACGGAAACATCAACGAATTACGAATCGATACGAATACGGATTTAAGGGTTTAGAAATTAGAAATTAGAAATTAGAAATTAATTAAAGAGTGTTGCATTAAATTTTTGAACCTAAATATTTTATATGTTAAAATGTTAATATGTCTATATCTACTTTTATTTTATATTTTGTAATTGGCGCCTTACCAGCAATTGTATGGCTTCTTTTCTATTTGCGTCAAGATGTTCATCCAGAATCTAATAAAAAAATAATAGAAATTTTTCTTTGGGGAGGAATAATGGTTGTGCCTGTTTATCTTGCAGAAACTATTTTGGAATGTTTTTTTCCAGAAAAAGATATATTATTGCAAAATACAATCCTCCTCTTTATTTATTATATTTTTGTTGTGGGAGTTGTAGAAGAATTCTTTAAATATTGGGTTGTTAAAAAACGTGTCATCAATTCGTCTCATCTTGATGAACCCATTGATTTAATGCTCTATTTGATTATTTCTGGTTTAGGATTTGCTATGGTTGAAAATCTCTCGGTAATACTAAGCAGTGCAGCACTGGAAGAAGCAATTTTTGTAAGTTTAATCCGTCTTTTAACAGCTGTCTTTTTGCACAGTTTGACTGCAGCGATTACAGGTTATTTTTTGGCAGTATCCCTTTATAACAGAAAAAAAATCTTTATTGCTGTGGGAATTTTAATTGCAGCCACTTTTCACGGACTTTACAATCTCTCTATTATAGAACTAAACAGTGCTGAGAACCTCTTTTCTTTTTTACTTCCAATTGTTATAATATTCTTAATGGCAATTATTGTTTATATCTTTTTTAAAAAAGTGAAATGTTTGCCAAGAGGATCAAAAATATAATACCCCCTGAAAAAAGAAAATAAAAATTATTTCTGGGAAGGGGAAAAGGTCAAAATATTTTAAATTAAAAATAAATTTATGAGTGATTTTTTTGAAAAATTATCCAACAATGAAGGAGGAATAAACAATGAAAATCTTGGTGTTCAAAATGGACCCTCTACAAGAGAAACAGAGAATAGCGAGGAAGGACAATTGGCAGTAGATGTATTTCAAACAGATAGTGATCTGGTTATTCAATCTACTATTGCCGGAGTAAAAAGCGAAGATCTTGATATTAGTATTCAAAACGATATGGTCACGATCAGGGGTGAAAGGAAAAAAGAATTGGAAGTAAATCCTCAAGATTACTTTCATCAGGAATGTTATTGGGGGGCATTTTCTCGACAAATTATTCTTCCTGAAGAAATAGATCCCAGCAAAGCCAAAGCAGAACTTAAAAATGGAATTTTAACCCTGCGACTGCCAAAACTCGAAAAAACTAAAACTACAAAAATAAGGGTCACAGAGGTAAAATAATTAATATTCTTGATTTGTAAACGCTATGAAAAAGGGCTTATTGATTTTTTGCATAACAGCCATTGTTGTTATTGCAGTTGCTTTTTATATTTTATATCTTCCAAAGGATTCTTTTGCTCGTGGAATTACAGTAGGAGGAGAAAAGATTGGAGGACTATCAAAGACCCAAGCCGAAAATCTCATCGAAACAAAGGTAAATGAATTTTTAGAAAAAGATATTACTTTTCATTTTTCTAATTCTGAAGGAATTTACTCAAAAGAAATAAAAATAAAAGATTTGGGTATTGTTTTTGATATTGAAAAAAGTTTAGAAGAACCGTTTTCAGTCGGAAGAAAATTTTCGTCAAATAGCAGCATTAATGATTTCTTTCAAAATACAAAAGAAAAAATTGCCTCCCTCAGAGGGAATTATCAATTCTCTTTAATAGCAACAATCGATGACAAAGAAGAAAAAGAGGAAGGGTTTGAAAAGTTTTTTACTGAAAACTTTGGCAAGTTTGAAATTCCGCCTCAAAACGCCGTAGTGATATTTAATGAAAAAACCTTGGATTTTGATATCGAAGAACCAAAAGAAGGCCTTCTTTTTTCAAGAGAAAAAATAAAAAAAGAAATTGAAAAAAACGCAGGTTTTTTGACAATAAGCGATATTTATCTAAACCTAGAAAACACGCCTCCTGAAATCACTCAAGAAATGGCTTTAAGTGCAGCGAATCAAGCAAAAGAGATCTTGAAAGCAGGGCCCTATGTGCTTTTGGCAGAAGAAAAACGCATTGAGGTTCCTCAAAAAACACTGGGAAATTGGTTTTCATTTATCCCTCAAAAGAAAGACAATCAAATCACTCTGTCCCCTTCTCTTAATGAAGAATTGATTCAAAATTATCTAGCTGAAATCTCTAATAGTATTAATATAGAAGCTCGAAATCCTGTTTTAAGTTTCGAAGAAGGTGTTTTAAAAATTATTATTGCTCCCAAGACCGGAAAAATTTTAAAAATAGAAGAAAGTGCTAAAAAAATACAAGAAAATATTTTAGCAAAAGAAAAACAAATTTCATTAAGATTTGAAGAAGTAGAACCAAAAATTACAGAAGAAAAAATTAATGAACTCCATATTGAAAAATTAATCGGCACTGGCACCTCAAACTTTGCTGGTTCACCTAAAAACAGAATACATAATATTAAAATCGCTACAGCCAAGTTCAATGGAATGTTAATTGCACCGGATGAAGAATTTTCTTTTAATCAAGCCCTGGGAGAAGTTGGACCAGCTCAAGGATATCTACCAGAATTGGTTATAAAAAACAACAAAACTGTTCCCGAATACGGAGGCGGGGTATGTCAGGTTTCAACTACAATGTTTAGGGCAGCGGTCTATTCAGGACTTGAAATCACAGAAAGAAAATCCCATGCCTACCCTGTTAAATACTACAATCCGCAAGGATTTGATGCAACCGTGTATCTACCCTCGCCCGACCTTAAATTTAAAAATAATACTGGAAATTGGATATTGATTCAAGCAAAAATCAAAGACAATAATCTCACTTTTGAATTTTATGGCAAAGACGACGGTAGAAAAGTTATTGTAAAAGGACCATATCAATATGATTTTCAAGAAGATGGATCAATGAAAGCGCGATTAGAGGAAGAAGTTTGGAAAAATGGAGAACTAATTCTTAAAAAAACATTTCTTTCATTTTATAAATCCCCTAACTTATACCCCACTACAAACGCTGAATAATTTTAACAATATTTCTGATAAAAGCCGCGGTGGCGGAACTGGCAGACGCGTTGGGCTTAGGACCCAATGGGGAAACCTATGAGAGTTCGAATCTCTCCCGCGGCACAAAACAACAAAAGAGCAATCTTTCAAAGATTGCTCTTTTTATTAGGATTGCTAAGTGCTAATGTTAGACACCGACCATTGTTCTAACAATGGAAGGAATAACCTTTGCCAGAGCTGCTACCACCAAACCAATAGCCATATACATTAAGAGATTTCTTGCTTTCTCGGTCTTAGTAGGATCTCCGCTAGATGTCATGAACATAAAGCCAGATATTACTCCAAAGATTACTGCTATTGATAAAACAATGTAGAAAATCCAGTCAGTAACATTATAAACAGTTTCCATTAAGCAAATGGTGCCCCAATCCTTGGTTGCACAATTAACTGTTCCTTCTGGACAAGCAGCTCCTGTGCTGGCACCAACCACTTTGTCTCTTGTCGGATTACCCCCTGTGGGTGTATCACCGCAATAAAAATCATTATAGCTTCTTTTTACCTTGCAACACTCCTTGGCACCAGTTTGAGCTGATGCTATCATTGGCGCTGCGATCAAAGAAACCATTACTAGGGTTAGTATGACTGCAAAAAATTTTTTCATCATAATAACGTTTTAAAATTATTAGAAACACCGACCTTTTATATTGCAAAATGCAATAAACCTTTCTTTATTATATTATAATATTATAATCTAAAAATTAATAAAAATCAATACTTTCTCATCATTATTTTTTTAACCTTTTTTTAGGCAACAATTGCCTTGATAATTGCTGGAATTATTTTTGATAAAATAACAAGGGCAATCGCAACTGCGCCATAAATAAGGAATTTTTGGGCTTTACTATTTTTTTGAGGATCACCGCCAGAAAACAAAAAGATATAACCTGCTATACCAAAAATAATTAAGGTTAAAGCAATAAATATTATAAAAAGCCAATCAGAAACAGTATAAACAGAATCCAAAAGACAACAAGTTCCCCACTTTAAAGGAGACCCATCAATATAATCTCGTATTCCATCTCCATCAACGTCACACCATTTTGGATTTTGAGCCCCAACAATATTTCCCCTATCACATCCACTTTCTACATCAGTTAAATCATGCTCTAAAAAACAGCATTCATTCGGACCGTGAATATCCCCTTTTGCAAGGAAAGGCGTTGATAAAACTAATAGCGACATTAAAAATATATAAGTAACAGTAGATTTTTTCATATTTTAGGCAACAATTGCCTTGATAATTGCTGGAATTATTTTTGATAAAATAACTATTGTTAATCCTATTACTCCCCAAATTAAAAGGTTTTTTCCATTTTTGACTTTTTGAGGATCACCGCTAGAAGCTAAAAGAAAATAACCAGCCACCAAAAAAATAAGAATTGATAAGGGAAAAGACATTATAAATATCCAATCAGAAACAGTATAAATAGAATCCAAAAGACAGCAAGTTCCCCACTTTACAGTTCTATTATCAACACTGTCTTGTGTACCATCGCCGTTTACATCACACCACTGAGGATTGGTAGGTCCCACCACCTTGTCTTTACTGCAAACACTATCCACATCAGTTAAATTATGACTTAAACGACAACATTCATTAGCGCCAGTCGGTTTTGAGGGCTCAAGGGTTGTCGCAGCCCCTTTTCCTGCACACTTATAAGGACCATCGCATCCTTGAGGGCAGTTAATGGTTTTAAAAATACATCTTTCAAGATCTTTCTCGCAATAATATTCTTTCAAGACCCCATTATTGCAACTATCTTGCATATTTGTTTGACCCTCAACATCTCTACACCACCCTGCTATATTTGGTTTTACTCCCCCATCACTATCATAACATTTCTGCTCTCCTTCATAACTTGGATATTTAGTACATTTACCATTATTACACGTACCACCACCTATTGTTGAACAATCAAAAGTAAATGACTGACACTTTTTTCCACCAGGAGTACAATAATATTCTATTAATGTCTTGTTGTCGCTGGCGCAAGTATCAATAAATCTCTCAGTTCCGCTCGAAGAATATTCTTCGCAACTACCTCGTTGATAAATATCTTTATAAGGATCAGAATCACTGCAGCTCTCTATCTTTCTGCATGCCCCATCACTACAACTATAACCGGAGGGGCATATTTTTTCTTCTTCTTGACAACCACTATTAGTACAATAATATTCTATTAGAGTGTTTTCATCTTTACAAGATTCTTCAAACCATTTTTCTTTTTGCACATCATAACATTTTCCTTTATTGTATATATCAGGTATTCCCTCTGCATCGTCTCTATCATAACAAGCCGTTGCGAAAACCTTATTTCCCATTCCCATTATCAAAAAGAACAAACTAAAAATAAAAATAATTTTCTTAATCTCCATAGGGCGAACCCGCCACAAGCGGGCAAAGCGTACGTAAATGAAAATACAAACTTGTTTCAATTTTAAAATTTTAACTTACTATGCTCTTAATTATTGCTGGAACTATTCTTGCTAACAATGCCAAAGCCAATCCAACCAATCCATATAATATCATTGTTTTTGATTTTGAAATTTTTGCAGGATCGCCGCCAGCTGTTAAAAATAAAATTCCTGCTATGATAAAAAGAATAGCAATTGCTGCCACTAAAATATAAA
>Ga0208823_1003700_pt1 | contig 10744 bp, 9 predicted proteins | sample AD_UKC075_MetaG_FD_184440 | JGI IMG/M metagenome (GOLD analysis project Ga0208823, IMG submission 184440) | Active sludge microbial communities of municipal wastewater-treating anaerobic digesters from USA - AD_UKC075_MetaG (SPAdes) (version 2) | ecosystem: Engineered > Bioreactor > Anaerobic >... | reverse complement strand
CGCCAGCGGTGCCCTGCTGAAGGCCCGGCTGCTGGTGGCGGCCGACAGCCGCTTTTCCACCACCCGCCGCGCCATGGGCATCGCCGCCGACCTGCACGACTTCGGCCGCAGCATGCTCGTCTGCTGTATGACCCACGAGCAGCCGCACCACCACGCCGCCTGGGAGTGGTTCGGCTACGGCCAGACGTTGGCGCTGCTGCCCATGAACGACGACCCGGACACCGGCGAGCACCGCTCGTCCGTGGTGCTGACACTGCCCAGCCAGGCGATCGATCCGCTGGTCACGCTGGATCCCGCAGCCTTCAACCAGGAAATGGCGCGTCGATTCGACCAACGCCTGGGCCGCATGACCTTGGCGAGCACCCGTCACGCCTACCCGCTGGTGGCGGTCTACCCGCGCCGACTGGTCGGGCCGCGCTTTGCCTGCGTCGGCGACGCCGCCGTCGGCATGCACCCGGTCACCGCGCACGGTTTCAACTTCGGCCTGCTCAGCATCGACAACCTGGCCGGCACCGTGCGCGCCTCGCACGCCGCCTCGGGCGATGTGGCCGCGCCCGCCGGTCTGGCGCGCTACGAGCAGACCCAGCGCCGCGCCACGCTGCCGCTGTACCTGGCCACGCAGCTCATCACCCAGCTCTACACCCGCGACCACCCACCCGCCCGCGCCCTGCGCACCCTGGCGCTGCACGTGGGCGAGCGGCTTACTCCGTTCAAGCGCATGATTGCCGCCTCACTGACCGGTGGCGCCTGACGGCAGCGGCCGCTTGAGACCTTAATTTTCATAGCAGACAATCACCCATTCACGGCGGGATCGTCGGGATTTATTACCAACATGGGTCGGATTCAGCGTGGTGCCTGCTTCCGCCGCCTGACCCCATCACCACGGGAGACCTTCATGGCAACAAGCCCTGTGTCGCGCCGGCTCGCCGGCCTGCTCGCTGCATTGGCCCTGAGCGCCGCCGCCGCCCCTGCGTTGGCACAGAGCCGCGAATTCATCCGGGGGTATGAACAAGGCTTCCGCGACGGCGTGGCCAGTGTGCAAGGCGGCGCGGGCCGCCCGCCCGGCTTTCCGGTCCAGCCCGGCTGGCGCCCTGGGAGGCTGGTGATCCTGGAAGCCTGGTTCGGCCTGCGCAACGGCCCGAGCTGCGACGCACGCCGCACCGTGCAGAACATTGTCGACGGGCGTGGTGTGAATGAAGTCTATGCCAGCACCCGGCTATGCGGCGACCCGGCGCCCAACCGGCCCAAGCAGCTGACCGTGACCTTCAGCTGTGACAACCGCCCGTCCATGCGCCTGATGGTCAACGAAGGCCAGGTGATGCGCTTTCCGTGTTGAGCCGCCCCGGCTGATTGAACTATCTTACTGATAGCACACGATGACCTGAAGACGCCGGGATGGGGCCAAAATGGCCCATTTTCCCGGCGATGAAGCCCCCCGGACCCTGTTGCCAGGCCGTTCAGGCCGCCACGGCGGCGGTGGCCTCGTTGGCGGCCACGGCCGTGTGCGCGCGGATCTCGCGGTCCGCAGCCGACAGGGCCTGCGCCCGCGCCGCATCGCCCATCGCCAGGCCTTCGGCGCGCACAAAGCGCACATCGGTGATGCCGATGAAGCCCAGCACGGTCTGCAGGTAGCTCTCCTGGTGCTCCAGGGCCCGGCCGGCTTCGGTGGTCGAATAGCTGCCGCCGCGGCTGGAGGCCACGATCACCGTCTTGCCAACGGCCAGGCCCTTGGGGCCCTTGTCGGTGTAGGTGAAGGTGCGCCCGGGCTGCGCGATGCGGTCGATCCAGGCCTTGAGCTGGCTCGGAATCGAAAAGTTGTACAGCGGCGCGCCGATCACCACCACATCCGCAGCCAGCAGCTGGGACACCAGCGCCTCGGACACCGCGTTTTCACGCTGTTGCGCATCCGTCAGCGGGCCGGCACCGGGCGCGGCGCGAAAACCGAGCGCGTCGGCCGACAGGTGGTTGGGCGTCTCCACGGCCAGGTCCAGGTACTCCACCACGGTGCCGGGGTGGCTGGTCTGCCATTGCGCAACGATGTCACGGGTCAGCTGGCGCGAAACCGAGTTGGCGCCGAGGATGCTGGAGTCGATGTGAAGCAGTTTCATGATGAGGTCCTTGAGTCGGTTGAGGCCGCACGCAGCGGCGATGGACAAAGTATGCGTATGGATCGATTGATTGATAAGAGGCCAAAATTGCGATAGATTGTTCTATCAGTAGAACAATCGACACCGCACAAACCCATGCAAGACCTCAATGACATGCTGTTTTTCGCCGAAGTGGTGGAGCGCGGCGGCTTTGCGGCCGCTGGTCGATCACTGGGCCTGCCCACCTCGCGCCTGTCGCGCCGGGTGGCCGAACTCGAAACGCGCCTGGGGGTGCGCCTGCTGCAACGCACCACGCGCCGCCTGGCCCTGACCGACGTGGGCGCACAGTACCTGCGCCACTGCGTGGCCGTGCGCGAAGAGGCCGAAGCGGCCGCCGACGTGGTCGCCCGCGTGCATGCCGCGCCACGTGGCGTGCTGCGGGTGAGCTGCCCGGTCACGCTCGCACAGACCGTGGTGGGCGAGCTGGTCCCCCAATACATGGCACGCTACCCCGAGGTCCGGGTCGACATGCAGGTCACCAACCGTGTGGTCAATCTGGTGGAAGATGGCATCGACGTCGCCCTGCGCGTGCGGCCGACGCTGGACGACAGCGGCAGCCTGGTCGTCAAGCGCCTGGGCAGCAGCCAGACGCTGCTGGTGGGCACCCCGGCCCAGCTGAAACGCCAGGGCCAGCCAGCGCTTGCTGCCGACCTGGATCGGCTCGACACCGTCTCCATGTCCGCCACCGACGGACGCGTCACCTGGCCGCTGCTGGGGCCGGACGGCCAGCGCCACGAATGGACACACCCGCCCCGCCTGGTGGCTGATGACCTGCTCACCCTCAAACTCGCCATGCTCGGCGGGGTGGGCGTGGGCCTGTTGCCCGACTACATGTGCCAGCCCGAGCTGCTGACCGGCCAGCTCGTGCTGGTGCTGCCGGGCTGGAATCCCCCGCTCGGGCTGATGCATGCGGTGTTCACCTCCCGCCGGGGGCTGGCACCAGCCGTGCGGTGTTTTCTGGACTTTTTGGGCGAGCGGCTGGACAACGCCAGCGCCGCAAGTCTGTCGGGCAGCTAAGGTCGTTTCAGGAAGCTGCGGACCTCGGCCACGGTACGCGCCGGGTCTTCTTCCTGCGGCACATGGCCCAGGTCCTCGAACACGACCAGCCGCGAGCCGGCAATGTCCTTCGCAAACCGCTGACCGTTCTCCAGCGGCAGCAGGCGGTCGCGCCCGCCCCAGAGAATCAGGGTGGGCTGCTTCACGCTGCGGATGGCGTCCGGATCGCCGGTGTAGCCCTGCTCGATCCGCCGTGCCAGCGCCCGGCGGTTGCCGGCGCGCAGCGTCATGTCCACGTACAGGTCCACAAGTTCCGGCGTCACCTTTTCCGGATGGCCATAGACGTAGCGGGTCGTGTTTTCCACCACCCCGCGCGGCAGGGTGTAGGCCATCAGGTCCCGGGCCACCGGCAGACCAGCCAGCTGAAAACCCAGCGGTGCATTGCGTGGGTCCACCCCGTAGCCGCTGGCATCCACCAGAATCAGCCCGGCCACCCGTTCCGGCAAGGCCACCGCCGTGGCCCACGCAATCTGCCCACCCAGCGAATTGCCCGCGAGCACGAAGCGCTGGAGGCCCAACTGGTCCACCACCGCGGTCACGAACTTCACGTAGGTGGCGATCGAATAGTCGTTTTGCGCATTCGGCCCGGTCAGCGCAAACCCCGGCAGATCGAAGCGCACCACGCGCCGGTCGGTGCGCAGGTCCCGGGCCCAGCCCTCCCAGGTGTGCAGGCTGGCCGAAGTGCCGTGCAGCAGCACCACCGGCAACGAGGCCAGTGGCGTGCCGGGTGCGCCCACGTCACGCGGCCCTTCGTCGCGCAGATGCACGCGCTGGCCCTGAACGTCGATGAAGGTCGACGGCGGCTGGGCCCAGCGGGCCGTGAGTTCGCTGACCGGCTTGTCGGGCGCCCAGGTGGCCACCAGGCCCGCCCCGCCAAAAAACACCACGGCGCCCAGCAACAGCCAGACCGACTTGTAAAACAACTTCATGAAGCCGGACTCTATCGGCCCACCAACCGCCCGTCAAAGCACAAAGCTGTGGACAGTTCCGGCACAAGCCATGACTTGTCCACAGGAACGGACCGGTCTGCCAGGTTGTTCCCTTGGCCGGTACACCCGCAGCAGCCCTCCACCCACAGGGGCTTACAGCGTGCAAGTGCTTGAAAACAGCCAGGAAAAGTGCCTTGTCCACAGAAAAGGGGCTGCTTTACTACTACGACTATGTAGAAGTAATACCTATAGAAGAACAAACAGGGACAACTCCCACCCGAAAAACGGCCGCTGAAACCCGTGTGAAGGCCTCCGGATGCGCGCAGAATTGCTTCAAATCAAGACAAAGCCTGGTTGAGGGGTGAACAATGTCAGGGTTTACGAGCAATAAAACACGAGGAGACTGGTTTGCTGTCCGCTTTCATTACCCACGCCGATTGCGCCCGCCACGAAATGGGACCCCACCACCCCGAATGCCCCGAGCGCCTTGGAGCGATCAACGACCACCTGCTGGTCAAGGGCCTGCTGGATTACATGCACACCTACGATGCGCCGCTGGCCACCGAGGAGCAGCTCGGCCGCGCGCATTCGGCGCTGTATGTGCGTGAGCTCTTTGCGAACGCGCCGACCGAGGGCTACTTTCACGTCGATCCCGACACCAACATGAACCCCTGGACGCTGAAGGCCGCCTTGCGCGCAGCAGGGGCCGCAGTGAAAGCCACTGACCTGGTCCTCTCGGGCGAAGTGCCCACGGCGTTCTGCAGCGTGCGCCCGCCTGGCCACCATGCCGAGCATGCGGCCGGCATGGGTTTCTGTTTCTTCAACAACACGGCGGTCGGCATCCGCCATGCGCTGGACGTGCATGGCCTGAGCCGGGTGGCGTTGATCGACTTCGACGTTCACCACGGCAATGGCAGCGAAGACATCTTCAAGGGGGACGAGCGCGTGCTGATGTGCTCGATCTTCGAAAAGGGCCTGTACCCCTTCAACGGGGAAGAGGCCAAAGGGCTGAACATGGTCAACGTCGGCCTGCCCAGCCGCTCCGGCGGTGACAAGTTCCGTGAAGCCGTCACCGACTACTGGATGCCCGCGCTCGACGCATTCCGACCGGAGCTGATCTACATTTCGGCCGGTTTCGACGCCCATCGCGAAGACGACATGGGCAACCTGGGCCTGGTCGAGGCCGATTACGAATGGGTCACCAAACAACTCATGCAGGTGGCCAACCGGCACTGCAAAGGCCGCATCATTTCCTGCCTGGAGGGCGGCTACGTGCTGAGCCCTTTGGCGCGCAGCGTGGGTGCCCACGTCAAGGTCCTGATCGGCGCAGACTGATTTTCAAACTCACGGGCTCATGCTGACCAGATTCGCAGAAAGCCCGAAATACCCTCCATGGACAAGCACTACCTCCACCCGCTTTTTTCTCCCGAATCCATCGCCGTCTTTGCCGGCCAGTGGGACGATCCCACCACACAGACGCCCCAGGCCCAGACCTTGTTGACCTTTCTGCGGGCGCAGCGCTTTTCTGGCACCCTCACGTTTCTTGATATCCATACCACCGGCACCCTGGCCGACCTGGCGCAGACCCGAGCCGACCTCGCCATCATTGCACTGCCCCATGAGGACGTGGCGGCGGCCCTCGATATTGCCGGGCGCATCAAGTGCCGCGCGGCGGTCGTCATTTCAACCGGGATCAACGCCACGCTGGCCAGTGAGCTCAACCAGCTGGCACGTCACCACGGCATGTACCTCCTTGGCCCGAATTGCCTGGGCTTCCAGCGACCGCGTGCCGGCCTCAATGCCAGTGTGGCCGGACCCATGGCCACGCCGGGTCCGCTGGCGCTGGTGTCGCAGTCGGGGGCGCTGACCTCGTCCATCCTGGACTGGGCGAGCCAGAACGCCATCGGATTCTCGACCGTGGTCTCGCTCGGCCCGAACACCTCGGTCGATATCGCGCAGGTGCTGGATTTCCTGGCCTCCGACCAGCAGACCCACAGCATCGTGGTCTACCTCGAAGGCATCTCCAACTCGCGCCGCTTCATGAGCGCGCTGCGGGCGGCTGCCAATGCCAAACCGGTGGTGGTGCTCAAGGCGGGTCGCAAGACCGCCGGCAACAAGGCCGCGCGAACCCACTCCGGCGCCATTGTGGGCAGCGACGACGTGTTCGATGCGGCCTTGCGGCGCGCGGGTGCGGTGCGGGTGCGCTCGTTCGTGGCGCTGTTCTCGGCCGCCAAGTGCCTGGCGTCCCGCTACCGCGCAGTCGGTCGTCGCCTGGCGATCATCACCAACGGGGGCGGTCCGGGCGTGCTGGCAGCCGACTGGATCAGCGAGATCAACCTGCAGCTCGGCCAGCTCAGTGCGGCCAGCGCCGAGGCGCTCAAGGCCGTCCTGCCTGCGCAGGCATCGCTGTGCGACCTGATCGACCTGTCCGAGGACGCCTCGCCCGAACATTACCGGCTGGCGCTGGACGCCGCCAGCAAGGAAAAGGAGATCGACGGGATCCTCGTCATCCACTCGCCGAAGACCGGCTGCGATGCCGCGGCAGTGGCCGCTGCGCTGGCGGATTTCAAGGCCCGCATCAGCAAGCCCTTGTTGACCTGCTGGATGGGCGATGCCTCGGTCGGCGAAGCGCGCACGGTGCTCAACACCGCCATGATCCCGACCTTCCGCACCCCTGAGGCGGCGGTGGGCGCCTTCGGCAACATCGCCTCCTTCTACCAGAACCAGCAGCTGCTGCAGCAGACGCCGCCGCCGCTGTCCACCCTGGCCAAACCCGACATCGAGGGCGCCCGGCTGCTGATCGAAAGCGTGTTGGCCGAGCGCCGCAACGTGCTGACCGAGATGGAGTCGAAGGCGCTGCTGTCGGCCTTCCACATTCCCGTGACCAAGACCATCCTGGCGCGCAACGCGAACGAAGCCATGATGATCGCCACGCAGCTGGGTTTCCCGGTGGCGCTGAAGATCGACTCGCCCGACATCACCCACAAATCCGATGTCAACGGTGTGGCGCTCAACGTCATGAACGCGGTCGGTGTGCGCGACACCTACAACGACATGATGCAGGCGGTGAAGCGCAACCAGCCGAATGCGCGCATCAACGGTGTGACCATCCAGAACATGGCGCGCCACAAGCGTGGCCGCGAGATCTACATCGGCCTGGTCACCGACGATCCGTTCGGCCCGGTGATCGCCTTCGGCGCCGGCGGCACCATGATCGAACTCATGAACGACCGGGCCATGGAGCTGCCCCCGTTGAACCAGTTCCTGGCGCGCAGCCTGATCGACCGCGCGCGCGTGAGCGAGACGCTGGGCGAGTGGCGCGGCGCCACGGCCGTGGACATGGACGCGCTGGAGCACGTGCTGCTGCGCGTCTCTGAAATGGTCTGCGAATTGCCCCAGCTGCGGGAGATGGACATCAACCCGATCATCGTGGACGAGTCCGGTGCCGTGGCGGTGGACGCGCGCATCGTCATCGACAACGCCCAGCAAGCCCATGGCGGGCGTACCCACAACTACAACCATCTGGCCATCCTGCCCTACCCGGCGCAGCATGAGCAGGTCTGGCCGATGCGCGGCGGCGAGCAATACACCATCCGCCCGATCCATCCGGACGATGCCGACATGCTGCAGACCCTGGTGCGCAGCCTGTCCTCGGAGAGCCGCTATTTCCGCTTTGTTTCGTCGATGCACGAACTGCCGCCGCAGATGCTGTCGCGCTTCACGCTGATCGACTACGACCGCGAGATGGCGCTGGTGGCGGTCTACACCGAGCGCAAGGCCGGCGAAGATGGCGAGATGGTCGAGACCTCGCGCATCGTGGGCGTTTCGCGCTACATCACCAACCCCGACAGCTCCAGCTGCGAGTTCTCGCTCGTCGTGGCCGACGATTTTGGCGGCCGTGGCCTGGGCTCGCGGCTGATGCTCAGCATCATGGACGTCGCGCGCGAAAAGGGGCTGGCCGAGATCGACGGGCTGGTGCTGACCAACAACCCCGGCATGCTCAAGCTGATGAAGAGCCTGGGCTTCAGCATCAAGGCCTATGCGGACGATCCCGACTTCCGCTTCGTGTCGCATCCGCTGTGATGCACAAGCTGTGGATCAGCTGTGCACAAGTGGTCTTGAGCTGGGGATGAACACCACGCCCATCGCCTCGTGGCGGGGCGGGCGCTGCCGCGCCGTGCACAGCAAACGTTGGCTTTCAGACGCTTGATTTCAAAAGAAAAAAGCGGCTTTTCCACAAGTCTGCGGGACACGGCACGGTGACACGGCTCACCCCACTCTGCTCAAGAAGGCGGTGGGCCTGCCAGCGCCCCGGTCAGGATGGAGCCGGCTGGTAAGATTCGCCCACCTTCTCCCCGAGTTGCCCACCCCCCATGTCCGTTGCCCTTGCAGGAAATGCACCTGCCACGTTCGAAATCAAGAGCGCGAATCTCCCCTTGGTGGCGCTGCGCCTGAAATCCACGGACCTGGCCGCCCTGGCGGCAGAACTGGCCAGCCAGTACGGCGACCTGCCCGATTTTTTTGACAACGAACCGCTGGTCATCGACCTGAGCGCCCTCGCAGCCGACGCGGGCGAGCTGGATTTCCCCGCCCTGATTGCCCTGCTGCGCCACCATCGGCTGGCCCCCCTGGCCTTCAAGGGCGGCGGGGACCAGCGGGTGGCCGCAGCACTGGCCGCCGGGCTGGTGGCCGCGCCCGATGCCGTGCTGACCCGCGCCAGCGCGCCGCCCCAGCCGGCCCCTGAGCCAGCTGCCGCACCCGCCGAGCCCGAGCCACCCCAGGCACCCGTGGCCCTGCCCGCGCTGGTGATCGACAAGCCCCTGCGTTCGGGGCAGCAGGTCTATGCGCGCGGGCGCGACCTGGTGGTGATGGCCATGGTGAACGCCGGGGCCGAGGTCATCGCGGACGGCCACATCCATGTCTATGCGCCCTTGCGCGGCAAGGCGATTGCCGGGGCGCGTGGCAACGCCGACGCCCGCATCTTTGCGCTGAGCCTGGAGCCGGAGCTGATTTCCATCGCCGGCATCTACCGCACCACCGAGAACGCCCTGCCGCCCGAAATCTGGGGCCATGCCACGCAGGTGCGACTGGTGCCCGGCCCCGACGGCGAGCGCCTGGTGATGGAGCCCCTTTCATCCTGATTTCCGCGTCCGCTGCCACCGGGTGACGGACCGACCCCATTCACAAGGAAACCTTTTCTCATGACCCAGATCATCGTGGTGACTTCCGGCAAGGGCGGCGTGGGCAAAACCACCACCAGCGCCAGTTTTGCGTCCGGCCTGGCCTTGCGCGGGCACAAGACCGCCGTGATCGACTTCGACGTCGGCCTGCGCAACCTCGACCTCATCATGGGCTGCGAGCGCCGCGTGGTGTACGACCTGATCAACGTGATCCACGGCGAGGCCAACCTGAACCAGGCCCTGATCAAGGACAAGCAGTGCGACAACCTGTTCGTGCTGGCCGCCAGCCAGACGCGCGACAAGGACGCGCTGACGCAGGACGGCGTCGAGAAGGTGCTGACCGACCTGTCCGCGATGGGCTTCGAGTACATCGTCTGTGACTCGCCCGCGGGCATCGAGACGGGCGCGCTGATGGCCATGCACTTCGCCGACGAGGCGCTGGTGGTCACCAACCCTGAAGTCTCCAGCGTGCGCGACTCCGACCGCATCCTGGGCATGCTGGGCAGCAAGACCAAGCGCGCCATCGAGGGCCGCGAGCCGATCAAGGAGCACCTGCTCATCACGCGCTACAACCCCAGCCGGGTGCAGGAAGGGCAGATGCTGTCGCTGGAGGACATCCAGGACATCCTGCGCATCAAGCTGATCGGCGTCATTCCCGAGAGCGAAACCGTGCTGCAGGCGTCCAACCAGGGCGTGCCGGCGGTGCATCTGGCCGGCAGCGACGTGTCCGAAGCCTACAAGGACGTGATCGACCGCTTCCTGGGCGAAGACAAACCCCTGCGCTTCATCGACGCGGAAAAACCCGGCCTGCTCAAGCGCCTGTTCGGGAGGAAGTGAGCATGTCCTTCCTGTCCTTTCTGCTGGGCGAAAAGAAGAAAACCGCCAGTGTCGCCAAGGAGCGGCTGCAGATCATCCTGGCGCACGAGCGCAGCGGCCGCAATGCCGCCGAGCCCGACTACCTGCCCGCCTTGCAGCGCGACCTGGTGGCCGTGATCTCGAAGTACATCAAGATCAATCCCGAGGACATCAAGGTCAACCTCGAGCGCCAGGACAACCTGGAAGTGCTGGAAGTGAAGATCGAGCTGCCCGACGCCCGCTGAGCGACGCCGCAGCCGGCATGTTCGGTGTCCGGCCACCGCATGGGTGCTACGATAACGATAGCTGACTATGACCTTCCTGCGCCGGGAAGGGGCTGATTTTCCTCAATTAACCGGTTCCACCGGCCCGACGGGCCGCTGGGCAGGCGTCAGGCGCGTTCCTGGAGACCTTCGACGAGATCCCCACAACGCTGGCCCGCCCGCACGCCCAAGGTGTGCGCCAGCGGGTTGGCGTGGCTGATGATGCCGTCCGCCAGCGTGCTGGCGGCCTCGCCGATGCGCGCGCTGTCATGGCTCACGGTGCAGGCAGCCAGGCCCTGCGCCTGCAGAAAGGG
>Ga0208823_1003696_pt1 | contig 10748 bp, 9 predicted proteins | sample AD_UKC075_MetaG_FD_184440 | JGI IMG/M metagenome (GOLD analysis project Ga0208823, IMG submission 184440) | Active sludge microbial communities of municipal wastewater-treating anaerobic digesters from USA - AD_UKC075_MetaG (SPAdes) (version 2) | ecosystem: Engineered > Bioreactor > Anaerobic >... | reverse complement strand
CCCGTCCTTCTCGGTGATCTCGCCGCTGCTCTCGCGCAGCCTCCTGCTCACCCTCAAGCCGCTGACGGACGACGACATCGGCGTCCTGATCGACCGGGCGCTGACGGACGAACGCGGGCTGGCCACGCCGGACGGAGCCCAGTATTCCCTCACCGATGACGCGCGCTCGACCATCGTCCGGCTCGCCGGCGGTGACGCGCGCCGCGTCCTGACTTACCTGGAGGAGGCCGCGGCGTCGGCGTCCGCCCAGGGCCTGACCGAGATCACACCGGAGGTCGTCGAGCAGGCCGTCGACCGGGCGGCCCTGCGCTACGACGCGGACGGCGACCAGCACTACGACGTGATCAGCGCGTTCATCAAGTCGCTGCGGGGCTCCGATGTGCAGGCCGCTCTGCACTACCTGGCCAGGATGTTGGAGGCCGGCGAGGACCCCCGCTTCATCGCGCGGCGGCTGGTGATCCTGGCCAGCGAGGACATCGGCATGGCGGCTCCGAGCGCCTTACCGCTGTGCATGGCCGCCGCTCAGGCCGTCCAGCTGATCGGGATGCCCGAGGCGCAGATCAACCTGGCCCACGCCGTCATCGCCTGCGCCACCGCGCCCAAGTCGAACGCCGTCATCGTCGCCATCAACGAGGCCGCCGCCGACGTGCGGGCCGGCAAGGGCGGCGCCGTCCCGCCTCATCTGAGGGACGCCCACTACGCGGGAGCGAAGAAGCTCGGCCACGGCGTGGCCTACCAGTACGCCCACGACCACCCGCACGGGGTCGCGGCGCAGGTTTATCTGCCGGACGACCTGGCTGACGCGGTCTACTACCGCCCGACGCAGCACGGCGCTGAGGCGCAGATCTCCGAGCGGCTCCCGGTGATCGACGGCCTCCTCGGCCGCCATCGGGACTGAGTCGAGGAATGGCGTCCGACGAAGGAGCGTTGAAGTCGTGACGAACGTCGTTGAAGCCGCGTGCACTACGCTCAGGCAGGCTGTTCCGCGCTCAGCCACGGCGCAGCCGGACGCACGGCGTCCACAGCAGACACGAAAGAGGGCACCGACATGTTGACGGCCGAGATCCGCCGCCGCTTTCTCGATTTCTTCGAGCGCAACGGGCACAAGATCCTGCCCTCGGCCTCGTTGGTCTACAACGATCCGACGCTGCTGTTCGTGAACGCCGGCATGGTGCCGTTCAAGAGCTACTTCGTCGGCGCCGAGCCGCCGCCCGCACCTCGGGTGGCGACGTGCCAGAAGTGCGTCCGGACGCTCGACATCGACGACGTCGGCAAGACGACCCGCCACGGCACGTTCTTCCAGATGCTCGGCAACTTCGCCTTCGCCGACTACTTCAAGGCGGGCGCCATCGAGTTCGCCTGGAAGCTGGTCACCGGTCCGCAGAGCGAGGGCGGGTTCGGCTTCGACCCCGACAAGATCTGGGTCACCGTGCTCGGTCCCGGCTACCACCCCGACTACCCCGAGGGGGACGCCGAGGCGCGTGAGCTGTGGCGTGCGGTCGGCATCCCGGACGAGCGGATCCAGGGCCGCAGCCTCAAGGACAACTACTGGAACATGGGCGTGCCCGGTCCGGGTGGCCCCTGCTCCGAGATCTACGTCGACCGCGGCCCTGACTTCGGCGCCGACGGCGGCCCGGTCGTGGACGAGGACCGCTTCCTGGAGATCTGGAACTTGGTCTTCCAGCAGGAGGACCTCTCACAGGTGCGCGCCAAGGACGACTTCGACATCGCCCGCCAGCTGCCCAGCCAGAACATCGACACGGGCGCCGGCCTGGAGCGCATCGCGTACTTGCTGCAGGGCAAGGACAACATGTACGAGATCGACGAGATCTTCCCGGTGATCGAGAAGGCCGCAGAACTCGCGGGCAAGGTCTACGGCGCGAACCGTGACGACGACGTGCGGATGCGCGTGGTCGGCGACCACATCCGCAGCGCGCTGATGCTGATGACCGACGGTGTCGCGCCGGGCAACGAGGCGCGTGGGTACGTGCTGCGCCGCCTGCTGCGCCGCTCGATCCGGTCCATGCGTCTGCTGGGGGTCGAGTCCAAGGTGCTGCCGGCCTTGCTGCCGGTGTCGCGCGACCTGATGAGCGCGTCCTACCCCGAGATCGGCAAGGAATGGGACCGCGTCTCGGCCAACGCCTACGCGGAGGAGGACGCCTTCCGGCGCACCCTGGCCGCGGGCACGCAGATCTTCGAGGCGGCGGCGTCCCAGGCGAAGGGCGCCGGGACGTCCGTGCTGTCGGGCGAGCGGGCGTTCCAGCTGCACGACACCTACGGCTTCCCGATCGACCTGACGCTCGAGATGGCGTCCGAGCAGGGCCTGGACGTCGACCGGGACGGCTTCAAGCGCCTCATGCAGGAGCAGAAGGACCGCGCGAAGGCGGACGCCCGCGCCAAGAAAGGCGGCGCGGTCGACACGGCGGCTTTCACCGACGTGCGCCGGGCCGGCGAGTCGCGATTCGTGGGCTATAGCGACCTGAGCGCCGAGGGCCGCGTCCTCGGCATCGTCTCGGGCGGACGCCTCGTGGACGCCGCGCATCCCGGTGAGATCGTCGAGATCGTCCTGGACGCGACGCCCTTCTACGCCGAGTCCGGTGGTCAGGACGCCGACAGCGGCATCCTGACGGCCAACGGCGTCCAGCTGGACGTCTTGGACGTGCAGAAGCCGGTCGACGGCCTCATCTCGCACAAGGTGCTCGTCGGCGAGGGCGAGGTGCGGCCCGGGGACACCCTGCTCGCCAGCGTCGACCCGGTCGCGCGGCGGCACGGCGCGGCATCCCACTCGGCGACCCACATCGTGCACGCGGTGCTGCGCAAGATCCTCGGACCCACGGCGGTCCAGGCGGGCTCGTACAACAAGCCGGGCTACCTGCGGTTCGACTTCAACGCCAACGCGGGGCTGTCCAAGGGCATGCGCGAGGAGCTCGAGGGCCTCTCCAACGAGGCCATCGACGCCGGCTACGACGTCACCGACACCCAGATGTCGCTGGCGGACGCCAAGGCGTTGGGGGCGATGGCGATGTTCGGCGAGAAGTACCCCGACGTCGTCCGCGTCGTCGAGATGGGCGGACCCTTCAGCCGCGAGCTCTGCGGCGGCACCCACGTCACGAACACCGCTCAGATCGGGATGCTCACCCTGCTGGGTGAGTCGTCCATCGGGTCGGGCGTCCGGCGCGTGGAGGCGCTGACCGGCAAGGACGCCTTCGCGCACCTCGCGAAGGAGCGCGCGCTCGTCGCGACCCTGGCCGACCTGCTCAAGGCCCAGCCGGAGCAACTCGAGGACCGCGTCGGCCGCATGGTCGCCCAGCTCAAGGCCGCCGAGAAAGAGGTCGCCGACCTGCGCGCCAAGGAGCTCCTCGGCAACGCCGCGGCCCTGGCCGCGTCGGCTGAGACCGTCGGCTCCTACCGGCTCGTCGCCCGGCAGCTGAGCGGCGTCGGCGGCAACGACCTGCGGACGCTCGGCATCGACCTGCGCGAGCGGCTCGGGTCGGACGCTGCGGTCGTCGCCCTCGTGGGCGGCACCGACGACAAGCCCGTCGTGACCGTCGTCACCAACGACGCCGCGCGCGCCGCTGGTGCCAAAGCGGGCGTCCTCGTGGGCGTCGCGGCTGAGAAGCTCGGCGGACGCGGCGGCGGCAAGGACGACATCGCCCAGGGTGGCGGCAGCAACGGGGCAGGTGCGGCGGACGCCTTGGCCGCCGTTCGCGCCGCCCTGGCCGGATGACGGACGCCGCGGGCGCGGGCTTCCGCGTCGGCGTCCGGCTGGCCCTCGACTGGGGGCAGGCCCGGATCGGTGTCGCTGCCTGCGACGCCCACGGCACTCTGGCGTTTCCCGTGGAGACGATCGCGTCGGCGTCCGATCTGAGTGCCGTCAAGGCGAAACTGCAGCGGATCGTCGCCGAGTACGACCCCATGGAGATCGTCCTCGGCCTGCCACGGCACCTCAAGGGCGTCGAGGGGGCGGCGGCGGCAGGTGTCCGGGAGAAGGCGGCCTGGGTCGCGGCGCTGTTCCCGAGCGTCGGCGTCCGGCTGGTCGACGAGCGGCTGACCACCGTCAGCGCGGCGGCCAACCTGCGCTCGGCCGGGCGGAGCGCCAAACAGCAACGGTCAGTCATCGATCAGGCGGCGGCGGTGGCGATCCTTGACCATGCCCTGGACGTCGAACGGCATACTGGACGGGCTGCGGGGGAACTGGTGAGCGAGAGGACGCCAAGCTGATGCGGAGTCACAGGTACAGCGACGTGGAACCGCTGCGCGATCCCGACACGGGGCAGTGGAACACCGACGAGATCAAGCGGCGCGCCAAGGGCTGGGCTGCGGTCCTGCTCGCGCTGGCCGTCCTGGGCGCCGGCGGCGCGCTCGTCGCGGCCAAGGGCTACGAGTTCTACATGGGGGCCAAGACCGCCAAGGACTACGTCGGAGCCGGCACGGGGGAGACCCAGGTGGTCATCCCGAAGAGCTCCACGGCGCTGCAGATCGGCAAGATCCTGGCCGAGGGCGGCGTGATCAAGGACGCCAAGAAGTTCCAGGAAACCGCCATGACCCGTCCGGACCTGTGGGGCAAGGTCCAGGCCGGCAAGTTCAAGCTGGCGAAGGAGGTGCCGTCGCTGACGGCGCTGCAGCAGCTGGTCGATCCGACGAGGGCGATCCACAACTGGATGAGCGTCCCCGAGGGCTGGCGCATCGACCCGCAGCTGGTCGACGTCCTAGCCAAGGGCATGAAGCTGCCCGCACCCGACGTCAAGGCATTCCTCACCACCAAGGCGCGCCCGAACGACTACGGCTATCCCGCCTGGGTGTCCCCGACGGGCGCGGCGGGCCCGGTGGCCTTCGAAGGCCTGCTGTTCCCCGACAAGTACGACGTGCAGGACGGCGCGACCCTGGAGGCGCAGACCAAGGCGATCGCTGGCAACTTCAACGCCGTGATGGCGCGGCTGGACTTCAAGACCAAGGCCCAGGCGCTCAGCTTCGGCGACCCCAAGGACACCGAGAACACCAAGGCTTACAAGGCGTTGATCGTCGCCAGCATCATCGAGAAGGAGGTCTTCCGCGCCGAGGACCGTGCCAAGGTCGCCCGCGTCATCTACAACCGCCTGGCGAAGGGCGTGCAGCTCCAGTTCGACTCGACGGTGGCGTACTCGGTGAACAAGACCGGCACCGTCTGGACGACCGCCGATGAGCGCGACTGCAAGAAGAACCCGAGTCCGTACAACACCTACTGTGTCAAGGGGCTGCCCCCCACACCGATCTCGGCGCCAGCCGAGGCGGCCCTGTCGGCCGCGCTCAACCCGGAAGCCGGCGACTGGATGTTCTTCGTGCCCATCAACCTGGACACGGGCGAGACCAAGTTCTCGGTGACGGACGCCGAGCACAACGCGGCTCGCGCGGAACTGCAGGCGTGGTGCTTGGCGTCGCCGGAGAACAAGAAGAAGTGCGCCTAGGCGTCCCCTCGGACGCGTCGAGGACGCGTCCGGACGCCGTGACAGACTGACCCTCATGCTTCGTTACCTGACCGCGGGGGAGTCCCACGGACGCGCGTTGATCGCCACGATCGAGGGGCTTCCGGCGCACGTGGCCATTTCGACCGACGAGATTTCGGACGCCCTCGCGCGGCGCCGCCTCGGGGTCGGGCGCGGGGCGCGCATGAAGTTCGAGCGCGACGAGGTGACGCTGATGACCGGCGTCCGGCATGGCGAGACGCTGGGTTCGCCGATCGCGGTGGTGATCAACAACACCGAGTGGGACAAGTGGGAGACCGTGATGTCGCCCGACGCGGTCGACCCCGAGGAGCTGGCCGCTCAGGCGCGCAGCGCCGCCCTGACGCGCCCGCGTCCGGGCCACGCGGACCTGGCCGGCATGCAGAAGTACGACTGGGACGAGGCGCGGCCCATCCTCGAGCGGGCCTCGGCCCGCGAGACCGCCGCCCGGGTCGCCATCGGGCAGATCGCCCGGAACTTCCTCGACCAGGCGTTCGGCATCCGGGTGGTTAGCCACGTCGTGCAGTTGGGGGCGGTGGCGTCCGGCGGGCAGGTCCGTCCGACCCCGGACGATCAGGCGGCGATCGACGCCGATCCGGTGCGCTGCTTCGACGAGGCCGTGGCCGACGCCATGCTCGCCGAAGTCGAGGCCGCCAAGGCCGACGGCGACACCCTGGGCGGCATCGTCGAAGTGCTGGCCTACGGCGTCCCGGCCGGTCTGGGATCGCACATCCAGGGCGACCGGCGCCTCGACGCTCGGCTGGCTGGCGCGCTCATGGGCATCCAGGCCATCAAGGCCGTCGCCGTGGGTGACGGCTTCGACATGTCGACCCGCGGCTCGCTCGCGCACGACGAGATGGTGCCCTCCGAGCATGGTCCGGTGCGGCTGAGCAACCGCTCGGGCGGCACCGAGGGCGGGATGAGCACCGGCGAACTGCTGCGCGTCCGGGCGATCATGAAGCCCATCTCCACGGTGCCCCGGGCGTTACGCACGGTCGACGTGGCGTCCAACGAGCCGGCCCAGGCGCACCACCAGCGCTCGGACGTCTGCGCGGTCCCGGCGGCCGGCGTGGTCGCCGAGGCGATGGTCGCGTTGGTCCTCGCGGAGGTCGCGTTGGAGAAGTTCGGGGGAGACTCGGTGGAGGAAGCGCGCCGCAACTACCAGGCCTACCTGGCCCGCCTCGCGGAGCGTGGGCTGGGGTGAGCCGCACCATCGCGCTGATCGGCATCTCGGGGGCCGGCAAGTCGAAGATCGGCCGGACGCTGGCCGCCCGCCTCGGCGTCGACCTGCTCGACGTGGACGCCGAGGTCGAGCGCCGCCAGGGCCGCACGATTGCCGACATCTTCGCCACGGACGGCGAGGCCGCCTTCCGGGCCGCCGAGTCCGACGTCTGCGTCGAGGCCCTCGGACGCCCCCGGACGGTCGTCTCCCTGGGCGGGGGAGCGCCGATGACGCCCGCCATCGCCGATGCCCTGCGCGGCGTCCACGTGGTGTGGCTCCGCGTCTCGCCTGCGGTCGCGGCGTCCCGGGTTGCCGGCCACGGCGACCGTCCGCTGCTGAATGACGACGACCTCGTCGCGAAGCTGACCCGGATGCTGGACGCCCGGGGCGCCACCTACGCGCGCCTCGCCGATCAGATCGTGGACGCCGACGGCGACGACGCGGACGCCAAGGCCCAGCTGATCGCGGCGGCGGCGGAGGCGTCCGTATGAAGACGATCCGAGTGAACGCCGAGCGGCCGTACGACGTCACCGTCGGGCACGGTGCGGTGGCCGGCCTAGCAGACGCCGTCGCGGGCTGCGCCAAGGTCGCCGTACTGCACCCGCCCGTCCTGGCCGACGAGGTGGCGCGATGGACGGCCGGCATCGCGGGCGAGATCGTCCCGATCGTCCTGCCGGACGGCGAGGCCGCGAAGACCGCGTCCGTCCTGGCATCGGTCTGGGAGGCGCTCGCCGATGCGGGCTTCACTCGCTCGGACGCCGTCGTCGGCGTCGGCGGTGGCGCGACCACCGATCTGGCCGGCTTCGTGGCGTCCAGCTGGCTGCGGGGGGTGCGGTACGTGAGCGTCCCGACGACCGTGCTGGCCATGGTGGACGCCGCCGTCGGCGGTAAGACCGGCATCGACCTGCCGCAGGGCAAGAACCTCGTCGGCGCTTTCTGGGAGCCAGCCGCCGTCGTGGCCGACCTGGACGCCCTCGCGACCCTGTCCATCGACGAACTCCGCGGCGGGCTGGCCGAGATGATCAAGCACGGCTTCATCGCCGATCCGCGCACCCTGGAGCTCTTCGAGGCCGACCCGGCCGCGATGCTCGACTCGGCCTCCCCGGCGTTGGCCGAGGCGATCGAGCGGTCGATCGCGGTCAAGGCGTCCGTGGTCTCGGCCGATCTGCGCGAGGCGACCTCGGTGGGCAAGCAGGTCGGACGCGAGCTGCTGAACTACGGCCACACCCTCGCCCACGCCATCGAGAAGCGTGAGCACTACACCTGGCGGCACGGGGACGCCGTCGCCGTCGGCCTCAACTTCGCGGCCACCCTGAGCCACGTGCTCGGACACCTGTCGGCGTCCGACGTCGAGCGCCACCGAGCCATCCTGACGTCGGTCGGATTACCGATCAGTTATGAGTCCGACGCCTGGGCCGACCTGCGTGCCACGATGAACCTCGATAAAAAGGCCCGCGGCGACGCCGTCCGTTTCGTGCTGCTCGACGGCGTCGCGGACCCCTTCATTGCTGTGGCCCCGGACGAAGCCGCCCTGGCCACGGCGTACGACGAGATCACGAGGTAGACCTGTGTACATCGCCAAGCACTTCGAGCTGGCACCGGAACGCGTCAGCGAGCTGCTGACCTCGGCCGTCACGGCCGAGGTCGTCGCCGCCTATCCCGAGGGGCCGGAGGCGACGTTGCTGCCCGTCTCCTACGAGGCGGACGCCGACGGCGGGCTCGGCTCCCTGGTCGCGCACGTGACGCGCACGAACGACCTGTGGAAGCGGACGCCGCTGGGCGAGGTCCTGGCGATCGTCTCGGGTCCGGACGCCTACGTGTCGCCCACCTGGTTCCCCGGCTACCCGGAGCGCGCCGAGGTGCCGACGTGGAACTACGTCACCGTTCACGCGTACGGTCAGCTGATCGTTCATGACGACGCCGCGTGGTGCCGGTCGAAGGTCGCCCGGTTGTCGGCGTCACATGGGTACGACGTCGACCAGGTCGACGAGCGGTCCATGGAGCTCATGCTGCGCTCCATCGTGGGCATCGAGTTGAAGCTGACCCGCGTGCTCGGCAAGGGAAAGCTGTCGCAGAACAAGTCCACGGAGTTCCTGGGCTCGGTCATCGCCGGGCTCAGCGAGCGCGGCGGCGCCCAGGATGAGGCGCTGGCGTCCGCGATGACCCAGATCTCGGTGCCGCATGCGGCAGCCCGCGAGGAACTGGTGGCCGGCATCCGGGCCGAGCACCAGCTCGGCTTCGCAGCTCCCGTCGACCGCGGCTGAGTTCAACCGAAAGGACGATGCCCCCGGGTGGATCGCGACACTGCGTCGCGACGATGCTGGAGACATGCTCCTGACCGCGATCCTGCTCATCACCGCCGCCCTTGCCTGCTACACGGCGGGCGTGTGGGCCGAGCACCGCAGTGGCGTCCTGGCGCCTACCCACGCGGTCCTGTTCGCGTTGGGCCTCTCAGCGGACGCGTCCGGCACGTATGTCATGTCCCTGATCCAGAACGCGGGCACCGCAGTCAAGGACGGGGCCGCTGGCCTCCTGCAGTCGGTGATGGCCGTCACGGGAGCCCTCGCACTCGTCCTGATGGCCGTGCACCTGCTGTGGGCTCTGGTCGTCCTGATCCGGAACCGGGCCGCCGAGAAGGCCACCTTCCACCGCTTCTCGCTCATCGTCTGGGCCATCTGGCTCGTGCCGTACCTCACCGGCATGGCCAGCTCGATGGTCCGCTGAACCTCCACGAAAGGAAACCACCATGACCACCACCATCGAGCGGCGCATCTTCAACTCGGCCGCCATCTGGACCGTGCTGGGGCTGCTGTCGGGGCTCGGCTACCGCGAGCTGACCCGCACGCTGGAGTTCACGGGCAAGACGCAGCTGGCCGTCGCCCACACCCACGCTCTCGTGCTCGGCACCGTGATGCTGCTGATCGTCCTCACCCTGACCCGCGTCTTCTCTCTGGCCACCGACGAGCGGTTGGGCTACGTCTTGGGCTTCTGGAACGCCGGTCTCGCACTGACGTTCGGCATGCTCGTCACCAAGGGCACGCTCCAGGTCCTCGGCAACGAGCTCGCGAACCACAAGGCGGTCGCGGGGGTGTCCGGGCTGGGCCACATCCTGTTGGCCGGATCGTTCGTCGTCCTCTTCCTGATCGTCCGCAAGGGTCTGGGTTCCACCCCGACGCCGGCCGCGGAGGTCGCACCCGCTAGCGTGAGCTGACCACGACCCAGGAGATCGACATGCCGGACGCCGTGCGTCACGCCACGCGGTCCGCTGCGCTGACCGCTTTGGAGATCGGCCAGTCCGTCCTTGTCGTGGTGCTGCTGGCGCTGGCGGCGGCCTCGTCGGCGCGCACCGGCTCGTGGCTCGCGCCCGTGGCCGCTGTGGCCGCGGGCGCGCTCTTCGTCGGGGGGCTCGTCGTGCACCGCCGACTGGGCGCCCGGGGGCGTGTCGTGTGGGTGCTGCTGGTGCTCGCGGCCGTGCACGGGCTCACGCTCCTCTCGCCTGAGTTCAGCTGGGTCGCCTTCCCCGTCTGGCTGGCGATGGGCCAACTCTTGCCCCTGCCGCTGGCACTGTCGGTCGGTGCGGTCAGCGTGACGTTGGTCGTGCTGGCTCAGGGCCCGACGACCACGGCGGGGGTGGTTGGCCCGCTGGTCGGGGCGGTGGTGGCGCTGGGGCTGTCGCGCGGGGTCGTCCTGATCGAGGCGGAGGCGCGACGCAGTCGGGCGCTGTTGGCGTCCGTACTCAAGGCCCAAGCTGAGACCGACCGGCTGTCCGCTGAGGTCGCCGAAGCCCAGCGCCTCGCGGGCGTCCAGGCCGAACGGGCCCGGCTGGCGGCCGACCTGCACGACACGCTCGCCCAGGGCTTCTCGTCCATCGTCATGTTGGCGCGAGCAGGGCAGAAGCAGCCGGACGCCGCGGGCTCGGCGTCCGCGCTGGCAGGCATCGAACGGGCCGCCCTGGAGAACCTGGCCGAGGTGCGGTCGGTCGTCTACGCGCTGGCCCCCGAGGACCTGTCCGGCTCCGGGCTGCGTGCCCCGTTGGCCAGGCTGGC
>Ga0208823_1003695_pt1 | contig 10748 bp, 12 predicted proteins | sample AD_UKC075_MetaG_FD_184440 | JGI IMG/M metagenome (GOLD analysis project Ga0208823, IMG submission 184440) | Active sludge microbial communities of municipal wastewater-treating anaerobic digesters from USA - AD_UKC075_MetaG (SPAdes) (version 2) | ecosystem: Engineered > Bioreactor > Anaerobic >... | reverse complement strand
CCAGCCGACGCCGCTGTACCGCATGGACGATCGTCACGAACACCGGAGCCGAGCCGAGGGCCACGAGCGTCGCGACGCTCAACGAACCGGCAGCCACCGCGGCGAAGTACGTCGTCTGATACGCGATCGTGAGCAACGCCATCGCGACGACGTGCCGGACGGCTCGTCGCCCCCGCAGCCACGGACGCCGCAGCAGCCAAGCGGCCAACACCAGCGCGACCCCGCCGATCAGGGCGCGTCCCGCCGCGACCTCCAGTGACGACAGCTGCCCGGACGCCGCCACCATGCGTCCGGCCGCACCCGCCCCACCCCACAGGACGCCGGCGCCCGCCAGCAGCGGGGCCCCCGACGCCAGCAGGGACGCGCCCTGGCGCGCGATGGTGTCGGGGTGGGTCACGGGTTCGCCTTCTAGGGATCGATGGAGCCGGATGCGTCTGGCTGACCCTAGCGACCCCGGACCGCGCCGCCGCGGCCGACCACGCGCTGAGCCCTAGGCTGTGGTCATGGATCCGCTTCTCGTGCTCGTGGCCAACTCCGGTGACTCCACGATCGGCGCCTTCCGGCTCGACGGTGACCGGCTGACCGCCTTGGGCGTGTCGGAGCTGCCCGGCGCGTGCTCCACCTTCGCGGTCGACGCAGCGCGGAGTCTCGTCTACGCGTCCGTGAAGGCGCCCGAGCCCGCCATCGTGACCTTGGCCCTGGACCGCGCGTTGGGCTCGTTGACAGAGATCGGACGCCGCCGCTGCGGAGGCGCCATGGTCTACCTCACGCTGGCCGCGGAGGGCGGGCTGCTGCTAGGGGCCTCGTACCACAGTGGAGTCGGCGCGGTCTGGCCGGTCGCCGACGGGGTGGTGGGGGAGCACTCCGCCGAGATCGCCTTTCCCCAGTTGCACAGCGTCATCGCGCCGCGCGACAGCCGGCACGCCTACTTCGCGTCGCTGGGCGACGACCTGATCGCCCAGTACGAGCTGGACGCCGCCGGTCACCTCACCCCGCTGGACCCGCCCAGCGTGGCGGCTCCGGCCGGCAGCGGCCCGAGGCACATCGTGCTGTCCGAGGACGAGCGCTCGCTCTACCTGCTGACCGAATTCTCGGGCGAGGTCATCCGCTTCGACCGCGCCGCCGACGGACGCCTCACGCCGGCCGAGTCGGTCAGCATCGTCGACCCCGACGCCGGACTGAAGCACTCACGCTTCGGTGCTGATCCGCGCGCTGAGCACCTGATCTGGGGAGCCGACCTGCACCTCGCCCAGGGCGGACGCATCCTCTTGGCGTCCGAACGCACCGCCAGCACGATCGGTTCCGTGACCGTCGACGCCGATGGACGCCTCGGGCAGTTCGTGGGCGTCCAGCAGGTGCCGACCCAGCCCCGCGGCTTCACCGTGACCCCCGACGGCGCGCACTGCATCGCCGCCGGCGAGCGATCCACCGAGGTCGTCGTCTACTCGATTTCGGCGGGCGGTGACCTGACACCGGTGGGGAAGTCCACGGGCGGCAACGGCGCCAACTGGGTGCGCGTCGTCTCCTGACGCGGGACGTCCGCTTGCCGAGCCCGACCGGCCAGGCTAGGACTACTCCATGACGGATCTCGCGACCTTCACCGCCGCCGCCCTCGACCAGGCCGGCGACGGCGTCATCGCCATCGACCGCGACGGAATCATCCGCGTGTGGAGCAAGGCCTGCGAGGCCATGTTCGGCCATACCGCTGCCGAGGCGATCGGTCAGGACGTCAAGATCATCATCCCGCCGCGCCTGGCCGAGGCCCACGATCGGGGGTTCTTCGGCGCCATGGAGCGCGGTCACCTCGCCTCCGACGGTCGCCCGCGTCGCACCAAGGGCGTCCGCAAGGACGGCTCCAACGTCTACGTCACGATGACTTTCGCGATGATCGTGGACGCCGACGGCGCGGCCATCGGCTCGGTCGCGGTCGCCCGCGAGGACGTCAGGGAAGGCTGAATCGCAACCCGGCTCCGTCCAGCAGCAGGTGGACGCCGACGTCGAAGGTCACCCCGGTGGCGGTTGCGCTCCGGCCCGGGTCCGGTTGACCGAAGCGCTCCCAGTCGGAGCGGGCCTGTTCCTCGGCGACGTGACCGAGGACGAAGTGGAGCACCGCGGACGCCAGTGCCTCGGCGTCCGATTGGCCCAGGCCGGACGCCTCGAGGAGTGCCACGGGCCCGGCCACGGCGTCCCGCTCAGACAGCCCCATCGCGCGGGCGGAGGCGACCAGGTCGGCCGAGTCCCGGTGGGCGAGGAGCGCCGCCCGCAATGCCCACGCCCACCCTGACAAGGCCGGACGCCAAGGACCAGTCGGGCTTGGAACGTCGGCCAGGATCCGGTCGGCGACCCAGGCCAGCAAGGTCTGCTTGTTGGGCACGTGGTGGTAGAGCGCCCCGGCGCGGACGCCGAGGGCGTCACCGAGCCGGCGCATGGTCAGGTCGGTCAGGCCGAACTCGTCCAGGATGACGCAGGCGGCGTCCACCACCTCGTCACGGTTCAGGGCCACGGACCGAACACTACCGAGCCACGCTGGACCCAGTGCCCAGCTGCAGAGCCATACTGGGGCGATGAGCCTGCCGTCCGTCTTGCCGTCGTCCCGAGTCCCCGATCCCCGGGATGCCCCTCCGCTGCGCTGGGGCATCCTGGCCACGGGAGGGATCGCGCGGGCCTTCGCGGAGGCCCTCCGGCTGCACACCCGGCAGGTCGTGCTGGCCTGCGGCTCACGCACCCAGGACGCCGCCGACCGGTTCGCGGCCGCCGTGGGTGCCGAGCGGGCCTACGGCTCGTACGAGGCGCTGGTCGCCGACCCTGACGTGGACGCGATCTATGTTGCGTCCCCGCACTCGCATCACGCCGAGCATGCCTTGTTGGCCATCGCGGCGGGCAAGCCGGTTCTGGTCGAGAAGAGCTTCACCCGGACCGCGGCCGAGGCGCACGCCGTCGTGAACGCCGCCCGCGCCGCCGGTGTCTTGGCGATGGAAGCCATGTGGACCCGCTTCCAACCGGGCGCCGACATCATCCGTCAGCTGCTGGCCGGCGGCGTCCTGGGTGAGCTGGAGACGGTCCTCGCCGACCACGGCCAGGCGTTCGCCTTCGACCCGACGCACCGCTTGTACGCTCCCGAGTTGGCCGGTGGTGCGCTGTTGGACCTCGGGATCTATCCGCTGTCGTTCGCCTTCTTCGCCCTCGGACGCCCCGGCCGCGTCACCACGGTCGGATCGCTCGCGCCCACCGGAGTCGATCGCCAGCTCTCGCTCATCCTCGATGGCTTCGCGGCCGCGCCCAACGCGCAGGCGCTACTCAACACGACCCTCGCGGCGAAGACGCCGACGACGGCGTCCATCAGTGGATCGGAGGCGCGCGTCGAGCTGCCCGGACCCTTCTACATCCCGCAGCCCGTGACCCTGATCGGACGCGACGGCGTCCAACTGACGTCGGCCCAGCCGACGATCCCGGCCCATCAGGGCCTGTGCTACCAGGCGGCCCACTGTGCGACGTTGGCGAAGGAGGGACGCCTCGAGTCACCGCTGCTGCCGCTGGACGAGACGCTGGCCATCATGGAGACGATGGACCTCATCCGGACGCAGCTCCACGCGTCCTAGGCAACCCTGATCGGCCGCTCCCGCTGGCCGAGTTGAATCCGATGGCTCAGCCGGAGCCGGTTGATGAGCCGGAGCCGATGGCTGAGCCTGTCGAAGCCCTCGTTGGTGCCGCTGGCTGAGCCTGTCGAAGCCCAGGAGGTGTCGCCTCGACGAGCCAATCCGCCAAGGGGACAACTGCCTGCCTAGAAGGACGGGCCGCTCGGCGTCCCATCAGTGGGGTCGCCGGGGGAGTCCGTGCCGAGGGTCTTGAGGAACTCCTCTGCGGCCTCGCCGATCTCATCAGCGCTGGGAATGGCTTCCTCCGCCTGGGCGGCGAGTTCGCGCTGGCGATGGAACTCGTCGTAGGCGCGCTCCAACTGCTCGACGTGCTCGCCCAACTCCTCCGACTGCGAGACCTGATGGCCGATCTGCGCCCGGACGACCCCCGCGGCGACGGCCAGCGTGATCGTCGGGATCTGCAGCGCTCCCACCTCCCGCAACGCGTCGATGAGTGCGATGGGGGCATCCGGGAAGTCGTGGTCGGCCAGGTAGTGCGGCACGTGGGCGGTCAGCCCGATGATGTCGTGCCCGGCCTCTCCCAGCCGCGTCGACAGCATCGCCGGGAAGGATGCGCTCATCATGATCGTGCCGAACATGGGCCGGTTGTCGACGAGCAACTCCGAACTGGAAGCCCAGCGAGAGATCGCCACCGGACGCGTGTGCGGCGCGGGCATCGGCATCGACTGTGCGAACACCGTCAACTCGACCTCGTGGCGTTCGACGATGTCGCGCACGGCCGCGGCCACCCGCTCCCACTGCAGGCCGGGCTCGGGGCCGACCAGCAGCAGGAAGCTCTCGCCTGCGGCGTCCGTCACCTCGTGCAGGACCAGCGACGGCGCGCGGTACTGGGAGAAGTGGTCGGAGTTGAAGACGATGCTCGGCCGCTGCTCCCGGTAGGAGATGACCTGATCGGTGTCGAAGGCGCCGATGCGATGGTTGGTGAGGTTGTTGAGCATGTGATCGTCGAGCAGTCGCTGCGCGTGACCGGCGTCCGCGAAGGAGCCAAGGGTCACGAGCAGCACGCGCGCGCGGATCGTGCGCGCGTCGATGTGGCTGTCGTAGCTGAAGAGCGAAGGGTCGAGCATGGTTCCTCCTGCACGCCGGCGACCGATGATGATTCATCGTCCTCAACGCCAGGTCGGGCCCTGTTCATTCCTCGTCTGGCAAGGTGCCTCAGCTCACCACGGGGCGTCCCGCGGCCTGCCAGCTCGTGATCCCGCCGCCCAAGTGCTGGACCTTGGTGAAACCGGCCGCCTTCATCACGGCGAGGGCCTGGCCGGACCGGTTGCCCGAGCGGCAGTAGAGCGCGTAGGTGGCGTCCTTGGGCAGGCCGGAGATCTGCGTCTTGAAGTCGGACGCCTCGAAGTCAACATTGCGGGACCCGGCGAGGTGGCCGCTCGCGAACTCGGCCGGGGTGCGCACGTCGAGCAGGACGACGTCGGGCTGCGCGATCAGGGTGGCGAAGTCCGCCGCCGAGAGCGTCTCGTTGCCGCCCGGCGCTGCCGTGCCTGAGCCGGACTGCGGCGAACCGCTCGCGCAGCCTGCGAGCAGAAGGCCCACGAAGAACAGTGAAATCAGCCGGAGCAGTGCCATACCAAAATACTCCCAGGGGTATCTGGGGTGCGCAAGCTCGATGGTTCAATGGTGGGCATGCCACAGCAAGATCCCCGGACGCCGAACGGCAACGAGCCCACCAAGCACCCCGTCATCGCAGCACTGGGGCTCGTCACGACCGGCGCGCTGGTCGCCGCGGTCGTGGCCGCACTGGCGAAGGGCTTCAGCTCGCTGAAGTAGGCAAGGAGCGCTACGCCAGCGCCGCCTTGACCTTCGCGGCCACCGTGGCGCCGTCGGCGCGTCCGGCCGCCTCGGCGTTGACGGCCTTGATGACGAGACCCATCTGCCGCATGGTCGGCTTCTCGCCGCTGGCGGCCTCGGCGTCCGCCAGGGCCTTCGCGACGAGATCGTCCAGTTCGGCGTCGGTGAGCCGCGCGGGCAGGTAGGTCTGCAGCAGGGCCGCCTCCTCGAGCTCCTTGGCCGCCAACTCAGGGCGGTGGCCGGCGTTGTACGCCTCCGCGGAGTCCTTGCGCTTGTTGACCTCGCTCGTGAGCACCTTGAGCTCCTCGGCCTCCGACAGCTCCCGCGCCACCGGGCCGGCGACCTTCTCCAGGCGCAGGGCGGCGATCGCAGCGCGCAGCGTCACGACCTTGTCCCTCTCGCCGGCCTTCATCGCGGCCACCATGTCCGCGCTGATGCGGGTCTCGAGCGTTGTCATGCGTCCTCCTCGTGCGTTCGGCCCTATTCTCGCACCCATGCCAGCGCGCATGTTCGCCGCCCTCGTGCCCCCACCGACGGTGTTGGTCCAGCTCGAGGAGTTCATCGAAGTCCGCCGGGAGGCCGACTCTCGCGTCCGTTTCGTCCCGATCGACTCGTGGCACGTGACCACCGCCTTTGCCGCGGCGGTGGCGTCCCGGAACGTCGACGACCTCACCGAGGCCCTGGTCGACGTCGCCGGCCGGACGCCGCCCCTCGACCTGACCGTGGGCGGGGGTAGCTGTTTGCCGACCCCGGTCGAGGCGAGGGTCCTGGCGTTCGGCGTTGGTCCGTCCGAACAGCTCGGACGCCTCGCAGCGTCCTGCCGGACGGCGTTCAGCCACGCCGGGGTCGCGGTCGACGGGGCCCGGTTCGTGCCGCACATGACGGTCGCGCGCATGCGGCGTCCGATCGAAGCCACGAAGTGGCTCACGGTCCTGGACGCCTGCCCGAACGCGTCCTGGCGGGCCGACGAACTCGTGCTCATCGAGTCGCACCTACGGGACACGGCGAATCGGTACGAGGTGGTCGAGCGCTTCCGGTTCAAGGGCTAACCGAGCAACGAGATCGCGGACCGCGCGAGACGAATCGGCCCTAGCCTGACCCGACACCGTTGAGAGGGAGTGAGATGACGCAGCACATCGAGACGTTGGCCGTCCACGCGGGTCAGGAGCAGTCCGACCCGGCGACCAAGGCGCGCGCCGTTCCGATCTACCAGACCACGTCGTACACGTTCGACAGCACCGAGCACGCCGCCGACCTGTTCGCGCTGCGTCAGCCGGGCTACATCTACACCCGCATCATGAACCCGACGCAGAACGTCTTCGAGGAGCGGGTCAACGCGCTGGAGGGCGGCATCGGCGCGCTCGCCACGGCGTCCGGTGCGGCGGCCATCGACTACGCGGTGCGCAACCTCTGCTCGGCGGGCGACAACTTCGTGGCGTCCTCGAAGCTGTACGGCGGCACGTTCGCCCTGTTCGCCCACACGCTGCCGCAGTTCGGCATCGAGTGCCGCTTCGTCGACCCCGACGACCCGTCGTCCTTGGACGCCGTGGTCGACGAGCGCACCAAGCTGGTCTTCGGCGAGTCGCTCGGCAACCCGGCCATGAACGTGCTCGACGTGCGGGCCTGGGCGGACGCCGCGCACGCCCACGGGCTGCCGCTCGTGATCGACAACACGGTGCCGACGCCGTACCTGTGCCGTGTGTTCGACCACGGCGCCGACATCGCGGTGCACGCTGCCACCAAGTACATGGGCGGGCACGGCACCACGATGGGCGGCATCATCGTTGACTCCGGACGCTTCGACTGGGTCGGCAACGCCGACCGCTTCCCGAACATGACCGCGCCGGATCACGCCTACCACGGCGTCGTCTGGACCGACGCCGCGGGCCCGGCCGCCTACATCATTCGCGCGCGCACGATCATGCTGCGCAACACCGGCGCCGCCATCTCGCCGTTCAACGCGTGGCAGCTGCTGCAGGGCCTCGAGACGCTGCACCTCCGCATGGACCGGCACAGCTCGAACGCCATGGCCGTCGCGAAGCACCTGCAGTCGCATCCGGCCGTCGCGTGGGTCAACTACCCGGGCCTCGAGGGCGATCGCTATCACGAGGCCGCCAAGAAGACCCTGGACGGCCGCGGCTTCGGCGGGCTGGTCTCCTTCGGACTCAAGGCCGGACGGGCCGGCGGGTCGGCTTTCATCGAGAGCCTCAAGGTGTTCAGCCATCTGGCGAACATCGGCGACGCGAAGAGCTTGGCGATCCACAACGCCACGACGACGCACAGCCAGCTCACCGAGGACGAGCTGGTCGCGGCGGGCGTGGCGCCCGAGGGCGTCCGGCTCAGCATCGGCATCGAGAACGTCGACGACCTGATCGCCGACTTGGACCAGGCATTGGCGGCGAACTGACGGTGCACCACGACCCAGGATCGGTCGGACTGGTCGAGACCCGATCAGTCCGGCTGTTCACCGCGGACGCCCCGCTCACGCTGGCATCCGGCCGGACCCTCGGGCCGATCGACGTCGCGTACGAGACCTACGGGACCCTGAACGCTGACGGCTCGAACGCGGTGGTGATCTGCCATGCCCTGACAGGTGACGCGCACGCGGCCGGCTGGCACGCGGGCGCGAAGGGTCCGGGCTGGTGGGACAACCTGATCGGTCCGGGCAAGCCGCTGGACACCGACCGGTTCTTCGTCATCAGCAGCAACCTGCTGGGCGGCTGCATGGGCACCACCGGCCCGTCGACGGTCAACCCCGAGACCGGAAACGTGTACGGGCTCGACTTTCCCCTGCTCGCGATCCAGGACTTCGTCGAGGTGCATCGGGCGCTGGTCCGGCACCTGGGCGTGGGCCGGCTGCTGGGCGTGATCGGCGGGTCGATGGGAGGCATGCAGGCGCTGGAGTGGTCGCTGCGCTACCCGGACGAGGTCGCGAACGCGGCGATCATCGCGGCGTCCTCGCGGTTGACCGCCCAGAACATCGCCTTCTCGGCCGTGGCACGGCGGGCCATCATGGACGACCCCAACTTCGCGGGCGGCCACTACGCCGACACCGGGCAGAGCCCCGACATCGGGCTGTCGATCGCCCGGATGATGGCCCACATCACCTACCTGTCCGAGGACGCCTTCACCGAGAAGTTCGGGCGCGCCCCGCAGAACGCGAGCCGGCGTCCGGGGTTCGGCGTCGACTTCGCCGTCGAGAGCTACCTGGGGCACCAAGCCGAGGTGTTCCTGGAGCGGTTCGACGCCCTCTCGTATCTCTACCTCAGCCGGGTCATGGACTACTTCGACCCGTTCGCCGCGCACGAGCTAGTCGCGCGGAGGCGTCCGGTGAACTACCTCGTCGTCTCGTTCGACACCGACTGGCGGTTCTCGTCCGCGCACTCGCGGCGGATCGTCCGGCGCCTCGAGTCGGCTCGCTACCCGGTGACCTTCCGGGACATCACCTCACCCTGGGGGCACGACTCGTTCCTGTTGGTCATCGACGCCTACCACGACACGCTGCGCGCGTGGTTCGACCGGGCGCTGGAGGTGGGGGTGTGAACGCGTCGGTCTGGCAGAGCGGGCCGTTGCGCGCGGACCTGGCGCTGGTCGCCGCGCAGATTCCGGACGCCTCGCGCGTCCTCGACCTCGGCTGCGGCTCGGCCACGCTGCTGAGCTACCTGATGGCCGAGCGCGGCTGCAGCGGCACGGGAGTCGAGATCGATCCGGACAAGGTCCTGAAGGCCATCCGTCGGGGCGTGCCGATCATCGAGCTGGACGTCGACCGCAGTCTGAGCGAGTTCTCGGACGCCTCGTACGACGTGTGCGTGCTGTCGCGCACCATCCAGACCATCCAGCGTCCGGAGCACGTGCTGGAGGAGATGGCCCGCATCGCCGGACTGCTGATCGTGTCGGTGCCGAACTTCGGCTGGTGGGGCCACCGGCTGCGCCTCCTGCGCGGACGCATGCCCATGTCGAAGGAGCTGCCGTACTCCTGGTACGACACGCCGAACATTCGCCACACCACGCTGGTCGATCTGGAGACGCTGTTCGACAAGCTCGGGCTCACGGTGGTCAAACGATTCACCTTCACCGAGGACGGCCGCCGCCTCCGCATGCAAGGCGCCCGCGCCAACCTCACGGCCGGAGCTGCGGTCTACGTGCTGCGGCCAGGCGGGCGACCGAGGACGTCGTAGCTCTCGGCCTTGGGCTCAGGTCAGATTGAGATTCAGCGCAATGCGCTGCACGTCAGGGCGTGTGATTCAGTGCGCTGACTGAGCAGCGTGCCGATTCATTGCGCTGACCTATCACCCCCGTGCGACCGCCACTCGGCGGGCGGAGCCTCAGGCCGACCGCACGGTGGCGGGCCGGGGATCACCGCAACGTGGCTGGCGCTCGCCGACCCTGATGGCCGGGATGGCGCTACCGGTTCTGGATCGAAGTGCTGATGCACAGCGCTCGAGAAACCGATCGGGTTCGCCGCGAAGGGTCGTTGGCGTCACTCCGAGGCACAGGATCCCGGCCGCCGCGTACGCCCCATCCTGCTCGACGGTTTCCTCCCAGCGGTCACGCCCCCGGTCGTCCAGGCCGGTATGGAACTGACGAGAGTGAACCTGGACTGCGACCGCCGCCTTGAGAAAGTATCCGTCCGGCGTCCGATCCGTCGGCCGTCCAGGGTGGAGAGAGTGACATTGTGGGCCATGGCAGGCAGTCCTCGTCCCCGCACCCACTGCGCCAGCCATGCCTCCGGCAGCGACCAGGCGCCGGTGACGAAGTCCCGGAGTCCGGTTCTCACTGGCAGGGTGTGGTTGAGTCGACCGGCCGTCAGTTCAGTCGCCGGCTCTCCCTCCGCCACGTCACCCGACTGCAGCAGACGGATGGTGAGCGCTCTCATGCCAGCGGCGTCGAGTTCGCAGTAGCGTCCGGCGTCCACGAGTGCGCGTACGGCAGAGGCGTAGGCGACACAGCCCGACTCGATCCGACGCCAATCCGTCCCTTCGGTCACGCTGACGAAATCTGTGGATCACTTCTCGGCGTCAGCGCCATGTTGTGAACGCTGAAGACAAGTCAGCGCAACGATCAATGCGCCAGGGCGTACGTGTCATTGCGCTGACCCGGAACGTGCTGGATATTGCGCTGACCTCCCCGCCGATGGGAGGACGTCCGACGAACGGGGCAAGGTGCTGATCCGCTGCGTTACGGCCTGACGACGCTACCGGGCCCTGATCCGCTCGGTCGCCCGAGGGGGGCTCGACGGCGGGCGAGTCGAATCCTGGGTTACCCAGCCATCGCCTTGAGGATCCGCTCGGCCGC
>Ga0208823_1003691_pt1 | contig 10758 bp, 15 predicted proteins | sample AD_UKC075_MetaG_FD_184440 | JGI IMG/M metagenome (GOLD analysis project Ga0208823, IMG submission 184440) | Active sludge microbial communities of municipal wastewater-treating anaerobic digesters from USA - AD_UKC075_MetaG (SPAdes) (version 2) | ecosystem: Engineered > Bioreactor > Anaerobic >... | reverse complement strand
CCCGCCCAGCTCGGCACGGAGGCCGACCCGCAGGCCCGGCTCATCCGGCAGCGCGAGGCCAAGGTCGCCGCAGCCCGCGCCGAGCGGGAAGCACGCGAAGCGCGCGACGCCCGCGGCTGAGGTTCGCGCGGTGGTGCAGGTCACGGCATAGGCGGGGAACCGGCGCCGTTGGACCGACCTGTGAACACCGACGTCGACAGTAAGGTCGCCATGACCGACAGCACGACCGCCGCATCGCCCGCCACCACTGATACCACCGCTGCCCCGCGCGAGGTGCGCTTGGTCTCCCGCCCCGTCGGTTGGCCCACCCACGCCGACTTCGAGGTGGTCGATAGCGAGTTGCCCGACCTGGCCGATGGGCAGATCCGGGTGCGCAACACGGTCATGTCGGTCGACCCGTACATGCGCGGCCGGATGAGCGCCGCGAAGTCATACGCCGCCCCCTACGCGATCGGTGAGGCGATGACCGGCGGCGCGGTCGGCGTCGTCGAGGAGTCACGCGCCGAGGGTTTCGCCGTCGGTGACCACGTGCTGCACGGCCTCGGGTGGCGCGAGGTCGCTGTTCTGGATGCCGCGTCGGGCCGTCGCGTGGCTGCCGCAGCGCCCGATTCGGCGTACCTCGGCGTGCTTGGGATGACCGGGTTGACGGCGTATGCCGGCCTGACCCGCATCGCCGAGATCAAGCCCGGTGACGTCGTGTTCGTCTCGGGTGCGGCTGGTGCCGTGGGCAGCGCGGTCGGCCAGATCGCGAAGGCCCTCGGTGCGAGCCGCGTCATCGGCAGCGCCGGGTCCACCGAGAAGGTGCGCCACGTCGTCGAGGACCTCGGCTTCGACGCGGCCTTCAACTACAAGGACGGACCGGTCTCGCGGCAGCTGCGCGAGGCCGCCCCCGACGGCATCGACGTCTACGTCGACAACGTCGGTGGCGAGCACCTCGAGGCCGCGATCGGGTCGCTGCGCCTCGGTGGCCGCATCGCCGTCTGCGGGATGATCTCGGTCTACAACGACACCGAGGCCGCCCCCGGCCCGCGCAACCTCGCACGCCTGATCCAGACCCGTGGTCGCATCCAGGGCTTCCTCGTCGGCGACCACTACGACCTCGCCGGGGAGTACGCCAAGCGGGCGGCTGGTTGGTTGGCGTCCGGTGAACTGCAGTCGCGGGAGACGTTCGTGGACGGCATCGACAACGCGGTGGACGCCTTCCTCGGGGTCCTGCGGGGCGAGAACACCGGGAAGATGGTCGTCCGACTCTGACCGGAGGGTCGTGCCCGACCGAGTTCGGGCACGGCGCTCACGGCTACCCTCAACGGATGAACCAGACCGCTGAGCCGATCGGCTGGGGTCGTCGGCTGGGGACTCGCTCATGACGGTGCTCAGGTCTGTCCTGCTCTTCGTGCTGGCTGCCGTCGCGGAGATCAGCGGGGCCTGGCTGGTCTGGCAGGGCGTGCGCGAACACCGTGGCTGGGTGTGGATCGGTGCCGGCGTCGTGGCCCTCGGGCTCTACGGGTTCGTCGCCACCCTCCAGCCGGACGCGAACTTCGGTCGCATCCTTGCGGCCTACGGCGGCGTCTTCGTGGCGGGTTCGCTCGCCTGGGGCATGGTGCTCGATGGCTTCCGCCCTGACCGCTACGACGTGGCTGGCGCTTTGCTGTGCCTCGTCGGCGTCACGGTCATCATGTACGCGCCGCGCTCCGCCTGACGCCCGTGGCACTCTGCGCTGTCCACTGGTCGAGTGGAAGCAATGGAGCGTTGTGGGAACAGGCGACCTCGGGTCGAGAGGCTGGTTTCCGCGTGGAATCAAGGGGTTTGCGCGGATGCAGAGTCCGACGGCGAGGCCGACGACCCGTTGATCGGCGCGTCGGCGGAACCAAAGAAACGACCTCGAACACGCCTGACCGACGAGGAAGTGGACGCTATGCGAACAGCCCGCGCACAGGGCATCAGCGTGAACGCCGTGGCTCGTCAGTTCGGGGTGCACCGGGGCACGGTGTGGGCGAAGACGCGGTGATGAACCCGACGGCGACGCGGGAGTTGAACTGCCGGGTGCGTAGATACATCTAGATACATCTGAATACCCAAAACCGCATTTTATGAGCAATCCTTCGGGGCCCATCTGCATGGAAGAACATCCCGAAGCACCTGAATACATGGCTGGTGCCCCATGGTTTGCCCCATCGAATACTCGGTGGCTGCTGACGATGGCACTCACTGGTCTTCCTCAGTGATGCAGAAGTCTAGAATTTCAGTGAGCGCCGTCAATACGCGGCAGCACGACGTCGTCTCGGAACTCCTCGGGGTATTTTGCGGGCATGATGATCATCCTTCCAGGCCAGCCGAAACTAGCCATGTTGAATGTCACCTAAACGTGCAGCAGGCCCTCGCAACCCAGGGTACAAGCTTAAGGGCTTCAAGAAGTTCAAGTTCATGCCGGGCTTCAACGAGTCGCGCGTTGCCGTAGGCGATGACACTCGTTGCACTGTCTTTGAGGACTTCATCGACCTCGAAAGCCACTCGTTTGCCCACGGCCGCGGCAAACAGTTTGTCGCCGGGCGCGCTGCGAATATATATTACGCCGGAACGTGTGGAACCGGGATGTGTAGCGTAATTCACTGGAAAGATATGGGGCTCTTCCGCAAGGGTTATGGCCATGCGTCCGAACTGGTGATTCTTGAGAAACGCACCGGCCTCCTCGAGAGAAAGGTCCCGTACGCTCTTTTCGCTCGTCATGCTCGGCAGACTAACACGATGCTCCCGTACATGGACGGTGCACAGATGGTGACCAGAGAAAAGCCGGGGTCACCCTAGCCTCGATCTACTGATGAACCTTGGGCGGGCCGGGGCTGTGTGATCGCCGCGTGGTGACGTGTCGAGGGCAGCGGCGAGGTCCGGGCGTCGCATCCCGGTCGTCCACGTGGATCCTCGGTCGTGCCGCGGGTGCGGCGGTGGTCGGCTGGTGACGGTGGTGGTGCGTGTGCGCGAAGAGCCGTGTGAACGCGTTCTGCCAGGGCCAGGCCTCGGGCAGGTGCAGCGTGACACGGCGCGCGGAGCGCGCCAGCCGCGCCGGGACGTGAATCAGGGTGCGGCGGATCGTCGCGGTCGTCGCTCTCGCCAACCGTCCGGCCCTGTCGGCGATCAGACCGGCCGTGCGGGTGAGGTTGAACGCGATCGCGGCGAGCACGAGCCAGGCGCTGTTCGCGGTGAACACCCCCGACGGGAGGTTCCCGAGCGGAAGGCCGAGGAGCGCAGCGCCGAGGGTGCTCGCGGTGCGGGCGAGGCCGGCCCAAGCCTCGTTGTCGGTGACCTCGCCCGCGAGCAGCGCCCCGATCGAGGGGGCGACGCCGACGCCGACGGTGCCGACGATCTGCGTGATCACGAGCACAGTCAGCGTGCGCTTCTGCACGAGGGTCGCACGCTGCACCGCTTTAGAAGGCTGAGGCGTGGGGAGCCGGGGGCGGGATGGAAGTCATGCCGGCCCCGGCTCGGGTCGTGTGCAACGCGCCCGTTCCTGCGGGGTCGATCTGAGCGTAGGAGGACGATCCCCCGGCGGTAGAGGAGGTGAATGAATCGTGGCATAGTCGCCGATTATGGCGGTGGGAGGGTACCGTGCGGCGTCGTCAGCACCCTGCCACCACAGCCAGCAGATAGGGGGTATTCACGGAGACGATCGCGGTCAGCAGCATCACCGTGTAGGCGCCTGCTGCTACGGCCAGTGCGGTGCTGGCTGGTGGCCGGGGCGCACCGATCAGCAGCCGCACTCGCTCCGATCCGGCGGCGTGCAGCACCGCCGATCGGGCATGCGCGTCGCCTGCGATGCCGGCGGAGGTGCCGAGTTTGAGCAGGGCCCCCGCGAGGACGGCGGTGCCGGTGACGCGTTTCGCCGATTGGTCGGCGGCGATCTCGAGATAGTGCGGGACGGCGTCGCGCACCGCTTGAATCAGGGGGACGCGCCTGAAGTAGTGGGTCACACCGCCCAGGAGCGCGAGCAGCAGATGGTGGCGCTGCCGGAGATGCGCCTCCTCGTGCTGGAGCACCGCGGCGAGTTCCGCGGGCGAGAGCGACGCGACCGCGCCGCGCGAGAGCACGATCCCGCCGGCCCGGCGGGGCAGGGAGTACGCGAAGCAGGAGTCATCGGACATGATGCTGACTCGATGCCCGAGCACGGTCGCCTCATGGCTCTCACGGAGCTGATGGGTCAGACGGTGGCGCGTCTGCCGCAGTTGGGAGAATTCGCGCCAGAGCCCGGCCGCGGCCACTCCGAAGCCGAGTAGCGGCAGCACGAGCGGCAGCACGGCGGGGATCGCGACCGACACCAGTGACTCGCTGAAGGGCGTTGCCGCGGCGAGGCATCGGCTGCACACCTCGGCCGCCTCTGCCGGGAGCCAGGCGGGGCCGCGGCTGACCCAGGCCACCACCGGTCCGAGCGCGAGCAGCGCGGCGATCCAGATCAGCGCGGTAGCGGCGAGCGTGGTCGCGGCCAGACGCGGCACGGTCGCCAGTGCGGGAGCTGCCTGCCGGAGCAGCCAAGGGCCGCCGAACGCGGCGAGCAGCAGCACGCTCACCAGCATCACGGCCATGAGCACCGTCGTCATGCGCTCCCTCCACGCTGCTCAAGGAATCGCCGCAGCAGCTCGAGATCGGTGTCGGTCAGCGTGCCCACGAAGTGCAGCATCGCGGCTTCGCGGTCGCCACTTGATTCGAGCGCGTGCTCGATCCGGCGCACGGTGAGTTCCTCGCGGGCGACACACGCGAAGTACCGGGTCGCGTGCCCCTCCTTGCGTGCGCAGACGAGCTCCTTCTTCTTCAGATTCGACAGCACCGTCGCGATCGTCGTGTAGGCCGGCTCAGTGGGCAACCGCGCAATGAGTTCGCGGACGGTGAACTCCTCCCCGCGCCAGAGCAACTCCATGATCTGCGACTCCAGGGCGCCCAGCCGTGCCGGCACCTCGTCGCGCCCCGCAGGAACCTGCGCATTCGTTCCGGTCACCGCGCGGCCTCCAGGCTGCGCGCTTGCGTCGCCGGCACAGGACAGGCGACCTGGCCGCGCAGACGCCACACCAGCGCGGCGCCCGTGAGGACCATCGCGGCCAGGGCGAGGAAGGGTTGCACGGGTGCGAACCAGGTGATCGCCCCGGAATAGCCCAGCGCCAGCAGCGCGAGCTTATTGCAGACCGGGCATCCCACGGCGAACCACGCGAGCATACTCCCGGCGATGCCCATACGCGCTGACCGCTTCTCGGCCGGGTCGTCGTCGGCCTCGGTCGGGGCGGGTGCGGCTCGTCGTGCCCCGAGCGTCGGTCGCAAATAGGTGGTGAGCAGCAGTCCCGTGAGCACGGAGGTGACCACCCACACGGGATAGTTCCACCACACCGGCTCGATATCGCGTGCGAACCACGGGTTGGGGATCAGCACGGTCACCACGCCGATGAGCAGCCCGAATGCCAGCGACGCTCCCGCGGCGAAGCGCCACTGCCGCAACGTCCACGCGCGCAGCGCCTGACCTGCAAACCCGACCGTCGCCTTGAGCCCCAGGGGGCCGTTCTGACATCTCACAGCTTCTCCGTGTCTCTCATGATTACTATGCTTCATAGTTGACTATTGATATTAGTCGACCACGGTGGCAGGGCGCGAGCGCCACCCGCACCGATCTTCAGGAGGCTCACGGCTTGAACGCGACACGAACCAAGCGCATGAATGCGACAGTTCCGCTCATCATCTTCGGTGGCATCGCGATGCTCATCCTGGTCGCGTTCCTGCTATCCCAGCGACCCGACGCGCAGCAGGAGAGCTCGGCCGCTGCGAACACTGCGGAGGAGCAGAGCGAGTCCGAGAGGCCGGACCTGACCCAGTTCGAGCGCCGCGACGCAGGCGACCTGCTCACCGCCGGCCCGGTCGATGCGCCCGTCGGCCTCATCGTATTCTCCGACTATCAGTGCCCATTCTGCGGGCAGTGGAGCCATGAGACGCTGCCTACCATGATGGAGTACGCCGAGCGCGGCGATCTGCGCATCGAATGGCGGGATTTGAACGTCTTCGGCCCCGACTCCGAGCGCGCCTCCTACGCCGCATACGCGGCCGCCGAGCAGGGCGAGTTCTGGGAGTACCACGATGCGCTCTACCCAGGCGGAGAGAAGCGCGCCAAAAACGAGCTCAGCGAGGACGCCCTCATCGCGCTCGCCGGGGAACTCGGGCTCGACACCGAACGGTTCGCCGTCGATATGAACTCCGATAAGACGCGAACACAGATCGAAGAGAACCAGCAGCTCGGCTTCTCGCTCGGTGCGGCGTCGACGCCGGTGTTCCTCCTCGGCGGCGTCCCGATCTCCGGGGCGCAGCCGACGGAGGTCTTCGTGCAGGCCTTCGAGGACGCGCTCGCGAAGCAGGGCTGAGCGGTGGATATCGGCCTGGTCACCGCGTTCCTCGGCGGGATGCTCGCGATCCTGAGCCCCTGTGGGGCACTGCTGCTGCCCGCGTTCTTCGCCTCCACCGTTGGGGCCGGGCCGCGCCTGCTGCTGCACGGCAGCATCTTCTATCTCGGCCTGCTGCTCGTGCTGGTGCCCCTCGGAGTGGGGGCGGGTGCGATCGGCACGCTCTTCCTCACACATCGTGCGCTGGTCATCGGGATCGCCTCCGGCATTCTCGTGGTCTTCGGCTTGCTGCAGATCTTCGGCATCGGTTTCGACCCGGCAAGGCTCCTCCCCGGTGGGCAGGCCCTGCAGCAGCGGGCGTCATCTAGCGTCGGCGTCATCAAGACGTTCCTGTTGGGCTCGGCCAGCGGCATCGCCGGGTTCTGCGCCGGCCCCATCCTCGGCGCAGTGCTTACCCTCGCCGCCGCGCAGGGGGATCTCTTCACCGCGGGCGCGCTGCTCGCCGTCTATGGCGCCGGAATGGTCGTGCCGCTCCTGATCATCGCCGCGCTCTGGGGGAAGATCGGCGACCAGGGCCGACGGAGGCTGCGCGGGCGCAGCTTCACCGTGCTGGGACGAGAGTTCCACACGACCTCGGTGATCACGGGTGTGCTCATCACCATCGTGGGTGTCGTGTTCTGGGCCACCAACGGCCTCATCGATATGCCGTCGCTCATTCCGACGAGCGTATCGGCATGGGTGCAGGGGCGCAGCTCGATCCTCGCGAACGGGTGGGTCGACCTCGGCGTCATCCTCGCCGTCGCCGCGATCGCACTGCTGATCTGGTGGCGCTCCGCCAGACAGAAGCCCGTGAGCGCTGAACCGGGAGAGCACGAGACCAGATGAGCCCGATCGGAGTGCGTCGCGCCGGCACGCGCACCGCCGCGACCCGGCCACGGGAGTCGGTGGCCGGTTCCCCGGCCCTGCTCCCGCACGCCCTTCGTCGTTCCGGGTCGGTTGCCGCAGTGCTGGTGGCCGCGCTGCTGCTGTCGGCCTGCGCCGGACCCGGCACCTCGGTCGGGGGCTCGGACCCGGCCCCCACCGAACGTCGGCTCGAGTCGGTGGATCCGAGCGCGATCAGTCTCCCGACTGGTCTCGGCGATGCGGACGTGCTGCAGCCGGGCTGGGACCTCCCGCCTCAGGAACTCGATGGCGTGTTCGTGGGCCAGCACCTGGGTGAGAGCGGGTGGCTCGAGTTCACCGCCGTCGATGAAGACGGGAAAGTGCTCTGGCTGGCCGAGCGGCCGCCGAGTTGCACCGGGTACGCGCTCGCCCGCACCGAAGACGGGCGCCCCATCGCGATTCTCACGAATCTCGTCGCGACCCAGGATGCGATCGCCGCCCCGACCGCGACCGCTTTCGATCTGCGCACCGGGGAGCAGGTCTGGGGTCCGGTTGACGTCGCCGGCCCGTACAAGGGGCCGGGGCTCGTGTTCGCCGCAGCCCCGGAGGGGTTCATGGGCGACACAGGCGAGAAGATCGCGCTTGATCCCTCCGACGGGCGGGTCATCGCGACAGAAGCGGAGGACGCGACGCGACGGATCGTCGGTGAGTTCCGAGGGGCTTTGATCAGCGTCGACACCGAGCAGCTGACGGCTGAGCGCCCGAACGGTGACGGGGCGCTCGAGCCCGTCTGGTCACTGCCGTTGGCAGGGCAGGGCTGGGATTCTGTTGAGATCTCGAACCAAGCCCGCCGGATCGACCTCGGCGAGCAGTACATCGTCATCCCCAGCGGCGAAGACACTCTCGCGGTGCTGGAACTCGCCACCGGCGAGGTCATCGTGAACCATGCGCGTGACGTCGGATTCGACAAGCAATCCGGCACTCTCGTTCTCCTCACCGCCACGGAGATCCTCGGTGTCTCTGAGAGCGGTTGGTCCTGGAGTCACCCGTCACCGGAGCAGGCAACCCCGCACGGCATCGGCAGCGGTCTCGCCTACTTCCGTGATGGCGGACCCCATTTCGTCCTCGACCTTTCCGACGGTTCACTCGCGACCCCGGAGTTCCAGGGAGCTCCCGCCTCCGCCGCCGGCCCCTTCCTCCCTACCCACACTACGGAGCGCGGAGCCGCGATCGTCGAGAACGGGCCGATAAGATACCTCGTCACGCGAGACTGAGGAAGAGCTTCTCGAGCTCGTCCTGATCGGCGAGGCCCTCGGCGTCCGGGTTGCTCTGACATTCCTGAAGCGCGCTAGAGATCACGAGGAACCCGGCGTGGTCGAGGGCCTTCGACACGGCGGCGAGCTGCTGCACCACCTCCCGGCAGTGCGCGTCCCGCTCCACCGCGGCGATCACCGCGGCGAGCTGCCCATGGGCGCGACGCAACCGGTTCACCACCTTCCGCTTCGCCTCATCATCGCGCGTCACTGCGTGAGCATCGGCGGGTTTCGTCTGCGTCATGATCTGCCTGCTTCCTGAAGTCGAACCGTATGGACTTGACACACATAATACCCCTAGGGGTATAGCGTGTGTTAGCGACGAAATACCCCTTGGGGTATCAGGCGAGTGAGTGAGGAGACATCATGTGCCGACCGGCGAGATGCCGCACCTGCGGCAAGACAACATGGGCGGGGTGCGGTCAGCACGTCGCCATGGTGAAGGCGAACGTGCCGGCATCGCAGTGGTGCGGCGGCAAACACTCCCAGGCACAGATCGACGCGGCAAAGGCCGAGCGAGGCGGGTTTTTCTCCCGCATCTTCGGCCGCTGAGGCACGAAAAGGAGCAACAGATCGTGGCAACCAAGAACCTGGGTCATGCAGACCTCGCGGAGACGATCAGCGGCGAGGGCATCGTGTTCGTCGACTTCTGGGCTGCGTGGTGTGGGCCATGCCGGGCGTTCGCCCCCGTATTCGAGCAGGCATCGGAGCAGCACCCGGACATCGTGTTCGGCAAGGTGGGTCTGCTGAGGCTTTGGTTGAGTCCATGACTCAAGCAAACCCTCAGCAGACCCGTAGGGCTATGGTGGCCCCACCGGCACGGTTCACCCGGAAACAGGAAAACCCCTGATCCCACGGTGCCGCCACGGTAGCAGGACCGTGCTTTCGTTGCCATTCGACCTCAGTCACCGTGAGGCTCGGTGGGCAGATACCCTGTTGGGCGATTGTGTCTGCCGCTGTCTAGTTGAAACGAAAGGGCGCTGTCGGGTCCACATCACACAGACCCCAACAGCGCCCTGGGCTCACAGCAAGCAACAGCAGGGGTGAAAGTTGCTCCAGTGCGGCCCGAAAACAGGAGACATCATCTGTTAAAAACAGACCCTCCTGTTCTCACTCGGCCTGGTGGGGGAACCAGCGCGAGTGAGAACCCCGACCTACAGTACGGCCCGCTTCCGGCGGATCAGGAGCGCGGCACTACCTGCCAGCAGAAGCAGAACACCAACGATGACTGCGCCTGTCGCGGCGGTTCCGCCGGTGACAGCCAGGCCGCCCTGCTTGTAGGTGTTCACCGCGGCAACCTGCACGGTCTCGCCCCCCTGAACAGTCAAGGTTTCCGGGGCGAACTCGACACCGGTGAATGTGTAGCCGTCAAGCTGGGGAACGTTCACCTCGCTGAAGGTCACCTTCGTACCCACAGGAAGATCCCTCGGGCCCGCCACTGTGGATCCATCGGCCGGGAGGGCGTACTCTCGCACGATCTCAGTTCCGTCGATCTCCCAGGTTGCGGTCACCGTGAACACCGTGCCGGTCGGGAAGTCCTTCGCGGTGACGCCCTTGAGCGTCTTCGAGAGGTCGAATCCACCCTCGCCGGCATCCTGCTCGTAGGTGTTGGTGACCGTCCACGCGATATCCGAGTTCCCGCCATCAAGGATCGTGATCGTGTCAGCCGAGAGGCTCTTCGACACGAACGAGTACCCGGTAGGAGCAGCCGGCAGATCACCCTCGGTCAACGTCACCACAGTACCCTCAGGCAGAGTTAGTCCGGCAGGAACGACAGTGCCGTCAGCGGGAAGATCAAACGACTTCTCGCCACCGTCCCAGGTCGCGGTTACCGGGAACGTGGTGCCCTCGGGGAACACCGCTGCGTCGACACCGTCGAGGATCTTCCGCAGATTGAACGTGTGGGGTGTGACAATGTGAGTAGACAGTCGTTACCAGGAAGTTGAAGATACGACATGACTACAGATAAGCCTCGTAAGCGTAAGTTCACTGACGAGTTCAAAGCCGACGCGGTGCAGCTCGTTGAGCAGAGCGGCCGGACGGTCGCGCAGGTCGCTCGTGAGCTCGAGATCAACGAGTCGACCCTGCTGGGGTGGGTGAAAGCGGCTCATCCCAATCGAGGGTGTAGGAGTTGGGGTCTGAAGCCGCCGGATTCGAGGAGGCATCTGGCGATGTAGTTGGTGAGGTTGCGGAACCCG
>Ga0208823_1003689_pt1 | contig 10760 bp, 8 predicted proteins | sample AD_UKC075_MetaG_FD_184440 | JGI IMG/M metagenome (GOLD analysis project Ga0208823, IMG submission 184440) | Active sludge microbial communities of municipal wastewater-treating anaerobic digesters from USA - AD_UKC075_MetaG (SPAdes) (version 2) | ecosystem: Engineered > Bioreactor > Anaerobic >... | reverse complement strand
TGACATTTTCATAGCCTTGAGATACCACAAGAGCAGCCTTTTTTCCTTTAGGAAGGCGACTTTCAAATTTCGGTGCAGGTCCTAAAAACGCAAAGAGCCTGTCTAATACTAATTTAAATTGAGCAGCTACGCCCGCCATGTATATGGGCGTTCCAAAGACAATGACTTCGGATTGTTCAATTCCTTCATAAATTTCTTGCATATCGTCTTTCACAGCGCATTTGCCCTGTTCCTTACAGGAATAGCATGCCTGACATCCTCTAATGTTCATTTCATTGGGATAAAATACCTCAAAATTCTCGCTGCCGGTAAATTTCAGTACTTCCCTGACGAGCACATCAGAATTTCCGTGCTTGCGCGGACTGCAAACAATTCCTATCGCATTCATTTTGCGCAACCCCCTTTTTTAAAGAATGTTGGCTCAAATTAAGTGCTTCATGTAACGCTTTAGAAAGCATTACTCCGCCTTAAGCAAAAAACTCAAAAATAATTTATTATTTTCACATGTATAGCTCAGGATTTAAAATCTTTAGATCTAAATATTATATTAGCATGCGGTTTTTCCCGTAACAAGTGCCATCTATTTCACTGGTGTGGGTTCTTGTAGCCGGTTAATCGTTCAAGATATTTATATTTGATTTCCGGCGATTCAATACTTTATTGCTGCCATTGAGAATTGATGCAAGAGAGGCAGATAAAATACTGGCGAATAATGTACGCGTAATGTGCGCGAAAATGCCCCGAAATCTGTTCTGTACGATGACCTATTATATCTCCCTGACTTGGATGGCAATACCCGTAGATAGTATAACAGTAATGCTTAAATATTCATGTATGATATAATTTAAGCAATATAAAAACAGTGTAAAGAGGTAAATACCAAATGAATAAGTCCGAGCAAACGCTTAAGTGGGTTCTGGTAGTTATTTGCCTATTGATTTCTGTTGCCTTTGCTTTAATGCCTAAAGCATCTTTTGCAGGTACGCAAACAATCCCCGAGGGCACACAAATTGCGCTCATAACCCGTGTTGTGGACGGAGAGATCTTTCAATTCAATGACTGCAAACATTTTAACGAGCTGTTATTGCTTAAAGGTTTTGATCTTGTCACTACTTTTTTGCCAAACGCTGAACATGAGAACCACTTATCAAGCGCACAAAGACATGCAAGAGAAGCCCAAGAAGACCTTCGGAACAAAGAAAAACTGAGCGAAGTGAAACTTCAAACTAAAGAGATCATAGTCTACATAACCAAAACTGGCAGCAAATACCACCGCGCCGGATGCAAGCATCTAAAAAAGTCATCTATCCCAATAACCCTGGAAGAGGCTAAAGAAAGAGGTTATACACCATGTAAGGTTTGCAACCCGCCGACTTAGGCAAAGAGGGCGCCATTGCTGCGGGTCTTATAATAGCAGGTAGCAGCTGCAGGTCAGTCCTTAGAAATTAGGAAGGTGTTTTTATGACCAGAAAAGTAACTACATTGTTCTTAGTGCTGCTTTTTCTCTTGGTCTCTCCCCTTTTTGCATCAGATCTTCAAGTCCACTTCATAGATGTGGGCAAAGGTGACAGTACTCTCTTTCACGTTGATGATTACGCCATGCTTATAGATGGAGGTACGCTCTCTAAGGGCCCTTGTGTGCTCGATTATATCGGCGCCCAAGGCATAAGCAAGCTGGATATAGTAATTGCCACTCATCCCCACGCTGACCATATAGGCGGGCTAATACACATTATAGACAATATGCCCGTAGGCGAGATACTTGACCCTGGGGTAGAACATACTTCACAGCTCTTCGAGGATTATCTTGATGCAATTTTAGCAAAGGAAGATATAACCTTTACTGAGGCCAGGGATGGAATGATTCGGCAGCTGGGGCCGCTTAGAATACAAGTAATACATCCGGCAAAACCAGATCCAGGACACCTTAATAATTCTTCGATTGTAGCCAGAGTGGACTTTGGCGACACAAGCTTTCTCATGACTGGTGACGCTGAGCGGGAAGCGGAAGCAGAAATGCTTAACCGGCATTCACATTCAGTAGACATCTTGCATTCAGTAGACATCTTGGATGTAGATATCCTCAAGGTTGCCCACCACGGAAGTAACACTTCCACTACGAAGGAGTTTCTAACAGTTGTATCGCCAGACGTTGCAGTCATCCATTGCGGCAGCGATGACAGATATGGTCATCCTGATCCTGAAACCTTGGAAGTGCTTCATGCACATGGAGTTGAAGTCTATCGCACGGATATTCACGGTACCATAGTCATCACCACCGATGGGCAAACTTACGACATAAACACAGAATACGAGGCTGACCCCAGAGCACCGCCAGCCGCCATATGTAAGCAGGATTGAGAAAGACAAGTTCCAAAAATAACAAGAGGAATGATTGCGATATGAAAGCTGTTATTGACCGCTTCGAAGGAGATTACGCAGTTATGCTTTTTGTTCCCGATGAGATCCAGGTGGACATACCTCGTCGTCTGTTGCCCGAGGGTTGCAAGGAAGGCGACTGGTTCAACGTCATTTTTGAACTAGATCCAAAAGAAAAGGAAGAAAGAAGGACTAGAATACAACACAAAATGGAAATGCTTAAAAAAAGGTCAAAGGAAGATTAGCTTGTAGCGCGAATAAATTTTGGTGTCATTCTTTTTGAGATGTTACAAGTTGCAGGCTTTGTCTTGTTCGTCGTAGATCTGAGCTTATATCTTCGAGTCTATTGCAGTCCGTATGCGTGAGAAAATAAAAAACACTCCCTTCTCGCCTTGTGCTGGCGAAAAGGGAGCAAAAAGAAGGGGTGTAGAAAAGATACTTTGTGCGCTACAAACACGTTTTTCTGGTTTTCTCGGATAACTGGCGCGCCCGGCGGGACTCGAACCCACAACCTATGGATTAGAAGTCCACGAATCAGTCTCTTGCAACTTTTAACGCTGGCTGTATCCGAGCATCCACGCAACTACCAGTAAAATTGTCGCTTACTGCCGACACTGGAGCTACTTTTTACGTCTGCGAGGTGTATATTATCAACATGTATTTTAAAAGTCAAATTCAACGAGGTTTTTGACCGCGTCAACGGTTAAAAGGTGCCGGAGATAATTATAGATAAAATAACGAATAGATGGTTGATGATCGGTCTCTGGCGGAGGAGTTTTTTAGGCAGCCTGATTGAGTAGCAGATAAGACTTGATTACAGCATCTTTTATGTCTACTTGATGCTCGGGTATTTGAGCCCGCAAGTAATCTACTTCTGAGATTATGACCGCAAAGACGTTATTAGCATCTATGAGGGATTAATATAGCTCCACGAGGAGGAGTGGTTATATGACATTGGATGAGCTTCACAAACTGGGTACTGAGTTAGAACAGTGGCTTCGGATGAGGGTCCATCCTATAGCGGTGAAGATGCTGAAAAGCAGGGATGAAGTACCTGAGGGAGCAATGATCCCTACGCGTGATTGGGGACATAAATATTCCTTGTGTCAGAGTTTTGCTAAATCACAACGAGATGGCTGGATGATTGCGATGTTTAAAGAGGATAATTGGTGTTTTGAGCCTGTGGTAGGGTTGGGGTTTGCTGAGCGTATCCCCTATTTCCTTGAGGGACATCATCGGTATCCTGACAGCGTGAGAACACTTGAAGGAGCCTCTGAATGGTGCAGAAATATGCCATATCTCGAGTACGGCATATATCAGGGTATCGTCTCTGCCCCCATCAACACGTGCAATTTTATGCCTGATGTCATTGTTATGCACGTTAATAGTATGCAGGCCAGTCAATTGTTGATTTTAAGAAACTGGTTTGACGGAAAAGATCTACATTGCCAACTCTCTGGACATGCTGTTTGTGTGTACGCTGTGGTGCCCCCAATTCTTGCCAATGAATGCACGGTTGCCATACCCTGCAGAGGAGACCGTCGCTTGGCCTTTGCTCAAGATGATGAGCTCGTTTTTTCGTTAATTCCTTACATGCTTCCAGATTTTGTAGAAGGCACTCGTTTCCTTCAAGAACATGGCTGGGGCATTCCGATGGCTCAAGAGTATAAAGAAGAATACGACCTCAAACCCGCTTATGCAAAGATGGGCGAGATGCTTGGCATGGACATGAAGAAATCGCTACCCGGGCCGTAGAAGTATCAAAAATTTTAAGGTGTCCACACGTCTTCCCAGGCCCGAGCAAAAAATATTGCCTGGGCCTGCACAAAGAAGGGATGAAGGATATGGATCTTACTCGCCAGCTGGTGGACTTTGCAGCAATGGAATTGCGCTTGACCAATATGCCAACTAAGGCGGTGAAAACCGCAGCCTGAGCCAAGGACATCGGCGAGGTGCACGAGGCAAAATACATAGCACTTTTTAGCTTTGACCCTTTTGTATTTGTGGTCAAGGCAGGAGAGACAGAGCGAGAGGCTTTTTCCTGAAAAGGCATGACAACCATAAAATACTCCCTTCTCGCCTTGTGCTGGCGAAAAGGGAGCAAAAAGAAGGGGTGTAGAAAAGATACTTTGTGCACTACAAACACGAACGCGTTTTTCTGGTTTTCTCGGATAACTGGCGCGCCCGGCGGGACTCGAACCCACAACCTACGGATTAGAAGTCCGTTGCTCTGTCCAGTTGAGCTACGGGCGCTGCAAAAATAAACTGGAGCGGGAAACGGGATTCGAACCCGCGACCTGCGGCTTGGAAGGCCGCCGCTCTAGCCTGCTGAGCTATTCCCGCCCCTTGACGCGATTAATACTAGCATAACGCATGTCCTTGTGCAATACCTGGAGGCAAAATTCAGTCGAGGCCGACGCTCCTAAAAACGCGTTTTTCACGAAATGTCGGGTTGACATTATGGAAGAAAACGGAAGAATTGTCCTGTTTAACGAGAGGTTCCAGGCCTGGGAGGAGGCACTTGAGGAATTTATCCTTCTTAGAAAAGCGGAAGGATACTCAAAACGCACCATAAAAGATTATCGCTACCACGTCGGACGTTTCTTTGCGGAGCATCCGCAGGCTTGGTCTCCTCAAGACGCAAACAAGACGAGGACAGCCGTTCTGTCCTTCCTCGGCCAAGACGACATTGCGCCCGCTACGTTTAACATCAGGCGAAAGTACCTCAAAGCCTTCTTTTCCTGGCTGGTAGATGAAGGAGCTTACACCCGAAACCCGCTTGAAGGCATAAGGGCAAGAAAGGCCGAACCAATGATCGTCCAGCATTCGGCAGAGATACTGACGAAGCTCTTAAAGCTTCCGGACAAGTCAACTTACTGCGGCAGGCGCTTCGGGAGGCGGTGCAGAGCATGGACCCAAAGATAGCGGCGCGCAGGCTCTATGCGGAGCTAGGCGCGCCCGACATACCGTCGCTTTTGGCCGCAGCGGTAAGACACCTCGGCATAGATGTCATCGAAGGCAAGGCTGAAACGATAGATGCAATGCTCGTCCATATCAGGCCTGGGAAGTCGGTCATCGCCGTCAACACGAAGCGATCCCTCTATAGGCGGAGGTTTTCACTGGCACACGAGATCGGACACTACATCCTTGGACACAACTCGCTTTTGTTTTCAGGAAGCGGCGGAGAGGGAATGATAAAGCGCGACCCAAAACAAGAACGCGCGGCCAACGCCTTCGCCGCCGAGTTTCTAATGCCCAAAATGGCCCTGTCCCGCGAGGCGCACAAATACAGCCTTCGAGGGCTTGCCCGACGCTACTTGGTTTCCATGCAGGCCATGGAGATAAGGCTCAAAGAGCTGGGACTGGTGTGCAAGGTTAGATGTTAAAGAAATCCTTGATTAGCTCAAAATAAAAATTGGCTTAATTTGTCCCCACCGATTGAGCGTCGGTGGGGATTGTTTTATTCAAGAGAAAAGGTGAAGGGACAAAGGAACTAAGGAAACACTAATAAAAACACTAATAAATTGGAGGAAATATCTCATAGCAGAATGTTAAACTGATCAGATCTGCTCTAATCGCCAGTAAACGTGTTTGAAATATTTATATGAAACGCTTAGTATAAGCAACGCGTTGTCATACTTTATGCGTAAATTGCGTATCAAATAGAGTGCAATCATTTCGTATTATGACCGCGCAACGATAGCAAAGAGTTTCCTATTCAACAATAAGCATCTTTCGATGCGATTGTTTTTTCGTGTGATTCAGCGAATGAGCAGGTCGACTTATCTTCAAGTTAAGACCAAGGACCTGATGAAGATCAACTCCAAGAGCAAAATGAAAAAAGATTCAACTGTAATAAGGTAGCCACTGCAAGAACGCTTTTCTTATTGATCTCACTAATCTCTAATAATTATAGAGAAACCTTATAAACCTGGATATGAGGAGATGATAGATGACAGCTAGATTTCAGTCTTCTTCGGGGAGGAAGATTGAAGAAGATACGGTAGTGACAACAAGCGGAGGATTCCTCTCCGATGTGGATGGAGTCCTGGGGAAATTTCAGGAGATGTCGGGAGAGTTCCTCAAACCCTTTTCTATCCATCGATGTGGAGATTTCAAAGAGCTTCTTTCGTCCTTGATCGATAGTGCATGCCGTGAAAGAGTCTTTAAAAGACTAGACACCAACAAATACTTGATACGTAGTCGCACCTCCCATAAGGCTTTAGGGCAAGGACAGGATCTGCCTCCCTACCAATCCTCCATCTTGACGAGGGCTACATATGCCCAACCAACTTATCATGGTTTAGGGAGGCAGGAAACAAACTCCTTAAAGGGTTTTATAGCTCAGGTGAATGAAGTTCCCCTGCCTTAGATATATTGGATACAGAGGGGACAAACCCCCCTGTATATGCAACAGGTATAACATAATTCATAGTAGGAGGATATTTATGATGAAAGGTGTATTTGAGATGTTGCATCAAGAGAATTTAAATCACTTGGAGATTCACTACGATTGGAGAACAGACAAATTCATTTTCTATGCGGCTCGCGATTGGGATCCCGATACTGATTTCTCACAGTATAACAAACTATTTACTGTGTTCTCTCTGAGGCCCTCAAGTGGAAAATATTTTAATAGTGCAGAAACGGAATCTTTGTTTGCAAAGCACAATCTTGTTTCTTACATAGAGAAAATAAAGGCACTCATGCGTAAGGGACGCCATATTTTCCTAGACTGTTACTATAGCGAGAAGCTAGGGATACGTTTTGTCAACAATATCCATAGTGACAAACGAGGCCTGAACAACTTGCACTCTTCTTTATGCATGGGAGGCATTCGTCGCCATGAACCTGACGAAGAGGAACTCGATGTTTTCATTGATGGCATGAATCTCGGCCGGGCTATGACCTTTAAAAACGCTGCTGCAGATCTGCCTATGGGAGGTTGCAAGGTCACGGTTCAGATGAAGCCAATCGACTTAGACAATCTTGAGCAGGTGGGTTTTCTTGCTTATTGCAATGATCGCACTCGCAACACAGCCGGACCCGATATGCGTTTTCCTCCGGACTTAGCAGACGTAGTGAAGGCCCATTTTTCCCTTCATTTTACGGGAGGCCGTAAGGGTCCTTTAGGCCCTACTGGTACGCCAACAGCTCATGGCGTTCACATAGCCGTGAAACAAGCTGCACGCTTCTTGTGGGGTTCAGAGAGCCTTGAGGGTAAGAAAATTGTTGTGCAGGGTTTAGGAGCAGTAGGTTTCCCACTGGCAGAAGATTATATTCACGATGGGGCAAAATTGGTTATATGTGACGTAGACCCAGCCAAGATCGCGGAGTTGAAGGAGAAATATCCCAAAGCATCCATAGAAGTTGTTGAACCTTCAAACGTCCTTAAAGTGGAAGCTGACATTTTCTCTCCTTGCGCAATGGGTGGTGTTTTAAATGAGGACAATATACCAGGTCTTAAGTTCAAAATTGTCATGGGCTCTGCAAACAATGCCTTGAAGGCCTCTAGCCAGGAAGAAGAGTATACACTAGCCGATTTGCTGGCGAAACACGGGATATTATACCAAGTAGAATGGGTCCATAACATTGCAGGCGTTATGGCAGGGTACGAGGAATATGTTTATCAAGAGAAGGCAAGCATGGCACAACTTATGGAAAAGGCCGGAAAGCTGTGCAAAGAAAAAACATGGGAAAACTTGAACGAGGCAAAACGCGAGGGTATAACTCCTACGAAAAGAGCTTATTTAGTAGTTGAGCGAGAAATATATGGAGAATAACTTGTATAGGAGGCACAGCCCAACATTACATTAAGAGCAGTATGCAAATAGGAGGTGGGAGTTAGAGCATGGAAGAGCGTGAGCGCTTTTCATCTAAGTTAGGTTTTTTTCTTTCGGCTATAGGGTTTGCTATTGGCATAGGGAGCCTATGGAGATTTCCATATTTAGTAGGAATATATGGTGGCGGTATATTTTTACTATTCTATGTCCTTATCATTTTTGGAATTGCTGTCCCACTTCTAATATTAGAACTTGCCTTAGGGAGTGCCTCACAGAAAAGCCCCATTGGGGCTTACAGAGAGCTTAGTGGAGGAAAAGTTTGGATTTTAAACGGTTACCTTAACGTCTTTGCGATGCAGTTGCTCTTAGGTTATACCATGCCAGTAGCGGGATGGGTTACAGCTTACATTTTCAAGACTGCGGTTGGGACATTCAAGGATATGACACCAGCCCAAGTAGGAACGTACTTTGAAAACTTTATGGGAAGCGCTCCAGAAGTTATAGCCTGGAGCGCGATAACAGTAATATTGGTAGCTGTAATTATCAGCCGTGGCCTAAATAAAGGGTTAGAAGCAGCTAATCTATTTTGCATGCCGGCTCTATTTTTAATTTTAATTTTACTCATTTTTCGTTCTGTTACTCTCCCTGGATCACACTATGGAGTTGTCTACTATTTGAAACCAGATTTTTCGAAATTCACGGCTAAAGCTATTTATGACTGTCTTGGGCAAGCCTTCTTTGCTATCGGCGTGGGCATGTCGGCAGGAATTGTGTTTGGTAGCTATCTAAAGCAAGAACAAAAGAACCTTGTACGCCAAGGTATTCATATTGGCATAGCACTAACCTTAGCCGGATTTTTGTGTGGACTGGTGATTTTCCCTGCCGTCTTTGCATTTGGATTGGAACCCGCATTTGGACCAGGTTTAACTTTTATAACGATGCCAAATGTATTTAACCAGATGCCTTTGGGATCTTTGTTTGGAGTATTATTTTATATTCTATTTTACTTGGCTGCATTGTCATCTTGGCTTGGCGGTGCTGAGGCGGTTGCAGCAGCGTATATGGAGGAATTTGGATTTAACCGGAGAAAGGCAGTCTACATGGTAGGGGCAATCACGTTTATCCTTGGATGCTTTAGCGCCTATTCCATGAAATTTTTTGAGATTGCTGATACGATCTTGAATAACTCTCTCATCATAGGCGGTCTTATACTTGCACTATTTGTAGGTTGGTCCTGGAGCATGGATAAATTTTTCAAGGAAGCTAATGTACAATCCTCCTCGATCAAAACAATCTTCACACTTATTGTGAAGTATATTGCACCAGCTGCAATCATATACCTTGGCCTTAGTATGCATGGACTTTTTTGAAATACCTCTTAATGCGCCCTTTAATGAAAACAAAGGTTTCTTGATAAATTGATTATCCTAAAAGAGCGAAGATAGCCTTCAATATTCAACAATTAAGATTTTGGCATTATAAGTAGACAGACTAAACATACTATGTGAGGGCCAGCTGATAATGTAAGGATAAGTTTATCATCTTTACTTAAACTGGCTCTCATCTTTTTTTCAATGTAATTTTCTATGTAAAATGTAAAATCATTGTTACATTACATGAGAAGGTTACGTAAGGCGGAAATAAAGTCCATTACAAGTAGCGTTGTTGATTCATATAATAATGCATTGGTTGAAATCCGTAATCGATCTATAAGAGCAAGATTATTGCTAGACATCCATCATTGAATAACCTTAAAGAGATCGGCCACCTCATCTTCAGAAACACAAGCTGTAACAGCTGAACTCAAATAAATGTGCTTTGCGGAAAATATGGGGCGGTTCGTTTATCGCTTCACCTTCCCCACCTTCTTCCTCGCCGGCACCAGTATGTTCACCGGCGAGGCGTGCGCATGCTGTTCTTTTATGCCGCCTAGCGTGTAGGCTAGGTAACGTTTGGTCATTGCAAGATCGGTATGGCCCATGACATGCGGGACATGAACGCGTAACCCGCGCAGCCACGTAAACATACCTCTGTATATCAGCTCCAGGAGCCTTTTTGAGGCGTCATCTTCAGTTGAGACGATGCGTCCTTCGTCTTTCCTTCTTTTAAGGCCTTCTGTCGGGTCTGAGGCCGCGTCCTGTAGTTTGCGGGCGGCAGGAGCGCTGCGCAAGCACCTATTTGAATTATGCAAAGGCAAACTTCGAGCTTGAATAACACAGAGAAATAGAATATAAACTAACTATAATATACTATACCAAACAAAGCGAAGGGAGGGAAAACCTTACATTTCGGAAAGATGCGGATTTTTAGGAGTCATCTAAATCGCTGCTATATAAAACACAGGCCGACGCTCCTAAATTGGCACAAAAAAATTCCCGACAGGCCAAGAAGACTGTCAGGAACTGGATTTACAGCATTAGGCGGGATTCGAACCCGCGACCTGCGGCTTGGAAGGCCGCCGCTCTAGCCTGCTGAGCTATTCCCGCCCCTTGACGCGATTAATACTAGCATAACGCATGTCCTTGTGCAATACCTGGAGGGTGAAATTTAACCGGCGTAGTTGACATTTCTAAACCTGATGTGCTTTAATAACTTATA
>Ga0208823_1003679_pt1 | contig 10792 bp, 10 predicted proteins | sample AD_UKC075_MetaG_FD_184440 | JGI IMG/M metagenome (GOLD analysis project Ga0208823, IMG submission 184440) | Active sludge microbial communities of municipal wastewater-treating anaerobic digesters from USA - AD_UKC075_MetaG (SPAdes) (version 2) | ecosystem: Engineered > Bioreactor > Anaerobic >... | reverse complement strand
CTCCAGCGAGGCGGCGCGGGCGTTCAGCGAGCCGAGCAGCTCGTCGCCGGCCCAGGTCAGGACGCGGGCGAGGGTGTCCTGCAGGGTGGGGGTCTCGATCACGATCTCGTCGGTGACGTGGACGCGAGCGCCGGGGGTCTCGAGGCGGGCCAGGTCGAGGTGCTCTGGCCGGGTGAACGTGATGCGCGAGGGCGTGTCGGCGACGATCTCGGCGAGCGTGCCCTCGCGGGCGATGACGCCGGCGTGCATGATCGCGATCCGGTCGGCGAGCTGCTCGGCCTCCTCGAGGTAGTGGGTGGTGAGCAGGACGGCGCTGCCGCGCTCGACCAGCCCGGTGACCAGGCCCCAGATCGTGCGGCGGCTCTCGGGGTCGAGGCCGGTGGTGGGTTCGTCGAGGATGAGCACCTCGGGGTCGGCCATCAGCGCGAGCGCGACGTCGAGGCGGCGGCGCTCGCCGCCGGACAGCTTGTTGGTCTCCACGTCGGCGCGGCCCGCGAGGTCGACCGCGTCGAGCATGGCGTCGACCGGGAGCGGGCGGGTGAGGGTGCCGTGCCACAGGCGCGCCATCTCGGCGACGGTCAGGGCGGACGGGAAGCCCGAGCTCTGCAACACCACACCGGTGCGGAACCGGACGTGCCCGCGCTCGGCCACGGGGTCGTGGCCCAGCACCCGGATCTCGCCGGCGGACGGCGAGGCCAGGCCCTCGATCAGCTCGACCGTCGAGGTCTTGCCCGCCCCGTTCGTGCCGAGCAGCGCGAACAGCTCGCCGCGGCGCACGGTCAGGTCGACGCCGCGGACCGCCTCGAACTCCGCGGTCGGGACGCGGCGTCCGGTGAGGAGGTTGCGTCGGGACGCCGTGGTGTAGCTGCGGCGCACGCCGGACAGGACGACCGCCTCGTCGGTGCGGTCGCCGCCGGGGGCGGTGGTGAGGAGTGCTGTCTGGGTCATGACACCAGCCTCCGTCCGGATCGGGCCGGTTTGTAGTGCGGCGCCTCACCACATCCCCGTGACATCTGTCATGCATCCCGCAGAGCACGACCGACGACGTCGACGCCGCCTTCGCCCGCGTCCGGGTCGCGCCCGTGTTCTTGTCGTCGCCGGGGCGGCCACGCCGGCTGCGGACGCTCTCTTCGTCAACCCAACGAGCTCCACACCGAAGGTACGCGCGGTGGGAATTGAGCGCTCGTGGAGGAAGAATCGCCCGTGGGCGATCTCAGTAGCGCCCACGGGCGAATGTGCGCCGTAGGTGATCGCCAGGTAGTCGGGTTGCCGCTGGATCCACGCCTTTGCCCTCGAACTCCGGAAGCACTTCGGTGTGCGTGAAAACCATCAACTGGTCGGTCAGTTGGTACTCGGCGAAGCCCGCCAGCTTGCCATCGAGATGCGCCTCGAAGCGTCCCTTCCTACGCCCAGGCAGGCTCTCCGTCCGTCCGTCCATCCTGCCTTCGCGGGGCTCGGCTTGCCAGACCGGAATCGTCCGGTGACCAACGACGATCAGGTGTGGCCGACGACCGCGTGCGGGACGTAGGGCTGTTCGAGCGCCGCGATCTCGTCGGGCGCGAGCTGGACGTCGAGGGCGGCGACGGCGTTGTCGAGGTGCTCGGCCTTCGTGGCGCCGACGATCGGGGCGACGACCGGGCTCTTCGCCAGCAGCCAGGCCAGGGCGACCTGGACGCGCGGGACGCCCCTGGCTTCCGCGATGCGTCCGACCGCTTCGACGATGGCCTTGTCGGTGCTCTCGGTGGAGTCGTACTTCGACCGGGCGATCTGGTCGGTCTCGAAGCGCGCCGTGGTGTCGGCCCAGTCGCGGGTGAGCCGGCCGGCGGCGAGCGGGCTGTACGGGGTGGACGCCATGCCCTGCGCGCGGAGCAGCGGCATCATCTCCCGCTCCTCCTCGCGGTAAAGCAGGTTGTAGTGGTTCTGCATCGACACGAACCGCGCCCAACCGTGCCGCTCCGCGGTGTGCTGCGCGGTTAGCAGCTGCCAGGCGAACATCGCCGACGCCCCGAGGTAGCGCACCTTGCCCGACCGGACGGCGTCGTTGAGGGCCGACATCGTCTCCTCGATCGGGGTGTCGTAGTCCCAGCGGTGAATGATGTACAGGTCGATGTAGTCGGTGCCGAGCCGTCGCAGGGACGCGTCCAGCTCGGCATGAATGGCCTTGCGGGACAGCCCTTGGCCGTTTGGTCCGGCATGCATCCTGCCGTGGACCTTGGTGGCCAGCACGATCTCGTCGCGGTTGGCGAAGTCGCGCAGCGCCTTGCCGAGGATCTCCTCGCTGCGTCCGAGCGAGTAGACGTTGGCGGTGTCGAAAAAGTTGATGCCGGCCTCGACCGCGTGCCGGATCACCGGACGCGCCGCGTCCTCCTCGAGCACCCACTTGTGCACCCAGGCGGGGTCGCCGAAGCCCATCGACCCGAGGCACAGCCGGGACACGTCCAGGCCGGTGTTGCCGAGCTTCACGTACTGCATGTCGGTCTCCTATCGAGTGTTCAGTCGGACGCCAGCGAGCCGCTGGTCGAGCGTGCCGGAGCTGGTCCGGCCCAGGCCTGGGTCGCCGCCCAGCTGCCGAGTAGGGCGAGGCGTTCGCCGGCGTCGGTGCCGGGTTGGGCGGTGTAGATCAGGAACTGCAGTCCGGGGTCCTCGGTGACTTCGAGGCCCTCGTACACCAGGTGCACCTCGCCAACGGACCGGGTGCACGAAGGTCTTCGTCCCCGTACCGTGGCGACGGACGTTGTGCGCGGCCCACTTCGCGCGGAAGGCGTCACTACGCGTGGACAGCTCACCGACCAGGTCGTGCAGGTCCTTGTCGTGGGGATCGCTTCCGGCTTCGGCACGCAGGATGGCGACGGTGACGTCGGCGGCGGTGTTCCAATCGGGGTAGAAGGACCGCGCTGACTCGGCGAGGAAGCAGAACCGGGCAAGGTTGGGGGGTCGGCTCGCCCGTGGCGTACACGTCGTCGTAGAACGCTCGGCCGAGAAGGTTTGTGCCCAGCATGTCCATGCGTCCATTGCGGACGAACGCCGGGCCCACTGTGATCGCGTCCAGTGCGGCCTGCAAGCCGGGACGCAGGGTGAGGGCCTTCGAGCCGCGGGTGCGCCGCCGCACGACCGAACCGCCGGACCCGGCTCGCGCCAGGTCGAGTAGGTGCCCACGCTCGGCCTCGTCCAGTTGGAGCGCAGCCCGGGCACCCTACGGTCGGTCCCTGGCGCGATCCCAACCCGCTCGGGGGTCACCCGGGCCCTGCGGGTCATGAGGAACTCCTTGACCTCGCCGCGGTTGTCCATGGAAGCCAACGCTACGAGGATTCCTGCCCCGCCGGGAGGTACTGGCAGGACACCTCAGCCCGGAAGGTGTTGGCAGGTTCAGGCCCGCGGTTCATCAGCGTGCAGGATCCCGTACCGAGTTCGGTAGAAGATCTTGCACTGAGCGGGCCTTACGCAGGTCGAGACTCCGATGTTCTTGGTGCGGATGAACGCGAGGGTCAGAACGAGTCGCGCGGCGCCGATCCCGATCAGGGCCTGAGCAAACCGTCCGGTCATCGCGATGAAGGCAGCCAGCATGATGGTCGGGAACAGCACGCGCGGGATCAGCGCCGCGACGTTGGTGGGCCGCGGAAGCGTGGTCAGGGCGAAGAGCCCGACGACGCAGGCCACGATGATGGCGCCCCACTTCCACGTGCCACCTCGACCGGTGTCCCGTTGTAGAACGGGAAGTCGTGGTTGTCGCGCCGTTCGATGCGGTGGCCACGTCCATCCCCGAAGTCAGCCGCCACACGTGCAGGTCGTGGACGGCGGTGACCCGGGAACGTTGAGCAGGGTGTCGCTGAGTTCGGCTGGGTCCATGCCTTCGGGGGCGTGCTGGCCAAGGACTGTGAGCACCTCGCGGCCGAGCAGGAGAGCCCGGACGACGACGAAGACCGCGATTGCGAGCGCGATGCCGGTGTCCCACCAGGCGTTCCCGGTCCAGGCCACCATCGCGCCGGCGACGATGACGCCGATCGAACCGAGCGTGTCGGCGATCACCTCCAGGTAGGCGCCCTTGACGTTCAGGCTTTCGCCTGCGCCGACGCAGAGCAGGATGAGGCAGACCAGATTGACGACCAGACCGATCACGCCGACGGTCATCATCACGCCGGACGCGAGTTCGGGGGTGTTGCCGATCCGGCCGATGGCCTCCACTGCGATGTAGACGCCGACGGTGATCATGAGCAGCACGGCGAGCCCGGACGCGAACACTTCCGCGCGGTACGAGCCGAAGGTGCGGCGTCCGGTGGTGTCGGTGCGGCCGGCGATCCGGGTGGCGACCAGCGCGGCGCCGAGGGTGGTGACGTCGGCGGCCATATGGCCCGCGTCCGACATCAGCGCCAGCGACCCGGAAAGTAGGCCGGCGACGAGTTCTACGACGAAGAACGCTGCGACCAGGGCGAAGGCGACGGCGAGGCGCCACCGGTGGCGTCCGGCAGCGCTGTGGTGGTCGTGGGAGTGGCTCACTGCGCCACCGTCGGGTTGCGGCCGGTGTGGCTGGTGGTGCCATGGGTGATGTGCTCGCGGGTGACGTCCAGCAGCAGCCGGACGTGGGCGACTCGATGGGATGCAGACTTCTCCGGGTGCCTTCGAGTTGACGATGGACGAACTGCGGGCCGTGACCGGCGGAGGTGATCGAGTGGGAGCCGCCGCCGGCGGAACTCGTCCAGCACCTGCGTGCGCGGATGGCTGAGCTCGACGAGCTCGGCATTGAGGCGATGGATTGAGCCCGCCGCTTCATCGGGCTGGCACCTCCGCGGCGGTGGGGTAGGACGCCTGTGCCCCAGGTCGTTGCACCGACTTGGCAGCCACCGCACTTGCCCGGGCCAGCCCGGCCGGCAACGGCTCGCCAGCAGCGAGCGCAACAGCCAAGGCGCCGACGAACGCGTCGCCGGCGCCAGTGGTGTCCACGGCGGTCACCGGAAGCGCGGGTTGGCGGTATCGGGCGCCGTCGCGATCGAGCGCGAGCGACCCTTCGGCACCGAGGGTGAGCACGACGCTGCGTGGGCCGAGTTGTGCCAGACGCGCCACGAGCTCGTCCGATGTCGCGGGCGAACCCGGGTCATCGCCCAGCAGGATCAGGGCCTCGCTGCGGTTCACCACCAGCGGGTCGCAGACCGCCAGTACCGACGCGGACGGAACCGCGGCCGGCGCAGCGTTCAGCAGGAACCGGGTGCCGTTCTCGCGGCAGGTGGCGGCGACGTGCTCCACCGTGGCCATCGGCACCTCCTGCTGCATGACCACCAGATCGGCGTTCGCCCAGCGCGGCGCGCAGCCGGCGACGTACCCGGGGGTGACCGAGTTGTTCGCTCCAGGGGCGACCACGATGGAGTTCTCGCCGTCCGGGGTGACAAAGATCAGGGCCACCCCGCTGGGTGCGGAGGTGTCCGCGAGGTCGGTCACGTCCACCCCCGCCGCGGCGAGCGACGTCCGCAGCAACTCGCCGTTGGCGTCCTCACCGACGCAGCCCACGAAGCGAACCGCGCCGCCCTGAAGTCCGGCGGCGACCGCCTGGTTGGCACCCTTACCGCCCGCAGTCACGACCAGGTCGGAGCCGAGGATGGTCTCGCCACCGTCGGGCCGGCGGTCGACCTGCACGATCAGGTCTGCGTTGGCCGAACCGATCACAGCGATGGTGCCCAAGGCGTCCTCCAGAGTTCGGGTGAGTACTAGTAGGCCAGACCCTGCGGCTCGGGACCGAGTGGCGCGGAGGCCGGGTTCGGCACCCGGAAGCCGTTCGCACGGTAGGCCGCATAGTCGAACTGCTCGCACTCGTCGTAGCCGATGCGGTGGTAGTCGTAGAAGCCTTCCCAGTCCTCATAGCCGTCGCCGAGGCTGTGCTCCAAGAAGGCGTCGGCCATGGCCTGCGCGAGCCGCGGCCCCGTCCAAAAGGCACCCATCGCGAGCAGGTTGGCGTTGTTGGCCGTGGCCGCACGCTTGGCGGACGGGAGAGTCTCCGCCACGGCCGCATGGACGTGGGGGCACTTGCTGGCCGCGATGTGGATGCCCATCCCGGTGCCGCAGAATGCGAGCGCCTTCTCGAACTCGCCTTCGGCGATCTTCGAGCCGACCAGGAAACCGACCCGGTGGTACATGTCGGCTTCGGCAAGGGTCGGGGTGACATCCTCGACCTGCCAGCCGCGCTCGATCAGGTGCTTCTTCACCGCTTCCTTCAGCGGGAAACCGGCGAAATCGGCGCCGACGACGACGAGCTTGTCCTTGACGGTCTTCACGTTGCTGGTCCTTGTCTCTTCGGGTTTCGGCGTCACGTGGAAAGCGCGGGCTGGTGCGGCAAGAGGCAGGCGTGCTCAGCCGGCCCGGCGAGCCATCTCTTCGACGATCCAGCGGGCGGTCTCACGGGTGCATGCCCCGGGCTCGCTGAAGCTGACCGCGAAGATGCCGGTGATCTCGGTGAGGGTCGGGACGCCTTGCAGCGCCAGGATCTCGTCCGCTTCGGACGCATACTCGTCCGCCGGTGCTCCGCCCGCGATCAGCCCGACCGGGTCGGCTTCGGCCAGAATCCGGATCATCTCGTCCCGTGCGATCGCCATGCCGCTGAGCGTAGCCCGTGGCCCTCCACGCGGTGTTTGGCGCTGGCTCTGCGACTGAACCGTCAGGCCGCGCGGCCAGAGTCCGAGATGGACCCAATTTGATGGGTAAAATGCTAGACATAGAGCATTTGTGGTAGATATAATCGATCGTATGACGGCGGGTGTGTTCGAGGTTTCGCCGCTGGAGCGTTTCCGGCTCGCGAACGAAGCTCGCACGCGTGCTGAGATCGACGAGGCGGTCGCCTTGGCCGATCTGGCTGCTGAGCACGAGTGGACGGCCGGTGATGATTTCGATGTGGTCGGGACGCGTCCCTATCGGGTCGGCGCCGACGGCACTCTGTTGGCGGACGAGTTCCTGCCGCTCGAAGTGGCCGCCATGAAGGGCATCTCGGTAGCTGCGGCGACCTGGCTGATCCGCGATGTGGTGAACCTGAAAGCCCGGCATCCGCTGATGTGGTTCCAGGCGACCAAAGGTCTGATCCCGATGTTCCGGGCCTGCCAGCTGGCTGCTGAGGTGGCGCGCTTCGACCTGAGCCTTGACGAAGCCCAGGTCTTCGACGCCGAGTTGGCGCCGAAGCTGCCGGGGTTGGCGTGGCGGCGGGTGCTGAACCTGGCTCGTGGCCTGATCACCAGGATCGCTCCCGACAAGGTCGTCCAGCTGTCCGAACAGGCGCGGGCGTCCCGGTTCGTGCGGAAGCTGCCCACCGAAGATCCGATGGTGGCTTATCTGTCGGCGAGAGTTGATACCGCTGATGCGATCTTCTTCGACGCGATGGTCGATCGGATCGCCGACCTGCTCGGTGAACAGGGCGACCCAGATGGCAAGGACATTCGCCGCGCCAAGGCGATCGGAGTGCTCGCCACCCCAGCAAGGGCCCACCTGATGCTCGACGAGGCAGGTTCGACCAGCCGAACCGAGAACCAGTCAGTGCGTTCGACCGACCCGCGGTTGCTGCCGGAGGCGACGATCTACGTGCACGTGGCTGAGGAGACCCTGCTCACCGCACGCGGCACCTGCCGAGTCGAGGGGGTCGGTCCGCTGGCAGCGACCATGCTGCGGCACCTGGTCGGGCACACCCGGATCCGGGTCACCCCGGTGATCCAGCCCCACGAGCAGGTCGCGGTTGATGCCTACGAGATCCCGCAGCGGATCCGCCGACAGGTGATCCTGCGCGACGGCTACGAGGTCTTCCCCTACTCAGCCCGCTCGGCCCGCAACCAGGACCTCGACCACACCATTCCCTACCGCGAGGGCGCCAAGGGGCAGACCAGGGCCAGCAACCTCGGCCCACTCTCCCGCAAAGCGCACCGCGGCAAAACCCACGGCGGCTGGCAACTCGAACAACCCGCCCCCGGCGTGTTCCACTGGCGATCACCTGGCGGCTACCACTACCGGGTCGGACGCAACGGCACCTTCCGGCAAGGCAGTGACAAACTCAGCCAGATCCTTTGGAACGCCGACTACCGAAAACCACCTGACGGCTAGGACTTCCGCTGCGTGGCCAGTTCAGCGAGCTTGCGCAACCCTTCGGCGGCCGGGGCTGCGATCGGACCGTCCGCCAGCGCGTCTACAGCAGCGCGGGTCGCGTCCGCGATCTCGCGTTCGGTCGCGGCGAGCGCTCCTGATTCGGTGATCAGCTCGCGAGCCGCGTCCACCTCTGCCGCAGGCAACTCGCGTCCCAGCAGCCCGCTCAACTCTTCAGCCGCTCCGCTTGAAGCGGACGCCATCGCGTTCGCGATCAGCACGGTCAGCTTGCCTTCGCGCAGGTCGTCACCGGCCGGCTTGCCAGTCAGCGCAGCGTCGCCGAACACGCCGAGCACATCGTCGCGGTACTGGAAGGCCCGCCCCAGCGGCGACCCGTAGCTCGCCAGCGCGTCCAGCAGCGCGGCCGACCCGCCACCGAGCGCCGCACCGACCTGCAGGGGCCGTACTACGGTGTACTTCGCGGTCTTGAACTCGACCACCCGGCGAACCTCTGCAAGCACGGCTTCGGGCGAGCGTCGGGCATCCAGCGGCGAGCGCGTCTGCGCCGAGATGTCCAGGTACTGGCCGCCGGTGACCTCGGCTCGCACTGCAGCCATCAGCGGCTGGGCGGACGCCAGCAGTTCGGGCGGTGCGCCGCAGGACGTGAACAACTCCACCGACCACATCAGCAGCAGGTCACCGAGCAGGATCGCGCCGGCCCGACCGAAGTCCTCCGGGGCGCCCCGGCGTGCGGACGCAGCGTGCCGTGCGGCCAACTGAACGTGCGCCGCCGGCAACCCTCGGCGGGTGGCCGAGCCGTCCATCACATCGTCGTGCACCAGAGCGCTGACGTGCAGCAGGTCGAGGCTCGCCGCGGCGCGAATCACGTAGTCAGGAACGGTATCGCCGCCAACGGCAGCCAGATAGCCCCAGCAGCAGAACGCCGGACGCAGCCGCTTGCCTCCGGTAGTGAACGCCCTCGCCAGCTCGACCAGCTCGCCGATCTCAGGCTGGAGCGCGCTCAACGCGTCCGCCCGCGAGTCGATGAAACCCGCCAGCTCGTCGCCGATCGCGGCGCTCAGTTCGGCGGAGAGCGGGTCCGCAGCGTCCAGATTGACCACGCTCTGAGCCTAGACCGCTCGCGGACTGGACGCTGGCCTACCCTTGCCCCCATGCCTTCGTCGCGACCGCAGTCCATCGCCGAAATCCTGGCCGCTGGCGACCACCCGACGATGTCGTTCGAGTTCTTCCCGCCCAAGGACGACGCCGGTCAGGACCAATTGCTGGACGCGATCAGCGCGCTCGAACCCCTCCGGCCCGATTTTGTCTCGGTCACCTATGGCGCCAGCGGCTCCACCCGGGCACGGACGATCGACGCCACCCGCCTGATCCAATCCACCACCGGCGCGCTGACGATGGGCCACCTCACCTGCGTCAGCCAGAGCGTCGCCGAGTTGCACGGAGCGATCGACGCCTACACGGACGCGGGAGTGCGGCACATCCTCGCGGTGCGTGGTGACCCGACCGGCGGTCCGACCGCGGCTTGGGAGCGCCATCCCGATGGGCTGAACAACGCGACCGAACTGGTTCGGCTGGTCAAGGCCGCCGGCGACTTCTGTGTCGGGGTCGCCGCCTTCCCGGACGCACATCCGGAGAACCACGACTTCGAACTCGACGCCCGGGTGCTCGCCGAGAAGGAGCAGGCCGGCGCTGAGTTCGCGATCACCCAGCTGTTCTTCGACGCCGACGCCTACTTCCGTCTGGTTGACCGCGTCCGTGCCCTCGGTTGCCAGCTGCCGATCATCGCCGGGATCATGCCCGTGACCAACGTCCGCCAGATCGAACGCTTCGCGACCCTGTCGGGCGCCGATCTGCCGCAACCACTAGTGGCGAGGCTGCACGCGGTCGCGGATGATCCGGCCGCGGTGCGGGCGGTCGGCCTCGAGATCGCCACCGAACTATGCGACCGGCTGCTCTCCGGCGGCGCTCCCGGGCTGCAGTTCTTCACCCAGAACCGGTCGTCGGCCACCGCCGAGATCCTGGCCCGGCTACGCGAGATCGCGCCGCCAGGCACCTGACTGGCCGACATCGATGGTCACTAGGCGCTGGGTGGGCCGGGTGAGCGACACGTAGAGCACGCGGACGCCGCCAGGGGACTCCGCGACGATCTCGTCCGGGCCCACCACCACGACCGCGTCGTACTCCAGGCCCTTCGCAGTCAGCGGGCTGATGAAGCTCACCCGAGAGCCCTGCGCAGCGACGGACGGCAGCTCCGCTGCAGCCAGCCCAGCCAACCGGGACGGCGGCGCGATCACGCCGATCGTGCCCTGCACCTGACCGGCCAGCTCCGCCACCACAGCGTCCAGGCGCGCCGCGAGCTCATCTGGGCCGGCAGCCAACAGCAGCGGCTCGATACCGGTCGAGCGGACGGCGTCCGGCAGGTCGGCACCCGGGAAATCGCGGCGCACCACGTCCGCGGCAAGGCGGAACACCTCGGCCGGGCTGCGGTAATTCGTCGACAGCCGGAAGTTCCGGTGCGGCGCCGAACCGATCAACTCGGTCAGGGCCCGATCGGATTCCGCCAAGTCCGGCCACGAGCTCTGCGCGGGGTCGCCGACGATCGTCCAACTCGCCTGCGAACCGCGCCGCCGCAGCATCCGCCATTGCATCGGGCTGATGTCCTGGGCCTCATCCACCAGCACATGGGCGAAGGTGTCGTGCGGATCGGCGTGCGGATCGACCTCACGAT
>Ga0208823_1003666_pt1 | contig 10828 bp, 8 predicted proteins | sample AD_UKC075_MetaG_FD_184440 | JGI IMG/M metagenome (GOLD analysis project Ga0208823, IMG submission 184440) | Active sludge microbial communities of municipal wastewater-treating anaerobic digesters from USA - AD_UKC075_MetaG (SPAdes) (version 2) | ecosystem: Engineered > Bioreactor > Anaerobic >... | reverse complement strand
CCCTGTGCCTAGTCGGCGCGCCGGAGAATCCCCATCCATCGCCGAACGTCTTCAATCTGATCTTCAAGCGCCGCCGGCTGGCCGGTTCGCTGATCGGAGGCATTCGGGAAACCCAGGAAATGCTCGATTTTTGCGCCGAGCATGGCATCGTCTCCGACATCGAACTCATCCCGATTCAGAAGATCAACGAAGCCTATGAGCGCGTGCTGCGCAGCGATGTGAAGTACCGCTTCGTCATCGACATGGCCTCGCTGCAGCCCGAATCGGCGGCGGCCAGCTGAGACAGTCGGCCCGACAGTCGGACTCGACCCGTCCCGCATCCCCTCTCGACCACGCCCATGTCGGTTCGAGAGGGGCATTGTCCACTCCACATTCCTAGCTCGAAAACGGCATTCAGACCGAGCCGGGACGCTTGGCGCGTCGAGTCGGCGTGGCGGTCCAGGGGTCGTCCGGCCAGGGATGCTTGGGATAACGCCCTTTCAGCTCCTTTTTGACCTCGCTGTAGGTCCGCTCCCAGAAGCCCCGTAAATCCTGGGTCACCTGGATCGGACGCTGGGCCGGCGACAGCAGGTGCAGCAGCACCGCAATCCGTCCGGCCGCGATGCGCGGAGTGTCGGCCAACCCGAACAGCTCTTGCAGTTTCACCGCCAGCACCGGCGGTTGACCGGGCGTGTATTGCAGACGCAAGCGGGAGCCGCTGGGGACCGGCAAATGGGTCGGAGCCAACTCGTCCAATTGCGTCCGCAGGCGGCCATCGAGCAAGCCGTGCAGCGCTGCGGCCAAATCCAGCCGCGCCAGATGCTCGCGCCGGCTGATGCCATCCAGCCAGGGCGCCAACCATTGTTCCAGCCATTCATGCAACCAGGTATCGCTCACATCCGGCCACCCCTGTTCGGGAAACCAGGAGCGCAGCGAGGACACCCGCGCCTGCCAGTCGCGCAGCTCGCGGGTCCACGGCAGGCTGTCGATCCCCATGCGGCGAACGCCGTTCAACATGGCCTGGCGCAGGGATTCCGGGTCCGCTGCGGCCAACGGCGCGCTGGCGAGAACCAAAGCACCCAAGCGCTGCTCGCGGCGCACCATGACCGCTTCCTGGCGCTCGTCCCAGTCGACCTCGGCCACGGTTCGCACCCGGGCAGCCAACTGCAAAATCAGCGCATCCGGGCTGACCGGCGCAGCCAGCCAGATCCGGCCCTCACTGGCTCCGGCATCCAATTGCGCCACGGCCAACCAAGCGTGCTTGCACAATGGATCGCCATCCACCAGACGCACCCCCCGGCCGCTGGCCAATTGATAGCGGCCACCGCTTCCTTCGCGGCGACGGGCAACCCGGTCGGGATAGGCCAGGGCCAGCAACAGACCCAGCGCGGTCGAATCCGGCCAGCTCTCCACACCCTTTTCGGTGGCCTTCAGCACAGTCCGCCAGCGCTGCGCCATCCGATCGACGCGAGCGCAGGCAGCGGGATCGGCCTGCCAGCGCCGTGCACCATCGCGGCCAGCGCGGCGAAACGCCCGCAACGCATCCAGGCGCACGGCGAAATCGCTGCCGTAGGCATGCTCGCCCCGCAGCAGGTCGCGCTCCTCCAGCAGCGCGGCGACATCGGCCGCCACCGCACCCAGCCCGAGTGCTGCACCGCGCCGCAGCAGATGGGCCAGGCGGGGATGGGTCGGCAGTTCAGCCAGCGCCTGTCCGGTCGGGGTGATGCGGCCATGCTCGTCCAGCGCTTCCAAGTCGACCAACAGCGCCTGGGCCTGGGCCAATGCGCCAGGCGGCGGTGGATCGAGCCAGGATAGGGTCTGGGCATCGTTCACGCCCCAGCGCGCCAATTCCAGCGCCAGCGACGCCAGATCGGCTTCGAGGATTTCGGCGACCCGACGAGGGCGCAGCCGTGTGTGCGCAGCCTCGCTCCACAGGCGATAACAGGTTCCCGGTCCGAGTCGCCCCGCCCGACCGGCACGCTGGTCGGCCGCATCGGCGGATACCCGCACCGTGTCCAGCCGGGTCAGGCCGCTGCGCGGATCGAATCGCGGCACGCGGCTCCAACCAACGTCGACCACCACGCTCACGCCTTCGATCGTCAAGCTGGTTTCGGCGATGTTGGTGGCCAGCACGATCTTGCGACGGCCCCCGGGATCGGGCTGGATGGCGCGCTGCTGGGCATCGCCGGACAAGTCGCCATGGAGCGGAATCAGCGCCAGTCCGGCTCCCGCCGGTTCCGCCGCCAGCCGCTGCTGCAGTCGGCGGATTTCATCGCCGCCCGGCAAGAACACCAGAAGATCGCCGGCATGGCGATCCAAGGCGGTCAGCACGACGCGAACCGCGACATTGAGATCCAGACCATCGGGATCGCGCGCCAGATAATGCCGAGTCACCGGATAGGCGCGGCCTTCGCTGGTAACGATGGGGGCATCGCCCAACAAACGGGCCACGGCCGCGCCATCCAACGTCGCCGACATGACCAGCAGGCGCAGATCGGGACGCAGACCTTGCTGGCTGTCCAAGCACAGCGCCAGCGCTAGATCGGCCGACAGGCTGCGCTCGTGGAATTCGTCGAAGATCACCAGCCCCACGCCATCCAGGGCGGGATCGCGCTGCAGGCGACGGGTAAGAATGCCCTCGGTCACCACTTCGATGCGCGTTCGCGAGGACACTCGGCGCTCGAACCGAATCTGGTATCCCACCGTCTCGCCAACCGCCTCGCCCAACAATTCGGCCATCCGGGCAGCCGCGGTCCGGGCCGCCAGACGCCGTGGCTCCAGGATCAAAATGGACTGCCCGGCCAACCATGGCTCGGCCAATAGCGCCAGCGGCGTCCCGGTGGTCTTGCCGGCCCCAGGCGGTGCTTGCAGCACCAGCGCAGTGGAAACACGCAGCGCGGTTCGGATCGCCGGCAGCGCCGATTCGATCGGCAGAGCAGGCTGGCAGGATCGCTGTAGCAGAATAGTTTCGGTCACGGCCGGTTACGAAATGGGGATGAGATTGCGTATGCTGTTATCCGCTGGCGATGCCGCGTGCATTTGCCCATCGCTTTGGCTATGGTTGGCAAACTTGCCTGCGGTTGGACGACCTTGCGCACTGATTGACACCAAAGCTGTCCATCATACGTCCGGCACCTTTTGACCACAGCATCGACACGGCGCGGCTGGCACGATTCACGCATGATCGCTGCTATCAGGATCGGCGGCGACGCCGATCGATGGGGGCTGTGCGCTGGCCTGCACGGTTGGCGTCACAGACAGGAACTACCGACCACCGCGTGGGATTTTGCCGGAATGCCGGAAATTTCGCACCGACAAACTCGGAATTACCGGCTAAGCACACCATCTAAAGTCTAGAAAAGCCAAGAGATGAGAGCCACTTAACCACAATTTGTTGTTTATATACTGCTTATTGTGGCCAACTTGATACTTTATTGGTATAATCGATACGGTTCGATATGTCAATCGCAAGTCTTAGGTCAATCGCTACCATGTCCAAGCGAATTGTTGTATCCCTATGGTTTTGTACGCTCCTGTGCGCCTGCGCGCTGAACACCGGATCGGTGGAAGCGCAAGTGGCCACCACCCACCAAACTCCGGCAGCGTCCGAGGTTGATCCTCGCAACTTGACCGAAGCGACCGCAACCCCGACCGTGGCCAGCCTGAGCAGCCAGGAGTCGGCTGTCGAGGATGAGGAACCTCAGTCGGCTGCTACCGTCCAGGAAACTCCGTCGTCGGAGCCGGTCGCGACGCCCACAGCGCCCGCCCTGCCCCCCTGTCCCGACGCCAATGGCTCGCTTCAAAACCAGATCGCGGGGCAAATTTGCCAACGGATCCGCACCGAGCCGCCGCCGACCGTCCTGAAGGTCGACAACCGCGATTTGCGCATGATGGAGTATTTGATTCCGTTCTATACGCAGCGCGATTATCGAGCGGGCTGGTTCGATGCCGAAGGCAAGCCCCTGCCCGCCGCCAACGAATTGCTGAAGGCCCTGGGCGAAGCCGATCGCGAAGGACTGCAAGCTTCCGACTATGACCGGGCACAGCTGCGGAAACTGCTCGATGGGCTCCAGAAAGGCAACGGTTCGCCGGACGCCAGACAACTGGCCAACGCCGATCTGTCGCTCACCGACACCTACCTGAAATACGCCTCCAACCTGCTGTCGGGCCGCCTGTCGCCTCGCAAGGTCGATCCCGACTGGGCGATCAAGCCCCGCTCCCGGAATCTGGCCAACGATCTGCAGGAAGCCCTGGCCAGCGGCCAGATCGCCGAATCGCTCCGGGCGCTGTCGCCGAAAAGCAAAGGCTATGCCCAACTGCGCGAAGCGTTGCAGCGCTATCGGAAGGTCGAACAGCAAGGCGGCTGGCCGATGGTGGCCAGTTCCGGCCTGGCCTCAGGCGCGCAAGGCCCACAGGTGCGGGCTTTGCGGACGCGACTGCAGGCCAGCGGCGACCTGAGCGGGGGCGACGCCGACAAGGGCGGGTACGACAAGGCGGTGGCCGATGCGGTGCGGCGCTTCCAGAAACGGCATGGGCTGCCGGAAACCGGTGCGGTCAACGCCGCCACCCAGGCCGCGCTGAACGTGCCCGTATCCGAACGGATCCGCCAAGTCGAGCTGAACATGGAACGCTGGCGCTGGCTGCCGGACGACTTCGGATCGCGCTACATCCTGGTCAATATCCCCAGCTTCAAGATGAGCGTATTCGAAAACGGCAAACTGGTGATCGAATCGAAGGTCGTGGTCGGCCGGGAAGAGCGTCAGACTCCGACCTTCACCGCCAACATGGCTTATCTGGTACTGAGCCCGAAATGGTACGTGCCCCGCTCCATCGCGGTGAAGGACAAACTGCCGCAGCTCAAGCGCAATCCCAATGCCTTGGCCAAGCAAAACATCCGGATCTACGATAGCGCCGGGCGACCGGTCAATCCGAGCTCGGTGAATTGGAAGGCGGTCAGCGCCAACAATTTCAGCTACCAGTTGCGCCAGGATGCCGGTCCCCGCAATGCGTTGGGCGGGATCAAGTTCATGTTTCCGAATCCCTACAACGTCTACCTGCACGACACGCCCTCGCGGGAGTTGTTCAGCCGCAACCAGCGCACCTACAGTTCCGGCTGCATTCGCATCTCCAACCCCGTGGAGCTGGCCGAGTATCTGCTCAAGCACGATCAACGCTGGAACCACGATACGATTCTGGCGGCGTCCACCAGCGGCAAGCAACGCGTGGTCAACCTGCCACAACAGGTGCCGGTCTATCTGCTGTACTGGACGGCCTGGGTCGATGAAAACGGCCAGCTCCAGTTCCGGGACGACATCTACAAGCGCGACAAACCGCTGGTCCGAGCCTTGTATCAGGACGACGCCGGAATCAAGAGCAGCAAAGGCGCCTAGTCGATCTGGTCATTACCCCGATCCCCCGGCTGTCATGGTCGGGGGATTTTCATTTTCTGCGCAGGTGACGACGAATGCGGGTGGCATTGGGCGTACAGTACGACGGCTCGGCGTTCCGGGGTTGGCAGACCCAGCAAGCGGGAGTACGGACCGTGCAGAGCTGTCTGGAGCAGGCTCTGACCCAGGTCGCCCACCATCCGGTGCGGCTGATCTGCGCCGGGCGCACCGACGCCGGCGTCCACGGCGCAGGTCAAGTGGTGCATTTCGACACCACGGCGGTCCGCTCGACCCGCGCCTGGGTTTTGGGAGGCAACGCCAACCTGCCCGAAGACGTCAGCCTGATCTGGGCCTGCGAAACGCCGGACGATTTTCATGCCCGTTTTTCGGCACTGGCTCGCCGCTACCGCTATCTGATCTTCAACCACGCCTGTCGCTCGGCCTTGTGGCGGCAGCGGGCGACCTGGTGTTACCAACCGCTGGACGCGGCGCGCATGCAGGAGGCGGGACAGTGGCTGGCCGGCGAGCACGATTTCAGCTCGTTCCGCGCCGCCGAATGCCAGGCCCGGCACCCGATCCGGGAAATCCGGGAATTGACGGTGCAACGTCGGGGAGATGGGGTGGTGCTGGACATTGAAGCGAACGCCTTTCTGCACCACATGGTGCGCAACATCGCCGGCGTGCTGATGGCGATCGGCATGGGCGATCGCCCTACCGAATGGGCGCGCGAGGTATTGGAGCGGCGCGATCGGACCCAGGCTGGGGTGACTGCAGCGGCGGCGGGCCTGTATCTGGCCAAGGTGCGCTATCCCGAACGCTTCGGCCTACCGGAAACGACGCCGGTCATGCCGGATTTCAGCGGTTGAACGTCCCGTTCACACCAACACCAGATTGTCCCGATGGATCAGTTCCGGATCGTCCACATGCCCCAGCAAGGTTTCGATGCGGCGGGTGGTCTTGCCAATCAGCAGCAGGGCCTGTTCGGTATCGTAATTCACCAGCCCGCGGGCGACTTCCACCCCACCGGGATCCAGACATGAGACCAGGTCGCCACGCACGAAACGTCCTTCGATCGCGGTGACCCCCACCGGCAGCAGGCTCTTCCCAGCCGCCCGCACCGCCCGCACCGCGCCGGCGTCCAGATGCAGGCGGCCTTTGACCTGCAACTGCACCGCCAACCATTGCTTGCGCGCCACCAGCGGGGTTTGACTGGGACGCAGCAGGGTGCCCAGTGGCCTGCCGGCCGCCACCTGCCGCAACACTTCCGGCTCGCGGCCCCAAGCCAGCAGGGTGAAAGCCCCGGAGCGGGCCGCCTTGGCTGCCGCATGCAATTTGGTCATCATGCCGCCGCTGCCCAGCGCGCCGGCTCCGCTGGCCATCGCCGTCAGCGCTGCATCGCCGGCCCGCCCTTCGCTGATCAATCGGGCGTCGACGAACTGGCGCGGATTCTTGTCGTATAGGCCCTGCTGGTCGGTGAGGATGACATACAGCTCGGCCTCGACCAGATTGGTCACCAACGCCCCCAGGGTATCGTTATCGCCGAAGCGGATCTCCTCGAAAGCGACCGTGTCGTTTTCGTTGATGACCGGCACCACCCGCAGCCGCAGCAAGGTCCGCAGGGTATTGCGGATATTGAGATAGCGGTGACGATCGGAGGCGTCCTCATGGGTCAACAGAATCTGCGCGGTTTGGATGCCGTGGCGCTCGAACGCCGATTCCCAGGCTTGCACCAGCCCCATCTGTCCCACCGCCGCCGCCGCCTGCAAATCGGCCAGCGCAGTGGGCCGCTGTTGCCAGCCCAGCCGCCGCATTCCTTCGACCACCGCACCGGAGGTCACCAGCAACACTTCCCGTCCGGCCTGGTGCAATTCGGCCATCTGCGCCACCCAAGCGTCGATGGAAAAATTATCCAGTCCCTGCCCGTCATTGGTGATCATGGCGCTGCCGATCTTGATCACCCAGCGCTGCGCTGCGCCTAACTGTTCACGTGTCTTGTCGAGCATCGCTCGTTTCATCCTCCGGCGGCGCGGGCTGGTTCGGCGACGCCGCAAGCTCCGCCCGCCGCCGTTCCTCCAGCCGCTCCATCACCGCCTGCATCAAGATTTCGGTGCCCTCGCGCTCGGCAGCCGAGATGGCGAACACCGGCCCGCGCCAGTCCAAGGCCGTCACGATCTCGGCTACCCGCGCCGCGCGTTGTTCGGCTGGGACCAGATCGAGCTTGTTCAGCACCAGCCAGCGCTCGCGTTCGGCCAATTCGGCGTCGTACTTAGCCAATTCGCCCAGGATGATCCCGACGTCCCGCACCGGATCACCGCTGTCGCTATAGGGCGAGACATCGACCAGATGCAACAGCAACCGGGTACGGGCCAGATGGCGCAGAAACTGGATGCCCAGCCCGGCTCCCTCGGCCGCACCCTCGATCAGGCCAGGGATGTCCGCCATCACGAAGCTGTGCAGCGGCCCGACCCGGACCACGCCCAGGTTGGGATGCAAGGTGGTGAAGGGATAGTCGGCAACCTTGGGCCGAGCGGAGGATACGGCGCGGATCAGGGTGGATTTGCCGGCATTGGGCATCCCCAGCAGCCCGACATCGGCGATCACCTTCAATTCCAGGCGCAGATTGCGCGCTTCGCCCGGCGTACCCGGTTTGAATTGACGCGGTGCGCGATTGGTGCTGCTCTTGTAGCGGGTATTGCCGAGGCCGTGAAAACCACCGCGGGCGGCCAGCAGACGCTGGCCGGATTGGACCAGATCGCCGATCAGCTCACCGGTATCGGCATCGTAAACGGCGGTGCCGACCGGAACCGCAATGACCAAATCCGTGCCGCTGCGCCCGGTGCAGTCGCTGCCCATGCCTTTCTGGCCATGCTCGGCCTCGAACCGCCGGGTGAACCGATAGTCGACCAGGGTATTGAGTTCGGCATCAGCCGCCAGGTAAATGCTGCCACCATCGCCGCCGTCGCCGCCGTCGGGACCGCCAAAAGGAATGTATTTCTCGCGCCGGAAACTGACGCAACCGTCGCCGCCGTTGCCGGCCTCGACCCGAATGATGACTTCATCGACGAATTTCATAGCGCCTTCCTCGAACCGGGGACAAAACAAAAGCCCCAAGCGGGGCTTTCTTGCAGTGCACCCGGACTAGCGGCGATTCATTGTACCGCCGGGTAGACACTCACATACTTGCGACCGAGAGGCCCCTTGGTCTCGAAGGTCACCAGACCCTCGGCCATGGCGAACAGGGTGTGATCCTTGCCGCAGCCGACATTCTGTCCCGGATAGAACCGGGTGCCGCGCTGCCGCACGATGATGTTGCCGGGCAGCGCCAACTGACCACCGAACAGCTTGACGCCAAGCCGTTGCGCATGGGAATCGCGACCGTTGCGGCTGCTGCCGCCTGCTTTTTTGTGTGCCATGGCTCTCAGTCCTCTTGGATCGGGGCCGTTTTGTCAAGCAGCGCTGGCTGACCGACCAGCCCGCTGATGCCGGCGATCTTCAGCTCGGTGTAGGATTGCCGGTGGCCCTGGGTCTTGAAATAGTGTTTGCGGCGCCGGAACTTGATGATCCGGACCTTCGGGCCACGGCCCTGCGATTTGACGGTGGCCGTCACCCGGGCGCCGGCGATATAGGGCGCACCGACCGTGACCTGCTCGCCGTCGGCGACCATCATCACCGTGTCGAACTCCACGGAAGCGCCTTCCTCGACTTCGAGCTTCTCGACCTTGAGGGTCTGACCCTCGGCCACCCGGTACTGTTTGCCCCCGGTTTTGATGACAGCGTACATTGATGAACTCTCCAAAAACGACTCGTCCGTCCCGAACTAAAGGGGATGGATTGTAACGGCCGGAGCGTTCAAGGTCAAACGTATCATACGGTTTCAGCGACGCCGGAGCCCCTGCCTTGACCCTGACTCTGCCAATCCGTAGCATGGCGGGCGTTCTCTTTCAACCGGCTCGACTCTATGGACATTGAACGGATCCGCGCCCCGATCGCCGACGACCTTCAGGCCGTCAATGCCCTGATTCGCCAACAGCTTCACTCCGATGTGGTGCTGATCAACCAGCTGGCCGGTTATATCATCGACGGCGGCGGCAAGCGGCTGCGCCCCCTCACCGTGTTGCTGTCGGCGCGCGCCTGCGGCTATGCCGGCGCTGCCCATATCAATGCTGCGGCCATCATCGAATTCATCCATACCTCCACCTTGCTGCACGATGACGTGGTGGACGAGTCCAGCTTGCGGCGCGGGCGAGAAACGGCCAACGCCATCTGGGGCAATCAGGCCAGCGTGCTGGTCGGCGACTTTCTCTATTCCCGCTCGTTCCAGATGATGGTCGGCATCGGCAGTATGCGGGTCATGGAGATCCTGGCCGACACCACCAACACGATCGCCGAGGGCGAGGTGTTGCAGCTGCTCAACGTGCACGATCCCGACACCACCGAAGAGCGTTATATGGCGGTGATTCACTGCAAGACCGCCAAGCTGTTCGAGGCCGCCGCGCAACTGGGAGCGGTGTTGACCGATCGACCGCGCGACGAGGAATTGGCGCTGGGCCGCTATGGGATGCACTTGGGCACCGCCTTCCAGTTGATCGACGATGTGCTGGACTACAGCGCCTCCAGCGCCGAACTCGGCAAGAACATCGGCGACGATCTGGCCGAGGGTAAACCGACCCTGCCGCTGATCCATGCCATGCGTCACGGCACGCCCGAGGAAGTGCGGATCATCCGCGAGGCGATCGAACAGGGTGGGCTGGAGCGCATCGACGTCGTCAGCCGGACTATTGAGTCCACCGGCGCGCTGGACTATACTGCGCGTCTTGCCGCTGAGGAGGCCGAGCGCGCCATCACCCAACTGGGGGCGTTGCCCGATTCGCCCGCCAAGGATGCCTTGGTGGATTTGGCCCGATTCTCGGTAAGCCGCCGTTATTGATTCATTCCCTTGTCGGGGTGTAGCTCAGCCTGGTAGAGCACTGCCTTCGGGAGGCAGGAGTCGCAGGTTCAAATCCTGTCACCCCGACCAAATAATCAACGCCTTATAGCCGTTTTTCTTTCGTCCTGATCTTGGCCTATGACCAGATTATGACGATCCAGCGTTTCCACCGTCCCGCGCAACTGATCTGGCATCAAGTGGGAATAGACATCCAATGTGGTCTGGATGTCGGCACGCCCAGTAAGCCGCACCCTTTCCGGAATCAGCGTTCTGCCCTGTACCAACCATTCCATTCAGTGATGCGCAAACATCTTTGGCGACGAACCAAGGGTTACCATGTTCATCTTGAGTGGCGCAGATTCATTGGATTTGAAGGTGAACGGAATCAAATCGGTAGGCATAACGGTTTGAAGTGGACCCCTTGTCCAGACAATTTTTGGTCGAATTTAAGATAGTTCCTCTGCGGCTCTTGGTGACAGGATTACTGCCCTGTCGGCATACACCTCAGCCGGTGTTCGATAGTCCAGAGCCTGAT
>Ga0208823_1003662_pt1 | contig 10834 bp, 9 predicted proteins | sample AD_UKC075_MetaG_FD_184440 | JGI IMG/M metagenome (GOLD analysis project Ga0208823, IMG submission 184440) | Active sludge microbial communities of municipal wastewater-treating anaerobic digesters from USA - AD_UKC075_MetaG (SPAdes) (version 2) | ecosystem: Engineered > Bioreactor > Anaerobic >... | reverse complement strand
AGGCAAACCCTGTACACTGAAAAGGCACGAAAGGGTTAGTTCACCACAGTGACCGTAGTTCGTGCCGTATGTAGAAAACTTGGGCAATCCACGCAATAGTACCTTAAGTATATGAATCTGCAAAATTAGCAATGACGTTTCGCGGTCTATGTTCGGTTATATCGTGTTTTTAAAGCATGTAGGCTACCTTTTCGCCATCACAATCATTTAGAACAAGGAAGGAGGAGATTGAGGTTGAAAAAAACACCGCTTTACGAGAAACACATTTCACTGGGCGGTCGTATTGTTGATTTCTTGGGGTGGGCTCTTCCCGTGCAGTATAGTGGGATCGTTGACGAACACCTAGCCGTGAGAAACGCGGCCGGCTTGTTCGACGTATCTCATATGGGGGAGATAGAAGTTAAAGGAAAAGAAGCCTTGAATTTCATTAACTACATCGTTACTAACGACGTTTCCAGACTGGTGCCTGGTAAAATCATGTACTCTCCTATGTGCTACGAACATGGTGGGGTGGTAGATGACATTTTGATATACATGCATGACGAAAGCAATTTGCTTTTAGTCGTCAATGCCGGCAACAAGGATAAAGATTATCAGTGGATCTTGGATAAATCAAAGGACTTTGATGTTAATGTTCTGGATATGTCCGATTCCTATGCTCAAATTGCCTTACAGGGGCCAAAGGCCGAAGGCATACTTCAAAAACTCACCGATATTCCCTTAGGGGATCTGAAGTTTTATGCCTTTAAGGACGAAGTCTTAGTTGATGGCGTGAAGGTTTTGCTTTCGCGAACAGGATACACGGGCGAGGACGGTTTTGAGCTTTATCTGTCCCCCTCCGATGCCGTTCATGTTTGGGACAAGCTGCTTGAAGCCGGCAAAGAAGAAGGCTTGCTTCCAGCCGGATTGGGCGCGCGAGATACCTTGCGTTTTGAGGCTAGTCTACCCCTCTACGGACAGGAACTTTCCGAGGAAATAACACCCCTTGAGGCCGGTCTTGGTTTCTTCGTCAAGCTTGACAAGGAGGATTTTATAGGAAAGTCCAGCTTGCTTGAGCAAAAGGAGAAGGGGTTGAAGCGTAAGATAGTGGGATTGGAAATGATCGAAAAGGGCGTTCCAAGGCATGGCTACGAAGTAAGATCTCAAGGCAAGGCGATTGGCACGATCACCTCCGGATCGTTTGCTCCTTACCTGGAAAAATACTTGGCTTTGGCCTTACTTGACATAGACTTTACAGAAGTAGGTCAGGAAGTGTATGTTGATATAAGAGGAAGGGATAGGCTCGCTGAAGTTGTCGAGACTCCTTTTTATAAGAGACGTTACAAACGCTAATTAAAAAATAAAATTAGGAGGTGCTGTAGGACATGAACATACCTGAGGACTTGAGGTATACGAAAACGCATGAGTGGGTTAGGGTTGAAGATGGCAGGGCCTATGTCGGAATAACTGATTTCGCTCAAGAGCATTTAGGCGATATAGTTTATGTGGAACTTCCCGAAGTGGGATCGGAGGTAGAGGCGGGAGACGCTTTTTGTTCGGTCGAATCTGTCAAGGCGGCCTCCGATGTATATTCGCCCGTTTCGGGCAAAGTGATTGAAGTTAACGGATCCCTGGAAGATGAACCTGAATTGTTGAATGAAGATCCCTACGAAAATTGGATCGCAGTCATCGAAATGAGCGATCCGGGGGAGGTGGATGCCCTTCTCGATGCCGAAAGCTACGCGAAGCATTGCGAAGAAGAAGAGGAGGAGATGGCTTGATGTGGAGCTATATTCCCCACACGCGCGAAGATAAGGAAAAGATGTGCAAGGCCCTGGGCATCGCATCTATTGACGAGTTGTTCGATGATATTCCTAAAAAGGTGCGAATGAAGGGAGATTACGATATCCCTGGTCCCATGACCGAAGATGAATTAATCGTGCACATGCAAGAGCTGGCGGGCAAAAATTCACATCTGGATAGTCATGCCTGTTTTTTAGGCGCAGGGGTTTATGATCACTTCGTGCCTTCCGTGATCGACGCAATGGCATCTAGGGGCGAATTTTACACGGCTTACACACCCTACCAACCGGAGATTAGCCAAGGGACTCTCCAGGCTATCTTCGAATATCAGTCGATGATATGTGAGCTTACGGGCATGTATGTTTCTAATGCCTCCATGTACGACGGAGCTTCGTCCTTCGCCGAGTCGGCCTTCATGGCTTGTGTGGCTACGAAAAGGGAAAAGGTACTTTGCTCTCGGTCTGTAAATCCCGAATACAGGATGGTCTTAAAGACCTACGCTCACTTTAGAGGTGTCCAAGTAGAGGAGTTCGGCTACAAGGACGGGCAAGTCGATGTAGACGACCTTAAAAGTAAGTTGAACGAAGAAATTGCTGCGGTAATGGTCCAGAGTCCCAATTTCTTTGGTGTCATTGAAGACGTGGCATCAATAGCCGAATTGGCACACTCAAAAGGCGCTTTGCTGATCACGAGCGCAGATCCCATTTCTCTTGCAATCCTGGAAGCGCCTGGAAAGCTTGGCGCTGACATCGTAACAGGCGAAGGGCAAGCCTTGGGCAACCAACCTTCCTTTGGAGGACCGCACTTTGGCTTTTTGGCTGCGACGGAGAAGCTCCTTAGAAGAATGCCGGGGCGCATCGTGGGACAAACAGTTGACACAGAAGGTCGCCGTGGTTTTGTCTTGACTTTACAGGCAAGAGAACAGCACATACGTCGCGAGAGAGCAACTTCGAACATATGTACTAATCAAAGCCTATGTGCTTTGATGGGTGCAGTGTACATGGCCACGATGGGCAAGGAAGGCCTTAAAGAAGTGGCGAAACTTTGTTACAACAAGTCTCATTACGCCATGGAAAAGCTGGTCAAAGAGGGGTTTAAACGTGCCTTTGATGCACCCTTCTTTAAAGAATTTGTCGTGATCTCGCCTAAGCCGGTGAATGAACTTAACGAAAAGCTTTTAAAACAGGGCTTCATAGGCGGCTACGACCTTTCCAAGCACTATCCCGAGATCGACAAGGGCTGGCTAATTGCCGTGACCGAGCGCAGGACGAAAGATGAGATCGACGGGTTCGCTAGTGCCGCAGGGGGTGAAGTGCGATGAAAAAGCCCGTGGAGCTGATATTTGAACTAAGCAAGCCTGGCAGGAAAGCTTACTCACTTCCCGCTTGCGATGTGCCTGAGGCGAGCGAAAAAATTCCGGAGAAATTTGCAAGGAAGGCTGACGCGAGGCTTCCCGAGGTTTTTGAAGTGGACGTGGTTCGTCATTTTACCAGGTTGTCTCAGCTTAATTACGCCGTTGACATAGGGTTTTACCCCCTGGGCTCGTGTACCATGAAATATAACCCGAAGGTGAACGAAGTTGTGTCGCGACTTCCCGGATTTTTGCGGATCCATCCCTATCAACCTGAGGAGATGGTACAGGGCGCTTTGAAGCTAATCTACGATTTGGAAAAGATGTTGTGCGAGATTACCGGCATGGAGCGGGCCACACTGCAGCCTGCCGCAGGGGCGCACGGGGAACTGACGGGACTCATGATAATAAAGACTGCCCTAGAACACCGAGGCGAGGGTCACAGAAACAAGATCATAATACCCGATTCTGCTCACGGTACTAACCCGGCGTCAGCGAGCATGGTGGGCTATGAGGTAGTGGAAGTAAAATCAGACGAGCGGGGAAATGTTGACGTCGAAGATTTAAAGAAACTCATGAGCGACGAAGTGGCGGGCATCATGCTAACAAACCCGAATACGCTGGGCTTATTCGAGGAAAGGATCGATGAAATCTCCAAGATAATACACGATGCCGGAGGGCTTTTGTATTATGACGGTGCTAATCTTAACGCCAACCTTGGCAAAGCACGACCCGGTGACATGGGATTTGACGTGGTGCACTTAAACCTTCATAAGACGTTTAGCACTCCACACGGCGGCGGGGGCCCTGGATCTGGTCCCATAGCCGTGACAAAGGAGCTAGTTCCCTTCCTTCCCGCACCACTTGTCGAATACGATGGTAACCGATACTATCTTAACTACGACAGGCCTTCGTCCATAGGAAGGGTCAGGTCCTTTTACGGAAACTTTAACGTAATGATAAAAGCCTACGCCTATATTCTCACCATGGGACCTGAGGGCTTGAGGGAAGTGGCTGAATGCTCTGTCTTAAGCGCCAACTATCTCATGAAACGATTGCGCGATTACTTCGATCTGCCCTACGATCGGTGGTGCAAGCACGAATTCGTAATTTCGGGCAACAGGCAGAAAAAATCCAAAGGCGTGACTACGTTGGATATGGTTAAGCGCTTGATAGATTACGGTTTTCATCCTCCGACTGTGTATTTCCCCTTGATTGTTCCTGAAGCTATGATGGTGGAACCTACGGAAACGGAAAGCTTGGAGACCTTGGATGCCTTTGCGGAAAGCTTGATAGCGATAGCCAAAGAAGCCGAGGAAAACCCTCAACTTGTCAAGGAATCTCCGAAGACCACGCCTGTCACGCGCTTAGACGAAGTGACGGCCGCTAAAAGGCCAATTGTTAAGTGGGAGTTTGAATCGTAAAGTTTAAATTTAATCGCAAAGCGTCCCTCACCGTAAATTAAAAGGCGTGAGGGACGCTTTGTTAGTTGAATTGCCATTGCGTCACGATCCAGCCGGGTTTTAGATCGTTGTTATAACAATTTTTTGATGGAAAGGAGACATTTGCATGGCAAACAGCGACCTCATTATCATAGGAAGTGGTCCTGGAGGATATGTAGCTGCGATTCGAGCCGCACAACTTGGAGCCAAGGTCACCATCGTTGAAAAAGAAAAAATAGGCGGGACGTGTCTCAATTACGGTTGCATCCCTACAAAGGCTTTGTGCCAAAGCGCTTCGAGCGTTCTTTTGGCCAAGAGAATGGAAGAATTTGGCGTGATTGTCGGCGAGCCTCGAGTTGATATGTCCAAGGTACATGCCTGGAAACAAAGGGCTGTGGACGAACTAACTGGAGGAGTGGAAAAGCTTTTAAAAGGATACAAAGTGAACGTTCTTCACGGTGAAGCGAAATTAATTCACAAAAACAAAATCTTGGTAAGTATGCCAGACGGCAAATCAAGTGAACTTGAATCCAAATATATTTTGATAGCCACCGGGTCCAAAGAGACCATTCCAGATGTGCCTGGCATGGACCTGGAAGGAGTCGTTACCAGTAAGGAACTGCTGGGATTTGAAGGCTTGCCGGAAAGACTTTTAATATATGGTGGCGGCTACATAGCTATGGAATTTGCTAGCATTTACAACGCCTTGGGCTCAAAGGTAACGGTCATGGTTAGAAGCAAGGTGCTTCGCTTGATGGACGGCGAGATATCCAAACGCATGAACGTGTTTTTAAGGAGAAAGGGCGTAACCCTTTACGAGGGGACGCTCCTTGACCGCATCGAGGAAGGCCAGGATGAATTAGTAATTCACGCTTCAGGCAAAACGGGAGAAGTGGTTTTAGGTGCCGACATGGTCTTGGTTGCCACGGGAAACACCCCCAATGTGGAAGGACTAGGCTGCGAGGATGTGGGCATTAAGACCGGGGAAAAAGGCATCGTAGCAGACGAGCTTTACCGCACATCCACAGAAGGAATATACGCCATAGGGGACGTGTTAGGTCCTCCCTATCTGGCCCACGTGGCTTCCGCGGAGGGTAGGGCTGCGGCAGAAGCAATGTTTGGGAAACCAACCAAGGTTAACTATGATGTAATTCCTGCGGCGGTATTCACCATTCCGGAAGTTGGTACCGTTGGGAAGACCGAAGAGGAGCTCCAAAGTAAAGGAACACCTTACAGGGTCGGCAAGTTTCTCTTTGGAGGCAACGGGAAAGCCGTTGCCATGGGTGAAGAAGAAGGTCTAGTAAAAGTTCTCGCTTACGAAGACGGAAAATTAGCGGGGGTTCACATAATTGGCCCTCATGCAAGCGACTTGATTCACGAGGCGGCCATAGCGATGCATGCCGGTGTAACTGCCGAGGAGATGGACTCGTGCATTCATGCCCATCCAACACTAGCCGAGGTCTTTCATGAAGCAGTCATGAACGTTACTGGGCAAGCCATTCATCAACTGCCCAAAAGACGGTAAACTCCCATGGGCTATCTCTTAGATCTCGACTGGATAAACGTTGCCAAAGGAGTCAACGAATACGGCAGATGCCTTATCGTCTTTGTCCTTGCGTAGAGTTATGAAATGAGTGCAGCTAGTTTCAACATAATATTGTAGCGCTTCTTCCGTAGCGCATGCCTCGATCTTCTCGTTACAAAGCGGACAGGAAAAGCTGTAACAAATTTGTCCTACAGAGTCGAGCCTTACGGCCATTTCTTCTCCGAGGTCATTATAATAAAGGACGAGCGATTCTTCCGGTAAAAATCTATTAAAGTGAGAACATTTAGCCTTGGTGCCCTCTTGTGCAGAAGATATGGTCTCAGCTCCACAAGTTGGGCACTTGATTTTCCAATAGTGTGCTATCTTTCTCACCTCTTTTGCTCATGTATTGCGTTTGTAATATAGCACTTATCGGTTATCCCTGCAATAGAATAAAGGTTCTAACGAAAGCAATATAACGGCAATACAAATAAATATTCCGCCCAAAACAGCTCTTTTTTCTGGCACCTCATGAAGCAAGATGAATGCCCACATCATCGAGAAAGGGACCTCAGTCATGGACACCACAGAAGCTATAGAGCTAGACATATACTTAAGTGCTCGTGAAATCATCCCGAAAGCCAGCGCAGAGGTGCAAAGGGCCATGTATAAAAGGCCAAGGTAAGCTTTTAAAGGAGCCTTAAATAGCATCACAGCTTCTCCCGTGAACAAGGCAACTACCCAACAGATTATTGATGCCCACAGAAAGTTCTGCAAGTAGGCTTTGAAATGAGATTCTTTGCCCACCCCATACCTTCCGTTGAGCAGGTATAAGGCATATCCGGCTCCTCCTGCCAGGGCACACAATATGCCTATGAGGTCAAATCTCAACCCCTCTTTGGGATCCCATACTGCGAAGTAAACACCCAATAAAGATACTATTAGGGCCAAAATCTGTACTATGGTGGGACGTTCCCGTGCTATGGCCCAGGCGCCTATCATGGCCCAAATTGGCGCGGTGTAATATAAAATCAACGTTAAGCCTATGGATATCCGTAAAAAAGCGATGCTCAAGCCTAAGTTGGAGCTGATCAAGCCAACAGCGCTTAACCAAAAAAGAGGTTTGCGCATCTCTGCTTTGCGGGGCATTATCAAAGAGCTTCGTGGTTTTGGAGTAAGGAAGATGATAATGCATGTGCTTACGGTGAGGCGAAAAAGGGTTATGAGAAGAGGACTGACCCCAAAACTGTTGATAAATCGGACGGCGGGCCCGTTTGTTCCCCATATTAATGTCGCTCCAAGGGCTAATAATATTCCCTGCATAGCATGATCATACCTCGTTGTTTTGAGCTTTTTGCTAGATGTCAAAGATACCCACCAGAATTGTATGATCTGATGGCCGTTCCCAAATGCGCGGTTCTCTGTCGATATAACAATCCACCGAGCGCTCCGCTAGCGGCTGCGTAGCCAATATGTGATCGACGCGCCAACCGATGTTTCGTTCAAAGGCATTTTTGACGCGATAGTCCCAAAAAGTGAACTGCCCTTCTTCGGGATGATGTTTTCTGAAGACGTCTATGAAACCCCAGGATTTCACCGTATCGAATAAGTCGCGAATTTCCTCATGGAAACAGACATGGTTTCTCTTGGTCTCAGGTTTTGTGACGTCCTTTTCCTCCGGTGCGACGTTCATGTCACCCACCCACAGTATTTTATCTTCGTCATTAAACTGCGATTCCAGCATCTCAAGAAATCGCATCAAAAAATCCTTTTTGTATCGGTAGTCAGGGTGAACTATCGATTTTCCCTGTGGCACATATGTGTTTATTACCCAGATATCGCCAAAACGGGCTATCATGAGCCTGTCGTCATCTCTGGGGTTTTTGCCATCGGGGAAGCCGTAGATTACTTCTTCAGGCTCATTTTGACTTGCTATTGCAACGCCGCTATAACCCTTCTTGCCTCGAAAAAATACATGGTATCCCCACGATTCAAAGGCAGATAGGGGAAATTGGTCGTCACTAACCTTAGTCTCTTGCAAGCAAAGCACATCGACTGGATTTGCAGAGAGCCATCTTTCTAAGATGTGAAGCCTACTTCGAACTGAATTCACGTTAAAGGTAGCTATCGTGAAAAACGGCATTTGTATCATTACCTCCCTTGAGCAATTTTAAAACAGGCTCACTTGGAAAATGTCATTTCCCTGCTGGGAAACCCCGTAACTCGATTTCGATATACTAAACTATTCTAAGACATTCAACGTTAAATTCAACAATATTATTTCAGGTGTTGAGCCTATGCGCACAGGTGGTCCCCACGTTCCGTATCCGCATGATACATAAAAGAGGGTGTTTTCTTTTTGCAAAAGCCCCCAACTTTTTTCAAATATCAATCTCGTAATTAAGTTAAAAGGCCACATTTGGCCGTTATGTGTATGCCCTGAAAGTTGAATGGCTACGCCTTGCGAGGTTGCTTCTTCGAGGTTGATTGGCGTGTGGTCTAAAACGATTATGGGGAGGTTTTTAGGAGCCTCCCGAAGGATTTCAGAAAGAGGCCGGCGTTTCTCCTCCCCCAAGCGATTTGCCATTATATCCTCACGCCCTACCAATATTAGCGAATCTTTGATGACGACAAATTCGTCACGAAGTAATCTCACTCCCCCTCGGGACAAGTACTTTTGAACGTCCTCTATTCCTGCGTAATATTCATGGTTTCCAGGAACGGCATAGATGCCTAAAGGCGCTTTTATCCTTTTTAGCTCTTCCGTCAGACCTTCCTCAGCCGCTGCCGATATGCTTTCATCCACGATGTCGCCAACCAGGAATACGATATCGGGAGACAAGCCGTTTATTTTATCCACTAGGCCTCTGATGCGAGAGCTGTTTATAAAAGGTCCTACGTGTATATCAGAGACTGCCACTGCACAAAGTGAATCTATGGCGGGATTGCCAAGCGGCATTTCAAGGCTAAGGGTGACGATTCGAGCTTTTCTGGCGTTTAGACTGCCAAAAGAGATCAAGACGATTATAAGACAAATGCCAACTTTCCATATTTGCGCTTGCAGTGTGGTGCCTAAAAGTGGAAGGAAGGAAAATGAAGATAAAAGCCTGTAAATATCCATAAATAGAACTAGAAAAAAGGCATAGGCCATGAAAGCGAGGTAATAGGAACCCGCTGCAATGATTATCTTTATGGTAATCCCGGGCGATATGAAAGCTTGCAATATGCGACCGACAGGATAAGCCGCCATTATCAATAGCAATAACGGGATGAGTATTTTGCCCCGTGGCGATAGGCATAAAGGGGCGATGTGTATGTAAATATAGTAGTTCGTTAGAACATAAATTAATAATACGATGCCTAGTAAAATTATTAATCTTAAATCCATATAACTCCCCCTCTTAATCATAGTATAATGCGAGTAAAGGAAATGAAGGAATCAGCAATTAATATAAGTCTTAGGGGAATCGCACTTTTTAAAAAGTGATATTGAGATCAGCTTACTGTAAAACTTCTTTTTGCCAGGGAATGGGAGGTGTCAAGATGTACGACGTGGTGGTCAAAGGAGGCCAGATCGTAAGCGGTTCCTATGGGAGTTTTAGAGCCGATTTAGCCATAAAGGGAGAAAAAATAGCTGCGATTGGCGACGGTTTGGATGGAAAATATGTAATCAATGCTTCGGGGAAGTTGGTAATGCCCGGCGTCATAGATGCTCACGTGCACATGGAGCTTCCCGTTTCCGGTACCCGTTCAAGCGATGATTTCTCCTCGGGAACCAAAGCGGCTGCATGTGGAGGCGTAACGACGATCATAGATTTCACCGTCGGCAGCAGCGAATCAACGATACCTGAGGATATCGAAAAAAGACTCAAGGAGGCCGAAAAATCTCACATAGATTACGCCCTTCACGCCGAAGTCATAGGTTGGCATAGATCAAGATCACAGGAGATCCTGAAGGCAGTTCAAATGGGAGTGACCAGCTTTAAATTTTTTACCGCCTACGGTTCTTCCGGGAGGAGGACCGATAGAGGAGCCTTATTTGAGGTGTTCCAGATAATAGGTGATTTGGGCGCGCTGGCAGTTGTGCATGCCGAGGATGAAGAAGTCATCAATTACCTGATGAACGAATTGGAAGAAGAGGAATTGAAGAACATGGTATCTTTGGCGAAAGTCAGGCCTTCTTTATGCGAGGCGGTTGCAGTAAGTGACGTGATCTACTTGGCAGAAAGGGCTAACACGCGCCTGCACATAGTTCACTTATCTTCCGCCCTGGGACTGGAAGCTTTAAAAAGGGGAAAAGGTTTTTACAAAAATGTGACGGCTGAGACCTGCCCTCAATATCTTTTGTTAACTCAGGATGTTTACGAAAGCGTGGATGGACATTTATACTCGGCTTCTCCTGCCTTGAGATCGTCCTATGACTTAGAGGCCCTTTGGGACGCCCTTTACAACGAAGAACTTTCGATGATAGCCACGGATCATTGTCCCTTTACCAGAGAACAAAAAACTTGGAAGGGAAACTTTTTGGACCTGCCTTACGGCTTACCTGGCGTGGAGACGGCTTTGCCCTTGATGTTTTCTGAGGGCGTCATAAAGCGACATTTGCCCGTCAGTTCGTTGGTAAGGCTTTTATCCGAGAATCCGGCCAAAATTTACGGCCTTTTCCCTCAAAAAGGCACTCTTCAAATTGGCTCGGATGCGGACATAGTGGTCTTGGAGCCCAACGAAGAATGG
>Ga0208823_1003651_pt1 | contig 10855 bp, 11 predicted proteins | sample AD_UKC075_MetaG_FD_184440 | JGI IMG/M metagenome (GOLD analysis project Ga0208823, IMG submission 184440) | Active sludge microbial communities of municipal wastewater-treating anaerobic digesters from USA - AD_UKC075_MetaG (SPAdes) (version 2) | ecosystem: Engineered > Bioreactor > Anaerobic >... | reverse complement strand
CGGGGAAATGCATTGTGAAGAAGAAGATGGCGTTAATTGTCCTGACTGTCGTTTCGTCTGTTGCCTCAGCCGACAACTACGTACGCGGCTACGCCCGCCACGATGGGACATACGTTCAGCCCCACTATCAAACGGCGCCAAATCAGTATCGTCATGACAACTACAGCGCCCAAGGCAATACGAACCCGTACAACGGCCGGGAGGGCACTCAACGCCATGAGTACTCGAATCCTCCTACGTACAACCAGAACTACGGCAATCCGAACTATGGACAGGCTCACCAGCGGGCCACCAAGGGTTTAGGTTTCTAAATCGTTTGCGGGTGATTACTTCGCACGCCGCAACGCTGAGCGTGCGCCTGTCCTTCCTGCTACTGGCCTGCTGTGCTCAGTCTGCAGCATATGCACACGGCGGCGGCCTTAATGCCGAAGGCTGTCACTTCAACCGCAAGACCGGCGACTATCACTGCCACCGAGCCGGATACTCTCCACCACCATCCGCGCCAGCGCAACGTCTCTTCGATACCGCTCCTCGCCACCGATCCGACTCTCGAGCCTCAACAGGTAGCGTTTCATCCTGTTTTTCTGACATTGCGTCAGAGCGTTCGTCCTGCCAGTTACAACGGAGAGCCTACAGGGAGCGAATCGCTGATCTGGAACAGCAGATTCGCTCACTCAACGATGATCTGCGCAACACCAGGGCCGACATCAGAAGGCTGGAGCGAGAACGGCAGGGGTACTTTCCGTAAGTGGTTTGCTCCAGATAGCGCCCAAAACTAAGGACTAGATGATGAGAAAAATGAGTGGCTGCATCCTTGCTGCACTGCTCCTTGTTGGATGTACTTCAGAAGACAAGAAGCTGACTGAGGTCAACTGCGGCGACGAGGTGGCCAAGTCAGCACTTCGCGACCTGATTCGAGAAGAACTTGAACAGCAGGTAAAAAAAGAACTGCAGACCGGCATCGATCGGCAAACGCTTCAATGGGATGCGGCAAAGTTCAGGGCGCTGGTCAGCAGCCTGACTATCGATTTCGTGAGTGTTCGTACATCCAAGAAAGATCCAAACAGCACCAAGCGATTCTGCGAGGCCGAGATGAAGGTCGTCGTTCCGATGGACGTTGCGGAGACCGCGAACAAAGTCAGGAAGTACTTTGGGTATCAAAATCTCCTGGCGCACGCGTCTGCACTGGACATCAAGTACGAAGCCGGCACGGCTACAGATGGAATCGAGTACTCAGCACAACCAACAGACGATGGCAAAGCCGTTTATGTAACGACTGAACGGCAAAGCAAGCAGCTAAGCTTTGCGACGGAGGTCATCGCTGGCAACCTCTTGAAGCCACTGGTCGATGCGGCTGAAACCAAAAAGGTGAAGGATCAGGAGGACGCTCAAGCCCGCCAGACTGTTCTAGAGCAACAACGCCAAGAGCTTGAGAACAATCAAAGTCGTCTCAAGCTTGAGACGGCACAAGCGAGCCTCAAACAGGCGAACGACGAGATCAATGTTGTTTGGAATGGCGCAACTGCCGATTTTAGAAAATCAATGTTGCCAGAGCAGCGAATCTGGCTGAAGGAACGTGAGCTTGATTGCAGAACGAAGTCCATTGCGGCCGGTGATGAGATCAACGCAACTGATCGCGAAGTCCTGCGACTCGACTGTGAAACAGAACTGACCAAGCTTAGAACGATTTACTTGAAGGCCAAAGTCACTACAGGCAATCCGTGATGATTGCATGAGGATGGCTGTCGTAGTTGAGAAAGCATTCAATTTGGCCAACATCTACTTCTTCGATTTTGACGGCAGCTCGTCGGCCGGGGACTAAACCGCTCTCGCGTCATCCCGCCTCGTCACGTGGAGGGCAGACGTCAAACAAACCTAAACCTTTGCTGACATTGATACCCGGCGCACGGAACGGCAAATTTGGTACAGTCAGCTGTCGCTCGGCGAGATCCAGGCCGAATGGCAGCGTTCCCCGCCGCCAGCCGGCGGGAACCGACACAAAACAGAAATTGCTTCCTGATGCGGTGCTCTCGGGTTTTCACGATTGGCTCTTGCTGTTGATTGGAGTCAGACTCTTGAACTCATAGCGACGGGCCGCTACCGGAAAGGATGCTGAGAGGGTACTCTCGGCCACGAGCAGACGGTGAGAGTTCGGACCTGGAAGCGGACATACATTGCCGTATGGGGTATGCTGATCGTGTTTCATGACCGCTGGATTCGCTGCTCTATTGTTGAGGGAAGAGGTGTCCCATGAGAAGGCGAAGTGCAGTTTAAGTGAGATTTTTGGTACGTAAGATTCTTTGTAATGGAGCTCCGTCGATGTTACGCAGCAACTCCATCACCCTAGAAGAGTTCGGTTGCTTACATTTCGACGCTTGCTTATCACTCATGCGATATTGATATGCCATAATTTTAAATGACAGGAGATTTTTCAATGAAAACATTTGGACTTGGAGTAAAGCTCCTAATCATTGACAAGGCTACCAATCGATTTCTGGCAATTGCAAGAAATGCTGACAAGAAGCTCCATGTACCTGAGAAATGGGATATCCCAGGAGGTAGGCTCGAAATTGGCGAAGAACCACTTGCAGCCCTTTCAAGAGAACTCTCAGAGGAGATTGGCTATACGTTGACGACCGAGCCATCGCTCATTGATGCCGCCAACATTGTAAACAACAATGAGCGCCAAATTGTACGCCTTACGTATGCAGTTGAGGACATTGCGGGAAATGTATCGATCGCTCTTGGTGATGAACATTCTGCAGCTACGTGGCTACCAATTCAGCAAAGCGATGAATTCCATCCTTGCCTAAACCAAGCCATATTTAAGTATGTGGCGCGACAAGGAGATTGAGAAAATGAAGGTGCTCTGCAAATCCGACTTAAATGCATCTCTTGCTTCTCCGCCTCCCGTTGGCCATCTTCAAATTCTCAACGGAGATACCTCTCGCGCCAAGATTGTTAGCTACAATCCGGTGTTGGATAAAGCAACATCTTTACTTAGAGGCGATTTGCCCACTGCCGAAACCCTTTTTATCAGCCCCAATGAAAGCATTGCATTACGTACAAAGGAGCGATTTCACGTCCCCCAGGACCACTTCGGCATATGCGTTAATCGAGTTCTGAACGCACACAACCAACTATCCATAGATTCTACATTCATTGATCCGGGATATGAGGGGCAGTTGCATTTTGTAATAAGGAATTGCGGCCTGAGTGACGTCCCAATTTCGGCAGAATTCCCAATTGCAAAGGTTGTATTCTTCAAGATTGATAACAATGGTGTAGCGAAAGCCGCCCAAGACCGCCACGACATTGCACAGATTTTGGCGCATGTGGACATGAGAGAAAAGAAACGACGAGAAGGAGTAAAGCTGCGACGAAAGATGCAGAAACGCCTTTTTTTTGGACTCTTCGTTGTTGCGACGTTAGCAATCTTCCTGATTCAGCTTGGGCTCAAATACTGGAAAGTCGTTGAAGGAGATCTTCTTACCTCGTCCGCCACATTACTTGCGGCTTTCGCCGCTGTGTATGTCGTGCACTTTTGGAATACCGACGCGTCAGAGGCTTGAAATGCCACAGTTACTAAAGGATATTGGTGAAAAGCGACTGATTCGTGAAGTTGTTCGGAAGGGATGGAAGGCCACAAAAGGCATACTCCCCTTAAACGATGACGCACAGATAATTACGCCGCCGCTATCTTTCAAGTACCCGCAGTTGATCTCTACCGATAGAACTCCTAGCAACCTTCGTCCGCTTGTTTGGGGAATCTACGATTACGAACAGTACGGGCAGTACCACGCCATCTCCAACCTGAGCGATATAGCCGCAATGGGGGCAAAACCATTTGGCTATCTACTTAACATCGCAGCTCCGGCCACTCTCGATCTCGAAATATTCAAGTCAGTATTTGACGGCGTAATTGCGACGCTGGCAAAGTATGAAACAGTGTTGTTGGGTGGGGATACCAAGGAAGGGGCGGAACTGAATCTTGTGGGGGTCGCCTTGGGTCAGTCTTGGAAGGAAACCGTACTAACAAGGTCCGATTGCAGGATAGGAGACAAATTGATCGTTAGCGGTGGGCAACTTGGAAGTATTCCGGCGGCTCACGCCCTGTTTGCCAGGCTCGGATGGCGGCAGGCAAACATTCATGAACAGAAGCTAACCGACGCGTTTCATCAGTTTGCTCCACAAATTGTTGAGGCTAAGCTATTGCAAGATAGCGGAGTTTGCACCTCGTGCATGGATAATTCCGATGGGTTGATGGCATCGCTGGATGAAATTGCGGACGCAAGTGGTGTTGGATTTAAGCTTAATTTAAACGCAATCGAAGTATCGGACCAAGTGGGCTATGTCGCTTCAATACTCCATCGTGACCCTGTAGAATTACTACTAGGTGCAGGTGGAGATTTTCGCTTAGTTGCCACGGTCCGCGAGTTTCTGCCAGAACTAAGTGGTCACTTTTATGAAATTGGCGAGGCTTGCGAGGCGGGCAGTTCCATGTCTGATCCCGGTGCTGCCAATTGGTCGGGGGTCTCTAGGTGGAATCACTTCAGTACGTGACCGCGAATGGCTGCGATTTCTGCGATGAGATTGCGGGCCGCCCTCCCAAGTTACTTGGGCTGCCTTCAATGCTCTCAACCAGAATTGTCAAAGCGACGCAAGCTGGCGACCTGTTTGCAATCCCAGATGCATCACCCATTTCGGATCGGCATGGGTTAATAATCCCTCGCGCGCACATTTCTCGCTTTTCTCAATTTGATTGTGACAGCTTAATACCTCTCGTTGAGAAGGCTGCGACTTGCCTTGCGACCTCCGAAACTCTCGTGTTTTTTGAGCATGGCGGCCATTCTTGTCTTCGAAATGGCGTGTGCTCAGAGCATGCCCATCTTCATCTCGTTGCGGTGGATCGCTTTAGCATGCCGCAGTTTATTAGTACGCTCATGCAATTGGAGGGAAAGGTATCTGATAGTTACGACAGTATCAAACGCGTATTTCATTCCGAGCTTCGTCCCGACAGCAGCGATTACTTGGTTTTTGGTATCGCAAGTCATGGTGTAATGGATATTCGAATTATTGATTTTGACTATATTCCATCTCAGATGCTCCGCTACGCATTAGCTGACTCGCTGGGTATCGCTCCGCACATTGAGTCAATGAAAAATAGAAGAGAAGCCTTCTTGAGTTCATATCGATGGTTGGTACAGTTACTTTCACTGTAAGCAAAGCGCCTAATTCAAGATGTCAGCAGCCCTTTGGCGCGCAGTGAATTCGACAAAAAAGAGGCCCCGTATTGCCTATTGCCAAGACCAAGAGCGCAGGTTGCTGAAATTCGGACAGATTGATAAGTGCTTTCAGCCGGAGAGCCGCAAGAACGGCGGGTTGTCACCGCAAGTTGGAGCTTCGGAGCAAACACTGGAGCTGCCGCAGGAGGACGCTTCAGAATGGCGCGACATATCCCTGCAACGAACGTTGCATACTTCTCCGAGCAACGAGTGCTGTAAAGGTATTGCCAGCAAAATGCGCGCAGATTGAAGCCCAAACGCTGCCGGTACTCCAGACTAGAAAACAGAAAAAAAGCCCGATTGCGAAAGAGTATGCAACCTGCCGAAACCCTTGCCGAGCGTGCTGCATGCCGAAAACGCCTGATGATAACAACGCCGCAAAAGTGTAGCCCCACCAGAGGCTTCCAAACAGCGCGTAAGGGACGTAGCGAAAGACCAGTTCTTCCCATACACTCGATGTGGCGTTGGAAAGTGTAAATCTCACCTTAGAAGAAAAACTGTTAAGTTCTGGCAGGCTTTGGACGTAGGCCTTAAGTAGCATTGGTTGCGCTATTCGGACAAGGAAAAGTAAGCAAATGCCGTCGACCAGCAACATCGAGACGACCCCAATGAATCCCGCCCAAATACTGTCAAATAGCGATGCCGGCAACTCATGACGTTGAATTTCGATCGCCATGACAATTGAAGCGAGCGCTAGCGATGGCGCACGAAACCGTGTGACGCATCGCTCTATGTGAGGATATCTGTGACCTAGCCAAACACCGATTGGATATGGTGCGAGGACGATAATCACCATCAAACTTCCGGCGAGAGCTATCAGGCCCACAGTGCGACCAGTTCAATTCAAGAAGATAGATGCTGGTTCGGGTTGACCTAGAAATCTAGATGCCATCGAGTCAGAGTAAGCCCCTGCGTGGGTGAAAACGAGAGAATCGCCGACTGCAATGTCTGAGGGAAGCAGGCCTGTAGCAAGAATGTCTTTGGAGTACGTAGTCCGGCCAGCGACTATGCTCTCTACTAACGAAATGCTGGTACTACCTACCCCATGCAAGAGAGCCCTGGTGGCGTAGACCCTATGTGGGGTTTCTGGATGATGCCATGGCCTCGGAAACTGCGCCACGCTGGCATTTACACCGACGAAGGTCCGCTCAGCAAGTCTCTTTACGTCGGTGACGCGACAGGTGAAATAGCCGCATGCAGCCACCATCGCTCTTCCTGGCTCCACCACCAATTGAATTGGCCGGTGGAGTTTACTTTTGAGCTCATCTAATCTTTCGCCAACTGATTTTGCATATGCGGAGATATCGAACTCGTTGCCCGTCAGGGTGTAGTCTACGCCCATTCCTCCCCCAATATTCACGTAGTCAAGGGTGGGAACACTTTCCGCCAATTTGAAAAACGCATTAAAGGCCGGCATCATTTCCGAATGGCTCTCGAAATTCGTTCCAACGTAGATATGCAAGCCGTTTAGTCGTGTGCCGCGCGCATGTGCCAGGGACACTAGGCTCGGGACGTCAGATGGTGACATTCCGAGTCGATCCTGTGCCGCAATGCACTCATTCACTAGAAGACGCTTGTTAATGCGTGCGCCGAATGCTGCTCCCGGCGATGCGTTCATGAAAATATCAGCCTGACCGGGCGAATCCACGTTGCATGGGGTTCGAGTCGCCGATATTTCGCAGAAGTCTTGTACCGAAAGCCCAGACGAAGTCACCTGGATGCGATCGGGGAGCATTCCAGCCCGGAGCGCGGCCTTGAGATGGAGAACAGAATTCACACAGGCTCCTACGCCCAATCCCGCAAGTGTCTCAAGGATCTCGGCCCTAGGGTTTGCCATCGTCGCAAAAAGGATCATAGCTGGCTGATTCTTGAAAGCGCTCTGAATCGTCTCCGCCGTGCACCTTAGTTGGCGGAGGTCGTAGATGTATGATGGCTGTTCGAGCGACACGCAGTTCTGCAACACTCGCAACGGGATCGAAAACTCAGGCATTTCAGACCTCCCCAACGATACGCACCAAGCCCGCGTTGCGGGCTGAAACTATTACGTCGACAACACCGTCAACACCCATTGAAGTTAAGGTCCCTTGTCTTCGGACGTGCTCCGCCCATAGCGAAGCGGCGTCGTGTGGTTTCTGTTGGAGCGATTGCAGCAATTCGGCAGCGTCCGGCGCAATCTGCAGAAGTCTTACTTCTTGCGAAGTAACTTGCTGGATTGCATAGGCGCTCCTCTTCGCTTGCGGTAAAGGCATGTCGTCGGGCGGCAGCCATGAGAGCAGCGGCTCCAAGTCCCAGTCGCTGATGATCAAATCGAGAAAATCACACGAAACTACTTCACAACCTTCCTGAATTCTTCGGCGAAATACTTCTGCGGTTGAGACCCCTGAACGGAAGGACGCCATAGAGATTGGTGCCAAATCGGTCGGTTTGGTGACCTTCAGCATGTGCTGAAACAACTCGAGTAAGGAGATGACGTCTCGCCTAAAGTCGCCTGTTGCGTGCGCACGCTGTAGCAGGTAGGTGGCGTACATCATCGGACTACCGTAGTATTTGCGGGCAGGAGACTTTCCAAGTTGCTGGTTCTTAGAGGCAATCCAGTAAAGCCAGCCAGTGTAGAGATCTAGAATTGATACGCGGAGTTGGACAAATGCGAGTGTTGGCAGCAGGCACGATTCGATCAGTGGCGTGAATTCGTCGATACCTTCGATGAAGCCTGCGGAAAGCGCCTTGACCTGATCGCTTGCAATTCGGCGGTACGAAGAGAACAATAGCGGGTCGCTCTGCACGAGTTGTCGGTTCTTAATATCAATCTTCTCTGGGGTCGGTATATCGAGGAAGTGACTATGCACACCATCGAGCTTCTCGGCATCGAATGAACTTGCTCCGTTGAATGGGCAGAACCCGAAAATGTGAACCGGCTTGGCCCCCATGCTTAGCAACTCGGAATAGGCGGCAAAGGTGTTCCTTACCGACTCCGCGTCATCCTCCGGGAACCCTACTATTAGGCCGGCATTCGGCTGAATTCCAGAATCTCGACTATTCTCAATTGCCTGCCGAGTAACGCTCCACGCGATGTCCTTCTTGATCGCCGAAAGCACTCGAACGGAACCACTTTCAATGCCGTAGTAGATGGCATTGCAGCCACCTTTGGCCATTCGACGCAAGAGGTCTCTATCGACTAGATCAGTACGAGCACTACAGGTCCACACCGGTACGCATTCCAGTTCGGCTAGTGCATCTGATACTGCTAGAGCCCAACGACGATCAGTTGTGAAGAGGTCGTGGGTGAAATGAAAGCGGCGCTTCCCGTAAAGTGTCGACACATGCTGAATCTCCGAGACAATTCGCGTCGGCGACTTTACCCTGTGTCGGCGCTTCCAATATGGAGCTGTTGAACAGAAAGTACAAGCAAACGGACACCCTCGACCCACTTCAAGAAATATCTCTTCCCCCGGCTGTGGGAGGTACATATCGAAAGCGGGAACTGGCAATAAATCTAGGTTATCTATGAGATTCGGCAAACCTCCGTTCTGAATATTTCCGATGCGATCTCGAATCACGGCACCTGGTATGCGAACATTCGCAGGCTGAGTGAGTTCATCGAGCAGAGGAAGTATCGTCCTTTCACCTTCTCCGATGCAGATCGCATCGATGGAGGACCAGCGCTGAAGAGTTTGGGGGGCAACCGTGGACGCATGAGGTCCACCCAAAACAATCGCAATATCAGGCTTGTGAATGCGAATTTGCTCGCAGATCTGAAGTACGTGATGGTAGGAATCGCACTCCGTCATGAAACCAACCACCTGCGGATCCAGTGCACAAATCAGACGGGCGGCGGAACCATAGAAATCGCCCTCCGGATCAATTTCTCGCCTATTAATCGCGGCGTTAGTGTCGAAGATGCCAACCTCGTAGCGGCTGCTTTGCCGCACTACGGCAGCTAAGGAAAGCAGTCCAACGGGTACAAAGCTATACATTAGTCCCGCACGGTCTTCGAAATCCGCATGTAGAACAGCTGGATGTCGAACATGTGGGCTTGTGCACAGTATGAGCTTGTTCATTTCCCTGCCTTCGTACCTTCCGATTTAGTCGCTGGAACAATATCGATAATTCGTCTTCCACTGCCTTGACCGGCCTCTGTTGTTCCTAACAGAGCCGTGCGAACCACAGTGCTGGCTATCTCGAACTCAGACGCCCCACACTTGAAGTATTCGCCGTGGCGAGCAAACGACATTGCTGGACAACGAGCGGCGCAGTAATAGTCCTCTACATTGATCGGGCAACTAGAGCAACTCGAAGCAAAGTTATCCCACGAGTAGTTTCGAATTTCCCATGGCGATCGCCAAAGTGATGAGAAGCCTGCGGGAAGGATGCTGCCTGGGGAAAGGAGTGACTCGCCTGCGGTCATCGTGCAAGGAAAGACTGTGCCGTCAGCTGCGATGTAGGCCAGATAACGTCCGCTTGAGCAGCGGCGTGTCATATAGCCCAAACTCAATCCATAGTTGAAGATCGAACCAACGCAGAGTCCTACATCCTTGTGGTATCGATGTTCAAGCGAACATTCTCGAATCCAAAAGGATGCAGCTGCGTCAACCTCAGAGACCGAAAGTTCAAGCTCCCCCTTGAACTGCTTGCCTCTCCCAAGTGGTGAGAATGGAACGCTTCGAATGGACACGCTCCTCTCCTCTGCCCATTCAATCAGCTTTCCAAGATCACCAAAGTTCTGTCGATTCGTATTCGTCATGATATTCGTTCTAAACCCGAACTCACGGCAACGATTTAAAGTTTCCGTGATGTGGCCGAACTCTTGGCCTGCCTTCTTCCCCGCGAAATGGAGGTTGTCTAGGCTGACACTAATGATCACTCCGTCCGTTGGAAGCTGCGCAAGCAATTCTCGCTTTAGTGTCAGACCATTAGTCGCAATACCGACCAGTAGGTCTCGAGCGCGCGCATGTTTGACTAGATCCACGAAGGACGGGTGAAGTGTGGGTTCGCCGCCGGTAAAGGCCACGGCCCATACGCCCATTTCGGCCAGTTCGTCTAATAGTGCGATGAATTGACTAGTCTCCATCTCCGCTGCACGTGCTTCGCCCGCACTGATATAGCAATGCTTGCACGTTAGGTTGCACCGTCGAGTTAGCTCAATCCATACCAAGGGAGGTGTATGTAGGTGGAAGCCTTCAGGAACGGTTAGATCTTCAAGTAGCAGTTGTTCCTGAAGCAGTTCGGCGTAGGTTGCGCCCTCTCGAAGTCTTGGCTCAGCAGACGGCTTTAGGAGTGCAACTGTTCCGTCGCTGAATCCGGCAATGAAGCCGAAATACTCTTTGTTGAATCGAAGCAGAACAGCCATCATGTTCGCGTCAGAAAGCCGCTGGACTCAAGCGAAGCAATCAGGTCATGGACCTCATTGATGCGAAGTTGGCAATTAGGCTGGGACGCCAAGCGCTCAACGATTTGGTCAGCAGTATGCGCCCCATCCAATTGAATCGCCCCGGATTTGGTGGAGGCTCTAACTCTTGAGAAGATAGAGCCATGAAGAAGTCAGTTAAGTTCTCCCCCGAAGTCCGTGAGCG
>Ga0208823_1003650_pt1 | contig 10856 bp, 6 predicted proteins | sample AD_UKC075_MetaG_FD_184440 | JGI IMG/M metagenome (GOLD analysis project Ga0208823, IMG submission 184440) | Active sludge microbial communities of municipal wastewater-treating anaerobic digesters from USA - AD_UKC075_MetaG (SPAdes) (version 2) | ecosystem: Engineered > Bioreactor > Anaerobic >... | reverse complement strand
GGGTCACCGTGCGAGCCTGCGGGAGGTCGAGTCGCAGTCGCGGGCTCGGATCGGCGTCGCCGGCCACCCACCCGGTGCCCAGGTCGGCGTCGGCGACTGTCGCCGGCCGCGCAGCCGGGCTCTGGACGCGGCTACTGCTGGCCGTGGCGGTGATCCGGCCAGGGAAGTCCAACAGTCGTTCGATATTGCCCCCCACACCGGGCAGGACGGTGCCGGACAGTTCGTATGCCGCTCCGGCCGCAAGCGTCAACGACCGGAAGATGCCGGCAGTCTCCTCACCGGATCGCACGAGGGCGGGCGAGCACAGGGACCGGGTCGCGACGAAGGCGCACCCGGTCAGGGCGGGGACCTCCACTCGGCTGAGGATCTGGGCCGGGGCAGCCGGGGCAGCCGCCGGAATGACCAGTTCGGGCACGGGGTGAACGCCGGGGACGGTGAGCTCGGCGATCCCGAAGCCGTTGGGTGCGCCGGAGCCGACCGCGTCCAACTCGACCCGCACTCGGGTGGTCCTACCGGGTGGTGTCGCCAGCGGGACCACAGTGTCCGTCTCGACGATGTCGGTCGTGACCGAGCCGGTGTCGGTGCTGACCCGCACCCGGGTGGGCTGGGCCTGAATCGGGTAGCCGCCAGACACCTGGATCGTGAGCCCGGAGATGTCCTGGGGTGCGGCGAGCCCGAGTTCCAGCCACTGCCCCACCGCCTCGCCGTACGTACCGCTCACCCACCGGGTGAGGGGGTCGGCGTCCAGCGCGGCCCCCGGGCCCGTCCCTGGACCCAGGCGCAGCGTCGCGCCGGCGTCCGAAGCCGACGACGACGCCGTCACGGACCGGACCCCGCGCCACCGCGTCACCGTCTGCGCCGCGGTCCGGTCGCTGATGTAGTCGATGGTGCGTCGGCCGGTGGTGCCCGGGTCGCCGTCCGCAAGGACCTCGGAGGTCGTCGCCCCGGAGCTGCCGAAGGCGACGTCGCGGCGACGTAGGCCGTCGGTGACCACCTCGGGGAGCCCTTGGGCCAGATCCCCCAGTGCCAAGCGGTCGGATCCGAGGATGCTGACAACCCCGTCAGGTGTCGAGCCGGCGATGTCCACGAGGTTCTCCGGCCCGGCCGTCGCGAGCTGGACCTGATCCAGCGGGACGAACCGAGCTGCCGATGCCGCCGCACCGTCGAAGATTTCGACGCTCGGATAGGGCACGAGCATCCGGTCGTCCACCGTCACCCCAGGAGCATCGGCGAGGTAACCGGTCGGCGGGCCGAAACTCGCCCGGCGGATGAAGCCGGACTCGTCGATCGCCTCGTGCAATGGCACCGGCCGGGACACCCCGGACTGCGGCAAGAGGTCGTTGCGCACGACGAGGAACCGGATGCCCGCCTCCCCCAGCACCCGAGCCAGGTCCGGTGAACCCATACCCGCGGTGAGGCGGCGGGTCACCTCATCGAGCAGCCGGGTGCTGCCCGCGCCGCCCAAGGGCACCGCGTCCCGGACCACGAAGGGCCGTTGCATGAGGGCCTGAAGCGGTTCGTCGCGGGTGGACCCCCAGGTGAAGTCCGCGAAGGATGCCGACGGGAGCACCAGCACGGCGCCCTGGCCCTCAGCGTCGTCGAGCCAGGCGGCGGCCTCGTGCCAGTACTGCGGGATGCCGTCGTACCCGCCGGGCCGCGGGAGGTTGGCGGCTACGGCGGGAGCGGCTGCCGCGACGACGAGCAGCCCGGCGACCGCCGCCACGAGCTCGACACGTAGCGCCCGCACCGGACGCCAGCGGGCGAGGACCGACGCCGCGTGAACCAGGCCAAGGCCGATCGGGATCCGCAGGACCAGGTCGAACTTGTGGGTGTTCCGCAGTGGCGCCAACGGGCCATCGAGCAGCCCATGGAATGCGTCCGCCAACGGCCCCGATGCCGCCGACGAAAACCCGACGGTGAGGAGGAACAGACCGACGAGGGCGCTCACCGCGAGCCAGCCGCGGTGCGGCATCCGCGGGTGCGCCAGACCGGACAGCCCCAGGACCGCGACGACCCCCGTCACGACGATGAGCGTCGGCTGGCTGATCAAGGAGTATGCCGCGGGCCAACTGGCCCCGCCCGGACCGGCGAGATAGCCCAGCCAGGGTGTGGTGCCCTGGAGGGCGTTGAACGGGCTGGCTGTGCTCGTGGTGACTCGTGCGTCCTCGATCCAGTCGAGGAATGGTGGGCTGTATCGGCCGAGGAGCAGCAGGGGGAGCAACCACCACAGGCCCGCCGCCAGACACCACCCCAGCCACCCGAGCATCGGGCGCAGCAGGGCGCGCCAGGGTCGTCGGGTCACCCACCAGAGCACCGGCAGGATAAGGGCCGCGCCAGTCGCCACCGCGTTGACGCCGCCGATGCACCCGAACGCGAGCGCTGAGCGCAGGGCCCGGGCCCGCATCCTGGCGGGCCGCGGGTCCAGCAGTGGCGTCAGCACCCAGGGTGCGACGGCCATCGGCCACACCTCGATGGACGTCACCGCCACCTCGCTGAGAAAGCGGGGCGATAGGGCGAACAGCGCTGCACCGAGGTACCGCGACCACGGGCTGCCGACCCGCAGGGCACCGGCGAGCCGCCAGAAGCCCACAAAGGCCACCCCGAGGATCAGCGACCACCACAGCCGCTGGACGATCCAGGCCGGGACCCCGGCGGCGCTGAGCAGGGCATGGAAGGGACCGCTGGGGAAGAGATAGCCATACGCTTGGTTCTGCAGTTGGCCGAACGCGCTGTCGTCCCAGAGGTCGAGGGCCCGGGCCATCAGCCCGACCGGGTTGGCGGTGAGGTCGAGCTTCGTGTCGGGCACGACCAGCCCGGGGGCCTGCCAGAAACACATCGCCGAGAGCAGCAGGCAGCCGGTGGCCACCCGCAGCCTCCAGACCGGACCGCTGCCGCTCATCGGGGACGCACGACGAGCATGACGTTCCAGCTGACGACCTCGCGCAGACCTGGAACGTGGACAACCCACCGGGCCCAGGCCGGGTGGTAGCGCGGCAGCATGTCGACGAGGTCGAGATGCCCCTCCTCCTCGGCCCGGCGAACCCAGCGCAACATCCGCCCGGCCGAGCAGGCGAACAGGGACCGGCCGAAGTCGTTCTTCGGGCGCCGACCGTGCCGCACGGCATACCGGTCGGCTGCTCGCACTCCCCCGAGGTAGTGCCACGGGGAGGTCTCGTGACCGCCCCACGGCGACAACCACGGCGTCCACGAGACGACCACCGTGCCCCCGGGCCTGGTCACCCGGACCATCTCCGCGACCATCCCCTCCGGGTCCGGGACATGCTCAAGGACGTTGCTGGAGTAGGTGACGTCGAACGCTCCATCGGCGAACGGCAGGCACAAGCCGGAGGCGCGCATGGTGTTACCCGCGACGCCACCGCGCGCGGTCAACTCGCCCGCGTCGGGGTCCACACCGGCATACCGGGCACCGGCGCTGGTGAACGCGTCCGCGAAGTAGCCCGGACCGCCACCGACGTCGAGCACTGATGCACCTGTGAGAGGGCACCACCGCTGGACCTCACGGATCGAGTCCCGCGCGAGCAAGGAGTAGAAGAAGTCGGGATCGCTCTGTTCGACCCGGAAGGCCCGGAAGAGCTGGATCGAGCGGGACACCGATCCGGTGGCTGCCAAGGCGGGTGTGGACCGCGGGGTCATGAGACGAGCGCTGAGCGGCTCAGGCCCTCGTCGATCTGCGCGATGGGCGAACCCCCGGACGCCACGTGCGCCAGCAGTTGGTCCCACGCCTGGATCGTTCCCGCCCAGGTGAAGGTGCGGGCGTGCCCTCGGGCGCTCTCCCCCAACCGTGTCCGAAGGGCCTCGTCGCTGAGCAGCGAGGAAGCTGCCTCGACCATGCCCTCGGTGTCATGCACGAGGATGCCCGTGACGCCGTCGAGGATCGACTCGGACAACCCGCCGGCACCGTGATGGGCCAGCGTCGGCACCCCGTGGGTCGCCGCCTCGACGACGTTGAGGCCCCACCCTTCCTTTGCGCTGGGTGCCATCGCGATCCAGGCCGAGGCGAGCTCGCGGTGTTTGGTCGTCTCATCGACGAAGCCGAGCAGATCGACCTGGTCGGTGACCTCGCGGGCCTGCGCATGGGCGGCGACCTGCTCCCGCCACCACCCGTCGCCGACGATGCGCAGCCGCAGGCCAGGATGGCGATCCCGCAGCGCCGCAAGGACGTCGATGGCCAGTTCCACGCGTTTGTGTGGCACGAGGCGTCCCAGCACGACGATCGTCGGATGCGCAGTGCGGGCGGCGATCCGGCCGATCGGCGTATCGGTCCCGTTGTGGATCACCGAGATCGCGTCTGGGTCAACCCCCAGCCCTTGCAACTCGTCGCGGGTCCGACCGGACACGGTGACGTACTGACGCCCCCGGTAGACGCGCGGAGCGACCCGGGATTCGACAAACCAGCCGACCCTGGCCACCAGAGGGTTGAAGACGACCGGCCATTGTTCGCGATGCACGTGATGGACGAGAGAGACGACGGGCGTGCGGGTCACCCAGGGCGCCGCGAACGGCACCCCGTTCTGGGTGTCGACGACGACATCGAAAGCGCCCTCCCGGCGTTCCAGGTCGCGCAAGCGACGCAACGACGCCGGGTAGACCGACAGCCGACCGCCCTGACGGAGCATGCGGTAGCCGTCGATGCTCGCTTCGGCCGGCGCATCGTCGTGGGCCGCGCAGAAGAAGGTGACGTCGTGACCGAGACCGGCGAGCCCCGCGCAGATGTTCTGCGCGTAACGCTCGGCGCCACCCCCTTCGGGGTGGGTCAGGTCACGCCAGTTGAGAAAGGCAATGCGCACTGGCTCGCGCCTTCGCGATCAGCGGCCGACGGCTCACCCGCCGTAGCCGATGACCTGGCTCGGAGCGACAACGTTCTTGGGACCGGTGATGACAGACTGGCTGTCGTTGGGACCCTTGGCAGCTGCCACCGCCGAGACGGCCGCGGCAGCGGCGCCCCCACCGAGCAGGATGCTCAGCAGAGCGATCAAGAGGCCGGCCCCCCGGCGACGATTGCGATTCGACACGTGCGGATCCCTCCCAGGTCGCTGCGGTGCCCGCAGCGTTCTGGGGAATGGTACAGGTCACATCGCGCATGTAAAGGTACGTCGCGGTCAGCGCGGCACGCGCCACACTCTGAAGGTGTCGTCCGAGTAGACCAACCTCAGACCTGGATGCGTCTGTGGGACGGTGCCAGGAGTGGTGAGCCACTCGAACACCACGTCGATATCGCTGTCTCGTAACGATGTAGCGTCGATGCGACCATCGGCCCAATCGGACGCTCCTGGTGGTTCTGCCGGGCCGACGTGGAACTGCTCGGACCCGCGCTGCACGACCAGGTCCGCGCCCGCGACGACCGAGCCGGGCACGGCAAGCGGCAGCGGGTCGAGGAACGGCTCCGGGCCCGCCCAGGGCTGCTGGCGGAATGGCTGCCACGGCAGATCGAGCACCCGCCCATCGCCGACCGCGTCGACCGCGCGCGCCCAGCCCGCGGGGACGTCGAACGGTCGGTATGCCGTGTGAAGCCGCCCCAGCAGGTCCGGCGCCCCCCAGGGGCCGAGGGCAGCAATGACGAGCGTCCCTCCGACCCAGGCGAGCACGCCGAGTCTGCCGGGAACCCGACGGGCCACGGCGCCGACGATCGTCGCGGCACCGACCCCACTGAGGATGACCAGGGTCATCGCCGAGACCGCCAACACGCGATGGGTGTCGCGGACGATCGAGACTCCGGGAAGTTCCTGGGCCAGCGCCAGCCACCCGAGGAAGGGTTCGTGGGCCAACAGGTAGACCAGGACCGGTGGCCCCGCGACCAGACCGATCCCGAGCATCGCGGGGGACGTCGCGACCCAACCAGCCCCGTCCGGTCGGCGACGCCACAACGCCGCGACACCCACGCCAGCCACGACCAACACCAACAGCGAGCCGACCCGCGGACCAAGCATCGCCCGCGAGCCCAAGGTCGCCGCATTTGACCAGATCCCACCGCCGGAGAGCACCTCGATCACACCCCAACCACCGTCCGCCCGAAGCGCGAACGCCGCGGCACCCTCGCGTTGACCCCGCCCTGACGTTCCGAGGAGGGCAGCCACCAGCCAGGGCAGGCACCAGGACAGGCCGAGGGAAGCCACCCAGGCGACGTCCGTGCGCGACCGCACTACCGGGGGGCCGCCGTCGCTGCCAGAGGGTTGCGCGAGGGCCCAGGTCCGGTCGATCGCGACGGTCGAGACGACGGTGACGAGGGCGACCAGCCCGCCGAACGGGGTGAGCGCGGCCGGGGCCGCTGCCAGCGCCACCCGCAGCAGCCACACCCGACGTGGCCCGCTCGACCGGGCCGCTAACACGAGCCAAGGCAGCATCGACCAGGCCAGCAGGGTCGGCGGCTGACCGAGAAGCAGGCGCTCACCGGCATACGGGCTCCAACTGGCGAGCGTCGCGGCAGTGACGGTCGCGACCCACCCGAACCGGCGCAGCAGCATCGTCACCCCTCCCCCGGCCAGCAAGAGCGTGGCGCTGAGCATGACCTGCTGTTGCACGCCCGAGGGCAACACCTGAGCGAGCAGCGTCGTCACGAAGTCCAAGGGGACGGCCCGAGGTGCGGACCCGTCGGCGCCGAGGACGCGAGCCGACCACACCGGATTCGGAACCGCGACGAAGTCCCGGTACAGCAGTTGACCGGACCCCCACGACGGCCAGAGCAACGCGACCGTCTGGACAGCGGTGGCCAGCCAACCGGCCAACACGGCGCCGCTATGCGCGCGTCCTGGCTTGAGCATGGGGCACTATGGCACACGCCGAACTTGAGGTCCTTCGACGCACAGACGGGTAACCCGCTTGAGCCCCCCGCCCCCCACCCGCCGCCTGCGTGGGCATGGTGCCGTGCTCTTCGTCGGAACCTTCCTGGGCAATATGCTCAGCTACTTCTTCTTCGTCGTGCTCAGCCGAACCCTGACCCCACCGGATCTTGGTGCGGTCGGCTCGCTCGTCAGCCTGGCCACGATTGCCGCGGTGCCGGGGACGGGCATCCAACTCGTTGCGGCGCGCTGGGTCGCGGCCCCGCCACCGGAGTCCGCCGCCTCCCCCGGCTCCGCTGCCTCCCCCGGCTCCGCTGCTTCCTCCGGCTCCGCTGCCTCCCCCGGCTCCGCTGCTTCCCCCGGCACCGCCGCGCTCGACGCGGCCCTCGGCGCGTCCCTACGGCTCGCCGCGGTCCTGTCGGCGGCCGCGCTAGTCCTGGTGCCGGGGGCGGCATACCTCTTGCGGGTGGACGTCGGGGCGGCGCTGGCCGTAGCCACCGCGGCGGCACCGATCACGTTGACCTTCGCCGTCCAGGGGTTGTTGCAGGGCCGCGAGCGCTTCGGGGCGCTGGCGACCGTGGCCGCACTCGTCGGGATCACCCGGGTCAGCGCCGCCGTCCTTGCCGCGGCAGGTGACCTCGGCCCCGACGCCGTCATGTGGCTGTTCACCGCCGGGTGGGCGCTGACGTTGTACATCGCCGGGTTCCTGCTGCACCGCGATGGTGGGCCACACCTCTTCAAAGCCGCGCGCCACGCCTGGGGCTCGGCGCCCTCGCGGGCGATCTTCCGCCAGTCAGTGACGGCGGTGCTGCCGATGTCGGGTCTGCTCGTCCTGTCCAGTCTCGACATGCTCCTGGCTCGGCATTTCCTGCCCGAGGACCTCAGCGGGGGCTACGCGATCGGCGCGGTGTTCGAAAAGGTCGCGTTCTGGGGCCCGACTTTCCTGGCGACCCTCTACTACCCGCGGATGGCCCGGGCAGCCGACCGGGCTCGTGCCATCAGAGATGCCCTGCTCCTCACGGCATCCGTCGGCGCGGTCGGTGTGCTGGCCGCCTTCCTGCTCGGGGGGCCCCTGGTCGCGGTCGTCGGCGGTGCCGAGTATGCCGCGCTGGCACCCCTGGCCTGGTTGTTCTGCACTCTCGGGGTGACGCTCGCGTTGGTTCAGGTGCTCGTCTACGCCGACCTTGCCGCCGGGCGGCATCGAGCGGGGGCGGCGGTCTGGCTCGCCTTGGCGGCATCGACCGCCGTCGTCGCCGGCCGGCACGCCTCGATCGAGCAGGTCGTCACCGGGGTGCTCGGCTGCCTCCTGGTGGTTGCGCTGGTCAGCGCCTGGCTCAGTCGGATACCTCGTCGGGGAGCAGGTGCTCGACGCGGTTGATCCACGCCGCGGCCGTGCGCCCCGGCACGTCGACATCGGAGAAGCGCGACACCGAGGTGTTGAGGATGTCGACCCACCCCGTCATCGTGGGGATGCCCAGCAGCGCCCGGACGAGGAACTGGCTGAAGTGCCCGTGCGTCACCAACCCGACCACCGCATCGGTGCCACCGTGTCGGGCCAGCACCGAGTCGATCACCCGGTGGGCCCGGGCGGGAACGTCGGTCTCGACCTCCACCGGCCCATCCCACCAGCCGTGCTCACCGGCGTCGTCGGGCAGGACCAGCCGGGGTGACAGCTCGCGCAGCGACGCCCGCCCCGCCCCACGATGCGCTCGACGCGGCACGTCCTCGTGGCCGCTCCAGTCCAGTGGCCCGCCGACCTCGAAGAGGTCCGGATGCCCGTGCATGGCGAGGTCGAGCGCCGCGGCGATCGGTGCCGCCGTGAGAACGGCGCGGCTCATGAGGCTGGCATAGAGCACGGACGGCGGGGCGGCATACCGGCCTTGCGCGAGCGCCTGAGCGACCGCCGCGGCCTGCCGCTCCCCCAACGGCGTGAGCAGCGGGTCGGGCACTCGCCCGACCGACGCGCCCGTGTGCGCCCACACGAGGTTGTTCTCCGACTGCGCGTGCCTGATGAGCAGCAGATCCATGTATGCCGTTCCCTCGCCCTTCGCCTCGCGACGTCCGTTGTTCTCGGCCTCAGTGCGCTGCGTCGTGCCAGGTGCGCCCGACGCCGACCGACACGTCCAGCGGCACCGTGAGGGCGACCGCTGCGCCCATCTCGCGGCGGACCAACTCCTCGACCTGGTCCCGCTCGCCAGGCGCCACCTCGATGACCAACTCGTCGTGGACCTGCAGCAGCATCCGCGAGGCGAGCCGCTGCTCCCGCACTGCCTCGTCGACCCGCAACATGGCGACCTTCATGATGTCGGCGGCGGACCCCTGGATCGGGGCGTTGAGGGCCATCCGCTCGGCCATCTCGCGCCGTTGTCGGTTGTCCGAGAGCAGGTCGGGCAAGTAGCGCCGGCGCCCGAGCATCGTCGCGGTGAACCCCGTACCCCGAGCATCGGCGACGAGGCGGTGCAGGTAGTCGCGGACCTCACCGAAGCGTTCGAAGTATTCGTCCATGAGCGTCTTGGCCTCGCCGGTGGAGATCCCCAACTGGCGGGACAACCCGAACGCCGACAGGCCGTAGGCCAAGCCGTAAGACATCGCCTTGATCTTGGAGCGCATCTCCGGTGTCACCGCCGTCGGGTCGACCCCGAAGACCCGGGACGCCACGAACGAGTGCAGGTCCTCACCCGAGCGGAACGCCTCGATGAGCCCGTCGTCGCCGGACAGGTGGGCCATGACCCGCATCTCGATCTGGCTGTAGTCCGCCGACATGAGGGACTCGAACCCGGACCCGACCACGAACATCTCCCGGATCCGCCGACCCTCCTCGGTGCGGATCGGGACGTTCTGCAGGTTGGGGTCGGTCGAACTCAGCCGACCAGTCGCGGCAACGGTCTGCAGGTAGGTCGTGTGGATCCGTCCGTCGTCATCGACACTCTTGATCAGCCCCTCGACCGTGACCCGCAGCTTGGCCGCATCACGATGGCGCAGCAACGCCTCGAGGAAGGGATGCTCGGCCTTGGCATACAGCTCGGTGAGGGCGTCTGCGTCTGTGGTGTAGCCGGTCTTGGTGCGCTTGGTCTTGGGCAGCCCGAGCTGATCGAAGAGCACCTCCTGCAGTTGCTTCGGGCTACCGAGGTTGACGTCGCGTCGCCCGATCGCCTCCCAGGCATCCTCCTGCGCCTCACGCACCTTGGCGGCGAAATCTGACTCCAGATCGCGCAACGCCTCGATGTCGACGGCGATCCCGGCCCGCTCCATTCGCCCGAGCACCCCGACAAGGGGCAACTCGACCTCGTGCAACAGCGCCGAGCCGCCGATGCGTTCCAGCTCCACGTCGAGCGCGTCGGCGAGGTCGACGACCGCGCGGGCGGTCACCATAGCCTCGTTCGCCTCGTTGTCCCCCTCGCCGAAGTCGAGCATCCCCTGCCCGGTGTCGGTCGTGTCATCGCGCAGTTCCCGCCGCAGCAGCCGCACGGCGAGGTCGGCCAGGTCGTAGTCGCGTTGGTCGGGTTTGACGAGGTATGCCGCCAGCGCGGTATCGCTCGTCACCCCAGCGAGGTCCAGCCCCCGCGCCGCCAGCGCCGCGGCGGGCCCCTTGCCGTCGTGGATCGCTTTCGGGCGGGTGGGGTCGGCCAGCCAGTGCGCGAGCGCGCGCTCCCCCACGTCGTCGAGCCCGGCGAGATCCACGTATGCCGCCGCGCCGGCTCCGGTGGCCAGCGCCAACCCGCGCGCGTCGCCGGTGCCCCGACCCCAGCGGCCAAGCACCTGCAGCCCGGTGCGGACCCCCGCGGGGGCGTGCTGCGCCAGCCACCCGGTCACCTCGGCCGAGCCCAGCACCTGCCCGTCAAGGGCGAACCCGGAATCGGCTTCCGGCTCGGGGGCCTCGAAGGTCGCGAACAGCCGCTCGCGCAGCACGCGGAACTCCAACGCATCGAAGACCTCGTGCACCTGTTCGCGGTCCCAGGAGTGGCGGGCCAGGTCGCCCAGCTCCACGCCGACCTGCAGGTCGTGCACCAGCTGGTTGAGGCGGCGATTGCGCAGCACCGAGTCCAGGTGCTCGCGCAG
>Ga0208823_1003648_pt1 | contig 10862 bp, 9 predicted proteins | sample AD_UKC075_MetaG_FD_184440 | JGI IMG/M metagenome (GOLD analysis project Ga0208823, IMG submission 184440) | Active sludge microbial communities of municipal wastewater-treating anaerobic digesters from USA - AD_UKC075_MetaG (SPAdes) (version 2) | ecosystem: Engineered > Bioreactor > Anaerobic >... | reverse complement strand
CCGGTGGTCGCCGCGATGCCGTCGGCGTCGGCGGCGGCGTTCTGCGCCACCGCGAGGATCTCCCCGGTGGACGGTCGCATCGCGACGATCATCGCCTTGTTGCCCTGGGCGTCGACGGCGTGTTGGGCGGCATCCTGAACCCGCCGGTCCAGCGTGAGGTTGATCGACGGCGCCGGCTTCGGCGCCACCTCGGTCAGCACGTCGACGTCGGCCCCGTTCTGGTTGACGCTGACCACCCGCCAGCCGGCCTCGCCGTCGAGTTCGTCGAGGACGGCCTTCTTGACCTCGCTGACCAAGGCCGGCGCGAACCTGTCATCGGTGGGCAGCATCGCGGCCTGCGGGGTCACGACCACTCCGGGGAGCGCATCCAGTGCGGCGGCCACCTGATCACGGTGGCCCGGCCGCAGGGTGATGAGGTCCAGTGGGCGCGCCGATGAGCTTGCCCGTTCGGCGAGTATTTGCGGGTTGAGGGTGTCGTCGAACCGTCGAAGCACGTCAGCGACCACCCGGGCGGTGGCCATCAACGCCGGACCGGCTTTCTTGGCGTCGAGCTGGTAGCGGAAGGTGTTGCCCGGCACCAACACCTCGGTTCCGCCGGCTTCGTTGACAGTGGCCCGGCGCGGCGGGTCAGCCCGTAGCGAGAACGTCTGGTGCTCGCCGAGTTTCGGGTGCAATGCCGACGCCGCCCAACGAATCCGCCAACCACCTTCGTCGCGGATCAGATTGAGGACGCCGTCATAGGTCCAACTGCGGTTCTTCGGCAACTGCCAGGTGAAGCGGTAGTTCACGCTGCCGGTGTCCTGGGTGAAGCGGGAACCGAGCACCGTGGCGTCCAGCTTCGTCGCCTGCAGGCCAGTCCAGGCCTCGTTGAGGTCGGCGTGCGCCTCACTCGGGCGATCGCTGAGTTGCGCGGCCGCCCCGGTGTCGCCCCGCCCGAGGTCGGCGAAGAACCGCTCGGCCAGCGGCGCCGGTCCGTCGGGTCTCGGTGTGCACGCCGACACCCCACCGACGGCGACGGCAAGCACCGAAACCAGTCCTGTGACTCGTGTTACCAGTGAGATGAGAGTTGCCATCGGGACAGATGTTATGAGTCCGTGACCGCTTCCCCGCGGAGGCGCACCGGAGATGAGCGCCGACGGAAACCCGCCGGTCAGTCCAACAGCACGGTGGCGAAGGTACCGACCTGACGGAAGCCGACCCGGGCGTAGGCGGCCCGCGCGACGGTGTTGAAGCTGTTCACGTACAGGCTGGCGATCCGTCCGCTGTTGACCACCGCCGCGGCAACCGCTGCGGTACCCGCTGTGCCCAGACCCCGCCCCCGCCAATCCGGGTGCACCCACACGCCCTGGATCTGACCCACCGCCGGGGATTGAGAGCCGACCTCGGCCTTGAACACGACCTGGCCGTTCTCGAACCGCGCGAAGGCCCGGCCCGCCGCGATCAGACCGGCGACCCGGCGCCGGTACCCGCGACCGCCGTCACCGGCGCGCGGGTCCACCCCGACCTCACCGATGAACATGTCCACCGCAGCCACCAGGTAGGCGTCCAATTCGTTGACGTAGACCCGGCGCACTCCGGGATCCGGAGCGCAGTCCGGCTGGGACCGCAAGGCGAGCAGCGGTTGCCGCTCCCGAACGTCACGCGCCGGTCCCCAGCCGTCTCGCAGTCGGTCCCACATGGTCATCACAAGATCGGCCGGACCGACCACCGACGAGCATCGGCGGGCGACACTGAGCGCCCGCTCGGCGAACGCCCGCAGATCGGTGGCGCTACCACGCAGTGGGATGAGATTGGCTCCCGCGAAGCACAGTGCCTGATCGGCCCGTCCTCGCGTCCACAACTCACCGCCGATCGCGCGGGGGTCCACACCGTGGTCGGCGACCCGGGCGGCCACCATGCACGAACCCACCGGATCCCGGGACATCACCTGCGTCACGGCGGCGACGTCACGCACCAGGGAGACGCGATGACGGTCGGCAGGACGTAGTAACGACGGTGCCGACATAGCCGTCCTTGGGGCAGAGGTCCGAGCAGACGTCCTCAGCTTACGGTGACAACCGGCGATCCGGCCGTAGCCTCGCCCGCGCCGCCGCCCTGCCGCATTTCGTCGGCGAGTCGCAGCGCCTCCTCGATCAGGGTCTCGACGATCTGGGCCTCCGGAACCGTCTTGATGACCTCGCCCTTGACGAAGATCTGCCCCTTGCCGTTTCCAGAGGCGACCCCCAGGTCGGCCTCGCGAGCCTCCCCCGGCCCGTTGACGACACATCCCATGACCGCCACGCGCAGCGGTACGTCCAGACCTTCCAGGCCGGCCGTCACCGCATTGGCCAGCGTGTACACGTCGACCTGGGCCCGACCGCAGGACGGGCACGAGACGATCTCCAGTCCGCGCGGACGCAGATTCAACGATTCCAGAATCTGGTTGCCGACCTTGACCTCTTCGACCGGCGGCGCCGACAGGGACACCCGGATGGTGTCCCCGATACCGTCGGAGAGCAACGCCCCGAACGCGACCGCCGACTTGATGGTGCCCTGGAACGCCGGTCCGGCCTCGGTGACCCCGAGGTGCAACGGGTAGTCGCACTTCTCGGCCAGCAGGCGGTACGCGGCCACCATCACCACCGGGTCGTTGTGCTTGACGCTGATCTTGATGTCGCCGAAGCCGTGCTCCTCGAACAGCGAGGCCTCCCACAGGGCGGACTCGACCAGTGCCTCCGGCGTCGCCTTGCCGTACTTCTCCAGGAACCGCTTGTCCAGCGAGCCGGCGTTGACCCCGATCCGGATCGGGATGCCGGCCGCGCCCGCCGCTTTGGCGACCTCGGCCACCCGGCCGTCGAACTCCTTGATGTTGCCGGGGTTGACCCGCACCCCTGCGCAACCCGCATCGATCGCGGCGAAGATGTACTTCGGCTGGAAATGAATATCGGCGACGACCGGAATCTTGCTCTTTCGGGCGATCTCAGCCAGGGCGTCGGCGTCCTCCTGCCGCGGGCAGGCGACCCGAACGATGTCGCAACCGGTGGCGGTCAGTTCGGCGATCTGCTGCAACGTGGCGTTGACATCGTGAGTCTTGGTGGTGCACATCGACTGCACCGAGATCGGGTGATCGCTACCGACCCCGACATCGCGCAGCATGATCTGGCGGGTCTTGCGCCGGGGCGCAAGAGTCGGGGGTGGCGTGCCACCAATGGACGGCAAGCCCAGACCAACAGACATGTCTCTCCTACTGGAACAAGCGGATGGGATTGATGAGGTCGGCGGTCACGGTCAGCGCCATGTAACCGACCACCACGACCAGGACGACGTAGGTGGCCGGCATCAGCCGCCCGTAGTCGACCGGCCCGCCGGGCACCAGACCCCGTGCGCTGCGGACCATGTTGCGGAGCTTCTCGTAGGTCGCGACGGCGATGTGGCCGCCGTCGAAGGGCAGCAACGGCACCAGGTTGATGACGCCGAGCACGAAGTTGAGCTGGGCCAGGAAGAACCAGAACGCCACCCACAGGCCGTGGTCGACGGTGTCGCCGCCGATGATGCTGGCGCCGACCACACTGATCGGGGTCTCCGGGTCACGTTCGCCGCCACCGATGGCGTGTACCAGCGCGCCGACCTTGGTCGGGATCGCCGCCAGCGACTTGATCAGCTCCACCCCGAGATCGCCGGTGAAGGTGAAGGTCGCGGGCACGGCGGTCAGCGGCGTGTAGTGCGTGGGTCCGAACTGGGCGGCGGTGATACCGATCGCGCCCACATCGGACGGCCCGCTGGGCTGTCCGCCGTCGGGCTTGGCCACCCAGCGCTTGGTGGTGGTGACGTCAACGGTGGTGTCGATGGTGGTTGTCGTGCCGTTCTCGGTCCGCTCGACGACGAACGGCGTCGGCCCGGAGGCCTTCTGCACCGCGGCGACCATCTCCTCGAAGGTCTTCACCTCGGCCCCGCCGACCTTGACCACGACGTCACCCGGCTTGATCCCGGCCACCGCGGCCGGTCCCACGCCGGTGCAGGATCCGAGTTCGCCCTTGACGATTTCGGGTTTGACGCACGTGGTCTCACCCACCACCGCGGTGGTGGGCGGCCGCAACTGCGGCAATCCCCAGACGACGGCGATTCCGTAGATCAGCACCAGCCCGATGATGAAGTTCATCGCGGGTCCGGCGAAGAGCACGGCGACCCGCTTCCAGACCTTCTGCCGATACATCGCGTACGGCTGGTCCTCGGGGCGCAGTTCCTCCACGGCGGTCATACCGGCGATGTCACAGAAGCCGCCGAGCGGGATCGCCTTGATGCCATATTCGGTGGAGCCCAGTTTGTTGGGGCGCATGGTGGACCACAGGGTGGGACCGAAACCGACGAAGTAGCGACGCACCTTCATACCGGTGGCGCGGGCCACCCACATGTGTCCGCACTCGTGCAGTGCCACCGACACCAGGATCGCGAGCGCAAACAGGGCGATACCGACGAAGAACATCATCGAACGGAAGGGACCTCCTGTGCGGCGACGCCAAGAGCGTCGCGTGCACGTTGCCGGGCCCATCGCTGGGCGTCGAGTACGTCCTCCACGGTAGCCGGTTCAGCAGCCCACTGGCCCGCGCCGTGCATGACGTCAGCGATTGTTCGCACGATGGCCGGAAAGCGGATCGCCCCGGCGAGGAATGCGGCCGCGGCCTCCTCGTTCGCGGCGTTGTAGACCGCCGTCATACAGCCGCCGGCCTGCCCGGCCTGTCGGGCCAGGTCGACAGCGGGGAACACGGCGTCGTCGAGCGGTTCGAACTCCCACGTCGACGCGGTACTGAAGTCACAGGCCCGCGCGGCACCGGCGACCCGGTCCGGCCAGCCGAGCGCCAGCGCGATCGGCAGCTTCATATCCGGCGGGCTGGCCTGGGCGATCGTGGACCCGTCGGTGAACGTCACCATCGAGTGCACGATCGACTGCGGGTGCACCACCACGTCGATGCGATCGTAGGGAATCCCGAACAACAGGTGCGTCTCGATGAGTTCCAGGCCCTTGTTCACCAGCGACGCCGAGTTCAGCGTGTTCATCGGGCCCATGCTCCAGGTGGGATGGGCGCCGGCCTGTTCGGGTGTGACCGACTCCAGGTCAGCAGCCGCCCACCCCCGGAACGGGCCACCCGATGCCGTCAGAACGAGCCGCGCGACCTCGTCGGCGCGACCGGCCCGCAGGCACTGGGCCAGCGCGGAGTGCTCGGAATCCACCGGCACGATCTGGCCCGGCTGCGCTGCTGCCAGCACCAGCGGACCCCCTGCCACCAGGGACTCCTTATTGGCCAGCGCCAGGCGCGCCCCGGTCGCCAAGGCGGCCAGGGTGGGCTGCAGACCCAGGGCACCGACCAGTGCGTTGAGCACCACGTCGACCCCGGTGGTCGCGGCAACCTCCTCGACCAGTCGGGTCGCGGAGTCCGGTCCCCGGTGGCTGACGTCGCCGACCCGGTCGGCGGCGGCCTCGTCGGCGACCGCAATCCGGGTCACACCGGTCTGGGAGCGTTGCCGGGCCAGTAGTTCGGGATTCCCGCCGCCGGCCGCGAGTCCGACCACCTCGAACCGGTCCGGGTTGGCGGCGATGACCTCCAGCGCCTGGGTGCCGATGGAGCCCGTGCTGCCCAGAATCAGCACCCGCTTACGGTCAGAGGCGTTCACCGCTCCATTGTGCAGTCCGCCCGGCCAGCTCCCCAATCCCGCGCACCGCATCGGCGTCCGCCGCCACGCCAAGAATGTGATCGTCGTCACATCCCCGCTCCGGGGCCGATCCGCGGGGCCTGCCGCGCCGAATGTGGGGTGCAGTCCAGAAGGGTGCTGCACCGGGGGCAGTCCGCTGGGTGGAACCCCACCACGCGGGGAGCTCCCCTCGCCCGTTCACGAACTGACAACTCAAGGAGAGAAACTTATGGCTGTTCATCGTTCCGCTGTGGCCGCCGGACTGGTGGCCGTCGCAGCGCTGGCGCTGTCCGGATGCTCGAGCTCCACCAAAGAGGCCACCGAGACGCGGACCTCAGCCGCGGAAACCACCTCGGCCACGTCCAGCGCCGCGGCCGCTCCCGCCGCCAATCTGGTCGGTGCGGGCTGCGCGGCCTACGCCGAGCAGGTACCCACCGGCCCGGGATCGGTCGAGGGTATGGCCAAGGACCCGGTCGCCGTAGCGGCGTCGAACAGCCCGGTGCTGACCACCCTGGCCGGCGCCCTCTCGGGCAAGCTGAACCCGAAGGTCAATCTGGTGGAAACGCTCAACAACGGCGAGTTCACCGTGTTCGCCCCCACCGACGAGGCGTTCGGCAAGGTCGACCCGGCGACGATCGAGAAGCTGAAGACCGACGCCGATCTGTTGACCTCGGTGCTGACGTATCACGTGGTCTCCGGACAGGCGGACCCGGCAGCCGTGGTCGGCGAGCACAAGACCGTCGAGGGATCGGCCCTGACCGTGACCGGGTCCGGCGACACCCTGAAGGTCAACGACGCCGGTGTGGTCTGCGGAGGCATCAAGACCGCGAACGCGACGGTCTACCTGATCGACGCCGTTCTGCTGCCGCCGACGCCGGCCCCGGCCTCGACCCCGGCCACTGCCCCGACCCCTTAATGATCGGTATCACCTGATCCGCACCGATCCGGCCGCTGACGGGCACCGAATCACGGGTGTCCGTCAGCGCCGGACCCGGCGCACGACAAACGAGAGGACTACTCACATGACGTACTTCCCCAAGGGTCTTGCCCTGGCCGCCACGGTGGCTGCTGCGGCCGGCCTGACCCTGACGGCCGCTCCGACGGCCATCGCCGCCGACCACCTGGTCGGCCCGGGCTGCGCGGCCTATGCCGAGCAGGTTCCCACCGGGCCGGGCTCGGTCGCCGGTATGGCGGGGTCCCCGGTGGCCGTGGCGGCCTCGAACAGCCCGGCGCTGACCACCCTGGCCGCGGCCGTGTCGGGCAAGCTCAATCCGCAGGTCAATCTCGTCGACACCCTCAACGGCGGCCAATTCACCGTCTTTGCGCCCACCGATGACGCCTTCGCCAAGATCGACCCCGCCACCATCGACAAGCTGAAGACCGACGCCAACCTGCTGACGTCGATCCTCACCTACCACGTGGTCTCCGGGCAGGCGAGCCCCGACCAGGTCGTCGGTACTCACCCGACCGTTCAGGGCGCGAGCCTCACCGTGAGCGGCGGTGGGGACAGCCTCACCGTGAACAACGCCAATGTGGTGTGCGGGGGAATTCAGACCGCCAACGCCACCGTGTACCTGATCGATTCGGTGCTGCTGCCGCCGAGCTAGCGGCTGCCCCCGCCGGCTAGCCCCCAGCGCGGCGCGCACCGATCCCCGGCCGGCCGCGGCGACATGACTCTCCTTCGTGTCGCCGCGGCCGGCCCCCTTCTGACCGCCCGCAAACCTGGGGCACCATGGACCCGTGTCACCGACCCTGCTGTGGTTCCGCCGCGATCTTCGGCTCCACGACCTGCCTGCACTGTCCGCGGTCGGCGACGCGGAGGTGCTGGCCTGCTATGTGCTCGACCCTCGCCTCGAGGCGTCCTCCGGACCCCGCCGTCTGCAGTTCCTGGGGGACTCGCTTCGCGAGATCGACGCCGCCCTCGGCGGCCGGCTGCTGATCACCCGCGGCCGCCCCACTGACGTCATCCCGGCGATCTGCCGGTCGATCGGAGCCACCGCGGTGCACATCTCGGCGGACTTCAGCCCGTTCGGTGTCCGCCGGGACCGTGCCGTCGCCGCGGCGCTCGAACCGCTCGGCGCCGAACTGGTGGCAACCGGCTCGCCGTATCTGGTGTCACCGGGCCGGGTGACCAAAGACGACGGCAGCCCCTACAAGGTCTTCACGCCGTTCTTCCGGCGCTGGCGCGAGGTCGGTTGGCGGGCCCCGGCAAAATCCGACCCGGCCGCACACGCCTGGATCGATCCGGCGGGCCTTTCCGATCTGCCGAGTCGGACCGACGCGCCCGACCCCGCCGTGGCACTGGACCTTCCCGCCGGCGAGCGCGCCGCCCGCGAGCGGTGGGCGGAGTTTCTCGCTGACGGAGTCGACGGGTACGCGGAGGAGCGGAACCGGCCGGACCGACCCGGAACCAGCAGGATGTCGGCGCATCTGAAGTTCGGGACGATCCACCCACGGACGATGGCTGCGGATCTCGACATCCGCAGCGAAGGCGGATCGGCCTACCTGCGCGAGTTGGCGTTCCGCGACTTCTACGCGGCCGTGCTTCACCAGTGGCCAGACAGCGCCTGGCGGAACTGGAATCGCGATTTCGACGACATCGCGGTGGACACCGACGATCGCGCCCGCGAGAGATTCGAGGCGTGGAAGCACGGCCGGACCGGCTTCCCGATCGTCGATGCCGGGATGCGCCAACTCGCCGGGTCGGGGTTCATGCACAACAGGGTGCGGATGATCGTGGCCTCGTTCCTGGTCAAGGATCTGCATCTGCCGTGGCAGTGGGGGGCTCGCTGGTTCCTCGACCAGCTCGTCGACGGCGACATCGCCAGCAACCAGCACGGTTGGCAGTGGTGCGCCGGCACCGGCACCGACGCCGCGCCGTACTTCCGGGTCTTCAATCCGACCGCTCAGGGCGAGAAGTTCGACCCGTCGGGCGACTACGTCCGTCGCTGGGTGCCCGAACTCGCCGGTGTCGCCGATGTGCACCGACTGAAGGCCGGCCGTCCGCCCGGCTATCCCGAGCCGATCGTCGATCACGCGGCAGAGCGGACCGAGGCACTCCGGCGTTACGGACTGATCGGCCGGGAGCGCTGATCGCCGCCGATCCACAATCGGCGTGTGTCAGAATGACCGGAGTTTCACACCGGCGCGAAGGCGCCGATGTCGGGCGACGAAGGAGATCCCAGATGGCCAATACCGAGGTGGAGCGTTACACCGACGTCGACCCCGCCGACGTCCCGTCGGCCGCCTGGGGATGGAGCAAGATCACCCACCGCACCTGGTACGCGCTGGGAATTTTCGTGATGCTGTTCCTGCTCGGCATGCTGCACGGCAACCATGTCGGCCACGTCGAGGACCTGTGGCTGATCGGCTTCGCGGCGCTGGTCGCGTTCGCGATGATCCGGGACTGGGTCCTGCGCAAGCGCGGCATTCTTCGCTGAGCGCGTCAGCCACCCGCCTTCGGCGGCCAGCTGACCACACGCTCACCCCCAACAGCGTGGGCTTCAGCTACCCGCCTTCGGCGGCCAGCTGACCACACGCTGCGGCGATTTCGCGGCCCCGGGTGTCCCGCACCGTGCAGGTGACCCCCTTGGCCCGCACCCGGCGGACGAACTCCCGCTCCACCGCCTTGGGGCTGGCGTCCCATTTGCTCCCCGGGGTCGGGTTCAGCGGTATCAGGTTGACGTGCGCCAATTGACCCAGCGCGCGGCGCAGTTTCGAGCCCAGCTGGTCGGCACGCCAACCCTGGTCGTTGATGTCTCTGATCAGCGCGTACTCGATGGAAACCCGCCGTCCGGTGGTATCTGCGTAGTAGCGGGCGGCGTCGAGCACCTCAGCGACCTTCCACCGGTTGTTCACCGGCACCAGCGTGTCGCGCAGTTCGTCGTCCGGCGTGTGCAGGGACAACGCGAGGGTGACCCCGAGGTGTTCGTCCGCCAGGGCGCGGATCGCCGGCGCCAGGCCGACCGTCGAGACCGTCACCGACCGCGCCGAGATACCGAAACCATCCGGCGGCGCGGCGGTGATGCGCCGAACGGCCGCCACCACCCGGGCGTAGTTGGCGAGCGGCTCCCCCATCCCCATGAACACGATGTTGGACAGTCGTTCGCCGTCGCGGTCACGTAACGAGCGGGCGGCGGCGCGGACCTGCTCGAGGATCTCCGCGGTACTGAGGTTTCGGGTCAGCCCACCCTGACCGGTCGCGCAGAACGGACATGCCATTCCGCAACCCGCCTGCGACGAGATGCAGACCGTCGCGCGGTCGGGGTAGCGCATCACCACACTCTCGAACGTGGCCCCGTCATGCCCGCGCCACAATGTCTTTCGGGTCTCCCCGGCGTCGCATTCGACCTCCCGCACGACCGTAAGCAGTGGCGGGAACAACGCCTCCGCGACGGCATCCCGGTCCCCCGCGGGAAGATCGGTCATCTCACGCGGGTCGCCCGTCAGGCGGCCGTAGTACTGGGCGGCGAGCTGTTTGGCCCGAAAAGCCGGAAAACCGAGTGCGGCCACTGCCTGGACCCGGCCATCGGTGTCGAGGTCGGCGAAGTGCCGCGGAGGCAGCCCACGCCGCGGCGCTTCGAAGACCAGATCCTGCGTCACGGTCTTCAGGCCAGCAGGCTCAGTACGATCCAGGTGGCCACTGCCGAGGGCAGCGCCCCGTCGATGCGGTCCATGAGACCGCCGTGGCCGGGCAGCAGGGTGCCCATGTCCTTGATGCCCAGGTCACGCTTAACCTGGGACTCGACCAGGTCACCGGTGGTGGCGGTGATGACGAGCATGAGACCCAGCGGAATCCCCACCCACCACGCCTCACCCATCAGGAAGACGACGGCGAGGATCGCCGCGACGGTGCCGCAGATCAGCGACCCCGCGAAGCCCTCCCAGGACTTCTTGGGGCTGATCGCCGGAACCATGCGGTGCTTGCCAAACAGCACCCCGGCGGCGTACCCGCCGATGTCAGAGAACACCACGGCGAGCATGAAGGTGAAAACCCTGGCCCAGCCGTCCTCCGGGTAGACCAGCAGGGCACCGAACGCGGCGAACAAGGGAATCCAGGTGGCCAGGAAGATGGTGACGGCGACATCACGCAGGTAGTTGACCGGCTGGCTCTGCAAGCCCTGACTCAGCAGACGCCATATCAGGCAGACCAGAACGGTCCCGCCGTATGCCCCCAACGCTCCAGCCGCGCCGAA
>Ga0208823_1003634_pt1 | contig 10871 bp, 8 predicted proteins | sample AD_UKC075_MetaG_FD_184440 | JGI IMG/M metagenome (GOLD analysis project Ga0208823, IMG submission 184440) | Active sludge microbial communities of municipal wastewater-treating anaerobic digesters from USA - AD_UKC075_MetaG (SPAdes) (version 2) | ecosystem: Engineered > Bioreactor > Anaerobic >... | reverse complement strand
TCAGTCGGGTGCCCCGGCGGTCCCGGTCGAAGAGCACAGCGCCTAACTCGTCCTCAAGCTCCTTGATGGCGCGGGACAGAGGAGGTTGCTCAATGTGAAGACGCTCAGCCGCCCGTGTGAAATGAAGTTCTTCGGCCAAAACGATAAAGCAACGCAGGTGCCGCAGTTCCATGAGCAATGTTCCTATTCAGGCGCTGACGACCTCCTTCTGTTTGCTCCACGCGATGCAGGTTGAAAACTTCTTTTAAGCGATGTTTTTTCATATGTTCTTGAGCATGAGATGTAGGCGTTCAACTTTTCCAAACGAGAGGCCGGGCTGTGTTTGACCGAGCATTCAAGAGCCCTGTTTATCCACGGCGCTAAGGTTCAATCTTTACAATGTCCCCAATGCCTTGTACGTATGCGAGTGCATAGGCCATCTCTCCAGAGGTTTGCGCATGCAAAAACATCAATGGTTGTCCGCGTGTTATCTCGTCACCTAAGCGCACCTGCAATTGAATCCCTGCGGCTGGACTCTCAGGCGCACCGGCCAATTTGGCTAAACGAGAAAGCTTACGGTTGTCGATGTGTACTGCTCGGCCTGAAGTGGTTGCCAAAAGCGGTTCGACATAGAGAGCTTGGGGCGGCTCACGAAATCCCCCCTGAGCCGCGCAGATTCTCTGAAATTTTTCCCACGCGCGGCCACTGCTGATCGTCTCATGAGCCAACCGAAGTCCCTCCCCTTCTTTGGCGACGCCGCCAAGCTCAAGCACCGCGCCCGCCACCAACGCCACGCGGTCACATAGGTCTTGCGGCGCATCCGCCTCGTTGCGCAATACGGCCAACACGTCGCGCGCCTCCAACGCCGGGCCGATACCTCTGCCGACAGGCTGATTCCCGTCTGTAAACAGGCAACGCAATACAAGGCCAAATGACGCGGCGACTTCCGAAAGGTGATGCGCAAGATGCTCGGCAGTTTCCCGGCTGCGGACTTTTGCGGTTGGCCCAACCGGAATATCGATCACGATGGGTCGCCCCTGCTGCAATCTTCTTGGATAACACCGAGGCAATCAGTTGTCCTTGCGTGTCGATATCCAGTTCACGCTCAATACGCACGAAGATGTCGTCCGCGGGGCTGAGGTGCATCGCGCCGCCCCACGCCACGCATCCACCCTCTTTCTCCACGACCTTTCTGAGCGTATCCAGGTCCAGGTCTACAGGAGCCAGCGTTTCCATGGTGTCCGCGGTGCCAGCGGGAGAGGTGATGGCGCGTGATGAGGTCTTGGGCATCACCAATCCATTGGCTGCGGCGATGGCAACCACCAACGGCGTGGTGCGATTTCCCGGTAATCCGCCCACGCAATGCTTGTCCACAACAATCGGAGCCTGCCATTGCAGGTGATCCCCGACATCGACCATCGCACGGGTGAGATGGATGGTCTCTTGCATATCCAGAGGCAGTACCGCCGTTGCGGTCAGGAAGGCCGAAAGTGCGACATCGGTATAGCGACCATCGACCACATCACGGACGATCGCCTGCAACTCCGTCGTTTGCAGTCGGTGGCCGTGAATTCGCGCACGCACGGCCGACAACGATTCGAGCATTGGCGGATGCCGAACCTGCACAAAATCGCCCTCATGGATGTCCAGGGCATCCCAGGCGGCCTCGGACAGAGCGATCTGTCCGGCTTTGAGCAGATCGCTGTCGATTTGGTACAGCAGCGCTTGCACAGTTCGGTCGCCGGCGATGATCAGTACCTGTGACCGCGGTGCCAGCCCTTCGGCACGGCAGACATGGCAGTCGGTCCGCATCAAGACGACGGGTTGATGCTGGGCATGCAGTCGCATGCGCAATGCTTGCAAGGCGGGTGTCTGGGGCGTGATGCGGGCACTCACAGGGCGAACTCCTGGTTTTGCATGGGCACCGATGCGTGCCAATTGAGTTCGCGCTGGATACGTTCGCGCAGCGCCTCAGAGGCATCAGATTCACCGTGAACAATGAACACTCTTTCCGGCGCCTTGGTAAAGCCGCGCAGCCATCGCATCAGCTCATCGCTGTCGGCATGAGCCGACAACATCGCAAGCTCGGCGACCTCTGCCTTGATCGGCATCCAGCGTCCATGGATCTTGACTTCGCGAGCGCCCTCAAGCAGCTTGCGCCCGCGCGTACCTGCTGCTTGGAATCCAGAGAACAGCAGCGTGTTCTGATGGCTACCGCCAAACGCTTCTATGTGATGCAGCACGCGGCCGCCGGTGGCCATGCCGCTGGCGGAAATAATCACCTTGGGGTATCGATTCGCCGATAGCGCCTTGGACTCTTCAACGTCGCGCACGTATGTGACTTCTGAGAATGCCGTCTCGAAATCGTGTTGAGCGAGCTTGTGGTCGTCGGCATGGCGGTGCAGCAGCGCAGTTGCGCTGGTGGCCATGGGACTGTCCAGATAGACGGGCACGTTGCGGAGCCGACCGCGCTGTCGCAACAGCCATAGGTCATAGATCAACGACTGCGCGCGTCCTACGGCAAAAGCGGGAATCACTACGGTGCCTCCGCGGCGAGTCGTACGCTCGATGATGTCGCCTAGCGCTTCGACGGCATCGGAACGGTCATGATGACGATTGCCATAGGTGGACTCGATGATGATGTAGTCCGCTTCCGTGACGGGTTCAGGATCAGGCATGACCGCATCGTCATAGCGGCCCAGGTCGCCGGAGAACACCAAACGCTTGCCGCCGATGTCGATCTGCGCCGTCGCCGCTCCAAGAATGTGGCCGGCCCTGCGTAGAACCAGGCGTGCACCGCCCGGCAATACCGTCTCCTGATGCAGTGGCACGGGCTTGAACTGCAAGAGCGTGCGTTCGGCATCTCGGACCCGATACAGGGCAAGGGCTGGCTTGTGCTTGGAAAATCCCTTCCGGTTGGCGAACTCGGCATCCTTCTCCTGCAACCAAGCACTGTCGAGCAGGATGAGTTCGGCGACGTCCCGTGTGGCTGGCGTCGAGAAAATCTTCCCGCGGAACCCGTTCAGCACCAATCGGGGGAGATATCCACAATGATCCAGGTGCGCGTGCGTCAGTACAACCGCATCGATGTCCTTGGACTCAACGACAAGATGCTGCCAGTTCAGCTCGCGCAGGTTCTTCAGTCCTTGGAAAAGTCCGCAGTCGATCAGGATGCGGGTACTGCCATATGTGATCAGGTGTTTGGAGCCGGTGACGGTACCGGCACCGCCCAGGCTGGTCAGTGAGAGCATGAAGTTGTCTCCTCGCTTGTTGGTGGGTTGTGAAATCAGGAGCTGGCGCGGTCACTGCGGACCGTGTCAGAACCACTTGAAATTCACGCGTCGGTCGCGGCAGCAGCAGCCTGCGAACTGTTCCAGCCGGTCACTTGCGCAGCGGCATAGATGGCATCCACCCAGGTGCATCGATTGGCGATCAGCATTCCAGCCACATCGAGGGTGCCGCCGTGGTTGATGTAGCCCAAAGCCCGCGTCTTCGAAGGGCCGCTGTCAATGCGGCGAAGCACGCCCAGCATCGGCTCAGGGCGGGTATGGCTTATCAACACGCGCGGCAGGTGAGGCGGGAAGAGCGCTTGCAGGGATTCGTCACCGAGCACGAAGGCGGCCTCAAGTTCGTCTCGCGGAATGCGTAGACGGCCGGGCTCGACCACCACGGTGATGCACGACGCAAGCCCATGGTGCTCCAGGCGGGCATGGGCTTTGAGCGCTTCCTCCAACTGGTAGGCGCCAATCGCTACGAATTGCAGTTGTGCGGTGGACGGATCGCCGGCTACATGGGCTGCTCCATGCTCGATCAGCGATTGAGCCGCGGCGGCACTGAAGTGATTCGGCGTGTCGCGCTTGGAGACCACCACACAAGCCACTTGGCCGCGGCTGGCGTAGACCGCTCGCAACGCGGCGCACGCCGTGTTTTCATCCACCGGGAACAACACGCGTGCGGTGTCCGACATTTCCCCTAGCAATGCTTCGCCAATGGTCGGGTCCTGGTGTGACTGCTCGTTCTTGCTGTTCTCCCAGGTGTGGGATGTGACGACCAGCGGGATGGAGATCCAGCCTGGCGGCTGGCCCAGTTCCTTCTGTCGGCGCGCGAAGATGATCTCCTGGCGAATCAATCCAAGCATCTTGACCGCGAAGGCCTCGTAGCTGACGATCAGGTTCAGCCCCCCTTTGTTGGCGAGGGCGGCGGCCGCAACGGCTTCTTCATTGAGTGCGGTGATCACCGAGCCATGCGTCGATTCCGGGACGCCGGGTTCGGGCACGTTGACGCGGTGCTTGAGCAGTGCCAGTGTGGCTCCCATCTTGTTGCTGGCCAGTTCATCGGGATTGCCGATCCGGACGCGCAACTGTGGATTTGCCTGCGCCAGTTTCACGAACCAACGATCCAGTGAAGACATGGCGCTGCCAGATACCTTGGTAGGAGCCCAGGCCGGCACCGGCAGATGAGGACTCGCTGGATGGCGTCGAGCCATGGGGTGCTCGCTTTCGCGCGAGCGCCGGTTCTTGCCGTGATTCGCCAGGACGGTGAGCGCGTTTTCCAGTTCGATCTCTGGCACGAATAGCGCCGCAGCCCCAGCATTGAAGGCCTCGCGTGCCTGCGCGTGCTCGCGCGGATTGCCGTCCAACGGCAGGTTGTGGGCGGCATTGGTCGCCGCGCCCGGGAAGCCGAAACCTTTCTCCGTCTCGGCGATCACGTAGGGGAACTTGACGGGATAGCGCCGGTTCGATTGTGCGGCGAAAGCGCTCAGCGTGTCTTCAGATTCGACAATGGCCCATGCGATCGCCACTGGATCGCGTCCATCGATGATGACGGGATCAAAGCCGTTGTGGCGCAGATCTTCGGCTAACCAGGCAGCGCCACCTTCCTGCACGATCTGGGTGCGCTGCTCGATGCGTCGCCCGTTGAGAATCATGATCGGGACGGCGAAGCCGCAGTCCTCGGCGCGCCACCAGCGCGGTGCCCAGTCCGAGCCACGTTGCTCCTCGAAAGCGCCATCACTGAGGAATGCCACCAGGCTTTCTCCCGGCAACGGCGTGTGCACATACTGCAGCCCGGCGAACCCCAGATAGCCGCCTTCGGAGATCGCGCCGGCCGTGTTCGGCCCGGCATGGCTGCCCAGCGGTACCGCGGGCCGCCCCTGCTTATCGATGGCATAGGAGTAGAAATCCTCGATCAGGCGTGACAGGCCTGCCTCGCTGCGGTCGTAGCGTCCACGCTGGGCGGCGGACACATCGCCGGTCAGTGCGTTCACCGCTTCGATCGCGGCCACGCAGTGCCCTTGTCCCATTAGCCAGCCGCGTGTCGTCCCGGTCAGTGCATTGGCCAACAGATAACCCACGAAAGCCGGCACCATGTCGAGCGAACCGCCGGTGTGGCCTTCGGGCGTTTGTTTGAAATCATCGGAGCCCAGAGGGCGGCCGCTTCGGTCGATGCGCCGGGCATAGGTCATATGCGCCACTACGCTCATGGCCATGCAGGCCACCCGGTCGGCTGCGGCCAGCAGCGCATGGGCCGAGGCTTCATCTGCCACACGCCCTTGCGCAACCATGCGGTGCACGAGGGTCTGCATACGTTCGATGGTTTCGGACTGGTGCGCGATGGGCCCGTAACCGGCACGCCAATCGATTGCGAGGTTAGCCTGAGAGGGCATTTCGGGTTCCTTGAAAATAGCGGGATAGGTGGAAGATCAGGCTCGCGGATCGGTCTGGCCGCTGGAAAGCGCGCCGGCAATCAGCGAAGCCAGACCGATCCGGTTGCTCGGATGCGGCACCGCGTCGGTGGACGTGATCCGAGCGAACAGCGGCGTCAATTGGCTCCAGGCGTCTTCGGCGAATAGGGCATGCACCACTACGCACTCCGGCTTGCGCATTCCTTGTTCGGCGAGTTTGTGCGCCGCGACAGCGAGCGTGCGGCCCGAGGATGCGATGTCGTCCACCAGCACCGGCGTTCTGTCACGCCAGACCGACAGGTCGGGAACATCGATGTCCACGCTGCGATCGCCATGGCGTGTCTTGCGAAGCACGGCGTGCGGCACGCCGATGCGGGAGGCGATGGAGCCGGCCCACTGCTCGCTTTCCTCATCGGGGCCGACGATCAAGGGCTTTTCGACATGATTGGCGATCCAGTCGGCCAGCAGCGGCGCGGCATGCAAGGTAGTGGTGGGAATCGTGTAGAGCGCGGAGAGCGTCGGATAGCGGTGCAGATGTGGATCCACCGTAAGCAGCTTGTCGAACGTCGATGAGACCAGGCGTGCGAAAGTCCGCGACGTCACGCTTTCGCCGTCATGGAATCGCTTGTCCTGGCGCATGTAGGCCAGGTAGGGTGCAACCAAGTTCACCTCGAGCGCACCAAGCTCGCGCGCGGCGTCCGCGGCAAAAACCAGAAGCAGGAATTGCGGATCTGGATGGGTCAGCGTGCAAATCAGATCCACGATCTGGCCAACGGGTTCGCCATGCAATCGGACATAGCTCTCGCCATCGGGAAATCGGCGTGTTTCGACGCGGCCGACATCGCTGCCATATGCCTGCGCGAGGCGACCGGCGAAATCTTCGTTGCCTGGAAGGGCAAGTGTGAGTCGTTGCATGCGGTTGTCTCCTTTCTTATTGGTCGTCCTTGTTTACTTATCGAACTCGGATGCTTGGTTGGTGTCGGTGCTCTACACGAACAATCAGTCCCATGCCGACGAACAACGACAGGACGGCCCGTATGGAGTCGAGGAAGGAATCGACCGGCATCAGAATTTCCTTCCTACAGTGATCGTTCCGTAGACCGGGATTTCTTTTTGTCCCCGGAATTCGCGTGTGCGGTGGTAGCGGGCTATCGCGATGCGCCAGTTGCCTTGGGTAATCGCGACGCCGTAGCCGACATCCGCCACGAGTGGCCGCTTATCAACGCTATGGCCGGACTTGAAGGTATTGCCATCCAACGTGATGTCGTGCAGAACCCAGCGAGCGTCTAGCGCCACGAAGAGGTGGCCGTTCCAGTTGCTGCCAGCGGTCGTGCGCACGGGCGAGGTGTTCTCTCCGGCAGGCCGTAGCGGTGCCGTGCCTAAATCATCAGGCAGGCGCAGCCCATAGCGCAGTTCTCCACCGACATTCGCGTAGGTGGCGAAGTTGCCGAAGCTGCCACCCCAGTGGCGGGTCAGATCCCAGCCCCAACCGCTGACGTCTTCTTGCCTGAAGACTCGTGTTCGGCGTTCGTGCAGCAACTGCAGCACAGGCTCGTCGCGCAGTTGGTGTCGCCAGCCATTGAATTTGTCGACGCCGATGGTGTCATGCCACCAGTTCTGGGTTTGCCTGGCCAAGGAGGAGGGGCCCACAACACCGACGCGGATTTGTGAGGTACGCAGCGTATCGCCGCGCCGCGCGTTGTAGCCGAAGCTCAACATCATTGCGCCGGCGAAAGGGCGGTCGTCTTTGATCAGATCGCTGCGCGTTTTGTCGCTGGGGGTGTACATCATCTGTCCGAAGCCGATGGTCATGTTCTGTTCGTCAAAACCCTCGGGTTGCAGCACCGTGAGAAAACGATTCAGCCCACGGACGAGACGGGGTAGGCAAGGGTCATCGCGATAGTCCACAAGGTTGGGGGAGACCCAGCTGACGAGAAATCCATTGGAGTAGCCTTGATCTTGTCCAATGCCGCCGAACATGTCGTTGTCGATCCGCAGATTGAGCGTTCCCGTTGAGCGCAGCGGGTTGTCCTGGTGGCAGGACTGGGCCTGTGCGGAGGCGCTCAGCAATAGCAGCAGCAAGGAGGCTGCGACTTCCAGCCTCCATTCAGCGGGGTCGCTGGACTGAACTTTCATCACGCTGGCGTGCCACCCTGCCCAGGGGTTGCAGTCACAATGACCGATTGGGACTGGCGCACCAGCATCACTGGAACTGGTGCGATGCGAGCGAGCTGCTCTGCATCGCTTCCCATCAGCAGCCTGTCCACGCCCCGGCGTCCGTGGGTACCCAACACCACCAACTCGCATTGAGTAGTCAGTGCCTGCTGAGCGATGAGCACCGAGACGCGCTCGCCGTTGCTTTCCAGAAGGACGGTCTCAACCACCAGGCCTCCCTGCCTCAGCCGCAGCGCCGCCTCGTCCAGCAGCTTCTGCCCGGCCGCCAGGAAGCCCGGCCTCACTTCTTCAATATAGATCCTCGGCCTCTCGAAGCCGTTGCTATGCTTCATCTCCTCGATGACGTGCAGCAAGACGATGGTTGCGCCATTCAGGCGTGCCAGCACCGCAGCGTGGTGGAGCGCCAAATCGGCAGTAGGACTTCCGTCGAGCGGAACCAGGATTCTTGAGTACATGAATGTCTCCAGTTATCAGAGTAGAACGGGATGACGAACAGATATTGCGTATACCGTGTCGCAATAGCGGACGCGGGATACGCTTATTCAGTTGCGTACATATTCCCCTGGGGCGTCGCAAACAGTGGGGTATCCACTGGATTCAGCACCTATGAGCGGAGGCGCAACAACATCACCGGAACGCTCTCGCAGCCACGCCGACCATGCGGGCCACCAGGAATCCGGATGCGTCTGCATCGTCGCTTGCCACTCATCCGGCGCCATGTATCCATCACCGGCCGCGCGGGTATGGATTTGATATTGGCGGTTACCTCGGCCGGGCTCGCTCACGATGCCGCCGTTGTGTCCTCCAGTGGTCAGCACGAAAGTCAGCTCGGCCGAAGACAGGAGATGCAGCTTGTAAACCGAGCGCCAAGGCGCAATATGATCCGAGGCAGTGCCGACGCAAAACACCGGTACAGCGATGTCTCCCACTGAAACGGGGCGACCCGTGACGGGATAACGCCCCGCGCTGAGATCGTTATTCAGGTAAAGGCGTCGGAGATACTGCGAATGCATCTTCGCGGGGAGGCGAGTCCCATCGGCATTCCAAGCCATCAGGTCGGTCATTGCCCGGCGATCGCCCAATAGGTATTCGTCAATCATGCGAGACCATATGAGATCGTAGGAACGCAGTAGCTGAAAAGCTCCGCTCATCTGGTCGGAGGTCAAATAACCGGTTTGAGCCATGCTGGCTTCCAACAGCGCCACTTGACTCTCGTTGATGAAAAGACTCAGCTCGCCCGGTTCGCTGAAGTCCGTCTGTGCGGCAAGCAGGCTTACCGACACCAGCCGCGTATCGCCATCACGCGCCATGGCTGAAGCACCAATGGCCAGTAGCGTTCCGCCCAGGCAATAACCAGCCGCGTGGACTCCATGCCCGGGGACGACGGAAGTCACAGCGTCCAGCGCTGCATGCAGGCCGAACTCCAGGTACTCATCCATGCCCAAATCTCGATCCTCAGCATCCGGATTTCTCCAGGAGATGCAAAAAACCGTATGCCCTTGCGCAACCAGATACCGTATCAGCGAGTTATGCGGTGACAGATCCAGTACGTAGTACTTCATGATCCAGGCAGGAATGATCAGGATCGGTTCGGGATGGACTTTCTCGGTAGTGGGCGTGTACTGAATCAGTTCGATCAGTCGATTTCTCAGAACGACTTTTCCTTCCGTGACCGCTACGTCGCGCCCAACGACGAAGTTCTCCGTTCCCGCGGGAGGCTGGCCGGATAGTTGCCGACGCAAGTCGTCGAGAAAGTTGGACGTCCCCCGCGCTAGATTGGCGCCTTGCTCTGCGATGGTTCTTTTCAGGACAACGGGGTTGAAAACCGCAGCGTTGGCGGGCGAAAGCATTTCCAGCCACTGTTTGGCGCCAAACGCCAGCAGGCGTTGGTGTTTCGGATCCACTCCCCACACCCCCTGCGTGGCCTGCTCCCACCATTTGGTCTGATTGACGAATGAACTGCGGAAAAGGTCGTAGGGCCATTGATCCCATGCAGGATCGTTGAAGCGGCGGTCATTGACAGGTGACCGGTCAGGAGCGGTGGCTCCCCGGTCCGGGTTGGCCGGATTCTTCTTCAATACGGCCATCCATTGCTCGGACAGGGAGGCTGCAAACGCCAAAAGCTCGGCTTGCTTGCCAGGACTGTTTGCTAAATGGCTCGCCCAGTCCACCCACGCGAGCAACGATGTCTCCGGCGAAATAGACGACCAAGCCTGTGCCCAAGCGACATGGGCATCCCCATCCAACTTCGGATTGATGGCTGAGTCGATATTGCCGTTCTTTTTATTCGTCAAAGCGTATTACCTCTATTTCTGCACAAGTAGAAAGAGCCCCTTGCTTGAAAACGGGAGTCGATTGCGATTTCCTGGGCGACGACGCCTCGCCAGCGCGTCAGCGATGTATCCATCTGCCAGCTCGCTCCGCTGTTTCGCTTCGCCTAACCGGCCATCAGGCTGATTACCAGTGCGTTCGCAATATCGATGACGAACCCACATACCAAGGGCACCACAATGAACGCCTCGCGTGCCGCACCATGCTCCCGAGTCACCGCCGTCATGTTGGCGATGGCAGTGGCGGTAGATCCCAGCGCAATACCGCCGAAACCCGCGCACACCACGGCGGCTTGGTAATCCTTGCCCATTGCCCGAAAAACAATCAGCAAAACGAATGCGATGACCAAGGCAATCTGCACCAGCATCGCCGCCGTGATGAAGGCGAGCACGGGCTGCAGTTCCCAGAGCCTGAGTCCCATCAGCGCCATGGTCAGAAACAGGCCCAATGACATGTCGGAAACCAGGGCGATGCCTGGCTGCATGCTCGGCCAGTTCCATAAACGTCCGCGCCCACTTGGCCTCATCCAGTCGGCCGCCATGCGCAGGAGAATTCCGGCCAGCAGGCAGCCCACAAAGGCGGGCAGCGTGACGGCGGTACGCGCGACCAAGGCATTGATTCCGTATCCCAACATCAAGGCGAAGTTGAGCCAGAGCAATGCCAGCAGCAGGCCGTAGTAGTCCAGGCGGGCATGCTGCTCATC
>Ga0208823_1003633_pt1 | contig 10874 bp, 7 predicted proteins | sample AD_UKC075_MetaG_FD_184440 | JGI IMG/M metagenome (GOLD analysis project Ga0208823, IMG submission 184440) | Active sludge microbial communities of municipal wastewater-treating anaerobic digesters from USA - AD_UKC075_MetaG (SPAdes) (version 2) | ecosystem: Engineered > Bioreactor > Anaerobic >... | reverse complement strand
ACATCGTGGAAGACCCAGAAACCCTTAAGAAGCTGGGACAACTGATAAGAAGCTTCTTCAACATGGGCGGACACCACGTGCAGTTCAACGTGGTTAGCGCAGAACTGCTCCGCGAAGCTCAGAAAAGTCCAGCAGACTTCCAAGATCTCATGGTACGCGTTGCCGGCTACAGTGATTACTTTGTAAACCTGCCCAAGGGTTTGCAAGAGGAAATCATAGCTCGAACAGAGCACGAGACGGTGTAAGAACTTTGCCCCAGAAGGAATCTGTAGTAGATTGGAACGCTGAGGGCACAGTCTTTGATGTGCAGCGCTTCGCTGTGCACGACGGACCTGGCATAAGAACGCTGGTGTTTCTAAAAGGCTGTCCACTAAGCTGCTGGTGGTGTCAAAACCCTGAAGGCATAAGTCCTATTCCTGAGCTGATGCATTTTGAGTTCAGGTGCATGAGATGCGGTACCTGCCAAGAAGTGTGCCCACAGCATGCTTTAGAGCTTATCGAGGGCGGCATGGTGATTGACAGAACACAGTGCACACGCTGCGGCGTGTGTGCACACTACTGCCCAACCACTGCTTGGCAAATGGTGGGTTTCACGTTGAATGTAAAAGAGCTTATGCAGGAGCTGGAAAAAGAGCGGCTGTACTACGATCAATCAGGTGGAGGAGTGACCTTCACCGGTGGTGAACCCTTCATGCAAGCGCATTTCTTGCAGCATGCTCTAAAGGCATGCAAGGAACTAGGCATTCACACAGCTGTGGAAACCTCTGGTTTTGTGCCCAAGGACATTTTCTCTCAATTAGCACCTTTAATAGACGTTTTCTTGTATGACCAGAAATTGGCAGATTCACAGCAGCATGCGTATTTTACTGGTGTGCCAAATGAACTCATAAAGGAAAACTTACAAGCTCTTGCAAGCATTGGAAGGGCAAGTGATGTAATTATCAGAATACCACTCATACCTGGTATTAGTGATACTCCTCGAAATATTGAAGGTTTGATTTCCTTCTTGAAAAATGACATAGGTAGCGTCAGGCGTGTGGATCTGCTACCCTTCCACGACGTTGGAGAAAAGTATGTGCGTCTGGGGAAACCCTACAGAATGCCCACCCATGAATCACCTGATGCAGACCACGTTGAACACATAAAAGCCTTGTTTGAAAACAGCGGCTTTACTGTAAAAGTGGGCGGCTAAATAAAAATCTTGGCGGAAAATCAGCCTAACTGTTTCAGTTAGTAGTAATAGACCTTGACTTCATGGAGTATGGGTGTGGTGGAAGTATCAGAGGTGCTTAACGTAGCACGCCATTGTTTGTACCTACCAGAAGGCAGATCAACTGACGCACGGTATGAGTTATTTGAGACAGCTTCAGCTTCTACTGAAGTCCAGCCTGGAGTAGCGCTGTCTCGTGTAAAAAACGTATCTGACGCTCTCACTTCAAAAGTAATAGTGGCATTCATCGATAGCGTGGCATCCCAGCAAATAGAATCCCACTGTGCATTCTCTACTCCGCTGTCAAAGACCATTGAGGCAATGCTGCCTGAAGTGTGGTAGGCAGCGTACGTAAGTTCTACTTCTTTTACTGCGGGCCTCATAAAACCCAGCAGCCCACCACCGTCAAACGCCATTCTGTAGTAAAACTCTGACACGCCAACCCAATCTAGGTTGGATAAATCAATGTCGTGAGAACCTTCAGACAGTTTGTCCCAGCCGTCTAAAGTTCCTGCAGAGCTGTACCAGTTTACACCGTCTTTGGAAAACTGTACTTTTACACTGGCTCGCCAAGGGATAGATGCTTCATAGTTAAAGGACTCCACACGTACTATGTGCTGAGGCAATAAATTCTTAGACACCAAAACACCCTCAGATCTCAAAGGTAAAAGCTCCACTTGACCATCCTCTACGCTTATATTCTGACTTTCCTCGGAATTGATGTAGCGCTGGTCGTTAAAGTGGTCCAATACGGTCTGCATTTTTATAGCGAGCACAACATCTCCGGGGCTTACCGAAGTATTCACTTGATAAATTACGCCCCGGTCGAAGTCGTATTTACTGGTTTGAGTCCAGACAGAAACATCTTGGGCAATGGCTCCTGAACCTGTACCTTGGCCATTACCAGGGGGCACATTGGCAGCTTTTTGGACAATTTGATTGATACCGAACAAAACTGTTATGACTACAAGGCCCAAAATTGCCATTATGGTCAATCGTTGACCCAGTGTTCTCACAACTTGTTTACTGTCGCTTTTCGTGTTCATGCCCCTCCTTTTCGAGGTAACTGTATATGCTTCTTCTAACCACCCAAGTGCTCCCCAGTCCGTAGCTCGTTAATATCATAATCCATGAGTGCTTTTTGCGAAACTATTTACAGTACAAATACACATGCACTTTGGAGTGCACTTACTCCACTTTCACTGCAAAAACACTTGCATGATCAGAACCTTGCTTCCTCCATTCTCCCTCGTTCGTTGTGTTTTCCATTTTCCATACTATTACTCTTACAGCAAAGAGTTTTGTACCGTTCTTCGCCCAAGCTGTTCCACCTATTCTTTACAAGATTGCTTGAAACCCCGCTTACAGGATGTACCGTTTATGGACTTTCATAAAAACACCTGTGCTATATAATACATTTAACTTGGACAAGGTGATTGGGGGTCGGGTAGTATGAGCTTACTTGGTGCAGTTCTTCAGTCACTAAGTGAGTTAGGTAAAAGTAAAGTTGATTCTTACAGACATTTTTTTGACGGGCACAGACCCGTTGAAGAATCAATGGAAAGCTTCATAGGAAGAATTGTTCAGGACTTCCATTTAGACAACGACATAGTTAAGGGTATAATCAGTGGTGTTTTCGCGATTACCCCTCTGACAAGTGCACAACTAATATGCCCAATCATTTTAGGCATTATCGATTACCATTGCAAGCAACAAACTACAAAGCAGATGAGCAACTTTGTCACTGATACGATAGTCAAGGAGGTAATGTGCGCCGTTGATGAATTGAAAAATGCAGAAGACCAGAAGCTTTTGGAGATCTTAGGCAATCAGCAGCAACTGTTTCCGTATGTGGTTGGCATAAGAAATGATTTAATTTCACTTCAACAGGAACTTCAAAATATTATGGACGAACTAAAACAGACAGGTCTTGAAAATATCAAATCTAAGATCGATTCGGATAGAGTTCTTAGTCAGGAAAATAAGAAACATGAGATCAGTAACTTTTACAATGGAATCGTAAGCTTCAGCTACATTCCCATTTTGGAAGATTTGGATCTTAAAACGGCACAGATATCTCATATTGAACAAATCCTAAAAAATGATCAAAAAAAGGGTGTTTTAGTTCTTGGGGAAAGTGGTTCAGGCAAGTCAACTATGATAAAGCGGATTACCTATGACTTTGTGCAGGAAGGGTGGAACGTATACTCAATTATCAAAAGCGACTTTCACTTAGAAGAAGCAATTAAGAACCTTAAAAACCTTGGTGGCAAGATACTAATCGCTATTGACGATGCCTCAGATTGTGAAGAAACGCTTATAAAGGAACTCATAACTAGAGTTCATAGTTCGAACATCAAAGTCTTGATGGCTGAACGAAGGGAAAAATGGTACAACGAACATGGTACAGCTTTAATCGAGGAAGATCTCCTTAAGGGTGCTCAATTTGACACTTGTGACCTCAAACTGGAAGAAAGTGACGTAGAGCACTACCTTAAAAAGAAGCAGTATGCCATGTCGCAGCAAGATATACGGGATTTCATCGATAGGTTTAAGAAAGATGCTCTAGGGAAACCAGGTGAATTCCTTGTTCTCCAGTACTATTTGAGTACAAAGGGAACCATGAATATGGTGGCCAACGCTTTAAAACGGAAGTGTGAAAAGATAAATAACTCTCTTTCAAATGATGAAAAAGAGTTATTTGATCGCGTTGCATCGGTAGCTTACTACGGGGTACATTCTCCTGTCCCCGTGCTGGAAAGAATTCTTACGTCAGATAAGATTGGTCTAAAGTGGACCCAAGTGAAAATACAGACGGTGCTAGATAGCCTAAAAAATAAAGGGCATATAAAAATAGAAAACCAAAGAGTATTGACATATCATCCTGTTATTTGTCACGCTTTCTTCGAAAGCAAAGAAGGCCACCAGGTTAAGCTTATTCGTGATTTTATAGACAACTGCACCTCCAAAGAAAGAAACGTCCTCTTCATATTGGGAGTAAACATAGCAAGCGAATTGATAAACGAAAAAAATAAAAATAAAGATAAATACGAGGTCGCGGCAGAATGCCTTGAAAAAGTCGCTAGTATGGGAAACAATAATGCCTACATCCAATATGAGTTGGGATTTATATATAGCACGCTTGAAGAGTATGAAGAAGCTGAGCAAAAGTACAAAGAAGCTATTCGGTTACGAAATGGAAAATACCCTGCGGCTCACTGTGGTTTAGGTTATTTGTACTCTAACCTTTACTCGAAAACGAAAAATGATACTTACCTGAAGCAAGCAAAAGAAGAATTTCAGCTGGCGATGGACCAGAAAGGTGGAGAGTACGAATCAGCACGAAAAGGACTCGAAAAGTGCAAGAAATGGGAAGTAAGATAACTTAGATTTTTCTCCAAAGAGTTAATAATGGATTCGGTTTGTCTTATGTTGTCAACAACATTAAAAAGCAAGGTTAGGCTTCATTGGGGTATATGAGGCGCTCCCTGCATTCACATAACCGATGTACATTTTTGCTAAGTGAAAGATATAGAAGACTAAAGGCCAAGAAGCAAGTACATCACTAGTAGCTATGAAGTAGGAATATATGTCTCCTCCAAGACTAGAGGCCCATACACAATTCTTTGCTTGAGAAGTTGAACCACTTCCATAAATGTTCTATAATGAAGCTAAGTACCGGGTCAGGTGACTATGCCTTTTTTGAGGCATGGGCCAAAAGGGAAGTCCGGTGAGAATCCGGCGCTGTCCCGCAACCGTGACCGGGGAGCGAAGTCCAAGGTAAGAATGCCACTGGTGCCAATAAAAGGCTGCTGGGAAGGCAAGGACCGAGCGTTGATCCGGAAGCCGGGAGACCTGCCTGATCTGTTACTTCCGAGCCTCTTTTGCGAGGACAAAGGAGGTGATCTCATGAGGACTCGGTTTTCGCGTGTTGTTGCACTGCTGCTAATGGCTACTATGCTTGTATTACCTGCTTCCGCAGCGGTGAAAGTAACAGATGATGTGGGCAAAACTTTAACATTCACCAGTGTGCCCAAGCGTGTTATTTCTTTGGCTCCCAATGTTACGGAAATCCTGTATGCCATTGGAGCTCAAGGCAGCTTAATTGGTCGCACCCCCGTGGATGATTACCCACCAGAAGTGAAGAATGTACCTGTGATGGGCGACTACACCCAACCCAACATTGAACTGCTGCTGACCAAGAAGCCTGATCTAATCATTGGCACCATTAGCTTTAGGAAAGAAACCTACGACATCATGGAGAAGTACTGGAACGTATTCATTGCTGACCCACAGTCAGTAAGTGAAGTGTCATCGCTAATTCATCGCATGGGGCTCATTTTCCAGAAGGAAGTCCAAGCCAAGAAACTTGAAGAACAAATTAGACTCATGCCTGTAGCTCTAAAATCACTGGGTGGCCAGCATCCTAGGGTGCTTCTTCTTATGTGGCATGATCCGCCCATGAGCGTGGGCAAAGACACCTTCATAAATGACGTTCTCAATCAGGTAGGCTTAGTATCAGTTACAGGCAGCTACACCCAACCATGGCCCACGTTGGGCGAGGAAACACTGCTCAAACTCAACCCAGATTACATCCTTTATCCTGAGAAATCCATGGGTGGGGAAACAGCTTCTTTCAAAGGCAGACCGTGGACTGACATAAAAGCTGTGCAGCAAGGTAAGCTTGTTTCTTTTAATGACGACTGGGTATTTAGAGCAGGGCCCCGTCTTACGCAAGGCATGGCAGAACTTTATCTGAAAGTGGTCCAGCAAAAACCCAATGCCAAAGTGCTTTTCATATCGAACAAAGCAAAAATAGCATCATTAAATGGTGCATTGGTAGATTATTCCAAGTTTTCCCTTAAGGACGGACGATTCCTAGTGGATCCAGCTTACGCCAAGACGCTTAGCATTACATCTTACAGAGGAAACCTAAGAAGCAGTTCTTTGCAAGCCCAATGGGTTGATGCAGAAAAAATGGGAATTTTCTTGCTCCCATGACAACTAAGCTGCTAGCGCACCTCCCACGTTGGAAATAAACAGTAGCCCTTGTCACCTGCCCTCGTGCACCTCTCACAGTGGGTCGCGAGGGCAGGCCCTCTCTCTTTTTTTTGTGATGGACCTATTTAGAACAAAACAGGCTTACCTGTAGCGGCAGATTGGTAAATAGCATCAATGATCTGCGTTACCACCAAAGCTTGCTCCGGTTTTACTAGTGGTTCTTTGTCTTCCCCTATGGCTTCTATCCAAGACTGCATTTCTAACCTCCCCGGATCTACCACCTGCGGCTCATAGTAGGCAGCTCCGTGAAGCTGTGTTTCTACCATTTTTACATAAAGACTGCCCATATCTTCCCCGTTTACACGCAAGCCACAAAGGTTATCCGCACCTGCTTTACTGCCACAAAGAATCGTCTGCGCTTCACCTTCATCCAGAGTGTTTAAAGCCCAGCTGGATTCAACCACCACCGTGGCACCATCTGCCATGGTAATAAAGCCAAAAGCAGATTCTTCCACCTGGAACTTACTTGGGTCCCAAGGTCCCCAAGGGTTTGCTGCGTTTTCCTGCTTAGACAGCACATTGTACTTGGTTCCAAGCACAGCTTTCACCTGGTAGTTATCCATGAGCCACAATGTTAGATCCAGAGCATGGCTTCCGATGTCTATTAAGGCTCCCCCACCCTGCATGTCCTTGTTCAGGAAATTGCCCCACGTAGGTACGCCTCGGCGACGCAGTGCCCTAGCTTTTGCAAAGTAGATCCAGCCTAAGTCGCCCCGCTCAATCAATTGCTTGAGCATCATGTTCTCTGGCTTAAACCGATTCTGAAATGCAACGGTGAGCTTCTTACCACTTTTCTTCGCCGCCTCTACCATCCTCTGGGCATCTTGCGCGTTGGTCGCCATGGGTTTTTCACACATAACGTGCTTTCCAGCCTCCAGTGCTGCCACAGTAATCTGAGCATGAAATTTGTTCGGAGTAAGCACATGCACCACATCAATGCCGGGGTCTTCCAGCAGGTCCTGCCAACTGTGGTAGATTTTTGCATCCTTTGAACCATACTGCTCCTTGGCTTTTCTTGCCTTTTCCTCAGTTGGGTTGTAAAACCCCGCAATTTCCACACCATCCATTTGCGACAAAAAGGGCAAGTGCTTGGCAAACGCAATGCCTCCACAACCTACAATGCCAACCCGAATTGTGTTACTGGGCATAGTAGTCATCGCCTCCTGTAAAATACTCCACTTATGTAAACTTTAGCGCAGTCGGTAGACAAGGTGCATACCGAAGAAGACGCAACTCCGAACCCGAGCTTTCCAAACCACAGAAACATAAGAACCAGCTGCTTTTTTAGAAGAAGCACATTCTCTTGTGGCCGCAAATATGAGGTCGTTGTTCCGAGGCATCAAGCCTGTAATAACATTGAAAAGACGGACAGGGGAGCCAAGGAAAAACCATGTGTAATATATCAAGAATGGACGATTATACGTACTTCGCGAGTAATTGGTCGCAAAATCGCGCTTAAGTAGAATTTGAACAATGTGACCGTGTTTTTGCCTACATGAAGTTAGGCTGAGTTTAGCATGCCTTCGAGTCAGAGAGCTTATCACAATTTCTCAGAAAGCAGAGAATCGAAAAAAAGTATCTTTATGGCCACTCTATCACACCTCAGGTCAGGCATGATTCAAAGAACATTCTACATATGACCACAACTCGCAATTCAATCTTGCTTACAATACCCCTAGTAGAGTAATGAAAAAACCGAGCAGCAAAGATGTTAAATTAGGTCCAGTTGAGACATAAGGTGACCAACTAACACAAAAAAACCTTCCACTGATACACCTATTACAAGTTTGGCCTATAATTCAAATAGGTTCGTTTAGCGCTAAGAATCTGTGGTGATTGGGGGTGTGCGTCTTGAAAAAACTCATAGGTGTCATAAGTGTTACATTACTACTCCTTCTGTTTCTATGCGGTTGTCAAAACGTTTCACTTAGTCAACAATGGAATACAGCGCGGACCGCTTCAGTTACTATTCAGGAACTGAACTTCGGTGAGACTTTCCTGGACAGGAACTTGCAGATAACTTGTGAAGGACTTTACGGCTCCGCAAAAAACAAGTACACAGATACAAGAAATGTGATCATCTCAGTAAAGGTGACAAATACCACGGACTTTGATACAAGGATTACAGCTACTCAATTTGCTGCAACATTCAACGGATATCTAGTAGATTACGTTTCAAAAAGCAATTATGTTAATGACACTCAAGATACTGCAACAAATCTTATCGAGTTGCTGCCTTTAGAAGCCAATATTCCCCCTCGGTCCTCTGTATTAGGGAACATCTCTTTTGACGTTAAAGCCAGTAATTACACTAGGGAGAGTTTCGAGAATATAAAGATTTTCTACCGCGGTTATGACGGTCAAACAAAAGCAATATGGACCATATCCCCTGAAAATATCAACTGGGAAGCAGTAGAAAAGATGGACTCGGAAAAGGGGAATTAGAGACAACATTCATTGCCTACTAATCTGCTTTCGTACACAGAGAGTACAAGGTATTACTTTATAGTGAGGTTCTATGTCTTTCTATTCAAGAGAAACTGCTTGGAAACGAACTGTTTTTAGCACCAACCAGCGCGAGTACGTTTGTCGATCGCACTATGGCAACGTCTAGACTCATTGGATCAAACGCATGAGCAATGCCCAGTAGGTGCATATAGTTAGTCCAACTACCTACTGATGGTCGCGTCTTCCCCAAGAACACCATCTAACTTGTCGTTTATGATTCTCTCGCGGGTCATACTTTTGAATGTCTAAGGCAGTGCAAAAACCGTATTGCCATGCTCGCTGCGTTCCTAACACGTCTTAACACATTTGCTCAACTGGTAACATTATTCTGAAAAGACATTTGGTTGTTTGGTGAAGACTGTGCAAAAGTCAACTTCAAAAGCAGGGAAGAGCCTCATAGCACTGACCATATTTGGCATAGCCATGGGGCTACTGGAAGCGGCCGTAGTAGTCTATTTAAGGCAACTTTACTACCAGGAGGGACTTACGCTTCCTCTGAAACCTGCATCGTCAACGATACTACTCATTGAGTCATCGAGGGAGTTAGCTACCCTTGTAATGCTCATCACTGCGGCAATAGCTGTGGGTGAAAACGCCCTTCAAAGTTTTGCTTACTTTCTTTACATGTTCGGTTTTTGGGACATCTTTTACTATGTTTTCTTAAAGGTGTTCTTAGACTGGCCAGCATCAATTCTGACCTGGGATGTATTGTTTTTCATTCCGGTACCTTGGGTCAGTCCAGTGCTTGCGCCGGTCATCTGCTCCTTGACCATGATCGTATTTGGATGCATTACGGTGCTTCTACAACAGAAAGGCGCACACATAAAAATAAAAGGTGTTGACTGGGCGCTTTTTATCGGTGGGGCTGCAGTTATCTTTTATTCATTCATCAAGGATTACGTGACATTTCTTTTGAGTGAAGGTTTGCCCATAAACATCTGGGCACTAGCTAGGAATCCCAACTTCCAGCAATTAATATCTCAGTACGTCCCAACTCATTACAGCTGGTACTTGTTCTTTGTTGGAGAACTATTGATGCTGATTGGAATGTTCCACGTATTTAGGTGCTCACAACCTAAAAGGTGAGGCACTGCCCAGCGTAACAGCAGAGCTAGGTGCAAAGAAACACTCCTCTTCGAAGTCTTACAGGTACTAATTATCTTGTATAAACCTTGATTTGTCATGCCGTCTAAGACCCTGTCGTCGTAGAAATCCCTACAAACAACCTGGCGAGAATGGATATACTGACCGCCTATGGGTAAGACTCTCCCGTTTCTTAGGAATAAAAGTTACTCCGATAACCAGAATGAAAGCCAAGATTCTAGTTCATATTGAATTGTGTTCCAGTCATACGTAACCCCAGAGAAAGCTGCGGCTTTTCGTTGCTGCTTTGAGGCTTGACATGTCTCCTTTGCTACCAGCCTGTGTCCACGCGGTAACTCCGACAGACCTTTCATAAAAGTCAACAGCATAGTACATTGTTACTTTACCCGACAACTTTCCGGCCATTTGTCGAATACCCCTTATCCTAGGCGCATCATTATAAAAAGTCGTCAACGCCAGTGTTCTGTTTAGATGTAGCGAAACCCCGCAATTTTACCTCCCAACAGCGTCTAATTTTCGCCAATTTAATAAGGGACACGCACCAGCAGCTTCTTTTACCAATGTGTCAATGCGCTTTCCAAGTTAGGGCAACTCCATAATATGCGAGGCTTGATCACAAAGTAATGCCATGCAACAGAATAGTTATGTGTACCTACAAGCGTTCGTAATTTGGGGACTAAATAACTCTTAAAATGAAAGTCATTATAAATTCATGCCCTAAGAGATTTTTAAGTGACCTGCATGCTTAGACAGGTTCTATTATGTCTCACGAAAGTGTTTTTGAGCCAGGCCATTCCATTTTGAGTTGCGTTGTGCTTTTCTTTTTCGAGTGCCATAGATCAGCTCCATAATCGTGCCGATTATTCTCTGTAAATGTGGTTGACATCAGCGAATTTTAGTCCTATAATGTTAAAGTAGGATGTAGTAATACAAAGTATTACTACATTAGAGGAGGTGAAATAGAGTGAATCAAACGAAAAGAAAAAGCAAT
>Ga0208823_1003630_pt1 | contig 10877 bp, 7 predicted proteins | sample AD_UKC075_MetaG_FD_184440 | JGI IMG/M metagenome (GOLD analysis project Ga0208823, IMG submission 184440) | Active sludge microbial communities of municipal wastewater-treating anaerobic digesters from USA - AD_UKC075_MetaG (SPAdes) (version 2) | ecosystem: Engineered > Bioreactor > Anaerobic >... | reverse complement strand
CGGTGCCGCAATCGACCTCGGTGACCACCAGATCCTGGGTCACGTCGACCAGGCGGCGCGTCAGGTAGCCGGAGTTCGCGGTCTTCAGCGCCGTGTCCGCCAGGCCCTTGCGGGCGCCGTGGGTGGAGATGAAGTACTGCAGCACGTTCAGGCCTTCACGGAAGTTCGCCGTGATGGGCGTCTCGATGATCGAGCCGTCGGGCTTGGCCATCAGGCCGCGCATGCCGGCCAGCTGGCGGATCTGCGCAGCAGAGCCGCGCGCGCCCGAGTCGGCCATCATGTAGATCGAGTTGAACGACTCCTGGTCGACTTCCTTGCCATTGCGGTCGATGGTCTTCTGCTTGGACAGCTGGCTCATCATGACCTTGCCGACCTCGTCGCCGGTCTTGCCCCAGATGTCCACGACCTTGTTGTAGCGCTCGCCGGCGGTCACCAGGCCCGAGACGTACTGCTGCTCGATCTCCTTGACCTCCTTCTCGGCACGCTCGATCAGGCCCTGCTTCTGCGGCGGCACCAGCATGTCGTCGATGGCGATCGAGATGCCGGCACGGGTGGCCAGGCGGAAGCCGCTTTGCAGCAGCTTGTCGGCCAGCACCACGGTCTCCTTCAGGCCGCACTTGCGGAAGCTGGTGTTGATCAGCCGGCTGATCTCCTTCTTCTTCAGCGCCTTGTTGATGTTGGCGAAGGGCAGGCCCTTGGGCAGGATCTCCGACAACAGCGCGCGGCCCACGGTGGTGTGCACCAGCTTGGTCTCGGGCTGGAATTCGCCGTCGGCGTCGCGGGTCCACTCGGTCAGGCGCACCGCGATCTTCGCGGTGATCTCGACCACCTTGTTGTCCAGCGCGCGCTGCACCTCGACGATGTCCGAGAACACCATGCCTTCGCCCAGGCCGTTGGTGCGCTCGCGGGTCGCGTAGTACAGACCCAGCACCACGTCCTGCGACGGCACGATCGACGGCTCGCCCGAGGCGGGGAACAGCACGTTGTTGGACGCCAGCATCAGCGTGCGGGCTTCCATCTGCGCCTCGATGGACAGCGGCACGTGAACGGCCATCTGGTCACCGTCGAAGTCGGCGTTGAAGGCCGAGCAGACCAGCGGATGCAGCTGGATCGCCTTGCCCTCGATCAGCACCGGCTCGAAGGCCTGGATGCCCAGGCGGTGCAGCGTCGGGGCGCGGTTCAGCAGGACGGGGTGCTCCTTGATCACCTCTTCCAGGATGTCCCACACCACCGGCGTGCCGCTCTCGACTTCCTTCTTCGCGGCCTTGATCGTGGTGGCGATGCCCATCGCCTCCAGCCGGCTGAAGATGAACGGCTTGAACAGCTCGAGCGCCATCAGCTTGGGCAGGCCGCACTGGTGCAGCTTGAGCGTCGGGCCCACGGTGATGACCGAACGGCCCGAGTAGTCGACGCGCTTGCCCAGCAGGTTCTGCCGGAAGCGGCCGCCCTTGCCCTTGATCATGTCGGCCAGCGACTTCAGCGCACGCTTGTTCGCGCCGGTCATGGCCTTGCCGCGGCGGCCGTTGTCGAGCAGCGAGTCGACGGCCTCCTGCAGCATGCGCTTCTCGTTGCGCACGATGATCTCGGGCGCCTTCAGCTCCAGCAGCCGCGCCAGGCGGTTGTTGCGGTTGATGACGCGGCGGTACAGGTCGTTCAGGTCGGACGTGGCGAAACGGCCGCCATCCAGCGGCACCAGCGGGCGCAGGTCGGGCGGCAGCACCGGCAGGACGGTCATCACCATCCACTCGGGCTTCATGCCGCTCTTCTTGAAGGCTTCCATCACCTTCAGGCGCTTGCTGTTCTTCTTGACCTTCAGCTCGCTGCCGGTCATGTCGTTGCGCAGGCGGTCGATCTCGGTGTCGAGATCCATGTCGGCCAGCAGCTTCTGCACGCCCTCGGCGCCCATCAGCGCGACGAACTCGTCACCGAACTCGGCACGCTTCGCGTCGTAGTCCTCCTCGGTCATGATCCCGAACTTCTTCAGCGGGGTCATGCCCGGGTCGACGACCACGTAGGCTTCGAAGTACAGCACGCGCTCGATGTCGCGCAGCGTCATGTCCAGCACCAGGCCCAGACGCGACGGCAGGCTCTTGAGGAACCAGATGTGCGCGCAGGGCGCGGCCAGATCGATGTGGCCCATGCGGTCGCGGCGGACCTTGGTCTGGGTCACTTCGACGCCACACTTCTCGCAGATCACGCCACGGTGCTTCAGGCGCTTGTACTTGCCGCACAGGCACTCGTAGTCCTTGATCGGGCCGAAGATCTTGGCGCAGAACAGGCCGTCACGTTCGGGCTTGAAGGTGCGGTAGTTGATCGTCTCGGGCTTCTTGACTTCACCGAACGACCAGGACCGGATCTTTTCCGGGGAAGCGATGCCGATCTTGATGGCATCGAAATGCTCGTCAGGGGTGAACTGACGGAAGAGGTCCAGCAAACCTTTCATGCGATTCTCCTTGGCTCGTCCGCGATCAGTTCTTTTCCAGTTCCATGTCAATGCCCAAGGAGCGGATCTCCTTGACCAGGACATTGAACGATTCCGGCATGCCGGCGTCGATCGCGTGCTCGCCCTTGACGATGTTCTCGTAGACCTTGGTGCGGCCGTTCACGTCGTCGGACTTCACGGTCAGCATCTCCTGCAGCACGTAGGACGCGCCGTAGGCTTCCAGGGCCCAGACTTCCATCTCGCCGAAGCGCTGGCCGCCGAACTGCGCCTTGCCGCCCAGCGGCTGCTGGGTCACCAGGCTGTACGGGCCGGTGGAGCGGGCGTGCATCTTGTCGTCGACCAGGTGGTGCAGCTTGAGCACGTGCATGTAGCCGACCGTGGTCGGGCGCTCGAACTGCTCGCCGGTGCGGCCGTCGAACAGGTGGGCCTGGGTCCGCGTTGCGGTCAGGCCCTTGCGGGCGGCGATGTCATCCGGGTACGCGAGCTTGAGCATCGCGCGGATCTCTTCTTCCTTCGCCCCGTCGAACACCGGCGTGGCGAACGGCACGCCCTTGCTCAGGTTGCCGGCCATCTCGACGATCTCGTCGTCCGACAGCGCGGCGATGTTCTCGCCCTTGCCGCCCGACTGGTTGTAGAGCTCATCGAAGAACTTGCGCAGCTCGGCCACGCGGGCCTCGCTCTGCAGCATGTCGCCGATGCGCTGGCCGATGCCCTTGCCGGCCCAGCCCAGGTGCACTTCCAGCACCTGGCCCACGTTCATCCGCGAGGGCACGCCCAGCGGGTTCAGCACGATGTCCGCCGGCGTGCCGTCGGCCATGTAGGGCATGTCTTCCACCGGCACGATCTTCGAGACCACACCCTTGTTGCCGTGGCGGCCGGCCATCTTGTCGCCAGGCTGCAGGCGGCGCTTGACGGCCAGGTAGACCTTGACCATCTTCAGCACGCCCGCGGGCAGCTCGTCGCCCTGCGTCAGCTTCTTGCGCTTCTCCTCGAAGGCCAGGTCGAAGCTGTGGCGGGTCTGCTCCAGGCTGTTCTTGATTGACTCGAGCTGGTTGGCCACCTCGTCGTCGGCCGGGCGGATGTCGAACCAGTGGTACTTCTCGACCGAGGCGAGGTACGCCTTGTCGATGACCGTGCCCTTGGCGATCTTCTGCGGGCCACCGTTGGCGACCTTGCCGTTGAGCAGCTTCTCGATCCGGTCGAAGGCGTCGGCCTCGACGATGCGCAGCTGGTCGTTCAGGTCCAGGCGGAAGCGCTTGAGCTCGTCGTCGATGATCTGCTGGGCGCGCTTGTCGCGCTGGATGCCTTCGCGGGTGAACACCTGCACGTCGATGACCGTGCCGTTGGTGCCCTGGTCCACGCGCAGGCTGGTGTCCTTCACGTCGGACGCCTTCTCGCCGAAGATCGCGCGCAGCAGCTTCTCTTCCGGCGTCAGCGTGGTCTCGCCCTTGGGCGTGACCTTGCCGACCAGCACGTCGCCCGGCGTCACTTCGGCGCCGATGTAGACGATGCCGCTCTCGTCCAGGCGGGCCAGTTGCTGCTCGCTCAGGTTCGGGATGTCGCGGGTGATTTCTTCGCTGCCCAGCTTGGTGTCGCGGGCCATCACCACCAGTTCCTCGATGTGGATCGAGGTGTAGCGGTCGTCGGCGACCACGCGCTCCGAGATCAGGATCGAGTCCTCGAAGTTGTAGCCGTTCCAGGGCATGAAGGCGACCAGCATGTTCTGGCCCAGGGCCAGTTCACCCAGGTCTGTGGAGGCGCCGTCGGCCACCACGTCGCCGGCACCCACCAGGTCACCACGGCGCACGATGGCGCGCTGGTGGATGTTGGTGTTCTGGTTGCTGCGCTGGTACTTGATCAGGTTGTAGATGTCCACGCCCACTTCACCGGCCACCGTCTCCGCGTCATTCACGCGGATCACGATGCGGTTGGTGTCGACGTAGTCGACGATGCCGCCACGGCGGGCCGTCACCACGGTGCCCGAGTCGACCGCCGCCACGCGCTCGACGCCGGTACCGACCAGCGCCTTCTCGGGGCGCAGGGTCGGCACGGCCTGGCGCTGCATGTTGGCGCCCATCAGCGCGCGGTTCGCGTCGTCGTGTTCCAGGAAGGGCACCAGCGAGGCCGCCACCGACACGATCTGCGCCGGCGCCACGTCCATGTACTGGATGCGCTCGGGCGAGGTCAGCACCGATTCGCCGGCTTCACGGGCCGAGACCAGTTCGTCGGTCAGCGAGCCGTCCTTGCTCAGCGAGGCATTCGCCTGCGCGATGACGTACTTGCCTTCCTCGATCGCCGACAGGTAGTCGATCTGGTCGGTCACCTTGCCATCGGCCACGCGGCGGTACGGCGTTTCCAGGAAGCCGTACTCGTTCAGGCGGGCGTACAGCGACAGCGAGTTGATCAGGCCGATGTTCGGGCCTTCCGGCGTCTCGATCGGGCAGACCCGGCCGTAGTGCGTCGGGTGCACGTCGCGCACCTCGAAGCCGGCACGTTCGCGGGTCAGACCACCCGGGCCCAGGGCCGAGACGCGACGCTTGTGCGTGATCTCCGACAGCGGATTGGTCTGGTCCATGAACTGCGACAGCTGGCTCGCACCGAAGAACTCCTTCAGCGCCGCGGAGATCGGCTTGGAGTTGATCAGGTCGTGCGGCATCAGCGCGTCGGTCTCGGCCTGGCCCAGGCGTTCCTTCACAGCCTTCTCGATGCGCGCCAGGCCCGAGCGGTACTGGTTCTCGGCCAGTTCGCCCACGCAGCGCACACGCCGGTTGCCCAGGTGGTCGATGTCGTCCACCTCGCCGCGGCCGTTGCGCAGCTCGACCAGGATCTTGACGACGTCGAGGATGTCCTCGTTGGCCAGCGTCATCGCGCCCTCGGGCACATCGCGGCCCACGCGGGCATTGAACTTCATGCGGCCCACACGCGAGAGGTCGTAGGTGTCCTCGTTGTAGAACAGGCGGCCGAACAGGGCCTGCACGGCGTCTTCGGTCGGCGGCTCACCGGGGCGCATCATGCGGTAGATGGCCACGCGGGCGGCCAGCTCGTCGGCGGTCTCGTCCTGCGCCAGGGTCTGGCTGATGTAGGCGCCCTGGTCCAGCTCATTGGTGAACAGGCACTGGACGTCCTTGACGCCGGCGGCGCGCAGCTTCTTCAGCAGGCCGTCGGTCAGCTCGTCGTTGGCCTTGGCCAGGATCTCGCCGGTGTCCGGGTCGACCATGTTGCGTGCCACGATACGGCCGACGATGTAGTCCTCGGGCACCGAGACGAACTGCGTGCCGTTCTGCTCCAGCTGGCGCACGTGGCGCGCGGTGATGCGCTTGTCCTTCTCGACGACGACCTTGCCATCCTTGTCGGTGATGTCGAAGCGGGCCACCTCGCCCTTCAGGCGGTCGGGCACGAACTCCATCTGCGCGCCTGCGTCCATCAGGCGGAAGCTATCGAACTCGAAGAAGTTCGCCAGGATGGCTTCAGGATTCAGGCCGATGGCCTTCAGCAGGATCGTCACCGGCATCTTGCGGCGGCGGTCGACACGGAAGTACAGGATGTCCTTGGGGTCGAACTCGAAGTCCAGCCACGAGCCGCGGTAGGGAATGATGCGGGCCGAGAACAGCAGCTTGCCCGAGCTGTGCGTCTTGCCCTTGTCGTGCTCGAAGAACACGCCCGGCGAGCGGTGCAGCTGGCTGACGATCACGCGCTCGGTGCCGTTGACGATGAACGAGCCGTAGTCGGTCATCAGGGGCACCTCGCCCATGTAGACCTCCTGCTCCTTGATCTCCTTAACCACCTTGGCCGGCGCCGACTCCCGGTCGTAGATGATCATCTGCAGCTTGGCACGCACCGCGGCAGCGAAGGTCAGGCCCCGCTGCTGGCATTCCCGCACATCGAACGGCGGCTTCGCGATGTTGTACTCGATGAACTTCATCTCCACCATGTTGTTGTGGGAGACGATCGGGAAGGCCGACAGGAAGGCGGCCTGCAGCCCCTCGGGCTTGCGCTTGGACGGCGGGAGATCCTTCTGCAGGAAGGCGACATAGGCCTCGCGCTGCATGGTCAGGAGGTAGGGGACGTCGAGCACATGCTCGCGCTTGCCGAAGCTCTTGCGAATCCGCTTGCGCTCGGTGTAGCTGTAGGGGGTTGCTGCTTGCGCCATGGATACTCCGTGTCGATGATCCGCACCAGGGCCCGGGTGCGGATCTCGTCGGCGACTGGCACCGGGCACGCAGATCGGGGTGCAGCACCATGTGCACCCGGACGGCCCGAAGCTTGGTGGTTGGCCACTACCAACCGCTGGCGGACAACCCCGGCATTGCACCGGAGTCCGACCAAACTGGTTCTCTGCAGTCGGTTCAGAGAACACTCGAAAAAGCCCTACAGGATACCCCGGATGGCTTTTTCAGGTGCTCTCAGGGCCTGGAAGGCCCCAAAAGCCAAAGGCTGGCGGGCCCTCGAGGGGCCTGCCAGCCTTGGCAGCGGAAGTGGGTTACTTCACTTCGGCCTTGGCGCCGGCGTCGACCAGCTTCTTCAGCGCGGCCTCGGCATCGGCCTTGGACACGCCTTCCTTCACGTTCTTCGGTGCGCCATCGACCAGGTCCTTGGCTTCCTTCAGGCCCAGGCCCGTCAGTTCGCGCACGGCCTTGATCACGCCGACCTTCTGGGCGCCGGCGTCGAGCAGGACCACGTTGAATTCGGTCTTCTCTTCGGCAGCGGCGGCAGCGCCACCACCAGCACCACCGGCGGCCGGGGCGGCCATCGCGGCGGCGGACACGCCGAACTTCTCTTCGATCGCCTTGACCAGATCGTTCAGTTCCATCACGGACATGCTGTCCATGGCGGCCAGGAATGCGTCTTTGTCGAATGCCATTTGTTTCTCGATTCAGGAAAGTTGGATGGGGGACGGTTCGTCAGACTGCGGCTTCGGCCGGCGCGTCGGCAGCGGCCGGACCGGCCTTCTGCGTCGCGACAGCACCCAGCACCACCGCCAGTCGCTGGATCGGCGACTTCAGCAGGCCGGCGACCTGGGCGATCAGCACTTCGCGGGCAGGGATGGCCGCCAGGGCCTTGACCCCTTCGGCGTTCAGTGCCTTGCCAGCGTACGCGCCGCCCTTGACGATCAGCTTGTCGTTGCCCTTGGCAAAGTCGGCGATGACCTTGGCCGCGGCGACAGCATCTTCGGAAAAGCCGTAGATCAGCGGGCCGACCATGCCTTCCGATGCCACCTCGAACGGGGTGCCGGCAACGGCGCGGCGAGCGAGCGTGTTCTTCAGAACATGAAGATACACACCCTTCTCGCGCGCGTCCTTGCGCAGCTTGTTCAGGTGTTCAACGGTGAGGCCACGGTACTCGGCCAGCGCGAGGGTCTGGGACTTGGCGGCCTGGGCCGACACGTCCGCGACCACGGCCGCCTTCTCGTTGCGATTGAGACTCAAAGGTCTGCTCCTCACATGAAAGCGCCAAGCAGGCTGCTTGCACAGCCCGCCCGGCGCACCCGGGTTGCAGCGACCAAACCCTCCGGCGTCCGAACCGCGGGGGTTCACCCCGTCAATCCATCCAACCTTCAGGCGGGACCGCCATCTGCGCTGGCCTGCCCAGCCGGGTGTCGCCACCCGGCTGGCTGATTAAGCAACCCTGCGGTCGCACCAGCGGTCTTGGATGGCCTGGCCATGGCATCACAGCCATCACCAGCCCACCAATTCAGGTCCCGGCGCCAGACTCGCGCCGGGATGTTGTTCGCATCCGGCCGCGCAGTGCGGCCGGCAGCTGTCAGCGGTCGATCAGGCCGACGCCAGCGATTGCAGGTCGACCCGCACGCCCACGCCCATGGTCGACGAGACCGCGACCTTGCGCAGGTAGATGCCCTTGCTCGACGCCGGCTTGGCCTTGGTCAGCGCGTCCAGCAGGGCGGCCAGGTTGCCCTTGAGCTTGTCGTTGTCGAACGAGCGGCGGCCGATGGTGCCGTGGATGATGCCGGCCTTGTCGACACGGAACTGCACCTGGCCAGCCTTGGCGTTGCGCACCGCCTGGGCGACATCAGGCGTCACGGTGCCGACCTTCGGATTCGGCATCAGGCCGCGCGGGCCCAGCACCTGACCCAGGGTACCGACGATGCGCATCGTGTCCGGCGAGGCGATCACGACATCGAAGTTCAGGTTGCCGCCCTTGATCTCGGCGGCCAGGTCGTCCATGCCGACGATGTCGGCGCCGGCAGCCTTGGCTTCCTCGGCCTTGGCGCCCTGGGCGAACACCGCCACGCGCTTGGTCTTGCCGGTGCCGTTGGGCATCACGACGGCGCCGCGCACCACCTGGTCCGACTTCTTGGCGTCGATGCCGAGTTGCACGGCCACGTCGATCGACTCGTCGAACTTGGCGGTGGCGCATTCCTTGACGATGCCGATGGCGGCTTCGAAGTCATACAGCTTCAGCGGATCGACCTTGCCGGCAACCGACTTCTCACGCTTGGTTTGCTTGGCCATGTCAGACCCCTTCCACGATGAGGCCCATCGAGCGGGCCGAACCTGCGATGGTCCGCACGCCGGCAGCCAGATCGGCCGCGGTGAGGTCCTTCTGCTTGATCTTCACGATCTCTTCCAGCTGCTCGCGGGTGATCTTGCCCACCTTGTCCAGATGCGCACGACCCGAACCCTTCTCGATCTTGGCGGCCTTCTTGATCAGCACGGTCGCGGGGGGCGACTTCAGCACGAAGGTGAACGACTTGTCGGCGAAGGCAGTGATCACCACGGGCAGCTTCAGACCGGGCTCCATGCCCTGGGTCTGGGCGTTGAACGCCTTGCAGAACTCCATGATGTTCAGGCCGCGCTGGCCAAGGGCCGGGCCGATCGGGGGCGAGGGATTGGCCTTGCCCGCCGGGACTTGCAGCTTGATGAAGCCGACGATTTTCTTTGCCATGAAAGGCTCCTACCGAGTTCGATCGCTGCACGGGCGCAACGCCTGCGCAGCTCCTCGTCAATGCGACCCGCTGCTTGATCCGGCCGGTGGCGCCGGGTCGCGCCACATCACCAGCCGGTGAAAACTCAGACCTTCTCGACCTGCGCGAAGTCCAGCTCGACACCGGTGGCACGACCGAAGATCGTGACCGAGACCTTGACCTTGGACTTCTCGTAGTTGACTTCCTCGACCGCGCCGTTGAAGTCGGTGAACGGACCTTCTTTGACCCGCACCATCTCGCCGATCATCCATTCGACCTTCGGGCGCGGCTTCTCCAGACCTTCCTGCATCTGGTTGACGATCTTCATGACCTCGGACTCCGAGATCGGCGCCGGGCGGTTCTTGGCGCCGCCGACGAAGCCGGTGACCTTGCTGGTGTGCTTCACCAGGTGCCAGGACTCGTCGTCCATCAACATCTCGACCAGCACATAGCCGGGAAAGAAGCGGCGCTCGGTGACCGACTTCTTGCCGTTCTTCAACTCGATGACTTCTTCGGTCGGCACCAGGATGCGACCGAACTTGTCCTGCATGCCGGCACGCTCGATGCGCTCGCGGATGTTGCGCTCGACGGCCTTCTCCATGCCCGAGTAGGCATGCACCACGTACCAGCGCAGCGGTGCGGACGGCGCGGCGGGCGCGGACTCGGTGGATGCGCCCTCGGGAATCAGTTCGCTCATGGCAGATGGCCTCTTGGATGCGTGCAGTGCGCGCCGCGTCAGCGCTTCCAGCCCAGGATCAGGTCGTACAGCACCCATTCCAGCGTCTTGTCGGTCAGGAACAGGAACAGCGCCATCACCACGACGAAGGCGAACACGTAGCCGGTCATCTGCATGGCTTCCTTGCGGGCGGGCCAGACGACCTTCTTCGTTTCCTTGACCGCATCGCGGCCGAAGGCAATCAACTGACGGCCGGCTTCGGACGCGAAGAACGTCCCCACCGCCGCCGCCAGCAGCACCAGCAGGGCCAGCACGCGCAGCCACAGATCCTGCTTGCCCAGCAGGTAGTAGGCCGCGACGCCCGCCACGAGCAGCACGACCGCACCAGCCAGCTTGGCCTTGTCCGCACCGGTGGAAACTGTCTCGACTTGTGGATTGCTGGTGGCCATGGATCGGTGGTCTGTCGCCCGCTGCGTTTCGCCCGTCGGCGCCGCCGCACGGGCAGCCCATCAAGCACCAAGGCCCGCGGGCCGTTGCAGCCTGCGGGCCGAGCCCGGACGGAGTGAATGGGGCCGGATTGTCAGTGCGCGCCGCCTGCGGGGCGCCTTGGTTCTTGCGTGGCAGGGGCGGAGGGAATCGAACCCCCGACCTTCGGTTTTGGAAACCGGCGCTCTACCAATTGAGCTACACCCCTGCGGAAGCGAACCCTGTTACTCGATGATCTTGGCAACCACGCCGGCGCCGACAGTGCGGCCGCCTTCGCGGATGGCGAAGCGCAGACCCTCTTCCATCGCGATCGGCGCGATCAGCTTGACCGTGATGCTGACGTTGTCGCC
>Ga0208823_1003622_pt1 | contig 10883 bp, 10 predicted proteins | sample AD_UKC075_MetaG_FD_184440 | JGI IMG/M metagenome (GOLD analysis project Ga0208823, IMG submission 184440) | Active sludge microbial communities of municipal wastewater-treating anaerobic digesters from USA - AD_UKC075_MetaG (SPAdes) (version 2) | ecosystem: Engineered > Bioreactor > Anaerobic >... | reverse complement strand
TCACGGATGGCGCGGTCCGTGAGTGCCCTGGCCTGCTCTGGCGTCCTTGCTGCCGTCTCCTCGATCCACAAGAGCTCGAGGGTGCCGGGTCCCGGAGGGACAGGAACGGGGGGCGGCGGTTCCGGTTTGGGTGGTAGCGGTTCTGGAGTAGGCGGGACAGGAGGCGTCGGCGACAGCCGCGTCACCTCAAAGACCGTCAACACCGGCGGTTGCCCGGGCGCGACCACCAGGAGTTGTTTTGCGTCGAGCATCAGGCCCGTCCCCGTCTGCCCGTCGGCTAGGGGCACCGCAAAGGGGACACGCTGGGCCAGTTGGGGACTGTCTCCGAGGGCAAGTCTGGTCGTGCATCCGCTGAGTTGCGTCCAGACAACGGCCAGTATCCCGAGACTTGCGATGGCGAACGTACGAAGGTTGCGGGCATGCATCGGCGTATTCACTCCGTGATTGCTTGTGGCGTTGCCGTCGGGCTAAAGAGGTCGATGACCAACCGGATAAGCCGCACGAGGAGAATCACCTTATCAATCGGTGATCCTTCCATCGGGGCTGTGGCGGGAAGCAGCGTCTCAATATCCCGCGGCGGCAGTGAAGCGGTGACAAGCTGGGCTGTTTCGGTGTCGGACCGGCCACTGGTGACAGCCTCGATCACCACCTTGAAGAACTGATAATAGGGCCGGAAGGCCTCTTCGCTGGCAAAGGGGTGAGCGAGAAGCCAGGCGACAATCGCGTCATCCACCGGGGTCGGCGTGAAAGCGACTGCCTGCTTACAGGCCGACAGGACCGCGTGGCCCCAGCGGTAGAGGCTGGCCGGGTCGTTGAGGTCGGGGAAAGCATTCGGCATAACTAACCTAGCCGCGTCGCGGATCGCTCGCACGATGGCGAGAATATCGAGAATGCGTAACCGTTCCATGAGTCGCTCCACGGTGTTGTTGGTGTTTAGCTACTACTAATGGCCATTGTGTGGATTCGCACGAGCTTCTGGTAGGGGTCCACGTACTCCCACTCGTTTTGGCCGGCTGGGGCCAGGACCTCGTAACGGCGGCCGTTTACCAGCTCGATGATGTCGTGCCGCTGGGGTGTGATCTGTTGACTGTCAATCACAAGGTCGGCGGCGGGGACAAGGAAGGTCATATCGGTCCAAACCACCCTTGTCCCGCCATAGCCGTCATCGACCTCGAACGCCGTCTTGCTGGTATTGACCTTCACCTGGACCGACTGCGTGGCCCGCCAGTAGGTGACTTGTCGCCCCAACTGGCGAATCGTGGCTACGAGGAGGTCAACACCCTTGGTCACCAGCGCGTCCATTAGGCGCTCCCTTAGCTATTGATCAGCACGTCGGCAGTCGCCTGGCCCGAAGGCGAGGCGGCCACGGCCAGGCCGATCCGCGTGTTGCCGGTAGCGGTCGTCGTCACCCGCTTGTTGGTGTTGTCCCAGTAGAGGACGGCCCCGGCGGTGACCACATCAGTGCTGAGCTTCGCAATGCGGAAGACCCCGCGGATGGCCAGCCCTGCGGTGGTGTTGGCCGGGATCGGCCGGGTGGCGATCCCAATCAGACTCCCCAGGACGACGACATCGCCTGGTTGCACGTCGCTCCCCGGTGTGTAATCGATACTGTTGCCATCCTGAAGGAACACGGCATAAGTGGTCATGGGATGTCTCCTTGTCTTTCACAGTCTTTCACACGTTTTCAGGTCCCAGGACATCAGGATCAGGCCTCACCCTTCATCTTCACGCCACCCTTGGGATCGATGAGGGCCACGCCAAAGTCGTGATAGCCCCGCATGCGGATACCCAGCACGGCGAAGTCGGCCTCCGCCGTCTCGATCGTCGGCGACTCCTGCCCGTTGAGGAAGGCGACCTCGATCACCGGCAGGTCATTGGGGTCGGCCAGAAGATACCAGGCCTTACTCGAGTTGCCCGTGTAGTTGGTGTTGTTGAGATACCGGCTCATCTCCACCCGGAACTTCCCGGCGTGCGGGTTGGAGACACCGTAGGTCGTGTCAGAGGCGGTCACCCGCAGCTCAGTCGACTTCATGATCTGGTTGGCTAGGGTGGAGAGGGAAGACGGCACCAGAAGGATGGCGGGGTTGATCCCGATGGGGTAGCCGTCGGCGTCCTTCATGTCGAGGAACATCTGTTCGGCCTTGGTCAGGCCGTCGATCCCCAGGGCTGTGTCGGTCCCCGCGGCATAATTCTTGCGGCCCGCGGTGAAGAAGCTGGCATTGTTCATGAACGTCTTCCAGAAGACGTCGTTGATGGCCAGCCCGGAACCCCGCCCCAGCTTGCGGGGGATGGTGGTGATCGCCCCCAGGTCATCGTTGATGATGTCCCGGCGGTCGATGGTCAGCATCAGGCCATAGGTGTCGGCCCGATTCTCGAAGGCCTCTTCCCCCAGGGTCCCGTGTTTCAGTTCCCCACCCGGTCCAACCAGCTCGTACTGGTCGCGTCCGATGAGGCGATAGGACTTGACGGTTTTGAAGTCCCGCACGTTCCGCACGGCACAGATATTGCGCCAGGTCCGTTCGACGGAGAAAAACCCTTGGAGCAAAAATTTGTTGGTCACACTGGAGAGAATCCCGCCGATGTCCACCGTCGAGAATCCCGCGGCGACTTGCGGCTGAAAAGCCGTGCGAAGAATGTCGTTATCGACTCGCGTGGCCCGGCCTCGGTAGCCATTGGCCATGGCCGCCTCGATGATCAGTTCCTGCAGCCCGATTCGGCCCCTGTAGCGGCGCTCGGCTGCCTGGAGGGTCCCCTCGTCAAAGGTCTTCTCCAGGTCGGGGTAGCGGGCGGCCATCAGGACGGCACACTCCAGAATTTGGCCGTTGATTTGTGGTTCGCTGGTGGCGACGATGGCTGGCCCGCGAGGTCGCTCCGCTCGCAACGCTTCAATCTGGCACTGTTCGAGGGACCACTTTTCCCGGACAGCCTTTTCCGCAAGGTCGGTTCGGTCCCCGAAGATGGCTTGGATTGCCTTAAAACGCTCGATTTCGTGCTGGTAATCGAGGTTCGGGGTGTTGGCCGGTTGCTGCCCCTGAACGTGCGGTTCGGGGGCTTTTCCCTGCACATCCGGGGTGCCGTTCCCGGCGGGCTGCGGCGGCGTGTCGTTTTGCTGTTGGTTTTGGTCGGCGGCGTTCGTTACGTCGGGCTTAGTCATTGCTTGACCTCCTGAATTGGAAACTTGACTTTGAGACGGTCCTGCGTTGGCGGTAAGTGTTACGTCGCTTTGTGAATCGGCCCCCAGGTCCACAACGGAGATTTCCCGGAGCGTTGCTTTTTCGATGAGGTAAAACGGTCCGGCAATATCCTTCCCGTTGACGGTGGTGGTCACGTCTTCGGGCACCAGCCGGAATTTCTCGGCGGTTGTGCCGACAGAGGCTTGCCACGGGAAGCCGTTTTCCGCGCTGGCAACAAACTCCCTTGCTTCCGGCGTGGCCCGCGAAACCACCCCCTCGGCGACAAGCTGCCCGCTGTCAACGGCGATGCGTTCCGTGTGGCCGATGCCGAGGTTGGGACTGTGATTGAATCGCACGGGGATTTGTTGGTTCGGAATGGTGAGGCCCGCGAGATCAATCACAACTGGCAACTCGAATCCGGCGACAGTCATCGGCACTCCGGTGTAGGCGATGATTTGTAACCGCCGTAAGGTCGTGGCGGCGTCGCCATCCTTCGGTTTGCTGAGCGAGAGATTGGCCCGCGCGGTAATCAGTACAGTGCCGTTATTCGTCATCATCGTTATCCTTCGTGTTGTTGCCCGTCGTGGGAACGGTCTCCGGTACGGTCAGCCCGAGTTCCCGCTGGAGAGCGATTTCCTTGGCCCGTTGCTTCTGCACCGTCTCCCAGTCCTTGCCGTCCCGGGCGCACTCGTTGGCCAGCGTCGTCAGGTTCGCCTCCAAGAGAATCTTGCGGGCGGTCGCTTCTTTCACCGGGTCCACGTGTTCCAAGCCGTCCCAGAACCACTCCCGACGGAGCTGGGTAAACGGAACCATCCGCACGCGGAGCGGCAAAAAATCACTCACCAGGATGGCCTCGTTCAGCCAGGTCCGCAGGATCGGCGTGAGGATCACCCGCTCAATCAGCGAGCGTTCGACCTTCAGGGCCCGGTACCAGTTCTGATAATCGAGTCGCCCCGAGGCGTAGTTGTGTTGGCTTGCATCGCCGAGGGCAACGGCGAGCGGCATGTTCACACAGCGCGCGATCTCGCAGAGAATCTGCCTGACAAACTCGCTGTACGTCGTGCTGGGGTGATGGGCCTCAATCTGGCCGATCTTCCAGCCCGCGGGGAGGACCGTGGCCATGCGGGGTTCCAGCTCCACCACGTCGAAGGGCGTGACGGCCTGGTCCTCGGGGATGTAGGCCGGCGAATCGGACTGGAGCACAGCCGCAATGTCGGCGGCGGTTTCCGCGGCGGCTAAAACCGCGGCGGTGTAACGTCGCAACTGAGCGAACAAGGGGAGTGCCGGGGTTAGCTCCGGAATGCCGCGGCATTGCCCGGGGCGGTCCACGTGATAGTAGTGGATCACAAACTCGGCCTTGATCAGATCGGCTTCGAGGGCCAGCCCGACGCTGGGGTCTCCCGGGTGGTGCCGCAGGATGCTGTAATATTGGGGGTTGCCGAACTCGTCGAAGATGATCCCGTCCACCTGGCCGGGCCGTGGCAAAGTCAGTCCCGGTGTCGTCACCTGATCCGCCTCGACCAGCTGCAGATCGAGCTTGACCGGGGATTCCAGGCGGCGGTTGGTTTTGAGGATCGCGAAGGCCTCCCCGTCCTGCACACACGCCATCCGCATGACACGGAGCTTCTCCGCCAGGCGGACCTCGTCGGCCCACTCTCCAAAGCGGTCTTCAATCGCATCGTTGACGACATTATCGTCCGTCCGCACCTGGAGCTGGGGGCCACTTCCAATCGTGTAGTTGGCGATGGTGTTGACGATGCCACGCGCGAAACTGTTGTTGGCGACTTCATAGCGCGCCCGGGCGCGGAGTATCTTACGGACCTCCGGCGAGTTGGCGGCGTTGGCCGACAGGTTGTCGGCGGCGGCCCAGTGGCGGCGGTTTTCGACCGTTGTTTGGGCTGCATCGTAGCGCGCGAGAATGGTATGCCTAACCCGTCGCCGCGGGACACCACCACCACGTGGAGCGAAAAGTTGGCTGATCCATTCAAACATCAGGTGGCCCCCGGTGGCGAGAGTTTTCGTAGAATGATCCCGAGGCCCCCGTTCTGGACAGCCCGCTTGCTGGCCAGGTATCTGTCAACCGCAATCTGATCCTTGAGGTTGTGTTGCGTAACCCGGAGACCCTCGGTCTCCGCAGAGGCCGGGCCAACCGCGTTGTTGAGGATCGCGTTTTCGAGCTGCTGGCTGTCCGTTTCGTCCGCCATGTCGTTTTCCTTCCCCCATATGATCGAGTTTTCCGTATTATGACAGACATCAGCGCATCCACAACCGGCACCTAATTCCAGATATGGAACTACACACTCCATCCGCGAAGAATGAGGCCGTTGTTACCAGTCCCACTCGGTCGCGTGTTTCTCGATAGTGACGATTCGCATCCCGCAGTGGCGGCATTCTCGCCGGCGTAGGATGTCGCCACTTGGTCGGCGGCGTGTGTAGATCACCCGAAAATGTCGGCAACCGCACCGATGGCAGAGCAAACCGATGTGGCCGTTCGATCCATCGTCCTCTGGTGGCGGGCCAGGCGGCACGTCGTGCGGTGGCAAACCGTTGCCGGTGAAGACATTGAAGACATTATCGTCCATGCTCGATTCCCCTCCGTTGTCGTTGCAGTTGTGAAAACGCAACCTTCTTTTTGGGTGGTCGTTCGATGAGGTTAATGCCCATGAGTGAGGCGGCCACCGAACAGCCGACAAGACAATCGAACAAGTGGTTATCCGGGTTGCCGGGTCGCGGTTTCCATTCATCAACAGTCCGATCCCGTGATGTCACGGGCACTCGGTATTCGGCGACAATATGATCGGCGAGCATGCGGTGGGTTTGCCGATTGCTCCCGGGGAGCGACAAACAGCCCCGCTCCCCGATGGGTGTTTCGAGCCGCGAATACACCCAGGACTTCCAAAAATTGGCGTCGAAAACGATATACCGAATGTGCCGTTGTTGCGAGATGGCGAGCTTCCAATTCAAACCGATCTTCTCGCCAGGTCGCTGTCCCTGCATGTGGATTGGGCGACTACTCGCCCCGATATAACGTCCGTGGCTTGGCAGGAGGATCGGAGCGTGCGGGCTGCGTCGGCAGAACTCGTAGATGAGGTCCGTGCACTGCCCCCAATTGGCGTCGATGAGGCATCGCTCGATACGAAAAACGTGTGAGGAGATTTCGCCGGGCCACTCGCGTGCCAGCAGGTTGGCCGTCAGGTCCGTTAGCCCCGCGTAGAGTTGCGCTTCCAGCGTTCTCCCCGGGTATTGCGTCGAGAGGCGGTTAGTCGCGTCATGCATCGTGAAATAGCCGTGGGGTTGTGGAGGCCACGTACCATAATCCACAATGTAACCGTTGCACTCCGCGGTCCAGGCTGTCACCATCCAATACAGGAGCGATTGGTGAGGGTCGATGAAGCACGTCACAGACTGCACCCCGGATGGCACAACGCCACGTGGGATGTTGTTGATCTTGTCGCTGATCGCGTCGGCGGTGAGTTCCCTTCCATCGTGGCCCGCGTCGAGTAAGAACGGTTTGTTTTGATACTCGGCCCAGAACGCTGCCTGGTCGCGAAAGAAGAGATGCATGGCGTGTTGCACCGCGCTGATTTCGTTAGTGTCTTTTCGTTCCGGCCAAGCGACAACCGCCCCTTCGTCCATTTCGGCCTGGTTGTTTTTGTAAAAGTCGATTGCCGCGGATACATCTCCCCCGTTGCGGAGTCCCTCCGAGTAAAGGTCCCAATATTTGTGCCACAGTTCCATCTTCGACGGAAACTCGTAGAGGAGTTGGGTCCGTTCGCCTTGCCACTCGGGGTGCCGGTTTTGGTCGAGTAGGGTATCGGCCAAATCCCCCGGCCTAATGACAGTGCAGCACAGGATGGCCGAGATGTTTTTCCCCGGTCCAGCCATGCCGAGCACGTCGCCGGTGATGATCGACTCCCGTTGGCGGCATTGCGACACTGAATACGCTGATTCCCGCGTTTGCGGGTCGTCGATGATCGCCAGATCGGGTCTCATCGCAGTGCCGTCCGGTAACACGTGTAACTGGCCGCGTAACTCTGATCCCTTCATGCCAGCGGTGGTGATAACGCTCCCCGATGCCGGGCTGCCGGGGATTGTGGCGAAGACGATTTTATCGGCGGTGAAGACGAGGCGGGTCGGCTGCCCCTTGTACAACTGCCCCTTCTGTCGGTTGTTTATCCGTTCCAGCCGGCGAATCGGATAAACAGACTCTGGAAAATCCGCTAGCAGGAGGTCGTTGGTTTCGAGCCACACTTGGATCGCCTGAAGGAGTGCCACAGCCCGTTCCGACGAGGCCGCGACCAGGCACACAAACCGGCGGTGCCCGTACAACACTGCCCAAATCGCGGCGGCCATTGCGAGACTCGTTTTCCCCGATCCGCGGGGCATCGCCTGCGCGAACAGGCCCCCTTCGATGATCGCGCGTTCGATCTTCCGAATGACCGCCAGATGATCCTTCGACCACGGTAAAGCGAAGACATTCCCGAAGTACGTTTTACAGAAACGTTGGAAGTCCCGGGCACAGGCTTCCCTCCGCTCCGGGTCGGCAACCGGGGGAAGCGGCGCGATCTCCCTTCCCGACTGCGATAACTGCCGTTGGCGTCTCGCGGCCCGCTCGCGGTGTTCCGTGTAGGCCACCGATGAATCGGCCCCGTCGGTGGCTGCCGAAACACCATGTCCCGCCGTCAGTTTATCGAGGAGCCGCTTGAGCGTGGCAATCTGCTTGCGTTGCTCCCGCTGCCGTTGGAGTAAGTTTGCGATGGTGTCATCAGACATATGGTGTCATCAGACATGAGGAATCCGGGGGACAGGTCCGTCCGTCTTGCTACTACTAAACATAGAACATATACGGATAAACCGATAGACGGTTAGACGGTTGCAAGGGAGGGTGTTTTGAGAAGCACACAACAAGAGAGAAGCACACAGAGGCGAAAAGGTGGACCGCCATGCGAGCGCACATGACGGCCCACCCGGTCCGAGTGGCGTTTGCGTTTGCGTTACAACAGCCGTCCTTGAGTTGTGGTTCCTTCCCCGCCCTCGCTGTCGTCGTCGTCGTTTTCCCCGCGTTGTTCTTTTAGCTCCCACAGCCGGTAGGCGTCGGCCTCGTAGGGGTCGTGTGCCGGTTCGGGTTTGAGGACCGCCGACACCTGCTTAAAGTACTCGATCCCCCGGTTTCGTTTTTTCCCGTAGGCCGTGTGCCCGTCCATGGTCCACTCTGGAATTTCGGGAATGTTTCCCTCGATTTCCTGCGAGTACCAGCACACTGCCTGGTAGTGGTCCCCCTCCCGCGATTTCGGAGCGCGGCAGAGCGCGCGAATGGCGTTGCCGATCATCAGACGCCACGCCGGTTTCGGGTAAACCTTTTCCGCCTGACTGATCGCGGTTTCCGTGAACATGACGGCCTGCATGTCGGCCAGCCCGATGTCCTCGTGACTGATCACCCGGAGCCTGTTGCACAGCCACGAAAACATCTGTTTGTTGGTCATTCCGAGTTGAAAGGCGATCGCCCCGGCCTCGCGTTCCATCCCCCGGCGAATGAATTTCTGGAGGGCTGACACACAGTCGAAGGGATTGAGTCCGTGAACGGTCGTAATCGCCAGCTTTGCCATTGCACTACCTCCTGTTTGCTGTTTGTTGTTCCTGTCCAAGCGTTGTGTTAAGTGTTAATTAGAGTCCACACTCGTCGCAGACTTCCCGGGCAGCCGCGTCGTTTACACAAACTCTCTCGGCCAATTCAACCCCTGTCAAGCCTTTTTTTGCCCCATTCCGTTTTTTCGTTCCCCCCTCGTTTTCCCCGTTGTTTCCCGGGTTGCCGCGGCCCAGCCGCCAAGGTTGTTTCCCCCGTGTTGCCCGTGTTGCCCGGCTCCCGCCGTTGCCCCGCGGTTGCACGGAGTCGCTCGGCGTTGCCCGTTGTGTTGTCGATTGGGTCCCAAGAGGGCCACCCGGGTTGGCAGCCCCGCCCGCTGGTAATCCCCCGGTTATCCCCCGGTTATCGTTATCGTTGCTGCTGCTCCTCGATCATCTCGATCTGACCTTCAAGCCACCATTCTGCGACTTCCCTAGAAAAGCCACCGGGTTTCCCGAACTCCTGCTTCATCGCGACTGAATCGTACACCGCGACAATGCCAGTGTTGTGTGTCGCGATTATATCGTCCATCAGTGGATACACGTTTAAGGGGCCTGTGTATCCCATAAAATCGTTGGCCGTATAGACGCCAAAGCCACCTGCCAGCCATCGGAAAAAAATCGTTCGATAGGTCCACCCGGCGAACAACGTGGCCAATGACGAAACCGCAAGTGGTTCGTCGTAGTCCTTGGCTAGAATGCCGATTGACAGCCCGGTGCCATCGGTGAACACCGAATCCATGGCGTCCATAGCGATAATCCGAACCGCGTAACCGGCCTCCTCCAGCCGGTCGCTGAGAACAGTCGCAGCCGCCATCGGCCAGAACACGTCGTTGGAATCCACGTAATAGGGGACCGCGATATTGACTTTTATATCGACGTGTTGAATCCCGCTCGCTGTCTGCCGGTGGCAGCGTCGCCAGAAGGGTTGACCGGATTGAAGACGGTCCCAATCCATCTCGTGGCCATCAGTCTCGTCCCACCGGGCCACCCGCTTGCGTGACTGCGGTCGAATCTGCACATCCCGCTCAAGTTTGGCGCGCAGTGTTTCGATTGCCGCGATACCGGGTTTCCACGGTTCGTTGAGGGCAGCGTACACCTGGTCCCACGATGAGAAGAATCTCCCGATGAAACCGTCGTCGTTGAGGTTAATACGGGCTTGTTTAAGCTCGTGCTCTCGCGTCTCCTTGCTGTACTCGATAATATCCGCAAACCGTAGCATGGGCATCGACACAAACTTCACGCAGGTTGCGTTTTTCGCCTTGCCGCGGCAGAGAAACGCCCCATGCGAACGATCGCTTACGAGGGGGACGCTTTCCGTGACTTCCACAGCGGGAGTGATACGGTTCAGAAACTCGCAGTCCCTAAGATGTCGGTATCGTATCGCCATTTCTTCCCTCCAGGTTGTGTTGTGTTGTGTGTCGCAGGGTTGCTGATTGAGGGCCAACCCGGTTGGCCATCGACCGCCAGCCCCGCTCACTGGCTGTTAGGGGCCAGCGCCCTCCGCGGCGCCAGCCCCCTAGCCCGTTGACGGTTAGAGTTGTCGTATGATGGAGCCAACGCCGCTGAGTTTTAACTCGTCGTCGCTCCACCCGAGCACTAGTTGATTGATAACCGTTTTCAAAGACCAGCCGAGCTTTACGCGGGCCATATACGCATCTTTGATGAATCGGGTTGAGACAATCCGTCGCAGTTTTGCCTGACCGGCGGCTTCTCGGATGCGCCAAACCGCGTCCAGGAGTTCCTTATCGGGGCACAACCGATTTTCAAGTTGTTTGTCGTAATCGAGGGGCACCGTGCCCAAACGAAAACGGTCCAGCGTGCTTTCGTCAAGGCTGTTTCTCCCGACATACAATCTATCTGCGCCCCTCCCGAACGTGTTGGCCGCGGCAATGATGATGAAGTCCTGGTGCATTTTAGCGATTGGCTTCTCCGTCCTTGCTGGCACGGCCAACGTGCCATTGGCGATCGCAGAGTTAATGATGAGTAAAACATTGGGGTCCGCAGCGTCGATTTCATCGAACAGGAACACTCCCCCGTTTTCGTAGAGGTCAACGAACAGGGACTTTTCGTAGATGAATCCCCTAG
>Ga0208823_1003618_pt1 | contig 10890 bp, 13 predicted proteins | sample AD_UKC075_MetaG_FD_184440 | JGI IMG/M metagenome (GOLD analysis project Ga0208823, IMG submission 184440) | Active sludge microbial communities of municipal wastewater-treating anaerobic digesters from USA - AD_UKC075_MetaG (SPAdes) (version 2) | ecosystem: Engineered > Bioreactor > Anaerobic >... | reverse complement strand
TCTATTCTGGTCAAAGCTGCGACCAGCCCGTATTTATTTAATGTTTGGGTAAATGAATCCTGGTAACGCGTGTTTTTATCTGCCCATAGTTCGTAAAGCTGCTGAGTTATTGACTTAAATCTATCATGCTTGTTTATTTTTTGATGCATGTTTACGTCCTCCCATATAAAAATAACTATTTAAGGCAAAAGCCAACAGCTACTCAGAAGTGAAATTTTTTAAGTATTGTTCGCCCAAGGTGATAATTTCTTTCCAACAACTGTCACAAACAAATTGTCCTTTAAAAACTACATGCTTTGTCTTTTTAACAGGTAGCCAGCAAATTGCGCATCCTGGATTATGCTTAGTAATTATCAGTGCTGGCTTCCCATTTGGGTCATGTCCAAGTGCTAAAGCTACAAAATCTCCGCTTTTTACATGGATTGCTTGTAGCACTTCTTTAGGAATGTGCAGTCTGTGGTAGCTGTCAATAGGTTTAGTAAGTTCGACTTTCTTCATATTCATCTCCATTTATTTAGTATTTGGTGGGTAGCAATTAAAATACGTTAAACTGTGCTGATATTTTCCTTGACACCTCCTTTAAGCCCGCTTACAGAGCTTATCAGGGTAGGCACGCGGGGAGGAGTTTTCACCTCACTTTTAAATTTTGTTTGAAATAAGCCTGTAAACGGGCTTATTATTAGTTTAAGTATACCACTCTTTGCCTGATTTTGGCAAGCTTTAGAGTGCTGTGTAAGTAAACTTTATAGTTTGTATAAAGAAAAGCTTGCAAAAAATTTCATATTATGTTAAATTAGAGGTAAGTAAGATGGGATAAGTGTGTCACCGAAAGGGGGTAAACCAGTGGCGTTTACGGCTTTAGAAGAAAAAATATTGAAAACACTGGCCTCTTTGGGCGGTGATAGACGTGTTTCGGTGGAAGAATTGGCCGACATAGTCGAATGTAAGCCTGAAACTATTTATACTAGGCTCCACAGGAACGAAGAATTTAGAGAAACTTTCAAAGCTGTGCTCAAAAACAGCTTGGTTGGAGAAATTCCCGCTGTTTTACAGTCGTTTGTAGATATAGCAAAGCAAGGAAGTTTCAAGCATCAGAAGCTTTTTCTTGAACTGGTTGGTATGTATCAGGAAAAACAACAAATTCAGGCGGATATTAGAAGCGTAACTACAGAAATTCCATTTAAAGACGACCAAGAACGAGATAGTTTTTTACAGGCTACTCTTTCGGGATTAAAAGCTAGATTGGAAAAGGGAGGGAAGTGAGATGGTTGGATTTGCTCTGGGATTTTTATGTTGCGCTGCTATTTTTATGTATATAAATGCCCGAACACGGGCGAATGATAGTGTTAGTGTTGGTTTGTTCCCTGCTCCCAAGTTGAAACCAGACAATAAAAAAGCAAGATTTTATGCCTCGCCTGAGTTTAGAGAAGCCACATGGAGAGAAATAGAAAGTGTCAGACACAATCAGAGTATTCCCTAATCTAAGTCTTGAAGAAGAAGAAGCTATAAAGATACAGGCGAGAGAACGTTGTAAAGAAGATTTACATTATCTTGCTAAGCATGTTTTAGGTTACAACAAGATTACCGACCATTATCATTTACAGATGGCCCGCGATATTGACACGCCAAAATACAGATTTAAGCTGTTGCTTCACGCCCGTGGTCATTATAAAAGCACGATAGGAACTGAGAGCCGGTCTATACAAAAGCTGCTGCGGAATCCTAATGAGCGTATTTTGATTACTAACGCTAAGTTGGACAACTCCCGGAAGTTTTTGCGGGCTATATCTCGTCATTTTGAAAATAACGCTCGCTTTCGCTGGCTGTGGCGTGATTGGTGGATTGAAACTTATGCTTCCGCTTATGATAAAGCCATGATGAAAGATAAACTTGATTGGGTTGTCCGGTCTACTCAGGACGAATTGATATTGTTGCGCCCTTATCAGGGACGCGAGGCCAGTATTACTACCGGAGCAGTGGATTCATCGCTGGTATCCCAGCACTACAGCACTATTATTGCCGATGACTTAGTGAACCGGGATTATGTCAGGACTCCCGAAATGGTTGAGAAGTCTATCCTATATTTTAAAGACTTACTGGACTTGTTGGACCCTGATGGGGAGTTAGAGATTATTGGAACTCGTTGGAGCCACTATGATTTGTATGACTGGATAATCAAAAACTTTGGCGGCAAGGCAAGTTTTAGAGTCCCCGATAATTATGTAGATACAGAAATTTTACGAGAAGCGGAGAAAACTCCGGAAGAAGAAAAAGAGTGGATGATTTCTATACAGCCTTGTCGTTATCCTGATGGAACTCCGGTATTTCCTGAAGTATTTACTGATAAAGTTTTAAAAGATTTGCTTAAAGCAAAGGGTCCGTATGAATATGGGGCGCAATACGAATTAAACCCCACAGCCAAGGAAAACCAGAAGTTTAAAGAAGAATGGTTTTTGTATTACGACGAGCCGCCCAATTACAGGTTACTTAAAATTTGCATTACAGTTGACCCGGCCAAGTCTCTTCAAGATGGTGCGGACGATACCGCAATGTTGGTTTATGGTTATGATGAGGAGAACAATATGTATTTACTAGACGGGCGGGCGGAAAAATTATCTGTTGAAGAACTTCCAGAAGCTTTATGGGATTTAGTTTTGAAGTGGTATGGAGCTGGCAAAATGTTTTACCCTGTGGGGTTTGAAGCTATAGGCTTTCAAGAAACGTATATCTATACTTTGGAACGCATGATGCGGGAAAAAAATTTCTTCTTTCCCATTGAACCTATTACACGAAGGCAGGCTAGCAAAGAAGAGCGTATTTTGCGCCTTGTTCCGAGGGTAAAACATGGGTTCTATATTCCGAGACAGCTTTGGATTTCTCCATATGGCGGTAGGGACCCTGCTTATGACTTATCACTGAAGTTAAAGAACCAGTTTTTAATGTGGCCGTATGCCGGACATGATGACATAGCAGACGCTACTGCGGACCAACTGGATATTGTTCAGTCAACAAAACTGCCGGACAGGAGATTTGAAGCCTTATCCGGCGGAAAGAAACCCGAGTTTGTTCATCCTTCTATTCTTGAAGATAAACGTAATTTGAAGCATCAACGCCGTTTATATGTGATAAACAGTTACGATGTAGTGAGGTGAGGTTGGTGGGAATGTTTAACCGTAAGAAGAAAGAACCCGAGCAAACTGGAAGGCAATTCAATACAAGCGAAGAAAACGAGCTTCTTGACATAGCTCAGGAAAGGTTTACTATTGCCCGTGCGGAAAAGAAAGATTTAGATGGAAATGATTTGCACTCTAAGTGGAAACGTCTTGACAGAATTTACCGGGGCCAACAATGGGATAATGTTCCTGAAGGCAAATCTGCTCCAGTTATAAACATTACTTTTTCACTGATAGAAAGTATTGTGCCCAGGTTAACTGATGTTGCTCCAGAAATAAGAGTCTTTCCTCGTCGTGAGCCGAGGGCGAAGAAACTGGCAGATTCGCTTACTGCAGCCCATAAATATATTTGGGATTTCAATGATATGGATAGAAAGCTTGCTGAAAGCACTCGCATCTTTCTTAAACTCGGAACATCTATTATTAAAGTTTTTTGGGATTGGGACAAGCACGACGGTCTAGGAGAAGTTGCTTACTCTGTTATTCATCCTATGAACTTTTTTCCTGACCCCAAATCTCATAGTATAGAATTTATGGATTTCTGCTTTACTACCAACCCCAGAAGTTTAGATTACATTAAAAGACGGTGGCCTGAAAAAGGAAAATATGTAGTTCCTGATACTGAATGGCAACATTCCGAACTTGGCGACGGGTCGCATCACGAAATTCCTGCTACTGTGACGGAATACTGGTTTCGGGATGCGAACGGAAATGTTTGTGTAATGTATTACTGCGGCGACGTTGTGCTGGAAGTTATCGGTGGAAGTTATGATGGCAGTAATGAGCCGGTTTATCGGCATAACAGGTTTCCGTTTGTCCGCCTTGTCAATTATCCACTGGATAAGAAGTTTTGGGGTTTAAGTGAAATTGAGATTGTTGAAAACTTGCAGCGGTTGATAAACAGTTTTGAAGCTCAGATTGTTGACTCTACTCGCCTGATGGCTAATCCGATTTGGAAGGTAAACAAAAGGCTATCTGGGCTGACAGAAGAAGATGCCTGGATATTTGATAACACTCCTGGCAATGTTCTGTGGACGATGGACGGCGGAGTTGAGCGTGAAAGAGGCGTTGAGGTGCCAGCGCATGTTATTGTCCACCAGGAACGCTTGATGTTTGCTATGGAACAAATTTTAGGCATCCATGATGTGGTGCAGGGCAGAAAGCCTAGTGGCGTACGAGCAGCTTCTGCGATTATAGCTTTACAGGAAGCTGCAAACGTTAGAGTGAGACAGAAAGCCAAAGAGTTGCAACATGCCGTTAAAGAAATGGCGGAAATGGCTAACTGGTTAATCCTGGAATTTTATGACAAGCCTCGTCAACTGCGGGTTACAGGAGAGCAGCCGTATGTGACTTTAGATGTTCATGAAGCTTTACGAGAAGTTATGGCCGCTACAGCCAGCGATATGGGTATGATTCCTCCCAATGTTTTGTTGGAAGAATTAGAACAGCCTGCAGAACGGTTTGAAATGAAAGCACCTAGTGGATTTGCTGAAGATTATGATATGCAGGAACCTTTGCCGGATGACCTTAGCAGTTTAGGCGCAGAGATTCTGTCTCCTGAACCTGCTGCAGGCGGTCTTACCATGATGGACAAGATTATGCAAGAAGTTGAATTCCCGGAGTTTGATGTTGAAGTAAGAGTTGGTCCTAGTGTGCCTTATTCACAGGCATTGTTATATCAACAGGCTTTAGAGTTCTTCCAAGCCGGAATTATAGACGAAAAGGCGGTGTTAGATGTTGTAGGATTTCCTAATCGTGACGAAATTTTAATGCGCATGGAGCAAAAGAAGCAAGCAATGCAACAAGCTTTGATGCAGCAACAGCAGGAAACTCAACAACCCCAAGGTGCTCCTGGCGTTCCGTGGAATCCAATGGAACCTTAAATACAGATTTTATGCATGATTACATTGGCCGACGGGCCTAAAACGGACAAGCCGACGGGCTATAAACGGTAATTTAACTTAATAGCCGACGGGCTTAAATCGGGAGGTATGTGTGATGACTTGGGAAACAAACGAAAATTTGTTGGAAACCAACGAGAGTATTGAGGAACCTGAAATTCTTGAAGAAACAGATGTGGGTCTTGCTGGTGAAGACGGTGCAAGTGAAACTTCCCAACAAGAAGAAGAGGAGCAGTCACCACAGGACGACGTTCAAGCTGTTGTGGACAGAGTAGTTAATCGTAAATTTGCTCAGTGGAAGCGACGGCAAGAACGAGAACTTAAAAAAATTTTTGGGACATCTGATTTAAATGCTATCCAAGAGGCCTACCGGGCTGGGGTAAGTGTAGCCCAAGCTGCAGGGATTACGCCTCGGGATGTATTGACAAAGTTAGAAACTATGACACCTCAACAAGGAGTCGATGGTAACATGACTGCTCCCAATAATCTGGTTCAAGAAATTCAGGAAATCAAAAAACTTGTCATGAGTCAGCAAGTCCAGCGAGTTATGAGTGAACAAGAGGCTGAAGCACGAAAAGAATTTGGTAGTCTCTATGACGAATATAGAGACGAGATTCATGAGCTTGCTGGAGACAGAGATTTGTCTTTAGTGGATGCTGCCGCTGTGGTTTTACGCCCGCATTTGCCTAAACTTTATCAACAAAGACTGCAAGCGCAATCTCAAAACCTGCGCAGAAAACGTGTTGAAGGCTCTGAAGGCGCACCTGCGGCAAGCCACCAAGACTATGTAGCAAAACTAACTAAAGAGCAAATAATCATTGCTCAAAAAATGGGCCTTAGCCCCAAAGAGTATGCTCAACAGTTAAAGGAACTGGGGCGGCTAGATTAACAAGGAGGTATCTGGATGTTTCAGTTTGCTAGAAATTTAATTGCTGGCAACACTGTCGTAGCACCACCTATGGACAATGAACCGTATATCGCTGCTGCTTCTATAGCAGAGGGAACTTTAGTTACTCCTCCTACAAACGGTCAAGTAAGTGTTGCAAATGATGTAGACGATGTTTTTGGTGTGGCTGTAACTACTGCCAATGCAGGCGATGAGCTTAGGATAGCATATGTAATTCCCGGCATGATCTTCAAAGTCAAAACTTCTGCATTAATTCCTGCCGGAACCGAAGCTGGTATTAACGCTACCGGTGATGGTCTTACGGTTGGAGTCGACAGTGCTGGGGTACTTGTGCTGAGATGTGTAGAAGACCAAAATGTGCCAGGAAGATTTTGGGCGTGGGTCGTGTTTAAGCGAACCGCCCTAATGGGTTAATGGGAGGTGTGGCTAGATGACAGTTGCAAGACGTGAACACTTTGGTAAGTTGTTGGAACCTGGTTTAAGGAAGATTTTTTACGAAGAGTTTAACCAACTTCCGTCTATGATTCCCGAATTGTATAATGTGCAATCCACAAGCAATCCGTGGGAAGAAGACGTAAGCATTGGAACTCTGGGTGAGTTCCCGGAATTCAGGGGCACTGTAGAGTATGACCGGATGTATGAAGGATACTCTACTGTCTACAGCTTCCCTGAATTTGCTAAGGGTTTCCAAATCGAACGAAAATTGTTCGATGACCAGAGATACGCCATTATTAAAAAACAACCCAAAGGGTTGGCAATGTCTGCGTTCCGCAGAAGGGAATCTGACGCCGCATATATCTTTAACAACGCTTTTACACATGTAGGCTCTGATGGGGTGCCGTTAGTTTCTGACGCTCATCCCTCTCCTGCTCCTGATGGTCCTCCGGCCAGAAGCAATATAGTTAGCTGGAAACTTGGACACGACGCACTTCGTGCAACTCACCTGATGGGGCGGGCTTTTGTGGATGACCGTGGCGGTAAAATTGAAACCAACTTTGATACTCTGATTGTACCCCCGGATTTAGAGGAAATTGGTTGGTCAATCATCACCGCAGACGGTCGTTTAGAAGCCACCCACCCGGGCACTCACCCTAACATCCACAAGGGTAAGTATAAGTTGGTTGTATGGGATTATTTGACTAACCCGGATGTGTGGTTCTTGGCAGATAGCAGGATGATGAAGATGTATCTGAACTGGTTTGACCGTGTGCCTTTGGAGTTTGCTATGACAGAGGACTTCGACACTATGGTAGCCAAATATCGTGCATATATGAGATACGGCTTCGGGTTCTCTGACTGGATATGGGTTATCGGCAGCACTGGTGAGGAAGAATACTCTACCAGTGCTGCCGAGGGTAATGGGTGATGACAGCATGGGGAGATTTAAATAAGTCTCCCCATCTTCACAAAGGAGGCAGCATATGGACTGGGTTGATGTTGTAGCCACAGTTGGATTCCCTTCTGCGCTTGTTATTTATTTACTTTGGGAACGTACTAATATATTGAACAAGAAGGATTCTGATTTGGTGGAAGCAATAAATGAACTTCGCAAAATAGTAAACTGTTTGGCTATTTTAGTGGCTAGGAGCACGGGCCAAGACTTAGAAGAAACTAAAAAATTGGCTGGTATAAAGGAGGTGATGTAATGGATTTCTTGGCTGACATCACTATTGATGTTTTGATTATCGGGTTTACTATGGCAACTGTAGAACTCATTAAATCCTACCTCAATATCCCGCAAGCATTTTGGTGGATATTAGTAGTAGGGTTTGCCGTTGGTTACAATTATCTGTTTGGTTTAATCGGTGTGGAAAATTTGTTGCTGATTGATGCCATCAAAATAGGTTTTGTGTCCAGCGGATTGTACGGCCTTGGTAAACCTGTAATTCAATCGCTCAAATCCTCTTTTAATAATGGTTGATTGGTTTTCTTGCCCCGTTGAAATATGGGGCAGAGCTATCTGCCCCATATTTTTCTAAGGAGGAATGTTCGTGGACAGAACTCTACAGAACTTAATCAAAAGAATCCGAGAGGAACTCCGGGCTGAAGGCGCAGGCGGAGGAGGTTATTCTGACGAGTTTATTCGGGATAATATAAACTCTGCTATCGGTGACTTAGCAGAAGTATTTACAATCAGAGACACTGTAACCATTGCTACAGTTGAGGGACAAAACGTATATGATTTAAATAGTTCTCTCCCTGAAGGAACTGTTCTTGAAAACATCATTAAAATAACTTATGACGGCAGAGAGATTAAAGGAATTACCCTGGATGAGTTTCTGGATTACCAAGAAAACCCCACAGGACCCGTAAGAAATTGGCATATCTGGGGGTCGCAGTTAATGTTGCTTGGTGATGTGGAAGGCGACAAAGAACTGCGCTTGTGGATAACTCGTGCTCCTAAACCATTGACAGACGACAATGATGTTTCGGAGCTTCCATATTTCACAGACACTGCCTTGATTAAGTATGCCATCTCAGCGTGTTTTAATGAATCAAGAGATTACGAAAGAGCTTCGGTGTATTTTAACCATTACCTGCGCGAGCGTAATATGTTGATGAACAGAGGTATTCCGCAAGGACATCGTAACTTTTTAACCGTCACTCGTGACACTTATTGGGAGCCTGAACGGGCGGTGTTTAGATGTTATAGAACCGATACAAATCCTGGAGGTAGGTAAGTGTGGCTAAAGTAATTTTTAGGATTCCTACTTTAGCCAACGGATGGGTTACAGACATACCCCCAATGGCTTTAGAAGCAATTGGTCAGAATGTTGGAGGTTACGCCTCTGTTCTTTTAAATGTTGATGTAGGCGGATTGGGTATTTTAAGACGACGCCCCGGGATTCAAAATGTGTATGCACCAACAGTAGACCCAATTCGTGGATTGCACGAGTTTGTTAAAAACTCTACAGGAAAAATTTATAAGCTTGCTGTAGCTGGAACTGCTTTATGGTCGTGGAATGAAGATGAAACCAAATGGGATATGGTAGCCACAGGCTTACCTGCTACAGGAAAAGTTAGTTTCTTAAACTTTGCCGATAGTGTTTTGCTTGCCATAGATGGACAGGCAGTGCTAAGGTGGGACGGAATAACTGATACTGTACCACCTAATTTTCCTATGTCAAAATATCTCGCCGAATACAGGTTAAGAGTTGCGGCTGCTGGAGACCCGGATAATCCGACATTACTGTATCTCAGTCACACCGGTGACCCTACCTTATGGGACCCGGACGCTGACGGTAGTAATGCCATGAAGCTGTTTGTAAGTCCTGATGACGGTGATTATATTACAGGACTTGTAAATGCGGGCGAAGGTGGTTTAGTAATAGGAAAGCAACGAAGCATATATGGGCTGTTTGGTTATGCTCGTTCAAATATTACAGTGGATTTAATTGAAAATTCTGTCGGTGTCGTATCCCACTGGTCCATGCAATATATCAGACCATATGTTTATTTTGTAAGTGCGGATGGCATTTACAAATTGCAAGTAGGAGGCACAGCAGAGAGAATATCTCAACCTATACAGAGTGTGTTTGAGTCGACTGTAAATTACGCCCGTTTAAGCGAAACTACCGCAGCAAGGTTTGGAGACTATTATGTAGTTACTTTGCCTGTGGGAGAAAGTGATTATATTACATGGGCATACCATTGCACAAAAACTGTATGGTCCGAGTGGACAAACCCCATTATGGGTGTGGCTGCGGTAGTAAGCAACGACTCAAGCAGTCCTCTTTATGCATGTGCTCCAAATAGCAACCAAGTGTATAAAGTATCAACTTCTTTGTTAAGTGACAACGGCGCAGCTATACCGGTGACTTATACCACAGTTCCCTTACATGCTGGAGTTCCTGAATCAGATAAAGATATTACAGATATATATGTTGTGTTTAAACAGGACCCTGTCAATGCTTACAATGTGAATGTGAGTGTTGTTGGTGACACTCCTGGGTTTGACACTTGGCAGGATTTGGGAACACAAACAGTTACAAGTGGAACAGGATATGTAACTTTACGGTTTCCATTGCATAGCTGGGTAACAACTCGTTATTTCTATGTTCGTATGACAAACGACCAAGCTGACACACAATTTAGTCCTGTGGCAATGAGTGTAATCTTGGAAGTAAAGGAGGTCACATAAAAATGGGTTTGATACCGCTAAGAAAAGTAAGACGTGATTCGTTACTTGAAGACCTCAATTACAACTTTCAGATACTGAAACGGTTACTCACAGGCGGCATCGACATGTATAATATCAGTCCTGATGGACTGCCGGATGAGGCAATCAAGAGTGCCCCCACATGGAATAGTAAAGCTGATGAGGCGTTTGTAAGAGAATACGCAGAACGGAAAATCACGCGTGGGTCAATTCCTCCCGGAGGGCCACAAATTAACGACTTATGGTTGGACACATCACAATCTCCTCCGGTGTGGAGGCAGTGGAACGGGTCAGCATGGTTGAAAATAACTCGGGACAACCTGCGGGATTTAGAAGGAAAGATAACTGGAAATCAGATAGCTGCAAATGTAATAACTTCTAATCACATAAGTGCTGCTGGGTTAGATGCTGGAGTTATAACTACAGGCGATATTATAACCCAAACAATCCGCATAGTTGGAGACGGTAACTTCTATTGGGATGGTGCTGTGTTATACGCTCGTAACCCACAAAATCCTGCACAGCAAGTCAGATTTGGGAGATACGATGCAGATATTAGTTACGTTCAAACAGAAGTTTTGCGCAAAACAGAAGAACTAGAGGAGGCTGAGGTTCTCGATAACGTAAAACCAAGGTGTGGTGTGTTAACTCTTAGTGGTGGTGTCAAATGGAGGGATGTTTTCGGAAATACATGGAGGGAGTTGATTGAGAGTGTATCTACATAGGTTCGACATAAATAATGATATTGAA
>Ga0208823_1003613_pt1 | contig 10896 bp, 11 predicted proteins | sample AD_UKC075_MetaG_FD_184440 | JGI IMG/M metagenome (GOLD analysis project Ga0208823, IMG submission 184440) | Active sludge microbial communities of municipal wastewater-treating anaerobic digesters from USA - AD_UKC075_MetaG (SPAdes) (version 2) | ecosystem: Engineered > Bioreactor > Anaerobic >... | reverse complement strand
GCGGCTGGACCAGTTGCCGCGCCGCGCCTTGGGCCGGGTCACGGGCTTGTTGCCCGCGCAGGACGCGCAAGAGCACAGCATGCTGCTGCGCTTGCTGGAGATCGGCTTTCTGTGATGGGAGTTGAGATAAACCAAACCCACGCGGTGCGAAAATTGCGCGATTTACGGGGATTTTGCCGGACCTCGTGAAATAGGAAAAGTAACGCCGTTGCAATGGGTGAAATGGCGCGCGGGGTCAGTTTTGGCGGATCAAGCACTCTACCGTTGATGCTGGCAGACCCGTCGTGACGAGGCGAATTTCACCGGTTGCGCGCTCCACGATGGTGACAACGGTTCCTTCACCCGCTCCCGCGCTTCGACGGTCGTAGGCGTTCAGCTTCGCCAGCGCGCGATGCACTGCGGACCTTGACGTCTCAACACCAACCTGCTCGCTCAATGCCACCGTAATCCAGTCGAGGGACTGATGGCGATTGGCTCGCAGTACGTCGATGGCTTTAGCCTTCTGGTTGGCGGGAAGGGCATCCATAAACGATCTTCGAGTCATGCGTTGCTCACGGTGGCGACAGCACGGCGCTGCCCCCACCAATATCACAAAACATACCGAAAAAGTATTGCAGGCCAGTTCCTTTTCTGCATCGCCGGGCGTGCCTGTGGCTTCCAATTTCCGGCTTGCTTTGGAAACCCTGTCTCTACACGCCTTCCAAACAAAAAGCCGCGCTGCATCTGGCTTTGCGGGCGATGCGGCAACATGATTTGGGCACCGATCAACCCACTTCACGAGGTGTCCATGATGACCAACCTGCCCGCCGATCTCTCGCCCGAAACCGCTGCATGGATGCATGCGCAGATCGCCATCTCCACAGCCCGCGCCGTGGCCCCGCTGCGCGAGGAACTGGACAAGGTTGACGACTGGGCCGGGGGCCTGTTCGTGGTGCTCCTCAACGTGCTGCCGCACCTGCTGCGCACGCAGCCCGAGCTGGCTGCGAAGCTGGAGCCGCAGTGGCGCAAGGCCGCGCAACGGTTCGATGCGCTGCAGGCGCGTGGGGCGCGGCACACGCGGGATGGCGAATCGCTGGAGACGCTGGAGGCGCGCAAGATGCTCTATCGCATCTTCGCGCTCATGGGACTATGGCCGCAGCCAGATCAGTCTAATCGCTAGGCCCTGCTTTGCGACCGTCGCAAATTTTTTCTGGCGGTAAGAAATCGGCCACCACCGAAAGTCAATACTGGCAAGTCTTTGCGACGCAATGCGGTTCTTGCCATCAGAATCTTTTTTGCGACCATCGCAATGAAAACGAACGCTGATGCCCACATGGCAAGTATCCATCTGTAGTTAATTCAGCGTGCGCTGCACAGTTGCAAGTGCCTGATCATTGACCTGATTGGGCATCTGCAGCAAGTGCTGCCGTGCATTGGCAACTTGATCGCCGAACATCATTGCCATGCGCTGCTGGAGAGCCCCGACCATCGCCGCTGTGCGTTCAATGCTGTCATGCAAATGCTGTGCTACGGCTAGAACCTCTGACGGCATGTCAACAGCCTCCATCGGGTCATATGCGGGCGCTGCTGTGACCCGCCTTGTCCACCATGAATCCAATGCTGTGATCGCCTCATTGTGCGCCATCAACGTCTTCTCCAGCAACGCTTGGCGCGCCGCGATATCGCTCTGAAATGGGTCAAGAAGATGGGCATCTAATGGGCGATTTTCGGGGGCGCCTCGCCTCAACTCACGTTCAGCCAAGTCGGCGCGCTGGCGCTCCTTTTGCAGTTGCTCGCCCGTGAAGTTCGCATCCTGCTTCGCCTGCTGGTTCTCTGCCTGCAGGGCCTCTCTTTCCTTGGCGTGACGGGCGGCCAGTTCTTGCAGCAGATCGAGCACCTGTTCGCGGGTAGTGGATTCCTCCACGGCACGGCGTACCAGCTCTTGATCGGGCGCAGGCAGCGCCTTGATGGCGTTGTAGTCGCGCTGGCGCAGGCCCAGGCGTTCGGCCTGCTCAAAAGCGTCTTGACCGATCACATTGCGGTTGCCGGAGACCTGTTGCAGCCGCGCGTAGGAATACCCAAAACGCTGACGGCAGAATTCATCGAAAGATTCAAATATTTGATTTTTATCGTCCTTGAGAAGACGCCAAGCCTTTGATTTCTTTGCGTTTTCAAAGGAGGACAACAGAACCTCGTCGCAAATATTTGAAAAAAACGAGGCCGTTTCCATCTGCCCCAGACGGCGACCGAGATCCAGCATTTGCGCCATGGACTCTTGCGTGGCCATGAGTTGCGCAGGGGCCTTGTTCAAGTCAACCAGGGCCGTTTCGTTGAGCAGTGGCCCCACGGATGCGCGTATGCGCGCTTCCTGTTCTGCCATGTCGGCAGGGGTTGCCCCAACGAAGTCAGGGCCAACCTGTTGGGCGGGGGAAAGTGCCTTGCGTCCTCGGGCCATTTTGGAGTCCTTGATGATTGAAATGCGCGGATCATGGCGCGATGTAACGCCCGTGGGAATGGCTTTGGCGCGCTTGATGCCGGTTTTTTTGCTTGGCGTTACACCCCCTGTAATCGCGTTGCATCCGGTGAAAGAAAACGGCCACTTTGGCCGTTTTGGGCTATCATCCGTCCATCCCCTCGGGGATACGGGGTTTAGCAGCTCCAAAGTCAAGGCGCAGCAGCCGCGCGCCTCCAAAAAAAGGTTCGCGGCTTTTCTCATTCCTCCCCAGGCTGCGCTGGGGCATGGCACCCGGTTTTCGGCGGGCCGTGCGGGACTCTCCGAAAGGAGGGTGCCGGTTCCTTGACCCGGTCTGCTAACCCGCACGGTCTGCCACCCTCTCTTAGCAGGGGCGGTGGCAGGTTCTTCACCTGTCGTCAAGGAGCCATCATGGCTGACACTCTCGCCCCCATCGGCGCGCACACCGCCGCCACCTCTCCCGATCCCACCCACCTGCTCATGCAAGCCGTCAACAGCTTGGAGCGCGCCAAGGCCATGCTGCTGGCCCAGTACCCCATGTACGGCTTTGCGCAGCAGAACCTGGAAGCCGCGCAGCGGGCCGTGGCCGCGCTTGCGGCCATCGACACCGATGCAGTCCATTGATCGGGAGGGCACCATGAACTACCAAATCTCCGAAGCCGAATACCGCAGCCTGGAACTGCTGCGCGATCAGCTTGACCTGGTCATTGGGCTGCTGACCACGAATGATGTTGAATGCGGCGCTATCACCAGTACCAGCCTCTTTGCCTTCCTCAAAGGCAGACGCGACGAGCTTCAAGGCGTGATCAAGGCTGTAGCAGAGCGCCATAAATTGCAACGTGAGCTGGATATATTCCAAGGCGCCATGCTGTACTTCGATTGGGTGCATGCGCTGCGAATCGCCAGCGGCGATGCGCGGTATACGCCCAATGGTTCAGAAGCACGAATTGCGGAAAAGCTTCGCCGTGCCTCCCAAATCGACCCCGACATAGGTCAGGTGTTGGACGCGTGGAATAAAGCCCTGGAACGCCAATACGTGCCGCAGACGCCCGCCACAGCAGCGTCGCCCAATCCGCCCGTTAAGCCCCGCAAGCGCGAGAGGCTGGCGCGGGCGGAGGCGTGAAGATGCAACGCGAACGCGACGCCGACTACTGCCGCAGCCTGGGCAAGGTCATCACGCGCTACCTCACGCCCAGCGAGTTGCAGGCCTACGGCGAACACCTCGAAGCCTTCGCCGCCCAGGTGACCACCAGCCGCCCGGCGCAGGGCCTGCACGATGCCAGCTACCACCTGCGGATGCGCTTCAAGATGCCTGGCGCTGCACCAAACAGCACGACCTGACGGCACCGCGCCATCCTCAAGCAACAGCCCCGTCCGGGGCTGTTTGCATTTTGGGGCCTACAAGCCCCGATCAGGCCACGCGGCACCCTTGGTATGTCCGGCGCACTTCAAGCGCCCGTGAATGTTTATAAATGGGTTGGCAGGCCAAAAAAAGAGCGGCTCCCACTGGAAGCCGCTCAATCCCCTTCGGTGCTCAAGTGCGCGGCCCCTTTCGCCTGGCCCCTATACACATGGCCAAAGGTGGCAGTCGGGCGTATTGCTCGCCCGCAGGCTGGGGAGCCGCGCACGGCCAGTGTGTGCCCATTGCCGCAGCAGCAGATAAGGAACCAGTTCCCAATACCGCGCACCGTGCTCTCTCCAAACTCGGAACCAGTTCACAGCAAAACGGGGTAGGCATTCATGAGCGAACGGGTAACGACGCGGCAACGAGGGGAGCAAAGGCGCCTGGAATTGATCCAGGGCGTCATCGACAGCGTGGAACACACGCTTGCTCGGCGCGGCATTGAGCCTACGGTGGCGCACGCCGCGGCGGTGGCTGCTACTGACATGCTGGTGGATCAGTTCGGCGGCCAGTCCATCCAATTTCCCGTCGAGGCCCGCCGCAAGCTGGAACAGCGCGACGCCGCCATCCTGGCGCGGTTCACAGGCGACAACGTGCCCGAGCTGGCGCGCGAGCTGCGCATGACAGAGCGCGGCATGCGCAAGCTGCTGCAGCGCGCACGCACGCGCCAAAAGGCAAACGCACCCGCCGCCGTGTATGACCCGCACGCACGAGCGCCCCAATGAGTTTCACGACAGCAAATCACTTCCATGACTACCCAACCCACCCCCACGCAAGCCAGCGTCACGGCCAATGCAGAAAGCGCCCTATCCGTGCTTACCAGCGCTGTCGCCAGTCTCAAGCAAGAGCTGGAAGCAACGATGGCGCGCAAGGATGAACGGCTCGCACAGCGCGTGAAGCTATATGCGGCGCCCCTGAGCCCTGCGGACATTCGCCAGTTCATCGGAGAGCTGATCGACCACCGCGCAGCCGTGTATGAGCAGCGTCTGCAAGACTACCAGTTGGCTGACAAGATTGCGCGGCCTGCACGCGGTGGCACACCCACGAATCAGCGCAGTCCCTTGACGCTCGAAGACGCGGAATATGCGTTGTCACACCGGTTGGCCGTCACGCGCAGGGCAGACCCGCTGCGGTCCGAGGGATGGGAGTTGCCTATTTTCCTTTCAGAGGGCGAGTTCCAAGGCTGGCCGTACTTCTTCTTCGGCGGCATCATCAAGGACAGGCTGTGTGCCACGCTAGCCGAGATGCAGGCCAATGCGCAGCCTGGCACGGCGGATTCCGTTGCCGCCGATGCGCCCGCCTTGGACGGACTGCGCGCAGAAGTCGTGGCGATCTCCGAAGAGATTGCACAACTTGATTCGACGGCCGCGCGTCTACGCGGCGAGATCGGCAGACTGACCAGCCCGGTGCTCATCAGCGCCAAGCGCCTGCAAGGCGCGACGGGGGCAGCATGAGCGGCCCGCAGATCGGGCCTATCGAGCCCGCAGCCCTCAAGCCCGGCGCAGCGGTGCGCATCCTGCCTGCGGGCGCATTCCAGTCCAAGGATGGCCGCCCGGCGAGCGTGACGCAAGGGCGCATCACGCACTGGCGTCTGGATGCCATCAATGCCGCAGCAGTGATAGCGGCCCCGCGCAACGGTGAGCAGGGCTTCGTGATCGACTACGAGCACCAGACGCTGAACAAGACCACCAACGGCCAGCCCGCGCCCGCCGCAGGCTGGTTCAAGGGCCTGGAATGGCGCGAGGGGCAAGGGCTGTTCATGGTGCAGATCGAATGGACGGAACGCGCCCGCGCGATGATCGCCAGCGGCGAATACCGCTACCTGTCGCCGGTGTTCGGTTTCGATAGTCAGACGGGCTCGGTGACATACGTTCACAGCGTGGCGCTGACGAACGATCCAGCCTTGATCGGGCTGTCCGACCTGACAGCAGCAACCGCCGCGCCCCATCAGCCGGAAGCACCGCACGCCACGATCAGCGCGGAGGATCGGGCGAAGCTCAAGCATGTATTCGGCGACCTGCCGGGCCTGGATATGGACGCGGTGATTGCAGCCGCATTGGCGGCACCGCCGAAGGCCAGCACACCCGCCGACCCAATCAGCGAGGAAGACCGGGCGAAGCTCAAGCGCGTGTTTGGCGGCATTCCTGGCGCGGGCGTGTAACCCCGGCAGGAATGGAGAGGATGGGGCCAGCACACTGCCCCATGCTGGCCTGCCCGGACGTGGGATTGGAGGCGGTGGCAGCCGCTGCCCGTCCGATGGACTTTGAATTCTAATAAATCGTGCCTGTACCCTCGCGCAGCACTACGCGAAGGACTTAACGGCGCGCCTGCTCTGCCAGGTGAGGAAGTGGTACCGGGCTGACGACGAAGGTAGTGCCGTTGTTGTCCTGTTTGAGTACAAAGCCGAAGCTGAACTCATAGGTGTCCCACACCGGTAGCCACATTACGACAGGAGCGCCGCGAAAATCCCCCTCCCAACCATGGCAGCTTGCCGCAGTCTTCGCGCTTTCCCAGGCGCTAAGGAAGTTGTTCAAGCTGATGCCCGCTTCGCCGGTTTCACCATGCAAAGCCATCATTTGCGCTTCTGAACCGCCCAGCGTCTTGGCAACGTCCGCAACCTTCGGTAGATACTCCCAGTTGTGATCGATGGGGCCAAGTTCGTACACGTGCCACTCCCAGTCCATGAAAATCTCCTGTGCTGAATAGGCTGTGCATCCTAGCAGTGCGACAGTTGTTTCCTGTGGTGCAATTTCCTTTCAATTGATGTAATTCTGGTCGCGTAGATTTATCGCACGTTGCTCACTCAAGTTTTCGCGCCTCGCTTCAGCAGCGGGCTGCGTCCCTCCCGGTGAGTTGTGCTGCCAGAACAACAAAAACCCGCACCTTGGGTGCCATATCTGCCATGTTTTTGCGAATAGTTCGCATTTGTATTTAAAATTTTATAAATCCCAGCCAGCCGTGCATCCCGTCGGAGGAGCGTTGCCAGCCAGCCTGCCAACGCGTTTTCCCCAGGAGCCCTCTCATGCACGCACCCCGCAGACACCTTGTCTGTGCCCTCCATCCTCTGGCGGTGGCCGCCTTCCTCGCAGCCAACATGATGAGCACCGCCAGTGCCCAGACCACCGCCGGGTCACCCGCAGATACCACCGAGACTTCCCCTGCAGACGCCACCCGCACCGACCAGGTCGTGGAGCCCAAGGCGCTGGACAGCGTCACCGTGTCGGGCGCGCGCGAGAGCGCGTCCACCCGCCTGCAGCTCACACCGCGTGAAACGCCGCAGTCCGTCAGCACGGTGACCCGCGCGCAGATCGAGCGCCAGTCGCTCACCAGCATCGACAGCGTGCTGCGCAACGTGAACGGCATTGCCGTGAGCTTCTACGACACGCAGCGCCCGCTGTACTACGCGCGCGGCTTTCAGATCACCGACTTCCAGACCGACGGCCTGCCCAGCTACAGCAGCAGCACCAACCAGGAGTTCGACACCGCGCTGTACGAGCGCATCGACATCGTGCGCGGCGCCAACGGCATCCAGACCGGTGTGGGCGTGCCGTCGGCCACCATCAACATGATCCGCAAGCGCCCGCAGCGCGAGTTCGCCGCGTCTGTAGCGCTCACCGCCGGGTCGTGGAACCTGTACCGGGGCGAGCTGGACATCAACGCACCGCTCAACAGCGACGGCAGTGTGCGCAGCCGCCTGGTCGTGGCCCCGCAGAAGAAAGAGAGCTTCCGCGACCGCTACTCCGAGGACAAGACCGCCCTGCTGGCGGCGGTGGAGGCTGACATCGGCCCATCCACCGTGGTGTCGGTGGGCTACCAGCGCCAGTCCAACGACCCCAAGGCGCCGATCTGGGGCACCATCCCGCGTTTTGCCACCACGGGCGTGCCCATCGACCTGCCGATCTCCACCAGCTTCTCGCCATCGTGGACACGCTGGGAGCGCACCTCCGGCACGCTGTACGCCACGCTGGACCACCAGATCAACGACGACTGGAGCCTGAAGGCCGCACTGAACCACACCAAGGGCGACACCTTCCGCCTGAGCACCTACGGCTATGGCGCCACCACCAGCCAGGCCCCCTTCATCAACCCGGTGACTGGCGCAGGCACGACCCTGTATGCCTCCGTGAGCGGCGGCAGCGAAACGCAGGACACGGTGGACGCCTACCTGTCGGGCAAGTTCGAACTGGGCGGCCGCAAGCACGACCTGGTGGTGGGCATGAGCTCCACCCGCACCGCCACGCGCACCGATGGCTACACCTCCGTGGCGGGCTGGAGCTACGTGATCCCCAACATCTACACCTGGGATGGCAACGCGCCCGCGCCCACGTATTCCAAGACCGGCGCCTGGCGCACACAGATCACGCAGCAGACGGGCCTGTTCGCCTCGGCACGCTGGCGCTTGGCCGACCCGCTGTCGGTGCTCACCGGCCTGCGGCTGACCGACTGGCACCGCCACTCCGACACCTATGGCACCACGGGCGCCTATGCGGGCCGCTCAGCCATTCAGGACGAGAACCGCAAGGTCACGCCCTTCATCGGCGCCGTGTACGACATCACACCCACGCTGTCGGCCTACGCCAGCTACGCGCGCATCTTCAACCCGCAGAACTACAAGGACCGCAACAACAATCCGCTGTCGCCCGTCATCGGCAGCAATGCCGAGGCCGGCCTCAAGGCCGAGCTGTTCGAGCGCCGCATCCAGGCCCACTTTGCGGTGTTCCAGACGAAGCAAGACAACTTCGGCATTCGCGACAGCGCCATCACCACGCCGCTGCCCGACGGCACCCTGCCCTACGTGGCCGTGAACGGCACCAAATCCACCGGCTTCGAGCTGGAGTTCGCAGGCATGGCCACCCGGCAGTGGCGCGTGAGCGCAGGCCTGACCCGCGCCAAGGTCACGCGCGCTCCCACCGACCTCATCTACGCCAACATGCCCGATTACCTGCTGCAACTGGGCACGGACTACCAACTGTCGGGCGCGCTCGCACCGCTGTCGGTGGGCGGCAACCTGACCTGGCAAAGCGCCATCGAGGGCTTCAACATCCCGCACCCCAGCGGCACGGTGACGGTGAAGCAGTCGCCCAAGGCCATCCTCAACCTGCGCGCGTCCTGGCAGTTCAACCCCAAGGTGAGCGCCACGCTGGCGGTGAACAACGTGACCAACCAGAAGTACTGGGCCAACCTGGACTACGGCAACTATGCCGACCCGCGCAATCTGAGCGTGACCTTGCGCGCGAAATTCTGACCATCCCCCTGAGCGGCTGCGCCGCTTCCCCCTTCTCTCGAATTACTACGCAATTCGGGAAGGGGGACACCGCCAGCGCGGCGGGGCGGCCCTTGCGCGGCGGTCACTGGCATGGGCCGCGCGTGCTCCACGGGTAGCAGGCAGCGGAGCGGTCAAAGTCGGCACAATCAGCCCCTTTCCCAACCGCATCCACACGCCGTGCCGACGATCCCATTTTTTGACGCCATCATCATCGGCGCCGGCGCTGCCGGCTTGTTCTGCGCGGGCCAGGCGGGCCAGCGGGGGCTGAAGGTCTTGCTCATCGACCATGCGGACAAGGTGGCCGAGAAGATCCGCATCTCGGGCGGCGGGCGCTGCAACTTCACCAACCGCGACCTGGACCCAGCCGCGCCGCACAAGCACTTTGTGGGGCAGAACCCGCAGTTCTGCCGCTCGGCGCTGTCGCGCTACACGCCGGCCGACTTCATCGCGCTGGTGCAAAAGCACGGCATCCCGTTTCACGAAAAGCACAAGGGCCAGCTGTTTGCCGACCGCTCGGCCGAGGACATCATCGCCATGCTGCTGGCCGAGTGTGAGGCGGGCGGCGTGACCCGCTGGCAGCCCTGTGGCGTCAAAAAAATAGCCTTTTTGGCCTCAAGCGCTAGTGAATCATGCCGGGGCAGCTATCAAATTGATACTGATCGCGGTCCGGTGTCGGCGGGTGCGCTGGTCATTGCCACGGGCGGCCTGTCCATCCCCAAGATCGGTGCCACCGACTTGGGCTACCGACTCGCCCAGCAGTTCAACATCCCGCTCGTCGAGCGCGAGCCGGGCCTGGTGCCGCTGACCTTTGACGGCGCGGGCTGGGCGCCGTATGCGCAACTGGCAGGGCTGGCGCTGCCGGTGCAGATCAGCACGGGTGCCAAGAAAGCCCGCATGGCGTTTGACGAAGACCTGCTGTTCACCCACCGGGGCCTGTCGGGCCCGGCGGTGTTGCAGATCTCCAGCTACTGGCAGGAGGGCACGCCACTGGTCATCAACCTCGCGCCCACGGTGGACCTGCCCGCCGCGCTCGCGCAGGGCAAAGCCCGCTCGCGCAAGCTGGTTGCCAACGAGCTGGCCACGCTGGTCCCAAGCCGCCTGGCCGACGCCTGGGCCAGCCGCGAGGCCGACTGGCAGCGCCCCATCAACGAGGCATCGGACAAGGCCCTGGCACGCCTGGCCGAGCAGCTTGCGCGCTGGGAGCTGACGCCCACGGGCACCGAGGGCTACAAGAAGGCCGAGGTGACGCTGGGTGGCGTGGACACCAAGGCGCTGTCGCAGCAGACCATGGAGTGCAAGACCCAGCCAGGGCTGTACTTCATTGGCGAGGTGGTGGACGTCACAGGCTGGCTGGGCGGCTACAACTTTCAATGGGCCTGGGCCAGCGCGCATGCCTGCGCGCAGGCGCTGCCACTGCCACAGGCAGAGCCTGCTGGCGCTGCGCACTGACGGCCCCGTAAAAGTCCCTCAGACCATCACAGCGGCCTCCCGCACCGGCGCGCCCGAGGGCTGGTGTTGGCAGGCCCAGGCCTCCAGTTCCGGCACGGGCAGCGGCCGGCTGAAGTGGTAGCCCTGCAGTTCCTCGCAATCCAGCGCACTCAGCACCTGGGCCGTGGCCAGGTCTTCCACGCCCTCGGCCACGATGCGCAGACCCAGTGTGTGGCCCAGCGCGATGATGGCGCGGGTGATGGCCATGTCGGCAGGGTTGGCGAGCATGTCGCGCACAAAGGATTTGTCCACCTTGAGGCGGTCGATGTCAAAGCGCTTGAGGTAGGC
>Ga0208823_1003598_pt1 | contig 10925 bp, 13 predicted proteins | sample AD_UKC075_MetaG_FD_184440 | JGI IMG/M metagenome (GOLD analysis project Ga0208823, IMG submission 184440) | Active sludge microbial communities of municipal wastewater-treating anaerobic digesters from USA - AD_UKC075_MetaG (SPAdes) (version 2) | ecosystem: Engineered > Bioreactor > Anaerobic >... | reverse complement strand
ATTGAATTTAAGAGAAATGCTTAATATGCCTAAAAAGGACTTAAATTTGAGTGATAAAGACTGGGATGAAGAAAAACCCAAGATATTGCTTGTTAATATAAATTCCAAACTAATTGGGCTTATCGTTGATTCTGTTGACAAAATATTAATATTAGAAGATGAAAAAATTGTATCCCCCTCTGAATTTGACTCCCAATTTGACAGAAGCTTTCTTGAAGGTATAGCTAAAATGGAAAATGACAAACCCCTTCTATTATTAGACCCTGACGCACTTGTTAAAAAAGTAATTGATAAGCAAATAAACTGTCCTGTTTAATAGATTTAAAAAAAGGAGCTGTGGAAAGTAGTTTTTAACTGTTTGTGCCACAGCTCCTTTTTTAACTCTTATTATTTTTTGTTAAAAGGAAAAACTTTTAAAATTGCCTTTATTATATGTTTTAAAATAGTAACAAAGTCAAAAAAACTGTCTGTTTTTTCAGTAAAACTTATAATGGCATCACAAACAGATTCCTCTATAGCCTGAGTGGTAGATTCCACCTTGTCCACTCCGTATTTTACAGTTCTGGTAATTTCATTGACATTATCAACAGTCTGGGAAATTTTGTCTTCATTTTTTTCAATAATTCTGTCCACTCTTTTGAGAACTTTATTGACATTAACTAAAGTATTGACAAGAAATATAACTGCTATTATTGCCCCAATAACAGCAATTATACCAAAAAAATAAAGTATAAACGTCCCAATATCTTGCAGTGTGTACATTACAAAGCCCCCTCTGTTATCTATTAAGCCTAATTGAGTCTAAGCAGGGTCTTGGTTATCATCTGTACATATCTGTCTTTTTGTTCTGCTTTAGCTCTTATAAGCCCGGTTATGAATATCTGGAACTTTTGAAGACATAGTAGAAAAACTAAAACACACTTGAAAAGCAACAGAAAAGAAAAGTGTAAATCTTTAAGTTTATTCTTCAGTCTCCTCAGAGGAATCTTCAGCTTCTGCCTGGGCTTTCTTTCTGGACTTAACCTCTAAAATTTTTCCTTTAACATCTTCCATGGAGTGCTTAACATTCTCAACAACTTTTTTCGTACCTTTAGATACTTTATCAGCAGCTTTTTTAGCATTTTCAGCTATATCCTGCCTGGTTTCTTTTCCTGACTTAGGTGCAAATAACAATCCTGCAGCCAATCCAAGTACCGTTCCTACTCCTGCGCCAATTGCAGCATTCTTTGCAGCTTTTCTTTTTGCAGCCTTTTCTCTTTCCCTTTTATTTCTTTCTAGCAAGTCTTTCAGTAGCATTTAATAGCACCTCCAGTATTTTTTTATACACCTATAATAATATTATACTTTATTTTTGGGAAAATTACTAGTAGTTATATGGTAATATTGTAATTTTAAACTTATAATCATTATAAAATAAAAAAAGACTACAACTTTAAAAGCTGCAGTCTTAATATACATTCCTTGCTTTCTTACGCATCTTTTCCAACAAAGCTAATTAAAAATTCTCCATTTATTTTTTCTAATTCAAAATTCAACTGATAATCTGCTGCATCTTCATAAATTCCGTCATTTAACCTGACAAATACGTAATATACATCTCCTTCTTTAGCAACATTTGTGATTTGGGTAAAAATAACATTTGTATCATTTAAATATACATAGCTTCCATCATTGCTAAATAGTATTTCAGTCCTTTCATTAGCTATTTTCCCCTTAAATTCATCATTACACATCTCTTTCATTGTTTCAATATCTCCCCTGTACAGGGCTTTAACAAAACGGATTACCATTCCCTGTATAATTTGATTGTCAGCAGGATCAATTCCTTCACTGGTTTGGTATTCTGTTATATTCTCTCCTTCAATTTCTTTTATTGTCCTTTTTAGTTCTTCATTTTCCAGTTTCATTTCCTCGTTTTGCTGCTTTATATAATCATTTTCCCTCTTTATTTCTTCAATTTCCACCTTAGCTTCATTATAGTTATTTTGAATTTCCTTTAGCTGCCTTATTACCGGGATTCCCTCCGGTACATAATTAGATGCAAATGTGGGAAATGCCACAATGGAACCTGTAAAAAGAAACATAATAACAAACATACTGCAGCTATGCCTGAAAAAAACCGCTTCATATTAAACTTTTTCTCTTTAGTATTTTTTAATATGTTTTTCTTGTTTAGTTCTAATATGTCATCTTTTATTTTAATTGATTCTTTCAACTTTTTAAGACCTCCTATTAATTTTTTTGTCTCATCATATTCTGTTTTACAGCTGCTGCACCCGTCAATGTGCTTTTTTAATTCATTGAAAGTATTTACATCCAACTCTCCCATTATATATTCTTCCATTAGCCCTTTAACGTCATTGCAATTCATTTCTTCCCCTCCTTAATTATTCTTAAAATAAGTTTTTCTCACTCCTTGTATAATTTCATTGTATAATTTATTAAGCTAATAAAATCTCAGCCGCTGTTTTTATATCCTTTCATTAATTTTCTCATCTCCTCAAGCCCGTTGCTTAATCTGGACTTAACCGTTCCTTCAGGTATATCTAAAATTGCCGCTATTTCTTTTAAGGAAAGATCCTGAAAATACCTTAAAGTCAACACCACCCTGCTATTTTCCTTTAAAGAAGACAGTGCTCTCAACAAATCAATACTTTCCTCACTCCCCTCTTCAATAAATCCTCCAGTTTCTTCTATAAAATCTACACAAACCTCATTCTTATTCTTTCTAAAATAGTCATTACATTTGTTTACAAGAATCCTGTTTATCCATGATCTGAATTTACTCTTGTCTTTCAACGAATTTATTGAGTTAAAGGCTTTAATAAATGTTTCCTGGCATATATCAAGAGCCTCCCATCCTGAACCTACTATCCCAAGGGCTGTATAGTACAGCACATTATGATATTTTTTAACTATTGCTTCAAATGCTTTTTTGTCTCCTTTTTTGGCAGCTTCAACCATTATTTCTTCTTCCACCTCCACACCCCCGTACTCTTTTTTGTTTCATCTGTTAAATTATGTTAGTTTTATCTGTAAGCTTTTGAAGTTAAATAAAAAATAAGCTTTAAGTGTCCCTTTTAAAAGCCCCTTAATGGTTCTTCTATAATAATGACGCACTTAAAGCCTGATTAGTTCATTTTTTATATGAAATTTATTTAGGATATAAAATTATCCAGCATTTAAAATTTATTTAGCATTTATTGATACATTCCCGGCTCCCATTTTTACATCTATTTTTATCTTGTTTTCTGCATCATCATAATTTTCTGAAATATAATGTTTACCGTCTTTTACTGCCTTAATGCCGTTAAACTCCATTGTACTCAATACACCTGTATTTTTAACTTTTACCCCGGAATTTTTAGGAACATAAATTTCAACATTAGTGGCTCCTGCATTAACTTCTATTTCTATTTCTTTCTGTCTCTCCCCTATAATTAATTTAAAATTTCCTGCCCCACCATTTAAATTTAGCTCCTTTACCTGTAAATCCGATGTATCAAATTCTGTGTCCACCATACCTAAGTTTAAATCTATGTCCCACAAAACATCTTTATTTAAAAATAAATCTAAATTCCCATCTTTGATATTTTCCACGTTAAGTAAATTTTTAATATCAGGTGCCTTAATTTTAATTTTTGCTTTTTTGTTACCTTCCTTATAATTTATCACAGGTTCTTTAAAGTTTATGCCTCTGATTTCCCCTTTAATAAGCTTATCATCAGTTGAATCAACATTAATTTTAACCATACCTAAGTTAATATCCAACTCCCCATATAAAGTATCTTCTTCCTTGTTTATTTCAAAATAATTTCTGTTTTCACCATCGCCATTTTCATAATTGCCATTTTCGCTAACTTCATCTCTTAAAATAAAAAGTCCTTTAGATTTTAACGGGTATAACTGGCTTAAGGCAATAATGACCGCAAAAAAAGCCACCCATGTGATTACCTTTACAAAACGGTATTTTCTAAAAATAATATTCAAACCTATAACTATGAGTATCATAGATATTACTTCAGTGAGATTTCTAAACACAAATCCAAATACTGAATTAATAAAGGATAAATCCAAAACTTTCAGCTGCCATGCTATTATAACAACACCAATAAATATAAAAACCAATCCCACACCTAAACTGTTTTTTTTCATAATGTCTTTTTTCCCCCCCTATATATAATAACTATACCTATAATCATCAATATAATTGGAAATACATATTTCAAACTAATGAAATGCCTTAATAAAAGCATTCCTCCAAAAATAATAAGACCAAGTCCTACAAATGTTTTATTTCTGTCTTCATTTGAACCAAATCCTTCCACGCTATCCCCCATGGTTTTGCTAAAATCTTTTTCCTCATCAAAACCATCACTAAAACTTTCACCTTCATTATAAAAATTGTGAGGAACATATTCATCTTCTTCAGGGATAACAATTACTGCAACGATATAAGCAAGTATACCGGTTCCCCCGAAAAAAATCGAAATTAAAAACCCAAGCCTTACAATGGTAGGATCAATACCAAAATATTCAGCTATCCCTCCGCATACACCTTCTATAACCTTGTTTCTTCTAGAGCGTGTTATTCTTTTTCCCATTTTTCTCCTCCTTTTAATTGCAATTTTTACTTATAATATTACTTAAATATATTTGCAGCAGTTTATAAAATTGCTGAACAACAATTTTACCTGTCAAAATATAATACGACTATTTTTTAAAAAAGTCTTAAAAAAGTCTTGTTTTTTATGAGAATTTTTTTCCTTTATAAATCAGCTTATTAATGCTATTATACATAAGGAGGATTTTTTTGATTATATTTTTTAATAAGCGGATATATAAAAGGTGAGTATAAATATGATAAAAGAAAAAATTTATGAAAGTTTTGAAATTTTTATTACTTTTTTTAAAATAGGTGCTTTTACACTAGGTGGTGGATATGCAATGCTTCCACTTATAGAGAAAGAAGCTGTGGAAAATAAAAAGTGGCTAAACAGGGAAGAAATCCTTGACATGTTTGCAATAATGCAGTCACTTCCAGGAATAATTGCTGTAAAATCCTCAGTATTTATCGGCTATAAAAAAGCAGGAATTAGGGGTGCTTTTTTTGCCGCAGTAGGTGTAACTCTTCCTTCATTTTTAATAATACTTTTAATTGCCCAGTTGCTGTTAAGTTTAAGGGATAATATATATGTACAAAAAATATTTGCCGGCGTCAGGGTCGGAGTTACCGCCCTTATTTTAGTAACAGCAATAAGACTTGCTAAATCAGCTTTAAAAGGATATATATCCATATTAATTGCCATAGCTTCATTTATACTTATAGTGTTTTTAAATGTCCACCCTGTTTTCACTATACTTATAGGCGGTGTTTTAGGCTTTTTAGGATACTTAAAGCATAAATAAAAGTATAAGTATAAATATCAATTAAAATATAAACAAAAGCAAAAATACAGAAAGGTTTGAAATTATGATTTATTTTACTCTTTTTAAAGTATTTTTTATAATAGGATTATTTAGTTTTGGAGGAGGTTATGCAATAATTTCTCTTATACAGGCTGAAATGGAGTACTATGGCTGGATAAGCTCCACTGAATTTGCAGATATAATCGCCATTTCCCAGATGACTCCCGGACCTATTTCTGTCAATACCGCAACTTATGTGGGTGCCGGTGCCGCCGGCATTTTAGGTGCAACCACTGCAACGCTTAGCCTAGTCCTTCCTTCATTTATTATTATGGTTACTGTCGCCCACTATTTTGCACAGTTTAAAGACAGTAAAGCTGTAGAATGGATTTTAAAAGGAATACGTCCTGTAACAATTGGTTTAATTTTTTCAGTAGTGGTGTTTTTGGCTGAAACCTCTATACTAAATCCGGACAGTCAGTCAGGATTTAGTTTAAATGCAATTATATCTTCATTTGATTTTAAAAGCACCCTGGTTTTCCTGCTTGTCTTTTTATCAAGTTTAAAGTTTAAACCACACCCTATATTGGTTGTAGTGCTTTCTGCTTTAATCGGTCTTGTTATCCTCTAAACCATAAGACCCATTAAATGCTTACTTTATTATGATATTTTATTGTAATAAAACGAAAATCTTAGTATAATTATAATAAGGCAGCACTGTAACTAAGGTGTTACCATTAGAAAATATTTTAAATGCAGTTATTAATATACTGTTTATTAATACCTATTATAAAATACTATTGTCAAAATGCTGCAATTTTGATACCATTTTAAGGTGCCTTACATATTAAGATGCCGTATTAAAGACCACATTAAAGGAGGTTAAGTGCTCAGTTTTAAAGGTAATATAATTTGAAGGGAGGTATAATATGTATACCATCTGTGGAAATGTAAACTATTTCCACAGTATACATGAGAGTTGTTATGAAAAAATTACTGTACAATGTTAAGTTTAGGAAGAAAATTATTTTTGCTTTTACAATTATATTAATTACAGTTACTTCTTTTATAGTATCTTTTTCAATTAATAATGAAAAGAATAATTCTGCCAAAAACGTTTCTAATAATGATTCATCAGGTAACAAGTTAATTGTTGATGCTAATAATGAACTGCCTAAATCACCAGGCACAGATAACCAAAACACCGGTGAAACAGTCTCTGATGATGTCACAGCCCCACCCGGACAGTCAAATAATACAACTGATGACATTAAAGATGATTTTGAAGATAATATTGAAGATAATTCAGACTCGGATGATTTTGACACAAATGTTCCAGACATAGAACATACAGACTCTGAAGAAACTCATGACAAGGAAGAAAATACTTCAACACCTGTAACTACGCAGCCTTCTTCAAAACCTGACTCTACTCCAACCACTACTACAAGTCCTTCTACCAGTCCTAAAAACACTACAAAACCTGCTGCTACCTCTACTTCAAATCCATCAACCAATCCTAAAAATACTACAAAACCTGCTACTACTCCTTCTTCAAAGCCTTCCGCCACTCCTAAAAACACTACAAAACCTGCTGCTACTCCTTCTTCAAAACCTACCACCACTCCTAAAAATACTTCAAGAGCCGTTATTACACCTACTTCAAAGCCTTCTTCCACACCTAAAAATACTACAAAACCTGTTATTACTCCTACTTCAAAACCTACTGCTACTCCTAAAAATACTACAAAACCTGTTATTACTCCTACTCCAAAGCCTACCACCACACCTAAAAATACTACAAAACCTGTTATTACTCCTACTCCTAAACCTACCACCACTCCTAAAAATACTACAAAACCTGTTATTACTCCTACTCCTAAACCTACCACCACTCCTAAGAACACACCAAAAACTTCACCTACTACAGAACCTACCACTAAGCCTGTGGAGCCTCCAAAATACGGGGATTACATTGTAACATACGATATAAAAGGCGATTGGGGAAATGGTGCAATTGTCATGGTTACTATTAAAAACAATACTTCAGAGCCTATAAAAAATTGGACACTAACTTGGAGTTTCCCTGACAACCAAAAAATTAATGATCTCTGGCAGGCACAACTTGAACAAAAGGGTAATTCAGTTAAAGTAACAGGTTCGTCAATATTAGGCACCGGTGAAATTCCTGCAAAAGGAGAAGTAAGCTTTGGATTTAACATGGGGTATTCCGGTAGAAACAGAACACCTGATGATTTTGAACTTAACGGGGTAAAATGCAAAGTAAATTAAAAATTAAATTACAATAAAAAAACCACCTTTCCTCATTTACGGAAAGGTGGTTTTTAAAGTTGTTTTAACTATTTTAAAGTTATTTTTAGCTATAATAATAACATGGAATAATAAACATTTTTAATAAAGCTGCTTTTGCTCATTAAAGAAAGTCTTGCACCCTAACTGGACAAACAAAATTACCGTTAGTGACACACTTCCTAAAATACCAAGCATAATGGCTATCTGATAGCATATTGCATCCACCGGGGAAGCTCCTGACAGTATCTGACCTGTCATCATTCCCGGCAAAAAAACCACTCCCATGCCAAGCATAGAGTTAATGGTAGGAAGTATGGCAGAATCAAAGGCATCATCAACAATGGCCTTTGTTGCCATTTTAGGTGTTGCCCCAAGCATCAGGGCTCCTTCCACCAAATGTTTTTTGGAGGTCATCCCATCAACCAGCCTGTTCACTCCCAATGTAATTCCCGTCATAGAATTACCTATAAGCATTCCCCCAATGGGTATAAAATACCGGGGTTCATACCACGGGGAAATATTTATAACAATAAAAAGAAAATAAAAAAAACAGGTGATACTTCCAAGGGACATTGAAAAAGCTATAATACGTCCTAATTTTGACATAAAGCTAATTTTGGTCCTTTTCAGAATTGTATATATAGAAAACATTTCCATAACTGCAAGTATTATCACTGAATATACCGGGGATGGGTTTTCAAATATATAAGTTAGTAAATATCCAATTAATATTAGCTGAAGGGTCATTCTGACTGAAGATATCAATATTTCCTTTTCCCTGGGAATCCCTTTAAGCCTTACAATTAGTAATAACAAAATAACAAATGCATAAGCAGCAACAACCTGCCACAATTGAAGCTCTATCATATCCTCCATTTTATTTTATGACCCTCCCCCCTTTTATCTCTACAATGTTGTCAGAATAATCTAAAGCTATCTTTTTAGAGTGGGTAACCATGACAAGGGTTTTATTTTCTGCTTTTATATGCTTTACCACCCTTTCAATTACCACCTCTTCTGTTTTATCATCTAATGCAGAAGATGGTTCATCAAGTAAAAATACCTCCGGTTTCATTAAAATTACCCTTCCAAGGGCCATCCTCTGCTTTTCCCCGCCGGAAAGCTTTTCTGCATCGTCATCAAGCTTCTTTTTTAGGGAAACCATTTCTAAAACTTTGATTAATTTATCATCCTTCTCTTCAGGTTTTCCTGAAAACTTAAGCCCTATAAGTAAATTTTTCTTTATACTCCCCGGAAAAACAACCGGCTGTTGGGGAAGCATAACCACCTTCCGCCTAAGTTCTACAGAATCTATATCATCTATAAGCAAATCATTATAATATATTTCCCCTCTGTCACAGCTTATCAGCTTATTAAGAAGGCACAGAAGAGTGGATTTTCCACTCCCGCTTTCCCCAACTATACATGTAACTTTATTTTTTGGAATTTCCAACCGTTCTATATGCAAAATATTCTTGTAGACAACATTAATTAATTTAAACATATTTAACCCCGTAAAAATTTACCCCTATGAAAACTAGAACTCAGCATTATTTACTGTCCTTGGGAAAGGTATTACATCTCGGATATTTGTCATACCTGTAATGTACATTATTGCCCTTTCAAAGCCAAGGCCAAAACCTGCATGCCTTGTTCCGCCGTATTTTCTAAGGTCTACATACCACCAGTATTCCTCTTCTTTAAGATTTAACTCCTTCATACGCTGCTGTAAAACTTCAACCCTGTCTTCCCTCTGGCTTCCCCCTATAATCTCACCCACACCGGGTACAAGGAGGTCCATTGCTGCTACAGTCTTGTTGTCATCATTCAGCTTCATATAAAATGCCTTTATATCTTTAGGATAATCAGTTACAAATACCGGTTTTTTAAACACTTTTTCAGTCAAATACCTTTCATGCTCTGTTTGAAGGTCACACCCCCACTTAACAGGATATTCAAATTTTTCTTTAGATTCCAGCAGAATATCAATTGCCTCTGTATAAGTTATTCTGACAAAATCAGAGTTTACCACATTGTTTAATCTGTCAAACAGTCCTTTGTCTACGAAGTTATTGAAAAACTCCATTTCTTCCGGGGCATTCTCCATGCAGTATTTTATTATATACTTTAACATATCCTCAGCAACTTCCATATTGTCGTTAAGATCTGCAAAAGCCATCTCCGGTTCTACCATCCAAAACTCTGCGGCATGCCTTGGAGTATTAGAGTTTTCGGCTCTGAAAGTAGGCCCGAAAGTGTATATATTTCTAAATGCCATAGCATATGTTTCGCCTTCTAATTGTCCGCTGACTGTTAAATTTGTCTCTCTTCCAAAGAAATCTTCTGAATAGTCTATACTGCCGTCTTCCTGTCTTGGTACATTGTCTAAGTCTAAAGTTGTAACTCTGAACATTTTGCCGGCACCTTCCGCATCGCTTCCCGTAATTATTGGTGTGTGCACATATACAAAACCCCTGTCCTGGAAAAACTTATGTATTGCATAAGCAGCAAGGGACCTTATTCTAAACACAGCTGAAAAGGTGTTTGTCCTGGGTCTTAAATGTGCAATTGTCCTTAAAAACTCAAATGAGTGCCTTTTTTTCTGAAGTGGGTAATCCGGCTGTGACAGCCCTTCAATTTCTATCTTGTCTGCTTTTATTTCAAATGGCTGCTTTGCCCCGGGTGTTTCAACCAGCTTCCCATGTACTATTATTGCTGAACCAACGGGAAGTTTTGCTATTTCTTTGAAATTATCTATTTTTTCATCTTCAAAAACCACTTGCAGGTTCTTAAAAAAAGTCCCGTCATTTAATTCAATAAACCCAAAGGCTTTAGAATCTCTTATTGTCCTTACCCAGCCGGCAACAACAATATTACTGTCTATATATTTTTTTGTTTCCCTATACAGGCTTTTTATACTAGTAGCTTTCATCTGCATACCTACTCCTTTTTATATTATTTGTATCTTCTTTTTGAACTATTTTATATTTCAATTGGTTAAATTAGCTGCTGGAATTTTATTAAAGTAACTTTATATTTGCTTTATCACAAATTTCAATCATAGAGTCAGGCCATACAGAAGCTTGTACTTCCCCGATATGTGCTTTTTTTAACAAATACATACACATCCTTGACTGACCTATTCCTCCACCGATTGTATAAGGAAGTCTGCCTTCCAGTAATTCCCTGTGAAATAAAAGATT
>Ga0208823_1003588_pt1 | contig 10937 bp, 12 predicted proteins | sample AD_UKC075_MetaG_FD_184440 | JGI IMG/M metagenome (GOLD analysis project Ga0208823, IMG submission 184440) | Active sludge microbial communities of municipal wastewater-treating anaerobic digesters from USA - AD_UKC075_MetaG (SPAdes) (version 2) | ecosystem: Engineered > Bioreactor > Anaerobic >... | reverse complement strand
GGCAACAACCCCCGGCACCACGCCAAGCCCCGAAAGCAACAAGGAAAAGACCGTCGCACCCACAAGAACACGCCAACGAACCATGCTTGCCACGACGGCCCCCTGAGAGAAGATTCCTGCGCCACCTGTCGTGGCGAGTGTCTAGGCTCTTCAGGGATAAACAACAGTCCACTTTACTAAGTCTTTACTGTGACCTACATCACAAGCCTTGAGGATCTCCCTCATTAGTCGCCAACGAACCGACGGTATACAGAGGATCGTCCTCGCTGCCGGCCAACAGCGAACGGAACGCTTCGAGATTCGCCAACGACTCGCCGCGAGCCACCCGCCAGGCCCACTCGCGTTTCATCGAGGTGAGGAAGCCGATCGCCAGCAGATCGTTGAACGGCTCGTCGGCGGCCTCCAGCAGCGCCCCCACGAGCAGATCCAGATACCGCCCATCCAGCGCCACCGTCGGCACCTGGCCGCGGACATACACGTCACCGGAGCCGTCGACGGCATACCCCAGCAGTGGGCGACGCATCACCCGCCGCAGCAGGAACCGATAGAACTCCGCGTGGTTCTCGTCGGGTTTGCGGATGACGAACGCGCTCACCGAGGTGAGTTCGTCGCGCACGAGGAACGACGCGACGGTCTTGAGTTTGCGCTCCCCCGGGATGGTGACGACCACCTCCCCGTCGCGCGCGCCCGGCTCGCTCGCCAAGCCCGCGTCCAGCACGTATGCCGCGAGCGCGGCCGCCGCTCGCGCGCTCGGCGTGGCGGCGGCCGAGTCGGTCACGGGACGACCGCTGCCGGCACTCCCGTGAGCAGGCTCGCCTCGAAGATCGATGACGGGGTCTGGGTGCGACATGCTTCACCGTAAGCCTGAAGGAGCCGCTCTGTCGTGGCCCCCCACCCGAAACCCTTCGCGTGCGCCACCGCGCGACGCCCCAGATCGGCCCGCAGGCCGGAGTCGGCGAGCAGCCGGTCGAGGGTTGCGGCCCACACCTCGACGTCGTGTCCGTCGACGAGCACGCCCCCCGGACCGACGGCGGTCGGCAGCCCGCCGACCCGCGCAGCAACCACTGGAGTCCCGCACGCCAGCGACTCGATCGCCACGAGGCCGAAGGACTCGTTGTATGACGGGACCGTCACCAGGTCGGACGCGCGGTACCACTGCGCGAGGGTCGCCCGATCGGCCGGCGGGACGAAGCGCACGTATGCCGTCATCCCGAGTTCCGCGGCCAACTTGGCCAGGCTCTCGGGATGGTCCAGACCGGAGCCGCTCGGGCCTCCGAGGATGCCGACCACCAGGTCGTCAGGGGTCCAGCCCGGGTGGGCGTCGAGGACCCGGCGGGCCGCCTTGACCAACAGGTCAGGAGCCTTGAGCGGCTGGATCCGCCCGACGAACAGCACCACGTGCGCGCCGTGCGGGAGCCCGAGCGCGTGCCGCGCGGCATACCTGTCTCCGGGGGTGAAGACCTCGAGGTCGACGCCGGGGGGCACGACGGCGACCCGGTCGGGGTCGGCGTCATAGAGCGAGACCAACTGACACGCCTCGTCGGCGGTGTTGGCGGTGAGCAGGTCGGCGGCCTCGACGACCTGGGCCTCGCCGATCTCGCGGCCGGGCGGCTCGGGCCGCTCGCCGTCGGCGAGCGCGGCGTTCTTGACCCGGGCCATCGTGTGCATCGTGTGGACCAGCGGCGTGCGCCAGCGATCGGCGGCGAGCCAGCCGACCTGGCCGGAGAGCCAGTAGTGCGAGTGAACGAGGTCGAACCAGCCCTCGGGTCGGGCCGCGCCCGCCCGCATGACACCGGCGGTGAAGGCGCACAACTGGCCGGGAAGGTCGTTCTTGGCCAGCCCCTCGTACGGGCCGGCGGTGATGTGCCGGACGGTCACGCCAGGGACCAACTCGACCGCTGGAGGCAGCGCGGCGGTCGTCGTGCGGGTGAAGATCTCGACCTCGCGGTTGCGCCGGGCCAACTCCTTGGCCACCTCGGCGATGTAGACGTTCATCCCGCCCGCGTCGCCGGTGCCGGGTTGCTCCAGCGGGCTGGTGTGGACGCTGAACATCGCGATCCGGCGGATCTCATCCGGCGTCACAGTTCCCCGATCCTTTCCAGGCGTGTCACGTCACCAGTCAACGGCGCACGACTCTCGACAACACCGACACCGCTGTCGAGATTCCCGCGGCATACGCTGCGGTCTGTGAATCGCCGACGACCCGAGGGCAGCGCGCCCGTGGGACGGATCACGCGGGGCACGACCAACCCCAACCGGCTGCGTCGCTCGGACCGCTGGCTGGCCGGGCCGCAGGCGTGGCGGCTGCGGGCACCGGTGGCACCGCCGATCGTCGTGGACCTCGGCTACGGCGCCTCCCCCGTGACGGCCGTCGAGTTGTTCGAGCGGCTGCGCCGGGTGCGCGGCGACGTGGACGTGCTCGGCTTGGAGATCGACCCGGAGCGCGTGGCGGCCGCCGCCGGACTGGAGCGGCCGGGGCTGACCTTCCGGCGCGGCGGCTTCGAGGTGCCGACCGCCGACGGGCGCCCGGTGACCGTCGTGCGGGCGTTCAACGTGTTGCGGCAGTACGGCGAGAGCGAGGTGGCGGACATCTGGGCGCGGGTCCGCTCGCGGCTGGCTCCCGACGGGGTGCTCGTCGACGGGACGTGCGACGAGCTCGGCCGGCTCGCGTCGTGGATCGCCGTCGAGGCGGCGGCCGGCCCGGTCAGCCTCACCCTCTCGATGCGCCTGAGCGGGCTGAGCACCCCGGCCGACGTGGCCGAGCGGCTGCCCAAGGCCCTCATCCACCGCAACGTCCCCGGCGAGCGCGTGCACGACTTCCTCGGCGCGCTGGACCAGGCGTGGAGGTATGCCGCGCCGCAGGCGGCATACGGGGTGCGCGCCCGGTTCCTGCAGACGGCGGGGCGGCTGCGCGCCGACGGCTGGCCGATCCTCGACGGACCGGCGCGCTGGCGGCTGGGTGAGCTGGGCGTCCGATGGGACGCGGTCAGCCCTCGCTGACGGTCGCCTCGGCGTCGTCGCGGGCGTAGTCATCCTGCAGCCGCTCGATGTCGCTCTCGTCGAAGAACCCGAAGCCGACCTCAAGGATGCGCCCGGCCTTCTCACCCGGGTTGGCGATCCGGTGGATCGCGCCGCGCGGCACCCAGACGGTCTCGCCGACGGCGGCGGTCCAGGTGCGGTCATCGACGGTGACGTCGATCGGGACATCGAGCATCGTCCACATCTCGCCGCGGTGCTCGTGACGCTGCAGGCTGAGCCGATGGCCGGCCTCGACGAGGATCGTCTTGACCGTGACCGTCTCGTTGGAGACGAACTGGGTGAACGTCCCCCAGGGCCGCTCGGCGACGAAGATGTCCACGCGGGGGTCGCGCAGCCCCTCGGCATACTCGGTGCGATGGTGGACCACCGGGGGCGGGGTGTCAGTCACGGAACTCCTCATCGGGGAGAGCGCGCTCGCGCGCTCGACCAGCCAGTATGCCGCACGCGCACGAACGGGTGTCGGTCACCACGGACCGTAGGGACCCTGTCGACCGCGACGACCGCCGCCTCGCCCGGAGACCTGGGCCAGAGCGGGGCGCACGTCGACGAGGTAGACCGCCGCGGCGACGAAGGCGATCACCCCGAACATCGAGAGCACCGGGGTGACGAAGCCGACGGCGGTGGCCACCCCGAGCACGATGAGCCAGAAGTTCTTGGTGCGCTTGCCGGCGGCCAGGAACGCATCCGGGCGATGACGCACGGCGTCGATGAGGGCGAACACCTCGGCGCCCAGCGCAGCCAGGCTCAGGACCATGACGACAACGCCCTGGACCGAGGAGAGCGAGGAGAACATGGGATGGCCTTCCGACAGCGTGAGTGAACCTTCTAGACGTCCATGACCAGGGTAACCGGGCCGTCATTCACCAGATGAACCCTCATGTGGGCCCCGAAGGTTCCCGTGGCGACCCGCAGGCCCTCGGCGCGCAGGGCTTCGGCGACGGCCTCGACGAGCGGCTCCGCGACCGGGCCGGGCGCCGCGGCCGACCAGGACGGCCGCCGCCCCTTGCGCACGTCGCCGTAGAGCGTGAACTGGCTGACGACGAGGACGGGCAGCTCCGCCTCGACCGCCGACCGCTCGGCTCCCGGGCTCTCGTCACCGCCTGGCCCGTCGAAGATGCGCAGGTGGGCGATCTTGCGAGCCATCCACTCGACCTGGGTGGGGCCGTCGCCGTGCGTCACCCCGACGAGGGCGACCAGCCCGGGACCGCCGAGGTCACCGACGACGACGCCGTCGACCTCGACCCGCGCGGAGGAGGCCCGTTGCAGGACGACCCGCACGGCGGGCTCAGATCCCGACGGCGACGATCGCGCCGACCGGCTGCCCGTGGCCGAGGACGGGGGCGTCCTCGAGGGCGGCATACGCGGCCTCGGAGCCGACCCCGATCCGGCGCAGGATCGCCGCGAGGACGACCGGCTTGGCGCGCATGTGACCGTCGGCGATCTTCACCGCGACGCCGCGACCGTCACCCAGCCCCACGGCATACACCGATTCGGCGCCGTCCTTGGCGATGAGGCGCTGGTCGGCGGGGGTCTCCCGGATGAGCGTGGTGACGCCGCGGCGGGTGCCGCCCAGGAACTCGGGGTGCGCGCGGATCGCGTCGGCGACGCGCGCCTCGGGGCTGCCCGCCGGGGCGGCGGCGATCCGGCCGAACGCGTGCGCCAGCCCCGTCAGGGGTATGCCGTGCAGCGGCGCCCCGCACCCGTCCACCGCGATCGCGCCGACCTCGGTCCCGGACAGGCGCGCGACGGCCGTGGTGATGGCCTGCTGCAGCGGATGCTCAGGGCCGAGGTAGGTCGCGAGGTCCCAGCCGTTGGCCGCCGTCGTGGCGAGCATCCCGGAGTGCTTGCCCGAACAGTTCTGTGCGAGTGAGGTTTTGAGGTGCCCGGCCCGGATCCATTCGTCGCGCGCCTGCTCGTCGACGGGGTAGTCGGGGGTGTTGAGCAGGTGGGCCTCGGTGAGGCCGGCGCCGTGCAGGATCTCCAGGGCGGTCGCGAGGTGGAACGCCTCACCGGAGTGGCTGGCGGCGACAAGCGCGAGCTGGTGGGGGGCGACATCCAGGCCGGCGGCGACCATGGCCGCGGCCTGGATCGGCTTGCTCGCCGACCGCGGGAAGACCAACCCGGTGGGGTCGCCCCACGCCTGCTCGATCGACCCGTCGGCACGGGTGACAACGGCGGAGCCTCGGTGGATGCTCTCGACGACACCGCACCGCACCACGTGCGCGAGGACAGGGCCCTGCGTGAGCGCGGGCGAGACGGGGGCCTCTGGGGTCCCGAGGGTCTCGGCGGACTGAGTCGAGGCGGGGGTCTGGGCTGCGTGGCTGGACGGGTTCGACACGCGCGTCAGTGTGCCAGAGGCCTGTGCTGCGTGGGCTCGAAGGCCGTCGGGCGACGCCGACGCCGCCGCCGACGCGGGCGCCGCGATTGTGTGGCCCCAACGCCCCAGGAGGGTGATGGGGCCACACAATGTCCAGCGGGCGGCATACCCGAAGCTCCTGGGTATGCCGGTGGGCCGGCTCCCTGAGGAAACCGGCCCACCTCTGTGCGAACCCCCTACGGGGCGCCTGTGTTGCGATCAGGCGGGAACCGCCCGGTCGTGCTGGCGAATCAGTCGCCGACCTTCTCGGCGGCCGACTTCGCGGCGGCCGTCGTCTTGGCGGCGGTCTTGCGGACACCGGTGCTGGCGGCGCGAGTGCGAGCCGTGGTGCGCTTGACCCCGGCCTGGGCCGTGGTGCTGGTGGTGCGGGCGGCGGCGCGGGTCCGGGCGGCGGAGGTCTTGACGGTCTCGGCGACCGTCTCGGCGTCCTTCTCGACGGTCTCGGCGACCTTGGCAGCGACGACCTTGGCCTCAACGGTGGCGCTCTTGATCGTGGCCTTGGCGGCGTCGCCGGTGGAGGCGGCAGCCTTGCGAGCAGTGGTCACGGCACCCTTGCCAGCAGCGACCGTGGTCTCGACCTGGGCCTTGAGCTCCTGGGTCGGCTTGGTGGTGCGGATCCGGGAGACGAGGGCCTCGCCGCGCTCGGCGAGCTCCTCGACCGTGGCCTGGGCCTTGGTCGCCAACTCGATGCTGTGGCCGACCGCGTTGGCCGGGACCGTCTGGACGTCCTTGGCCGTCTTGGACAGCCGCTTGGCCAGGTCCTCCTGGATCTTGGCGAGGTTCTTCTGGATCTTCTTGACGTCCTTCTGGAAACGCTCGGCGTCCTTCTGCAGGTTCTTGGCGTCCACCTCGCGGGCGGCGGCGACGAAGCGCTCCTGGGCGACGCGGATCTTCTCGACGGCCAGGTCGGTCGCGCCGACGACGGCCATGAGCTGGGTCCGAGCCTCGGTGGCGGTCTTCTGCAGGTCCTTCTTCATGTCATTCATCCGGTTCTTGCGAGCCATGGTGGGGAGTCCTCCTCAGGATTCTGGTGTGACTGTCGGTTCGGTCGCCACGTCTCCGTCGGGTGCGGACCCCGTGGCCGGGGCGGTTCTGGGCTCGTCGCCGGGACCGATCTCCACGAAGGAGCGGTACACGTCGACGAGAACCTGGCGTTGCCGATCGGTGAGCCGAGGGTCGGCTGCGATGGCTGCCAGGACACTGGTGGCGCCGCTGGCGGGGCTGGTCTCTTCGAGAATGCCGGCGCGGACATAGAGCGACTCGGCCGACACCTCCAAGCCGCGAGCGATCTGTTGCAGGATCTCCGCGCTGGGCTTCTTGAGCCCGCGTTCAATCTGGGAGAGGTAGGGGTTGGAGATCCCGGCCAACTCGGACAGCTGCCGCAACGAGAGCTTGGCTGCCCGGCGCTGTTCGCGCAGGTAGCTGCCCAAGTCGAGCTTGAGGGTCGGGGTCATGACACCATTATGCTTGCTCTAGTTAGCAAAACGCAAACTGGAGGCAGCGGACCGCGCAGATGCGAGGATGACGCGCATGGCGGGACTCCTGGTGGCGGGCACGAGTTCGGACGCCGGGAAGTCACTCATCGTCGCGGGATTGTGTCGGGCGTGGGCGCGGGCGGGCGTGCGGGTCGCGCCGTTCAAGGCCCAGAACATGAGCAACAACTCGATGGTGTGCGCCGACGGCTCGGAGATCGGGCGCGCGCAGCACCTGCAGGCGATCGCGGCGGGGGTCGAGCCGAGCGCGCTGCACAACCCCGTGCTGCTCAAGCCGTCGACCGACCGCCGCGCGTTCATCGTGCTGCGCGGGCAGCCCGGCGGCACGTTGGAGGCGGGCGAGTACGTCGGCGGGCGGACGCGGCTCGCGGACGCGGCATACGAGGCGTATGCCGCGCTCGCGGCAACGCATGACCTGGTCGTCTGCGAGGGGGCCGGGTCGCCTGCGGAGATCAACCTGCGCGCGGGGGACTACGTCAATTTCGGTCTGGCGCAACGGTTCGGGCTGCCCGTGGTGCTCGTCGGCGACATCGATCGCGGCGGCGTGCTGGCGTCGATCTTCGGCCACTGGGGCATCGTCGACGACGCCGATCGGGCGCTCCTGGCGGGGTATGTCATCAACAAGTTCCGCGGCGACCAGTCGGTGCTGGACCCGGGGCTGGACGAGCTGACCCGGCGAACCGGGTTGCGCTGCTTCGGAGTTGTCCCCTGGCTGGACCAGGTGTGGCTGGACTCCGAGGACGCGCTGGCCTTCGCCAAGTGGCCGCGGCTGCCGGGGCGGGCCGGGACGTTGCGGGTCGCGGCGATCCGCCTCCCGCGGATCTCGAATGCCACGGACCTGGATGCCATCGCGTCGGAGCCGGGGGTCGATGTGTTCGCCACCGCCGAGCCCGCCGACATCGAGCATGCGGACCTCGTCGTCCTGCCGGGGAGTCGGGCCACGGTGGCCGATCTGGAGTGGCTGCGGCGGCGCGGGCTGGCCGATGCCCTGGCTCAACGGGCGGCTGCGGGGCGGCCGATCCTCGGGATCTGCGGGGGTTATCAGATGCTCACCCACGAGATCGACGACCCGGTCGAGTCGCCGAGCGGGGGTTGTGCCGGGCTCGGGCTGCTGCCGGCGCGAGTGCGGTTCCAGCCGGAGAAGGTGTTGGGGCGGCCGCGGGGCAGGTGGCGTGGCCATGACGTGGTCGCCTACGAGATCCATCACGGGGTGGTTGAGCCGTTGGCGGGTTCTGGCGGCGAGGGCGGTTTGGGCGGTGAGCCCTTGGCGGGTTCTCGTGGCGAGCGCAGCGAGAGGGGCGCGGGGAGCGAGCCGTTCCTGGACGGCATACGCGATGGCGCTGTGTGGGGCACGATCTGGCACGGGGCGTTCGAGAACGACGGCTTCCGGCGCGCGTGGCTCGCCGAGATCGCCGCCGCGGTGGGGAGCACGTGGGTGCCGCGCACCGACGCGCCGGGGTTCAGCGAGCGGCGCGAGCGGATGCTCGATGACCTGGCCGATGCGTTGGAGGCGTGCGTCGATCTCCCGGCCCTGTTGGCCGCGGCCAGGGGCGCGACAGGCCCGTGACTCAGCGGGCTCGGCGGTCCTTGATCCCGAGGAGCTCGCGCGCCTGGGTGGTCGAGAAGGCCGGCCGCTGCATCAGCCCGGCCAGCGTGGCCGCCCGCTCGACGAACTCGACGTTGTGCTGGGCGACCTGACCGCGGGCGACGAAAAGGTTGTCCTCCATGCCGACCCGCAGATGCCCACCGGCGGCGAGCGCGGCGCCGAGGATCGGCAGGTGGGCCCGACCGATGCCGGTCGCCGACCAACTGGTCACCTCGGCGGGCAGCATCGCGACGCCGGCCAGCAGCGCCTCGACGGTGCCGGGCATTGCGCCGGGCACCCCCGTGACGAAGTCGACGTGGACCTTGCCGCCGAACGGCAACCCGCACGTGTCGATCAGCCGGCGCAGCGCGTGGACATGCCCGAGCTCGAAGAGCTCGAACTCCGGCACCACCTCACGCTCCTGGGCCAGCCGATAGAGGTCGACCATGAAGCCCCATGGGTTGAGGAAGATGTCGTCGCCGAAGTTGGTCGTCCCGCAGGTCAGCGAGCACGAGTCCGGGTCAGCGTCGAGCACGGTGAGGCGCTTCTCGAGTGGGTCGTGCACGGAGCCGCCGGTCGAGAGCTGCACGACGAGGTCGGTCGCCTCCCGCACGGCCACAACCGCGTCCCGCAGGTATGCCGCGTCGAGAGTCGGGCGGTGCTCGCGGTCCCGCACGTGGATGTGGATCAGGCCAGCGCCCGCGGCCTCGCAGCGCCGGGCCGTCTCGACGAGCTCGTCGAGCGTGGTGGGCAGTTGGGGCACGTCGGCCTTGGCCGTCTCGGCCCCGGTGGGAGCAACGGTGATGAGAGTGCCTACAGCGCTGGAAGCGGACATCATGCTGTCATTCTTCCATTTTGCCGAAGATTTTTCACCTTGTCACGCCTCCTGCCGGATACTTGGGCGCTGCGGCGTGCCTACGGGGCGACGATGACCTCTTGCGAGGCGGCGATCCCCGGCCCCCCGATGCCATCGGCCACGATGAGCGGGGCATCGGCCGGGAGCGAGCGCTTGACCAGTGCCAACGCGATCGGGCCAGTCTCGAAATGGTGCGCCACCGAGGTCACGAACCCCACCGCTCGGCCGGCCAGGGGGCCGCTCCCCCCACCGGCGACCGTCACCTCGGCGCCGCGCGGCGGCAGCACATGCCCTGATCCGTCCAGGTGCAGGAACACCAGTCGGCGCGGTGGCTTGCCGAGGTTGTGCACGCGCGCGACCGCCTCCTGCCCGCGGTAACACCCCTTGTTCAGGTGCACCGCCGAGCGCAGCCAGTCGACCTCGTGCACGAGCGTCCGGTGATCGGTCTCGAACCCCAGCCTCGGCCGCCATGCCGCAACCCGCAGCGCCTCGGCGGCCAGCACTCCGGCCAGCGGCCGGTCGTCGATGTAGGTCGCCAACTCCTCGCGAGGCACGATCGCCTCGCGCCAGCGTCGCCCTTGCGCGGGGTGACCGTCGACTGGTCCGTATGCCGCGATCCGCCCCGCCCGCCCGGACGGCGTCAGATCGATGACCCCCGGCCATGGGTCGACCCACACGACCGGCTCACCGGGCGCAGCCACAGCCCCGAAAGGTTCGCCGATGACGGCATACCGATCGGTGACGTCGGCGACCTCGACGCGGAGCATGAAGCGCATCCGCTCCAACCAGGCCACCAGCGCGGGCGCGGTGCCGGGCTCGACGGTGATCCACGTGGTCGTGCCGTCATCGACGAGGTGCAGCGCATGCTCGACGTGCCCGTGCGGGTCCAGGACGAGCGACTCGGTGCCGACGCCCGGCGTGAGCCCGATGAGCGCTTGGGTGGTCATCGAGTTCAGCCACGAGAGCCGGTCCGGCCCGGTCACCGTGACGACTCCGCGGTTGGACAGGTCGACGGCGGCGAGGCCCTCGGTGAGCAGCCGTTGCTCGCGCATCGGGTCGCCGTAGTGCCCGGCGACCCCGGCATCGACTCCCTCGGCCGCCACCGCACCGGGGGCGTCGAGAAGGGGTGAGGGGACGGCATACCCGGTCATTGCGGACCTCCGCACGAGGAGCACCAGCCGTGAACGGCCATGTGCGTGATGTCGGCGCGGAACCCCCGCGCCGCGGCCATCCCCGCGACGAACTCCGCCGCGACCTCGACCGGCACCTCGTCGATCGTGTGACAGCCGAGGCAGACGAGGTGGATGTGATCGGCGTGCCCGGCCAAGTGGAACGTGGGGGCGCGATGGTCCAGGTGGGTGTGGGCGACGAGGCCAAGCTCCTCGAGCGCTTCGAGCGCGCGGTAGATGGTCGAGGCAGCGAGGGGGGAGCCGCCGTCGGCGCCCGCTTCGGCGGCAACCGCGTCGGGGGTCGCGTGCCCGAGCCGGGCGAGCGCGTCAACGACGCGGCGCCGTTGGGGCGTCAGCCGCATCCCGTTGGCTCGCAACACCGCTGCAAGGTCACTCACCAGCCCACTGTATGCCGCCC
>Ga0208823_1003575_pt1 | contig 10963 bp, 10 predicted proteins | sample AD_UKC075_MetaG_FD_184440 | JGI IMG/M metagenome (GOLD analysis project Ga0208823, IMG submission 184440) | Active sludge microbial communities of municipal wastewater-treating anaerobic digesters from USA - AD_UKC075_MetaG (SPAdes) (version 2) | ecosystem: Engineered > Bioreactor > Anaerobic >... | reverse complement strand
CGGGCCGGGGCCTACCGGGCGGAGACGTTCAGCGCGGGCAGTGATGCGCAAAACCTGGCGAGGGCGGACGGGTTCCAGAAGATGGTCGACGCGGCGGGCCAGCACTGGCCGGACGGCTGGGTGAGGGGCGAGGGGTTCATGCGGCAGATCGTGCCCTCTCTCCTGGGCAACGGAAGCGCTATCTCGGTCAGATCGGGGTGCTCGCCCGGACACGGGTCCGCGGCTCGCTGCTCTTCAGCCGGCCGGGGGCCCTATGGGTCGGGGACGTCGATCTGCGCCGCGGCACCGTGCGGGTGAACAAGGCGTGGAAGCACGACGGCGAGGACGGGGCGGCGGACACCCCGGGATGGTTGGCCAAGCAGGGCGGAGGGCCGCAATCAGTCGATGAGGCCGGCGGCTCGGGCCGTGGCTATGGCCGAGGTGCGGTTCTCGACGCCGAGCTTGCTGAAGATGTGGTTCAGGTGGGTTTTGACGGTTGCCTCGCTGAGGAAGAGGTGGCGGGCGATGTCGCGGTTGGACATGCCGTCGGCGACGAGCCTGAGGACCTCTGCTTCGCGGTTGCTGAGCGAGATGCGTTGACGCCGCATGGTGGTGATGAGCCGTTCGGTCATGCCGTCGGACAGGACGGTCTCGCCTCGGGCCGCTTGGTGGATGGCGTGGATGATGTCGGTCGGGTTGGCGTCTTTCAGGAGATAGCCGACTGCGCCGGCTTCGACGGCCCGGACGATGTCGGCGTCGTTGTCGTAGGTGGTGAGGATGAGTACGGCCGGTCGTGCCGCGGTCCGCGAGATGGCTTTGGTGGTGGCGACTCCGTCGAGCCCGGCCCCGAGGCGTAGGTCGCACAAGACCACGTCCGGGCGGGTGCGGGCGAGGTCGGCGAGGGCTTCCTCGCCGGATCCGGCTTGTCCGACCACGCGGACTCCATCGGCTTGCTGGAGCAGCGTCCGGATGCCGGCGCGGACGACGGGGTGGTCGTCGATGATCAGGACGCGGGTTGTCATGTCAGTGGCCTGAGGGCACGTGAGCGGACAGGGCGGTGCCCTCGCCGGGGCGTGACTCGATGTCCAATCCTCCGCCGAGCTCGCGGAGTCGGGCGCGGGTGGAGCGTAGACCGTAGCCGCCGTGGGCGTAGGAGTCGGGTGTCGTGCCAGCCCAGTCGGCGGCGTCGAACCCGACCCCGTCGTCGACGACGTCGAGTCGGATGGTGTCCTCGCTGCGATCGAGGGTGACCACGACGTGGTGGGCGTCGGAGTGTTGCCGGACGTTGGCCAGGGCGCCTTGGACGGTGCGCAGCAGTGCGATCTGGGTGGCGGGAGTGAGTTCGGGCAGGTCGCTTTCGGTGCGCAGCTCGGTCTGCAGGTCGGTCTGGGTGGCGAGCTCGTCGAGGAGCCGCCCCACTGCTGAGGTGAGGCTGCCGGAGTCCAGCTCCGGTGGGGCCAGGGCGCTGACGACGTGCCGGGCTTGAGCCAGTCCGGCGGCGGCGGCGCCTTCGATCTGGTACAGGGCTGGGCCGGGGTCGGGGCGTCCACCTCGCGCGAGGAGGAGGATGGAGGAGAAGCTCTGCGCGATGGTGTCGTGGATGTCGCGGGAGATGCGGGTCCGTTCGGCGAGGACCCCGGACTGGTGTTGCACGGCGGCGAGCTGGTCCTGCAGGGCGGCAGTCTCGGCGTTGGCCTGCAGGAGTGAGGCCAGCAGGGCGCGCCGTTCGCGGTCCTCTCGGAACAGCTGATGCTGGGCCAAGGAGATGGCCAGCGCGAAGGCGGCGCCGATGGCGGGTCCGAGAACGGCCGCAGCGTTCGGCTCTCCGGTGCTGCGGACGGGGAGGAGGACGACCCCGGCGAGCACGGTCAGGGTGTACGCCACCGCCCACCGCCAGGGAAGGAAGTGGCCAGCAAGCAACCAGAGGCTGAAACCGACCCAGGTGAACTCCGGTGAGGTCAGTGCCAGGGCAGCCCACAGCAGGGTCAAGCCGGTGAGCCAGAGCAGCGGGGGGCGTATCAGGCGGCGAGCGCCGACGGCGTACCAGGCGATGAGCAGGAAGGTGCCGGCGACGACCGGCCAGGGGGTGGCGCCGGTGAGCAGCGCGCGGAGGAACCCGACGCTGACCAGCAGGAGGAACAAGGCGTGTTCGAACAGCACGAGCGTGCGCAGGACCGGGCTCGCGGCTGGCGCGTCGTCGGCAGCAACCTCGCCGTGCGTGAGCACCATGTGTGCCTCCTTCCGGGGGTTGCTGGTGGGCGTCTACATCATCCCAGTGGTGGTCCGCGGGTGGGTCGAAGGACGTCGTCGTTAGTGGTGTCCGGCTGACCCGAGCTGCTCGGGCCGGTGGCCGGCAGCGGCGACGTGGGCGGGGGGCGTTACCGGGCGCGCGGCCGCTGCTCGACCGCCGGCGCCGGGGTGCCGGGGCCACCAGATCCGTTCGCCGAGTGCGGCGAAGACGGCTGGCACGAGCAGGGTGCGGACCACGAAGGTGTCGAGCAGGACCCCGAGCCCGACGATCAGCCCGAGCTGGCCGAGGGTGACCAAAGGCAGCACGCCGAGGGCGGCGAAGACGGCGGCGAGGACGATGCCGGCACTGGTGATGACCGCGCCGGTCTGGGTGACAGCGGTGACCATCCCGGTTCGGGTGCCGGTCGTGGCCGCCTCGGAGCGGGCCCGGTGGACCAGGAAGATGGTGTAGTCGATGCCGAGGGCGACGAGGAACAAGAAGGCCAAGAGCGGGACCTGCAGGTCGAGCGCCGGCCAGCCGAACAGGTGTCGGCCCAACCACGAGCCAGCACCGATGGTGGCGACGGCGGACAGGGCGTTGACGCTCAGCAGCAGCACCGGGGCGACGAGGGAGCGCAGGAGCACGAGCAGCACGACGAGGCTGACCGCGAGGACGAGAGGCACGACGAGGCGCAGGTCGCGGGCCTGGCCGGTGCGGGCGTCCAGGTCCGTCGCCTGGGCTCCGCCGACGAGGGCGTCGGCCCCGGGGACGGCGTGAACCGCGGCCCGGACCTGCTCGACGAGCTCCCTGGCTTCTGCCGACCCGGGGTCGGCCTCCAGGATCACGGGGAGGACGGCAGTCCCGGAGTCAGAGCCGGCCGTCTGGGTGGTGTCCGGGTTGAGGTCTGTGGCTCCGGTGGGTTGCGCAGGCTCGGTCTGCTCTGGTGGCGCGGGTCGGGTGGTACCTCTGGCGGGTGCGAGGGTAGCGCCGGGAACGGTCCGGATGGCTGCGGCGACCGCGGGGATGTGGGGCTCTTCACAGTTGAGGGTGTAGTCGCGGCCTGAACCCGCCGGATTCGAGGAGGCATCTGGCGATGTAGTTGGTCAGGTTGCGGAACCCGAGGGCGGAGCCTCGTAGGTGCTCGAGGCGACCGTTGATGGCTTCGGTGGGTCCGTTGCTGGTGCCGGGGCGGTCGAAGTAGGCCAAGACGTCAGCGGCTCGGGTCTTCAGGGTCCGGCCGAGTTTGGTGACCTCGACCAGGGCAGCTGGGACGCCGGTGCTGACCGAGTCGATGAGCTTGACCATCAGCTCACGTCCTGCGCTGCGGTCTTCGTGCCGGTAGGCGGCGATCATCCTCTGGTAGACGCCCCAGGTCGCCTCGACCTCGACATGGTCGTCAGCGGTGAACAAGGCGGTCAGCCGGTCACGTTGTTTGTCGGTGAGGAGGTCAGCGCCGGTGTGCAGGGTCCGCCTGGCCCGGTAGAGCGGGTCGGTCTTGCGGCCACGGTGGCCGTGGATGTCTTGTTGGACGCGGCGCCGGCAGGTGTCCAGGGCGTCCCCGGCCAAGCGCACGACGTGAAAGGGATCCATGACCGTGACCGCGTCGGGCAGTTCCTCGGCGGTGGCGGTCTTGAACCCGGTGAACCCGTCCATCGCGACCACCTCCACGGCGTCACGCCAGGCTTGGGGGCGGTTCGCGAGCCAGGTCTTGAACGCGGCCTTGGACCGGCCTTCGACCATGTCGAGCAGCCGGGCTGGGCCGGTGCCGTCGCGGATGCCGGTGAGGTCGATGATCACGGTGACGTACTTGTCGCCCTTGCGGGTGTGGCGCCACACGTGCTCGTCGACGCCGATCGCGGTGACACCGTCGAACCGTCCCGGGTCCTCGATCAGGGCGCGTTTGCCCTCGGCCAGGACAGCGTCGTTGGCGGTGTTCCACGCGACCGCGAGCCCCTCGGCGACCCGGGCCACGGTCAGGTGGGCCAGCACGATCGCCTCCAGCGCCCACCGCAGCCCACGCCGTGACAGCTTGGCCCGCGGCTGCGCCGCGGCGGTGGTGTCCTGGCGCCACACGTGTCCGCAGTGCGCGCACCGGTACCGGCGGACCGTCACCACCAGCGTGGTTGGGCGCCACCCGAACGGTTCGTGCGCCAGCTCCCGGGTGACCGTGTCCCGCGGTGCGCCCTCGCAGCCACACCGCCGGCACCACTGGTCAGGCTCCACGACCCTGCACGCGATGACCGCCCGGTCAGGCTCCACACGCTGCCCCACGGCTTCGAGGCCGAGCTCGTCAAGGCGGGCGAACGTGGTCAAGTCAGGGCAAGCGAAGGTAGCGTCAGGCACGTCGAGGTCTTCCAGATGGGCAGTGTGAGAACTTCCATCCTCGGGAGACCTCGACGCCTACCCCGGGACCGACGCGCCGACCAGCCCTACACCCTCAACTGTGAAGAGCCGGATGTGGGCGGTTGAGGTGGTGACCAGCAGGGGCTGGGCGAGGCCGGCCGGGAAGTGTGCGGCCAGGGTCTCCAGCCCGGCGGCGGACTCGGTGGCGCTGCGGAACCTGTCGGTCTGGGTCAGGCCGACAGAGGTGCCGACGAGGCCGGTGGCGAGCACGCCGAGCAGGGCGAGCGTGGCGGCGATGACCGGGACGGGTCGGCGGTCCACGACCGCAGCGGTGACACCCCAGATGCTGGGTCGCCGAGTGCTGGTGCTGCCGGGGCGGGGGATGAACGGCCAGAACAGGCGCCGCCCACAGACCGCCAGGGCGGTCGGTAGCAGCGTCAGGACGGTGGCCAGGGCGAGCAGCAGCCCGATCGCCGCGGCGACCCCCAGGCCGCGGGTGCCCGGGATGCTGGCCAGCACGAGCGAGCCGAGGGCGAGGACCACGGTCAGGTTGCTGGCCACGATGGCTGGCATGGTGGCCCGCCAGGCGTGAGCCAGCGCGTCCCGGTGGTCGGGGCGGCGGCCCAGCTCCTCGCGGTAGCGGGAGATCAGCAGCAGGGCGTAGTTGGTGCCGGCCCCGAACACCAGGACACTGATGATGCCGGTGTCGAAGGACAGGTCGACGGCGTGGCCGACCGCCCCGGTCACAGCGGCTGCGAGCTGGTCGGCAAGCCCGACGACAGCCAGCGGGACCAGCCACAGGATCGGCGAGCGGTAGGTCAGCAGCAGCAGCAGCGCGACGATGCCGACCGTGGTCAGCAGCAGGGTGATGTTGGCGCCGTCGAAGGCCTTGGCGACGTCGGCCCCGAACGCCGGCCCGCCGGTGACCTGGACCTGCAGGGCTCCCCGCCCTGGGCCCAAGGTGTCGCGGATGCCGTCGCGGATCGCGGTGATGGTGGTGGCGTTCTCGGTGTTGTCGGCCGAGACCGGGACCTGCAGGATCGCGGCCCGCTTGTCACTGGAGGGGACAGGTTCGGTGACCGGGTGGCCGCTGATGGGCGTGGTGGTGGCACTCAGGCGCCCGAGCTCGCCGAGGTCGGCCGTGGATAAGGCCTGACCGTCGGTTCGGGTGGCGACCAGCAGGACGTTTTGCACGTCGTGGCCCGGCAGGGCCGCCAGCTGTGTGTCGACGCGTGCCGACTCCGACGTGCTGGGAGCGGCTCGGTTCGCGGCCGGGGGTGTCGAGCCGCGCAGGGTGCCGAGGATCCCGACGGCCAGGAGCAGCCCGACAACCAGGACGAGCCAGGCGCCGACGCGGCTGCTGAGGCGGGTGGACAGGTTCACGGTGGTCGTCCTTCGTCAGGGTCTCCGCGTCGGGCAGCGGCAAGGGGGGATGTGGGGGTGGGTCGACCGGGACCGCGTCGCGGGTCTGGCGAGCGGTCGGGGTCGGCGGTGCCGGTCAGGTGGGCTCGAGTACCTGCTTGCTCCGTGCCGGGTCTCGGGCCACGACGGCGACCCGCCACGCTCCGAGCAACCCGGCCGCCAGGAACACCGCAGCCGCGAGAATCGAGATGCGGGTGGCGTCGGCGAATCCCGAGGCCAGGGCGTTGACGACATCCGGCCCCAGGGCCCCGAGCGGGCCGTGCGCGCCGTGGGCGCGGGTGGCCTCGATGACGCCGCCGGCGCTGACCGTCGTCGTGGTGATGAGCTGCGCGGCGACGTCCGCGGGTAGTCCTCGGACCGTGGCCAAGGCCGTCGGAAGGGCGGCGCCGAGGCCAGCGGCGAGGGCGGTGCCTGCGACGGCGGTGCCCAGGGCCGAGCCGACCTGGCGCACCGTGCTTTGTGTGGCGGACGCGGCGCCGGACTGCTCTGGGGGCACATCGGCCAGGACGGTGCCGGTCAGCTGCGCCGAGGCCAGGCCCAGCCCGATCCCGTACACCGTCAAGGTGGCGGCGATGAGCCACGGCGCCGTGCGCGGGCCCAGGATCGCGACCGTGACCAGCACACCGGCCAGCTCGAGCACCAGGCCGATCACCACCACCAGAGGTGGGCTGAACCGGGTGGCCAGGCGCCGGGCTTGAGCGCCGGAGGCGAACGCGCCGGCTGCCATCGCAGCAAGCACCCACCCGGCGCCCATGATCCCCAGACCGAGGGCGTTGACCAAGTACAGCGGAAGAACGAAGACGAGGGCGAACTCCCCGGCGGCGACGGTCAACGCGGTGAGGTTGCCCCAGGTGAAGGTGGGGATGCCCAGCAGACGCAGGTCGAGCAGGGCGTCTCGGCCGTTGCGGGCTCGGTGCCGTTCCCACAGCGCGAACAGCGCCAGAAAGCCCACGCCGAGGGCCAGTGCGACCGGGACCACCGAGACCGGGGAGGAGGGTGGCCAGGTCAGGCCGAAGGCGGAGAAGTCACCGGTCGGCGCCCACCAGCCAAGGGTGTGGCCCTCGACGAGGCCGAAGACGAGCAGGCCGAAACCGGCTGCGCTGGTCAGCAGCCCGTCGACGTCGACGCCCGGGCGGGCGGGCAATCCCCGAGACTGGGGTACCCACAGGACCGCGCCGATCAGCACCGCGGCGCCCAGGGGCAGGTTGACCCAGAAGATCCAGCGCCAGTCGTAGCTGGTGGTCAACCAGCCCCCCAGGAGGGGTCCGACGGCAGCCATCCCGGCCATGACCGCACCCCACACGCCGAAGGCGACGGCGCGGTCCTTGCCGCGGAACATGGCGTTGACGCTGGACAGCGTCGTGGGCAGGATCATCGCGCCCCCGACACCCTGGACGGCTCGCGCGGTGATCAGGGCCGACGCCCCGTCCGCCGCCGCGGCGGCGAGGCTGCCCAGGGCGAAGACGACCAGACCGGCCGCGAACACGGTCCGGCGCCCGACCCGATCCGCGAGCCGGCCGAAGGCCAGCAGCAGCGCAGCGAAGACCATCGCGTACAGGCTGTTGACCCATTGGGCGTCCTCCAGTGACAGCGACAAGTCCGTGATGACCCGCGGCATCGCCACCCCGACGATGGTGCCGTCCAGAACAATCATCGACAGCCCGGCGGCCAGCACCCCCAGCGCCACCCAGCGCCGCGACCCGGCGTCCGCACCGGAGGTGTCGGGCCTGGTGGTCACGACCCTGACCCGGTCAGTCCCTGAGCGTCCGCCGCGACGGCACGGTCCGCGGTTTCCGAGGCTGCCCTGGCCCGGACGGGTGGCGCCAGGCCGACGAAGATCAGCACGAACGCCGTGGTCAGGATCATGTGGCCCAGGCCCGACACCCCGGCGATGGCCGGTGAGTCCGCGGACGGACTCTTCAGCACCTGCAGACACCCCTTGACCAGCAGCCCACCGACCGTCAGCGCCAGCCCGGCGTTCCACGTGTGCACCCCCCATCGGAAGGCCCGACCCACCCCAGGGCCTAGGGCGGCGACCAGTGCCATCAGGACCAACAGCACGGTCGTGCCTAACGCCAGGGCGTGGGTGTGGACCAGTGCAAGCTGGGTGCCGCCCTCGACGTCGTGAGCCTTGGTGAACTCCCGGTAGAACAGGCCTCCGGCCAGGCCGGCCGCGGTCCACACCGCCGCCGAGCGGTACAAAGTGGTGAGCATTCGGAGTGCCTTCCGGATCGTGAAGCCTGAACTCCTTCCACGCTAGGGACGGGCCACCGAGGCAGCGAGCGCCCGACCTCAACCTTTAGGTTGAAATCCGCAACGGTTCTCGGCGGCCGCTGGCAGTGCTCTTCGGGGTAGCGAGTTGAACCGCCCCGGTGAGTCTGGAGACTCAGTTTCGTGACAGCTCGGCCGGCGGCTGGGCTGCTGTTTGAGGGTAGTAGTGGTGCTCGGCTTCGGCGGGTGGCATGTCGCCGCAGTACTCGTACAGGCGGCGGTGGTTGAACCAGTCGATCCATTCGGCGGTGGCGTACACGACGGCATCAGCGGTGCGCCACGGCCCGCGGGGGCGGATGAGCTCTGTCTTGTAGAGGCCGTTGAGTCTCGGCCAGGGCGTTGTCGTAGCTGTCGCCGACGGATCGGTGACGAACGCGACGTACACCCACCCCGACCAGGTCGAGACGGAGGTGATGTCCGCGACCCACAGCCGGTCCGGCGCGGCCGGGGTGACGTTGCGACCGACCAGGTTCCGCGGCCGCTCGGCGGCCGGGTCGGCAATCGTGGTGCGCTTGACCTTGCCGCGGACCGCGCCGTGCAGGCGGTCGGCGCGCATCAGCCGCTCCACCGTGCACCTGGCCACCGGGTTGCCCTCCCGGTTCAGGGCCAGCCATACCTTTCCGGGCGCCGGTCCTTGGTCGTTTTCCGGCCGGGTGGGTTGCACGACATCGGGGTCATGACCCCGATGTCGTGGCAGCACAGCCCGCGGGGGTGGGCCCTCCGCGCCGTGTCACGTCAACATGGCCTGGCCCAGCACCTCACCCTCCTGAGCACCGGGCAGCACGGCGAAGACCGCTGACCCGGTCGGCGTGGTCCAGAGGTTGAGCAGGTCGAGCTCGGCGAGGCGGGCCTGCACGGGCAAGAACTGGCGCACGGGGTCGGCCTGGTACGCCACGAACACCAGACCCGACGAACTCGTCGACCCGGCATCCGGCGCATCGTCATACGAGTACGGCCGACGGAGGAACCGCTCGTGCGGGGCGCTGGCGTGCGCCCGGCGGATGTGCGCAGCGTCGTCGACGACGTGGAAGCCGAGCCCGTCGACGGCCTCGAGGTCGGGCGCCGTGTCGAGCCCACCCCCGGTCACGGGTGCGCCCGTGGCCAGCCGCCGCCCGATCGAGTTCTCGCGCGAGAGCCGGTCGACGCGGTCCCACCCGTCGAGGTCCATCTCGATCCGCCGGACGACGACCGAGCTGCCGCCGCGCAACCAGGCCGGCCCGGCATCCGCGCTCCACAGCAGGTCGGCGTCGAGCCCAGCCACGTCGGGCTGAACCGTGCCGTCGACTTGCCCGAACAGGTTGCGCATCGGCACCCCCGGCCCCTCGTGCGGTTCCCGGAAGCCGCGCTGCACCCACCGCACCGACGCCAGCCCGCCCGCCCCTGAGAGGAGGCGGCGCTGGGCGTGGGCCACCGTCGTCGGGCTGGTCGCGCAGATCTGGAGCAGCAGGTCGCCGCCACTCCACCGAGGGTGCAGGCGGTCGATCGAGAAGGCGGGCAGCGGTGCCAACCAGGCCGGCACAGGCGCCCCGACGATCTCCACCACGCGCCGCCCGACCCCCACGGTCACGGTCAGTTCGGCTGTGACCGAGGCCAGTTCGGGCTCCTGGTCGGTCAGGGTTCCCCGTCCGGCCATGAGCCGCTCGATGTCGTCGGTCCACACGGTGAGCAGCCGGCGCACCACGTCGGCGTCCGCCCCGTCGACGAGATCGAGGGCCACGAACGTCGCGTACGCGGGCGGCGCCTCGAGGATGCCGGCCTGGTGAGGCCCGCGGAAGGGGCGTGCCACGGCATCCGCCCCGCTCGCCATCGTGCCCGCAGGAACCGCCGGGACGGCGCCCGCCGACGGGCCACCGGATGCCGCCGTCGCGATGGCCGCCGTGGCAGCGAGACCGGCCCCGGCGAGCCCCGAGAGCAGGACCGAGCGGCGGCCGGACTGCGCCGCTCGGCCCTGGTCGGGCGTGCTCACGAGTGGGTGGGGCTCGGTGCGTACGACTCCTGCGCGCCGGTGAAGGCCCGCACCGGCACCTCGAGGGTGACGTCGCCGTCGCTCGTGGTGAGCGTCAGGGTGGTGGTGGTGCCGGTCTCGAGGGGGCCGGTCAGCATCATGAGCATGACGTGGTCGGCGCCGGGCTCGAGCAGGTGCGTCCCTCCGGCGGGGATGACGATGCCGCCGGCCTTGGGCTGCATCTGCATCGCGCCGGTGTCGGTCTTCACCGTCTCGTGCAGCTCGACCATGCCGGCCGCGGGGCTGCTCCCGCCGGTGATGGTGACCTCGTGGTCGGTGGTGTTGCGCAGGGTGCCGAACGCGGCGGTCATCGGCTCCATGCCGGCCATGGCGTCGTCGGTCGCCTTGACCCAGCCGTCGTCGAGCACCACGGCGCCCGCGCCCTGGGTGGTTTCTGCCGTCGTCGACGACGAGCTGGATGCCGTGCCACCGGTTGGGGTGGGCGTGTCCTGTCCGCAGGCGGTCAGGGTGAAGACGAGGGTGGCTGCTGCGCCGAGGGTGCGGGCGCGGCTGATCGAACGGGTCGTGCTGGACATGAGGTCTCCTGGAACTGGCGCGCGGGATCACACCCGCGGGGAAGGGGTCAGCGCGTGGCCGACCCCGTCGCGGAGCCGGCTCAGGTGACGGGCAGGGGCGGGTCCCGGCCTCCGACGGGGCGCAGCGCCCGGCTGGTCGGGGTGGTCAGCGCGGTGGCCTCGACGGCAAGGCGCCGG